>Ga0302325_10002455_pt1 | contig 45020 bp, 37 predicted proteins | sample Palsa_T0_2_FD_201948 | JGI IMG/M metagenome (GOLD analysis project Ga0302325, IMG submission 201948) | Peat permafrost microbial communities from Stordalen Mire near Abisko, Sweden - Palsa_T0_2 | ecosystem: Environmental > Terrestrial > Soil > Palsa > Peat permafrost | place: Sweden: Abisko... | reverse complement strand
CAGGACGAAACCACCGCCAACCTGCTCTTCCAATCAGCGGGAAAGGGGGCTTATGTCCAATGTTTGGTGTAGGGAGGCCCGCCGAACGTGTCTAATTTGGACAGCAGTGGTTGCCAACCTGCCCCACGAGCAAATTGACTCACTACCCGCCTTGCCATCAAGCTGGTTCCCCGGAGGCTGGCTGCCGAATCGCCACCGCTCCTAACGAAGTCCCGAAGGAGGAGGTCCAAATTGTGTTAACATTCGCCACTTCGGGGAGGTATCCATGAAGACTATCGCCACCCTTTTCGCTCTGGCGCTCGCCGCCGCGCCGGGATGGACGCAGTGCCACAAACTCGCGGAGATCAACACCACCACGCCGGAAGGACAACTGCTCCAGAAGGCCGGCCTGGAGGAAGACGCGGCCAAGAAGCAGGCCCTGCAGGAGGAGTTCGCCACCCAGTTTCCGCAGCACGAGGCCGCCGGCTGGGTCTACGAGCAACTGCTGAACGCCTACGTCAAGGCCAACGACGCCGATAAGGCGCTTGCCGTGGGCGACAAGCTGGCCGCCATGCCTCCGGAATGCGTGGAGGACGCCCAGCAGACCCTCAAGGCGGCCGAGATGAAGAAGGATCCCGATCTGGTCTTGAAATGGTCGGCCAAGACCTCCGAACTGGCCCAGAAGGAGGTCGCCTCTCCCCAGCCGAAGGACGCCGACGAGGTGGAGAACTGGAAGGCGCGGGTGGATTACGCCCGCCAGGTCAACACCTACACCGAGTACTCGCTGTACGCCATGGCGCTCGCAACCGCCGATCCCAACAAGCAGAGCGTGCTGATCGAAGCCCTGCAGCAGCGCAATCCCAAGAGCGAGTATCTGACCAAAGCCGTCGATACGCTGTTCGTGGCGTATCAGAAATCCGGCGCTACCGATAAGGCTGTGGCCCTCGCGCAGCAGGTTGCGGCAACTGGGAGCCCGAGCGAGGACATGCTGCTGGTTCTGACCCAGGATGCCGCCAAGAAGAAAGACCACGAGCATGTGCATACTTATTGCGCCAAACTCGTCGAGGTCACCAATTCCAAGCCCAAGCCCGAAGGCGTCGCCGATGCGGACTGGACCAAGCGCAAGAACACCATCCTCGTGTATGCTTATTCCACGAACGGCGAACAATATTTCAACGAAGGGAAGCTGGCGCCGGCCGATCAGGAGCTGCGCAAGGCGCTGCCGCTGGCCGAAGATAACGCCGCGGTGAAGACGGAAGTGCTCTTTTACCTGGGCCTAGCCAATTACAAGATGCAGAAAATCCAGGAAGCCTATAGCTTCTTTAAGGCGTGCGCGGCCGTGACCAGCCCGTTTCAGGCGCAGGCCAACAAGAATCTGGCCGCCATACGAACTCAGTATCACGGCATCAAATGAACCTGCTGGTTCCGAATCTGGGTTCCACGTCGCTGAAGTACCAGATTCTGGAGATGCCCTCCGAGAAGGTGCTTGGCCGCGGCCGCTTCGAGCGCGTGCGGGATTCGGGCGAGGCCATCGCGCAGATCGGCGCCGGCGCAATTCCGGTGGATGTGGTGGTGTTCAAAGCGGTTCACGCCGGCCCGCGATACCGCGGAACGTTCTTGATCGACGATGCCGTGCTGCTCGCCATGGAAGAGTTCCTGCCCGCCGCTCCGGCGCATAACGCCATTTATCTGGCGGCCATGCGCGCCTTCCGCGAAAGCATGCCGGGCATACCGTTGGTGGCCGCCTTTGAGACGGAGTTCCACACCACCGTGCCCGCTTGCGCGCGGCTTTATGGCGTGCTGGCCGAGTGGCGCGCGGAGGGCGTACAAAAGTATGGATTCCACGGCGCTTCGCATCGGTACGTAAGCGAACGCTGCGCCGCGCTGCTGGGCCGCCCGACCCGCCTGGTAAGCTGCCACTTGGGCGGCAGCTCATCAATGTGCGCCATCGACCGCGGCCGGTCCATCGACACTACCATGGGCTTCTCGCCGCAATCCGGCTTGGAGAACGCCACGCGGCATGGCGATCTGGACGCCTTCGCCGTGCTCTTCATGATGGAGCGTCACGGCTGGACCTGCGGGCAGGTGCGCGCACAACTCGCCAAAGGCGGCGGGCTGGCTGGTCTCTCCGGGATCGCAGGCGGCGATGTGCGCGATCTGGAACAAGCCGCCGCCGCGGGCGATGCGGGCGCTGCAGAGGCGCTCCAGGTCTTCGTCTACCAAGTGAAGAAGACCATTGGCGCTTACGCCGCCGCCATGGGCGGCCTCGACGCCGTGGCTTTCACGGGCGGAATTGGCGAGAACTCCGCAAGTTTACGGGCCGATTGCTGCAGTGGCCTCGATTTTCTGGGAATCGCGCTCGACCCGGAATTGAACAGCCGCGGCAGCGGCGATCGCTTAGTGTCGAACGGCCCTGTGGCCGTGATCGCCCTCGCCACCAACGAAGAGCTGATCGTAGCCCGGCGCGCATTCCAAATGCTGACCGGCGCCTGCGGTACACTCGCATCATGATCGATGCGGCGGTGCTGACCATCAGCGATTCCGTGCATGCCGGTACGCGCGCCGACATTTCCGGTCCCGCCGTGCGCCATAGATTGGAGCAATTGGGCTGGGGCGTTTCCGTGACCGAAGTCATTCCGGACGATGCCGCGCTCATCGAGCAGCGGCTGGCCGCGCTGGCCGACAGCCATCGCGTGGCGGCCATATTCACCACTGGGGGCACGGGCGTGGCCCCGCGCGATGTCACCCCGGAAGCCACACGTGCCGCATTGCACAAAGAGATTCCCGGCTTCGGCGAATTGATGCGCGCCCGCGGATCCCGTACCACGCCCATGGCAGCCCTCTCGCGGGCCATTGGCGGTACGCGCGGCGATGTGCTGATCGTTAACTTGCCCGGTTCGCCCAAGGGCGCGGTGGAGTCGCTCGATGCTATCGTAGAATTGGTGCCCCACGTGCTCGACCTTTTGGGAGGGCGCACGGAGCATCCGGATGCGCAACGTTTTGGAAGCTCGTAACGTCTGGAATTTCATGCCAAATCTTCGATGGATGTTCGCCGGGCTGCTGGCGGCCGGGCTGTTCGCCCAAGGCCAGCAGGACGCCCCCAAACCCGACACGGCCGAGGGCACTACTCCGGTGTTCCGCCTGCCGGTGGAAGTGGTGGTGGCGCCCGTGACCGTGACAGACCACAATGGCGACAGCGTGGACGGTTTGGGCCCCCACCAGTTTCGTCTCTTTGACAATGGCAAAGAGCAGAACATTCAGGTGGACGTGGCCTTCCCGCCCATCTCGCTGGTTATCGCGGTACAGGCCAACGATCATGTGGAGTCCGTCCTGCCGCAGATTCAGAAGATCGGTGTGATGATCGAGCCGATTGTGATCGGCGATCAGGGCGAAGCGGCCGTGCTGGCCTTCGATTCGCGCATCCGGCAGATGCAGGACTTTACTTCCGATCCTGCCAAGATCACCGAGGCGCTGAAGAAGATTCATGCGGGCAGCAGCCAGAACCGCATGATCGACGCGGTGGAGGAAGCCGTGCGCGAGTTGCACGGCCGGCCGCGGAACCGCCGCCGTGTCGTACTCTTGGTGAGCGAGACGCGCGACAAATCCAGCGAGGCGCGCCTGCGGGAAACGCTGATCGCCGCCCAAGTGGCCAACGTCAGTGTGTATACGGTGGATATCTCGCGCATGGTGACGACGATCATGGCCAAGCAAGACCCTGGCTACATCGATAACCGGCCGCCGGCCATGACGCCAATGCCCTCGGGATACCCCGCTACTCCCAATACCGTAATGCAGGAGACGGGCAGCCTGGGCAGCAGCGCCGAATTCGTCCCGGCGATGGTGGAGGTCTTCAAGGATACCAAGGCCATTTTCAAGCAGAATCCGTCGGAAGTTTTCACCAGAGGCACCGGCGGCGAGCAGTTCGGCTTCATGCGGCAGCGCGGGCTGGAGGGCGCCATCGAGCGCCTCGGCGCGGAACTTCACAGCCAGTACATGATCTCCTACAATCCCAACAACAAGGACGAAGGCGGCTTCCACGAGATCTCCGTGCTGGTGACCGGGCGCAAGGACGTCAAAGTGCGCACGCGGCCGGGTTACTGGCTTGGTCCAAAGTAACGCTGCCGTCCGTAGTGGGGCGGACGCCCTCGTCCGCGCGCGACCCCCTGGTCGCGCCGCTATAGCCGTTATCAGTTTCCTCGCATCCACTCCAGCGTCAGTCTGATGCCTTCGTCATAACTCGTCTTGTGCACCGGCCCCAGCTTTCCCCGCAGCTTCGCGTCGTCCAACAGCACCGGCGTCTCCTGCAGATATAACATCTCGGGCAACTCGCGCATCAACGGATTGAACCAGCCCAGCATGCGCAGCATGGTGCGGCCCGCGCTACGGAATTTCGGCTCGCGTCCCGCCGCCTGGTAAATCTTCTGGATGAATGCCAGTACCGATATCTCACCCGCTCCCGCGAAATTCCAGGCTTCTCCGTAGCAGTCGTCGCGCGCAGCCAGTTCCGCAATCACTGGCCCCACATCTGGCACAAACATGAATTCGTGCAGCGGAGCGACCGGTCCCAGCCAGTTGGCCGTCTTGCCCGCCAGTGCCGCGCGGAAAATCGGATTGGCGAGGCTGTTATCCGCATGCGGTCCATAGAAGTCCGGCAGCCGCACCACCATGGTTTTGAATAGCCCGCGCGCGCCTGCCGCCATCAGGGTGTCTTCCTGCTCCTTGCGCAGTTGACCTTTCACCGCAACCGGTACGCGCGGATGCGTCTCCGCCACCCTCTGCGTTTGGGGAATGCCATAGCTGTAGACTCCCGTCACCACCACGAACCGCTGCACTCCCGCGGCCGCCGCCGCATCCACGGCCGCGCGCATCAGCTTCGGATAGAGTTGGAACTCCGTATACGGCACGCCCAGCGCATAGATGACCGTATCCACGCCGCGCGCCGCCTGCATGGCCCCGCCGCCGTCAGACAGATCGGCGGCGGCTATTTCCGCGTGCGGCAGCTTTCCGAATGCCTCTTCCAGCTTGCCTGCGGTGCGTCCCACGGCACGAAACGGGACGCCGCGGCGATCTAACTCCATTCCCACGTACCGGCCGATCGGTCCGGCTGCGCCAAAAATCGCTACCTTTTCCATGATTGCTACAATAGTCGCATAATGGCGGAAACCTTGAATACGCGCCTAACCCGCCTTGAAGAATGCGGCCCCTCTGTGGTGGGGCAGGCGGTTCCGCCTGCGATCGTTCGCGACACTGAACCGAGCCACGACCATAAGGGAGTGGTTCCCTCAATAGCCCAATGATCCAAACCCTATTCGGCTCGGTCGAACAAGAGCCATCTCTCCTCGAGCGCCTGAAGAGCGGCGTGCAAAAGACCCGCGCAGGTCTGGTCACGCGCCTGGAAGACATGCTCCAGGGAGCCAAGCAGATCGACGCCGATTTGCTGGATGAACTGGAGTTTACCCTGATCTCGTCCGACATCGGCGTGCGCACCACCGAGGAGATTCTGGATCGCATCCGCGAGCGCGTGGACCGCAGCCTGGTGGGCGATGCCGCCGAGTTGGAGGGGCTTATCCGCGAGCACCTGCTCGAAATCCTGCAAGCCTCCGAGCGCCCCATGCCGCGCGTGGCCGAACCGCCCGCCGTGATCCTGGTAGTGGGCGTGAACGGCTCCGGCAAGACCACCACCATCGGCAAGCTCGCGCACCGTTTCCGCGCCGAGCAGCGCGGAGTGCTGTTGTGCGCCGCCGATACGTTTCGCGCCGCCGCCATCGAGCAACTCGAGATCTGGGGCCAGCGCACGGGCACCGACGTCGTCCGCCAGCAGCAGGGCTCCGACCCCAGCGCGGTGCTCTTCGATGCGTTGCAATCGGCGCGCGCGCGCAAGACCGATTACGTGATCGTGGACACCGCCGGCCGCCTGCAAACCAAGACCAACCTGATGGCCGAGTTGGAGAAGATGCGCCGCACCGCCGCGCGCGTGATTCCCGGCGCGCCGCACGAAGTGCTGCTGGTAATGGACGCCACCACCGGGCAAAACGGCCTGGAGCAGGCCCGCAAATTCACTGAAACTTCCGGCGTGACCGGCATCGTGCTCACCAAGCTGGATGGCACCGCCAAGGGCGGCATCGTGGTCGCCATCGCCCGCGAGTTGAACATCCCCATCCGGTACGTGGGCATCGGCGAGAAGGCGGACGACCTGCTGCCGTTCGACGCCGAAAAGTTCATCGCATCCCTCTTCGAGAAATGAACGCCGCACAACAGGAAACCGATGCCCGGTACTTGCGCGAAGCGCTGGACCTGGCGCGGCTCGGCGACGCCCAGGCCAGCCCCAATCCCCTGGTGGGCGCGGTCTTGGTGCGCGACGGCCAAGTTGTGGGCCGCGGCTTCCACACCTGGGCCGGCGTAAAGCACGCTGAGATCCTGGCGCTCGACGAGGCCGGCGAACAGGCTCGCGGCGCCACTTTGTATATCAACCTGGAACCGCACGGCTATCAGGGACGAACGGGACCTTGTACCGCGGCGCTCATCTCCGCCGGCGTGGCGCGCGTGGTGGCGGCGCTTGAAGACCCCAATCCGCTGGTGGCGGGCGACGGCCTTCGGCAACTGCGCGCCGCCGGAATTCAGGCCGAGATCGCCGCCGCCTTCTCCGCCGAGGCGGAAAAACTCAACGAGGCATTCGTGCATTTCATGCGCACGCGCCTGCCGCTGGTCACGCTGAAAACCGCCCTTACGCTGGATGGCAAGATCGCCGCGCCCGACGATAACCGCGGCTGGATCACCAGCGAAAAAGCGCGCGCGGATGTGCAGCAGCTTCGCCATCGTTCGGACGCCATACTCACCGGCATCGGCACGGTGCTGGCAGACGACTGCCTGCTGACGGATCGCTCCGGCTTGCCGCGCAGCCGGCCGCTGCTGCGCATCGTGCTCGATTCGCGCTTGCGCTTACCGCTCGATTCGCAGATGGTCCACAGCGCCGCGGCCGATGTGCTGGTGGTGGGAACTTCCGCGGCGCCCGCCGAACGCCGCAAAGCGCTCGAAAGCCACGGCATCCGCGTGCTGATTTTGGATGGGCGCGATGGACGCTCCGATTTGCGCGGGGCCATTGAGGCAGCCGCCCAGCAGCAGTACCTGTCGGTCTTGATCGAGGCCGGCGCCAAGGTGAATTGGGCCGCGCTCGAAACCGGCGTGGCTGATAAGGTTTTTTTCTATTACGCGCCCAAGATTCTGGGTGGGCTCGAATCCTTGTCCATGGCGGGTGGCGTGGGCCGGCGGCGGCGCGCCGACGCCATTCGCATCAACCGTACGGAACTGCACCGCATCGCGCCCGACGAATTCGCCGTGGAAGGCTACATCGTCAAAGAGATCGAAGAGAGCTGAATGTTTACCGGGATTATTGAGGAGTTGGGCGCGGTCGAATCCATCGAGAGCCGAGCCGCCGGCGCGCGGCTCAAGATCCATTGCAAGACCGTGCTGGAAGACATGACCGAGGGCGCCAGCATCGCGGTGAACGGCGTGTGCCTCACTGCCGTGGAGTTGCGCCCGGAATCGTTCTCGGCGGACCTGGCGCCGGAGACTCTCGAGCGCAGTAATCTAGGCGCGCTGCGCACGCTTTCGCGCGTCAATCTGGAGCGTCCTCTAAGACCCGACGGGCGCCTCAGCGGGCATATCGTGCAAGGCCACGTGGATGCCACCGCCGAATTCTTATCGCTGGAGGCTCTGGGCGACGATAACTGGTGGCTGATGGTGCGCGTCCCCGCGGAACTCGATCCGTACCTGGTCTACAAAGGTTCCGTAGCTATCGACGGCATCAGCCTGACTATAGCGGCGCTCGACGGTGACATACTTTCAGTTACCATTATTCCGCACACTTACCGTAACACGACACTGGGCACTTACCAGCCTGGCAGCCGCCTTAATATCGAGTGCGACATTCTGGCCAAGCACGTGGAGAAACTGATCCGCAATTTGGACTTGAAGCCACGGCTGACCGTCGAGCGATTGCGCGATGAGGGCTACTGATTCGGCTCCGCGCTCGTGCTATGAATTGCCAGCGCGCCTTCATACGGAGCCTCATCCTCCGATCCGACAATCCACACATTGCCCGGCGAAACGGCCACACCCGCGAACAATACGTCGGACACAAAGCTGCCCTTTACGGGACTCGGGCTGGGCACGATACTCCACGCAGTGCCATTCCAATTCATGAGCAGCGTTCCCTGCTGGCCGGAACCATCAGCCGCGTTGTAGGACCCGAACGCCCATATATCCGTCGCCGACACTGCCGTGATTCCCTGCAGGCGATTCGATTGGTAGATGCTATTCGGCCCCATGTTGGGGCTGGTCACCACCGTCCAACTCGTACCGTCCCAGTGCTCGATCAGCGTTGAAGTAGCCGCTTCGTTGGGCGGCGGAACCGGGGTCGAGAAACCCACCGCCCACACGTCGTTGGGAGCCAGCGCCACCACGCCGTTCAACTGACTCGCGCCCGTCCCCACGCTGGGGCTGGATACCGCTTTCCAGCTTGTGCCGTCATAGTGCATCACCAGCGTCCGGCTGTTATCGTTCTCCAGCCCCTCGAAACCCACGGCCCACACATCGTTCGATGCGTCGGCCGATACGCCGAATAGAAAGGCGTCGTTCGCCGTGCGCGTCGTGGCGGTCCAGGACGCGCCGTCCCAGTGTTCGAACACAAAGTTCAGAATCTCGCCGCCATCGCTTAACAAGCTGCCCACGGCCCAAATGTCGTTAGCCGAAATGGCCGTCATGGCTTTCAGGCTGGGCTGGTCTCCGGATGCGAATGTGGGGCCGGGAAATACGTTCCACTGCGTACCGTTCCAGCGTTCGATAACCTGCCCCGGATTCGCTTCTCCGATGCCCACAGTCCCCACTGCCCATGCGTCCGTGGGAGAAATATCCGCCACGCCTCCCAAATAGCTGGTATTGTGGCCGTTGATTCCGGGCGCCGGAAATGCTGTCCACGTGGTACCGTCGTAGTGAATCGTTTCCTGGCCCACAGCCCAGATGTCGGTCGGAGACAACGCGGAGACTGCCGAAAGCCCGTTGTTGAAGTTCTCATGGGGGGCCGGCACAACTTGAAAAATCGATTGGCCCGCAGCCGTCGCGGGCATATACGCCGCCGCGATTCCCGCAAGCAAAAAGTTTGTTACCCTTCTATTCCCTATCCTCATCACCCAACCTTACCAGTGAGCAAGGCAGGTGCATGTGAAGGAGAAGTAAATACCTTGTAAACTTGCCCAGCTAGCCGGACAAAACCGGAAGCGCCGAACCGATCTGCAGAGCATACCTCCGGCCCCATCCGGACAGCACTCTTAGTCACCTGCCAAGAGCCTTCAAAATAGCATCCGGATCATATACGCATCCCCCCCACGTCCCACCACTGACTTGCTGCAGCGCCGCCCACAGCCGAGTCTCGGGAGGCAGATCCGGGTCTGGCGCCAAGTCCGGGCGCATGGGCCGCGCGGCCAGCACCCGCTCGCCCTCCGCCGCGCCGAACAAATCCGCGCCGCGCCCCACGAGGTTCACCGAACCCTCCAGGTTGACGCGGTCCACTACGATCTCGATGACGTCTCCATCCAGCACCTTGCCGATGGGTCCGCCCGCCAGCGCTTCGGGCGTGATGTGCCCAATGCACGCGCCCGTGGACACACCGCTAAAGCGCGCGTCGGTGAGTACCGCCACGTGCTTGCCGAAATCCAGGTACTTCAGCGCCGAAGTGATCTGGTAAGTCTCCTCCATACCGGAACCCATCGGTCCGCGGCAGATCAGCACGATCACATCGCCGGCATGCACGCGGTCCGGCCCGTGGCTCTTGATGGCGGCGATGGCGGAGGCTTCGGTGCGGAACACGCGCGCCGGTCCGGTCTTGCGGTAAACGCCGTCGGGACCCACCACGCTGGGGTCGATGGCGGTGCTCTTGATCACCGCGCCTTCCGGCGCCAGATTGCCGTGCGGAAAGGTGACAGTGGAAGTCAGGCCGGCGCGGGCAGCGCACGCGGGGTCCATGATCACATCGTCCGGATCGACGCCGTCGCGCTCTTGCAGCAAGCGGCGCAGTTCGGCGCGGCGCGCGGAACCTTCCCACCAGTCGAGCGCGGCGTCCAGCGTCTCGCCGCTGACGGTGAGGACGCCGGTATCCAGCAGGCCCGCGCGCCGCAGGTGCAGCATGACTTCCGGAACTCCGCCGGCCAGGAAGACTTGCACGGTCGCGAACGAGCGCGGGCCGTTGGGCAGCGCATCCACCAAGCGCGCCACGCGCCTGTTGATGGCGGTCCAATCCGCGGCAGTGGGGCGCCGCAGACCCGCGGCGTGCGCTACGGCGGGCAGGTGCAAAATCAGGTTGGTGGAACCCCCGAACGCGGCATGCACCACCATGGCGTTGCGCACGGAGGCATCCGTCAGAATGTCGCGCATCTTCAGGCCGCGGGCCTCCAGCGCGAGCACGGCGCGGGCCGAACGGCGGGCCATATCCAGCCAGATAGGATGTCCCGAGGGCGACAGGGCTGAGTGCGGAAGCGCCATCCCCAGCGCTTCGGCGACCACCTGCGAAGTAGCCGCGGTGCCCAGAAACTGGCAACCGCCGCCGGGAGTTGCGCAGACGCGGCAAAGATTTTCGGCGGCGGCCTCCAGCGTGACCTGGTTATGCGCGAAACGCGCGCCCACGCTTTGTACGCGCCCGGCATCTTCGCCCTGCTCGGCCAGTAGCGTAACACCTCCGGGCGCCAGGACGCAGGGCAGATCGTGCATAGACGCCAGCGCCATCATCATGGCCGGCAGGCCTTTGTCGCAAGTGGCCACCCCGATGACGCCGCGCCGCGTGGGCAGCGAGCGGATCAGGCGGCGGAAGATGGTGGCCGCATCGTTGCGATAGGGCAGGCTGTCGAACATCCCGGTGGTGCCCTGTGTGCGGCCGTCGCAGGGGTCCGTGCAATACGCCGCGAAGGGGATGGCACCCAGCGCCTTGAGCTCCCGCGCGGCGGCTTCCATCATCAGCCCGACTTCCCAGTGGCCGGTGTGAAAGCCCAGCGCGATGGGCGCGCCGCTGGCGTCGCGGATACCGCCGTGCGTACTGAGGATCAGGATTTCCTTGCCGCCCAGCGCGCGCGGGTCCCACCCCATGCCGGCGTTTTGGCTCCATCCGAACAGGTCGCCGGAAGGGCGTGTGAGCAGCATTTCGGGCGTGATGGGCAGTGCGCCTGGAGGGCCGGGCGCAGTGGTGCGCACATCGAACAGCGAAGGGTCGCCGGAATCGAGAATCTGGTTATGTGCCATTCCGTGGGCGCGGCGGCCCGCCTAGCGGCTTGCGCCGGATCGGGCATTCATATAGGAGCGCAGAATGGCGTTGATGCGCGTCTGGTAACCGGTACCGTTCTTCTTGAGCCATTCCACAACATCGTGATCACGCCGGATCGTCACGCGATCTTTCGGCTCCGGCATGATGAGCTTGGCGGCCGTCCAGAAGGATTGGTCCAGCTTGGGGATGTCGGAGTAATCGATGTCCTCGTCACTCATCTGGCGCAGGCGCCTAAAGTCAGCCTTGCCCTTCGTCCGCTCCCCTGAAGTGGTTTGCGTAATCTTGCCTTTCATTCCGATTTGCCCTCCCCTGAGATACTCCGTCCCAATACCTTCGATCAGACCGATGGCGACTATGCGGTCCTCGCCGTGACGGCCGTTCACTCTCTCGAAAACGGCCTGTCGAAGACCGTGCGCGCATCGTGATCGATGAGGTGTATTGCGAGATTCGGCTCCGTCTTGCCCTCGTCCCGCTTGAAAAACATCCATGAGCCTTGACTAACGCCTGTGTGCGTACATGCTGTACATATTCTATTATGGGTTGTCAAGCGGCATGCCGGGGGAGAGCATGGGCGTCAAAAAACAAACAGATTTCACCGGACCGAGCGCACCGGTGAAGGTGTGCATATGTCCCAGCACGCCGTATCTTGTGAGTTCCGTTGCGGCGGCACATCGACGGTTTGGCGGCAACACATCCGTCTGGAATCGGCGCACGCCCTGCCCGCGAAATCGTATGGCTCACACCTATGACTTTCGGCAGCGGATGAGATCTTCGCGATGGGCAGCCCCCGCCGATTGCAAGCCACACCAATCCTACTGCCCTCGCATTGCCCTATGGCTTTGGATCGCCCCTCAAAGTTGGTCGCTTCTCAAGACTCGGTCTTTTATTTTGCCGGCGTTCCCTGCTTGGGAGCATCGAAACAAGATAGGCTTGCGCGGCCGGTTCTTCGCGGATGATTTTCCAGCTCTTGAACGCATCCACAATGCCATCGATGTGTAGCAGAACCTCTGTTAAATCCCATTGCCTGGCTGTGTTGTAGTCGGCTTCGGTTCGATGATATTGCGCCTGCGCGTTAAACATATGCGAGGTTGTGAAGGTGATAGGCAACCGTTCGCTCTGGTCCCTCGGCAGGCTTTTCTTTGAAATAGCCGTCGAGCTCGGATACCTTCTCGTCGTCGGCATGTTTCATCGGACCGTGGTCGAATACCCGCGCGAGCGAGCCACGCAATTCCGGACGACTCCAATTCGCAGTCGTCTCGGAGATGAGGAGATGAAAGAGCGCGTATGCCGTCGAAACAGCGCGCCGCAAGCTTGACTGGTGAGGCTGCCCAGGGTGGAGATTGGCGATATCCTGAGCGAGCTCAAGCAATTCGTCCGCGTACGCCATCGGATCATGCCCACGCGGGCTCTTTCACTCTCGCCTGCTCGGATTGCGTGCGGAAGTTGAAATACGGAAGAACGCCCCAGTCCTCGATGGGCTGAACTTGTCGAACGATGGCCTGCGAGATCTCCTTCCTAAGGTTCAGAAGTTGGCTGCGGGGCGTTCCATCGGAGAGCACGATCTGGAAGAAAACAGCGGATTCACCATTCCAATCGGTGCCAATCGAAGGCGTGACGCTCACGACTGGGTGCCGCAATCCGCTTGCTGTGGCCTCAATAGCGGCGAAGAACTGCACCTGTTGTGCAAACGCCCGCGCAATGTACACAAAGCCATTATCTCGCGTTTTGGCAGGATCTGCCAAACTCGCCTTCCGAACCTCCAAAGCTCGTTGCGTCCGCGGATCGCCCCAATCTGTCGCGACACTTGGCCGTGTCACGCGCCAAACCGCAGATCTGCAACCCTCCTGACGGCCCCGAAGTCCCGTTTGAGGGAGTGACCATTGAACGGCCCAGCTTGGGCCCGAAGGGTTGAATCCGGGCGGGCGCCTTATTTCAAGTCCCCCGGTCTAAAGGGCAAGCGCGAGCCCTACAGCCAATCCAGTTGCGCATAGCGCTCGCCGGTCAGATGCAGGAACAACTGCTCCAGCGTGTGAAATTCCGTGCCGTCGTGTGAGATCGTGCCATCCCGGTCGAGCGCGCTAATGTCTCCCTGCCACACCAACTTTCCGGGCTTGGTGATGATGGCCACTTGAGAGCAGGTACGCTCCACGGTCTCCAACACGTGCGTGGTCAGGAAAACCGTACGGCCCTGCGCGGTGATTTTGTGCAGCCACTGCCTGATGGACGCCACACCTGCGGGATCGATGCTCTCGAACGGCTCGTCCAGGAACAGCAGGTCCGGCGCATGGATCACCGCGGCCGCGAAGGCCACGCGCTTGCGCATGCCGGCGCTGAATTCCGACAGGCGCTTCTTTCCCGTGCCGCCGAGTTCCATGGCGTCTAGCAGTTCGGTCACGCGGCGGCGCGCCGTCTCCTCGTCGAGACCGAACATGCGCGCTTGGAAAAATAGGAACTCGTGCGCGTAGAGTGCGTCGAACAGGCCGAGCGATTCCGGCATCACGCCCATGCGCCTTTTCAGCGCCACGGCGCCATCGTTAAAGGGCTCGCCCAGAATCCGGATGTCGCCGGCGGTGGGGTCGAGCAATCCGGTCAAACACCCGATGGTGGTGCTTTTCCCCGAGCCGTTCGGCCCCAGGAAGCCGAACATGGTTCCGCCCGGCACCGTCAAGGAGAGATTCTCCACGGCGACAGTCTCCCCGTACTTCTTGGTTAAGTTGGCGACTTCGATGGCAGGAGTCACAGATTAGTTCCGTCCTTCGAGAACGTTCAAGAGCCGCTCTCTGCGGCTGACAAACATGGCTGTTCCCCGCCGCAGGGAGTATAGATAAAAAGCGATGGCCAGCGCCGCGGCCGGAATCGACACCCACCAGTAGCTCAGCACCGCGGCCGGGCCGGCCATCTTGTCCAACACAACCACGCCGAAGATTCCCCCCAACACACCGCCAATGAGCAACACGTTTGCGCCTAGCGAGAGCTGGTTGCCGAAGGTGGTTTCAAAGTTCGTGGGGCGCGCCGCGAGCAACGAGGTCCAGATCGACAGCGCGTTGAACAGGCACAATCCGCCCACGCCGCTGGCCATCAGCATGGGGGCCATGCGCGCATCGAATGGGACGGGCGCAAAGAGCAGCCACAGCACCAGCGCGGCGGCCACCAGCGTGCTGCCGACGAACAGCGCCGTGTAACTCGAGGCGCGCAGGATCGCGCCGGGCGCTATGGGAAGCAGGAAGTAGCGCCGGAATCCGGATGCGTCGAAGCCGAACTGGTTGGTGCACATCACCGCCGTGCCCAGGAATCCAGCGATGGCGAAAGCGCCCAGCGCCCGTACGAAATAGTGCAGCGGCCCGCCTTCCGCGGCGTGGTTGAACGTGAGGAATGCCAGCAACGGAATCGCGGCAATGTAGTTGAAGCGCACCTTGTTGGAGCGCACGTAATAACGGAGCGATCGGCCGATCAGCGGCGCCATGGCGGGTCCGAAAATGGACGCTACGCGGTCGTAGCGGTTGTCCCAGGCGACCGCAGCGGCCACCGCGCCACGCGGACGTGCCGCCTGCTTCTCGATTGCCGCGAGCGCCACGAGCAACGCCGCGATCCATCCGGCCAACAGACCGAATTGATGAAACAGGCCGGCACCCGCATTCACCATCAGCGCCGCGGCGGCGAATGGCGGCGTGTAGTGCAGCATGGCCATCATCGCGGCTTTTGCTCCATGTGCCTTTGCCAGCCTGGGAATCAGCAATCCCGGCAGCATGCACACGCTTATGAGCATCAGGAATAGGATCGCCGTACCGCCCCTGACGTGCGAGAGCCACTCGATCAGCGTGGCCAACACGCGCGCTAGCAGGTAGTCGGTAATCAACAGGAGCACTACCGCCAGTGCGCCCAGCCAGAAGCTGCCCGCGCCAAACACGTACAGGCCGGTGCAAAGGCCCAGGTCCAGGCCCAGCACGAAAAGCCAGACCGGTTCCAGGATGCCAGTCAGGTGGCGCGCCGCCAGCCGGTCGTGGGCGCTGAGCGCATAGCGGCGCAAAGCTGCGTCGGTGAAGGCGGTATTGATACCGAACCCGGTGACCACAGACGCGATGAGGGCATTCACAAACAGCCCGCCCAGCACGGCCTGCGCGACCTCTTCCGCATGGCCCGAGCGCACTGCGATCATCGCGGTGCCCAAACCGCCGGCGGTCATCAGGATCAGAAGGAGGGCAGCGAACAGGTAGCCCGCCACGAACAAGGCGATCCGGCCGTTGCGCGTGCGCGATTGGGCCCATAGCAGCGTATAGCGCAGACCCACCAGGCGGAGAATCAGTGGCGCATTCATAAACTAGACCCCCTATTTTACGTATATTGGATATAGATATGAAAGACCGCGTTCACAGGGGCAAGGAAAAGGCGCGAACTACGCCGGTTGCCGGGGAAGAGAGAAAGGGAGGTCTGGTCTCCCATCCCGCGTTCGGCATGTGGAAAGACCGGGCCGATCTAAAGGACGTGCACGCGTACTTCCGGCAGTTACGACGCGGGCGGTTCGACGATGTTTGATGAGGGTGTGCCGAAATGGCGTCCGCGGGGAGACCGCCAGGCGGCGCGCCTCATCGAGTCGCAATCCGACCGCGCCATTTCGGTCATTTCCGCAAGGGAGCTTCTGCAAGGCGCGCGGTCGCGCGGCGAGATCAAAGCGATTCACCAATTCATCCGACCGGCCGGCATACGGATTGTTCCGGTTAGCGAGTCCATCAGTCACGTCGCGCCGCCGCTGGCGACCGGCGACCCGCGTCACTTCCGTGCAATTGCCGGACTGGAGCCGAAAGTGTTCCGGCCAGAGGCTGAGTAATGGGCCGTATTCGCGTTCTCCCCGATCAGGTAGCCAACAAGATCGCGGCGGGCGAGGTGGTGGAGCGGCCCGCTTCCGTAGTCAAAGAACTGCTGGAAAACGCGCTGGACGCCGGCTCGACCGAGGTGCGCGTGGAAGTCGAAAGCGGCGGGCGGCGGCTGATCCGCATCGCCGACGATGGCTGCGGCATGCTGCGCGACGATGCGCTGCTGGCCTTTGAGCGCCACGCCACCAGCAAGCTGCGCGACGTAAAGGATCTGCTCTCCATCTCCACGCTGGGTTTTCGCGGCGAGGCGCTACCATCGATCGCATCCGTCTCGCGCCTGCTCCTGGAGACGCGCTCGCCGGACGAGACCACCGGCACGCGTGTGGAGATCGCCGGCGGCAAAATGCTCCATTGCGACGAAGTGGCGCTGGCGCGGGGCACGGCCGTCACAGTGCGCGACCTGTTCTTCAACGTGCCCGCGCGCAAGAAGTTTCTGCGCTCGGACCAAACCGAACTCGCGCACATCGCTTCGCTGGTGACGCATTACAGCCTGGCGCATCCGGAGAAGACCTTCCGGCTCTCCAGCGGCGCGGGCGAGTTGCTGGCGGTGACGCCGGTGGGCACTCTGCGCGAGCGCGTGTTCCAGGTGTTCGGCGGCCACACGCTGGAGGAGTTGGTGGATCTGGGCACCCGCGAGCAGCGCCTGGAGCTGCCGCCGCCGTATGTGCCGCCATCGGAAGCCATCGCGGAATTCCGGCGGGAGCCGGAGGAGCCTTCCAGCCAAACGTTCAAGCTGAGCGGCTTCGTCTCGCGCCCGCAAGTGCAGAAGGGCAACCGCAACTCGATCTTCATTTTCGTAAACCGTCGCTTGATTCGCGACCGCCTGCTGCTGCACGCGATTTCATCGGCGTACTACAACCTGATGCCGCCCGCCTCCTATCCGTTCGCGCTGCTGTTTCTGGAGTGCGATTGCAACGAGGTGGATGTGAATGTGCATCCGTCGAAGACCGAGGTGCGTTTTCGGCACCAATCGTTCGTACACGATTTCGTGCGCGACGCGATTCGCGAGCGGCTGATCGAGACGCGGCCCGCGCCCGCGTTTTCGCCGGCGGCCAACGCGCAGCCGGGCGCGCGAATGCCGTATTCCGAGTTCTCGCAGATGTTGGAGAACGAGGTGCAACAGGCCTCTGGGCCTGTTCAGGATGAGGTGGGACAGGCCTCCGAGCCTGCCCAGGACTTCGCCCTGCCCGACTTCGCGCTGCGGCCGGCGGCAGGGCCCGCGCCGCGCCTGGATTTCAGCGCCCCAGCCATCCCGCTGGCGGACGCGCCGCCCGCGGCTGTGCGCCTGCGCATGCCCGAGACGCACGGCGCTTTTCCGCCCGACGCGCTGCCGGTTTCGGACACATCGTTGGGTGCGCTATCCGACTTGCGGCCGTTGGGGCAACTGCACCAGAGCTTCATCATCGCGGCTGGCCGCGATGGCCTCTGGATTATCGACCAGCATGTGGCGCATGAGCGGATCCTGTTTGAACGCGTGCTGAAGCAGCGCGCGACCGGCAATGTGGAGACGCAGCGCCTGCTGATGCCCCTGATCGTGCAACTGACTCCGGGGCAGCAGATCGAATATGCGCGAATCGCCGATGAATTGAACGCCATCGGGTTCGAGAGCGAGCCGTTCGGCAATCGCACCATCGCGGTGACGGCGGCTCCGGCCGCGGTGGGGCCGGCGGACCTGGAAAAGGTGCTCGGCGAGATTCTGGAGACGGCCGAGGCCGAATTTCGCGGCCTCTCGCTGGAGGATGTGCGGCGATCGCTGGCCGCTTCCATCGCCTGCCACGCGGCCATCAAGATCAACACGCGCCTGGATCACGCCAAGATGGAATGGCTGCTGCGGGCGGTGGCGGCCACGGATTGCCCGATGAGCTGCCCGCATGGGCGGCCGATTGCGCTGCAATATTCCATGCGGGAAATCTTGAAAGCGTTTCACCGCATTTGACAGATGACGTGGCGTACGCATTCGTGCGCAATGTCGCTAGGTTTTCGCAATCTCGCAACGCTGCATACTTTTGGACGAGGGCGCCGGTCGCGGTCCAAGGGGGACCGCCCACGGTCTATGCAGGTGTTCGGCCATGGAATAGGTAAGTTACATTGGGCACTCGTGCGTGCCGCGTCCCCACTCATGAGGACTCCCGGCCGCGACGCAGCCCGCACCAGGTGGCGCTATTCAATCTTGTTGGCCGGGCCCATGTCCGGCTTCTTTTTCGTCTTGGCGCCAAGCGCGATTCCGATCGCCGCCTGCCGGTCGCCGCCGGTCCACGCCTTTTGAATCTCCTGCTCGTTCATGCCCGCCAGCCGCCCTGCCAGAATGAACGGCGGAAGCGCGTAGCGCAGAAACTTCCACTGCGCCATCTCTACCACTGAATCAAGCGCGCGGTCGCGGATTTGGTCCAGCGCGGCGGCGGCGTCCCGATCGGTGAGAGTGACCAGAACGTCGGCGGCGCGCGTCCGGTCGCTGAGCACGATGGAGTTCAGCATTTCGACGATCCAAGTGGGAGACACGTGAATTTCCAGTTGCGGCTGGAGGCGCGCCAGCACCGCGATCGCGTTCAGGGAACGGAGGGCGTTCGCGCGCACCGCATCGTCCGGATCCTGCAGCGCATATTCCAAATCGTTCAGCACATCTTTCTTGTTCGGCGCATAACCGATCAAGTTGGCGGCGATGGCGCGCTGCTCTCCGTCGTCGGAATCGCGCAGCACTTCGCGCAGCAGGGGCAGGTGCGCTCCGGCGAAATTGGCGAACTGCGATTGCAGGTCGCGCGCATCCGGATCGGCCATCAGGGAGTGGCCGTTGGTCAGGTCTTCGGCAGTGCTGCCGCGATGGGCCGCGTCACGCACGGCTTCGAGAAACTTGTGGTACGTGTTCGCGATGTCCTCGGGTAGCACAGCGCTGCCCGATGGGATGCTGCGGAACGCCAGGTGCGGTGCGCCCTTTTCTTCGATGCCGATGAACAGGGAGGTCTTGCCCTGGTCGCAGCAGACGGCCTCCACGTGCGCCATCACCACGCCCGGGATCAGTTCCAGCTCGTCTTCCAGATCGCCTTTGGAAGGCGGCAGTGGATCGCCCGGCTTCACATGCAGCGTGTGCAGTAGTTTCTGTTCCGGCAGCTTGTGCAGGCCGTAAAATTCGATAGTGTCGATGCGCGGCGGCTGGGCGCAGAGCAGGCCGGCGCTAATCAGGGACAGGCAAATTGGCTTCACAAGAGTATTGTGACGCGTTGGGCATGGGCGCGGGGTACGGTCCTTGTGGGGCAGGATGGCATCCTGCAGCCGATCGCCAATCGGCGCGTTCCGTAGTGGGTCAGTTTGCCTTTGTGGGGCGGCCAATCTTGGCCGCAGGCCGCCTTTTAGGCGGCCTGAGCCGGCTGAAAGCCGGCTGCGGGCAGAATTGCCCGCCCCCCCAAAACCAAACTGACCCACTACCGCGCGTTCAATCACAGAAAGAGAGCCGACGTCGCGAAAGCTTCCTCGGGTGTGCCGTGATTATCGCCGGTAATCAAAAAACTTGGTTCCTACTTTTCGTGGGCATAGGTGTAATAAGCGAAACTCCATCCCGGCTCGTCCGGTTAGGTGTACACGTCGATATAGCATTGAGCGCCGCGAAAGCGCACATCGACTCGAGTGGACTTTCCTGCGAAGTGTCGGTCGGCGTAATCCATGATGCGGCGTTCCGTGCGCATCTGCACGCCGGGCGGGATGCTCTACTTCACCGCCACGGTGATGCCCTTCTGGCTCGCCGCCGTCCCCACCGTGATCGCGACCGGCTGCGGGCCCGGCGTCAGGCCCGCCGGAATCGTCAGATTCACCTGGATCGCGCCATTCACCAGCCCCGGCGCCGGCCCTGCATAATCGACAGTCGCCGCCACTCCCCCAATCGTCGCCGTGACTGGTTGCGTGACCAGATTCGCCGCACCCGGCGCCAGAGCCCCATCCACCGCGCCTCCCACAATCGCGCCACCGCCGGTGCCGAAGATCTGAATCGCCCCACCCGCCGCCACAGGATTCGACGCGCTATTGACCGTGTAATCCGCGTTCAATATGGCGCCCGGCCCGCTGCCGCCCGCATTGAGGGCGAAAATCGCCGGAGCCGCGGCAGTCACCGGCGCCGTCACCGTGTTCGAAACCACCGCTCCGCTGCCGGGGTTGTATTGATACTCAATCACGGTCTGCTGTTTGCCGGCCACTTCAAATGGCACAATGGCGCTCACCTGCCCGGCCTTCGCGTAGATCAGCGGCGCCGGCACTCCGTCGAACAGCACCTGCACGCCGCTCACGTTCGTCGGGAACTTGCCGCTGGCGTCCAACTGGCCGGCCACCAAGTTGCCGGGGCCCAAATTGGCGCCGAAAATCGTCACGATTTCCCCAGGCGCCACCGCCCCGCCTTGATAGCTTGCGGCGTTCACTACGTTTGCCGCATTCAGCGCCGGCGCCGTCGTCTGCATGGCCGTCAGCAGCGAGTAGAACGCCGGCGTGGGCTGATAATTGAAATCGAATGGCAGCGCCGCGCCGTACCCGGGGAAGAAGCTGGGAATCCACGAATCGTTGTAAGACACGCCCCAAACTTGGAACGCCGTGCAGTTGGGCTGCTGCAGGCACACCGTCAGAATGGTCTGGTACACCTGCGCCTGGGACTGCAGATCCGCCGCCGAAGCGTCTCCGTTCGCATCGAGCAGCAGCCGCACGTCCATTTCCGTGATGTGTACCTGGAGGCCCAGCGCCGCCAGGGCTTGCATGTTCTGCGCAAGCTGTGCGGCGCTCGGGTAGTAGCTCAGCAAAACGTGCATTTCGAAGCCCACGCCATCGATGGGCACGCCAGTGCTCACAAACTGCTGAACCATGTTGTATACGGCGTCGAACTTAGGTCCCGGCTCCTCGATGTTGTAGTCGTTATAAAACAACAAGGCGTTGGGGTTGGCTGCGTGCGCCCATTGGAACGCCTGCGCGATATACCCGGTGCCGGTGCCCGCGCCGATGCCGGGCTGGTCATACCAAATGGAATCCCGCAGGCCGGGAACCGCCGATCCGCTGGGATCGTTGAAGGCTTCGTTCACCACGTCCCACGCGAATACCAGCCCCGCGAAATGCGTCACCTCGGTGGTGATGTGGTCTTGCAGCAACGTGGCCATCTGTGCCGGCGTGGCAGTCGCGGCATACGGCGCCAGCCATGCCGGGAACTGCTGGTACCAGCAAAGATTGTGCCCCCGCACCAGCATCGCGTTGGCCTGCGCGAACGCCACCAGTTCGTCGCCCGGCTGGAAGTTGTAAGTGTCGATTGTGGGTTGCGTCACATCCCACTTCATGGCGTTGCCCGGCTCCAGCATGCTGTATTGGCTGGAAAGCAAATCGGCGTAGCTCGGCACCGTCAGTAAATCGGGTGGGCCATACTCGTCCGCCGATGCCGCTGCGCCGATCGGAATGGCCCGCGTTGCCGCTGCCTGCCGTAGCGTGGTCTGCCCGGCCAGCGGCGCGGCCGCAACTGCCAGCCAGACGGCCAGCCTCCGTACCGTGCATCGAGTTGACATGTTGCCGATTTTACCTCCCTACGTCGTGGGTTTCCGAATCGTTATATAATTTGATTCCATGCCGGAGATGAACGCACATCGTTCAACCATTTTGGTTTTCCACTCGGCGCCAGTTGTGCGCACCGTCATCCGGGAAATCCTGCAGCGCGAAGGATATGTCGTGCGCGCCACCGGCGATCTGGGGATCGCCGTCGATATGGTGCGCGAAACTCCGCCCGATTTACTGATCATCGACATCTACGTCGCCGACATCTCCGGGCACGACGCCGCCGTATATCTCTGCAAAAAGAATCCGCACATGCATGTGCTCATGGTAGCCGGCGTGCCCGACGACCAACGCATGCAGGCTCGCACGACGGATGCGGGCTTTATGGTCTTTCCCGAGCCGTTCCCTCCGGCCGAGCTAGTTGTCAAAGTGAAGGAAATACTGGCTGCGGGATAACGCCAGCGATTAAGCCTCTGCACTGAGCCACGACCGTAAGGGAGTGGTTCCCAGCTAGGAAACCTGTTTCACCAAGTCTTGCAGGTCCACCGGGCTGCTCGAGTCGGCTCCACGCGCCCATGCCGGACCAATGGCGATCGCCTCGTCGTGGCCTTCGAACCACACTAAGAAGGACGACTTCTCCGCGCCCGCCAGGCGCTGCTGATTCAGCCACGTGTAGTAAGCGCCCATATCGGCATCCACCAGCGACCCCTGCGGGTCCAATTCCGCCTTCCGCTGTGTCTCGGCCAGCAACTCATTCATGGGGCGTGCCCGTTGGCGTGGGGCGAACCGCAGCAGCAGGGTCGCCGGTTGCGCCCGGCGCAACGCCTCGCGCGCGGCCCATTGCACGAACGTGGTGCTGAAGACCTGCGTCCCGGAGCCTTCCGTGAGCAAGCTGACCTGGAACCGGCTCAACACGGCGTCCGGGGCGTCCCCCATGCCCAACTCCGCCGGGCGCATGCCGGCCAGCATCGTGCGGAACGCCTCAGGCCCCATACCCGACTGGAATGTCTTTTGCATCTTGTCTTGCAGCGCCGCGCGCGCGGGGGCCAGCGAGTCGTAGGAGAAGCGCACCAGCCCCTCGCTCGATACAGGCTCTTGGCGTCCGCCATCGACATACCAATGGACGTAAGCGGCGGGATGCCGCTGGGCCCTGTCCGCCGCGGCGTCCAACAGTATGCGGAGCCCGTTTTCAGGCTTCACCCGGTTGAAACAAACTCCGTAAGGGCGCAGCTTGCGAAAGAGCCTATACTTGTTCTCCGCGACATCTTTACCCAGCACCACCATAGTCAGTCGCGGCACGGCCGGCGGCGCTTGCGGCGCGGCGGCATTGACGGTCCGCACATAATCGATGGCGGCAGCCCGGAATGCGTCGATCTGCGAAGTAGCCCATAGGTGCGTGGTCAGTTGCTCGGAGAACTGTCCTGGCTCATTGACCCAGTCGAAGCTTTCCAATGCGGCCGGCAGGCGTAACTTCTCGAAGCCCGCCAGCAATTGCCGCCGCTCGGCCGGAGAGCGAGACTCCAGATACGCCAACTGGTGGTCGAGATCCTTTCGCTCTGGCGGAAACTTCCAGTCGTAGACGATGATTTCACGCAATAGCAATGGCAGAAAACCGAGGGGCAACTGTTGCAGCAGCGCAACCCGGCTGGCCGCCAACTGTCTGGCCTGGGGCGGGTAACCGTCAAACTGGGTGGCCTTCAGGTCGCGCGGCGGCATGTCCGTTACAAGACCTCCTGTAGCGGCTTGCCTTGAGACAGGCGTGCGTCGAAGCCCAGCAGCGCCCCCAAGGTGGGAACTAGATCGGTTGGCTCGGCGGGTCTGTCCACCACCATGTTTTCTCGAACGCCCGGCCCCATCGCCATCATCCAGGTGGTGCGCGAAAGCGCATCGCCCGTGCGATGATGCTGGAACCCGTTGCCGCCCGCGTCGTCATCCGAATCGCGGCCGAAATCGGGCAGGATGAACATGTTGGTCTTGCCCGCATATTCCGGTTCGCTCTGGATATTGCTCCAGATCTCCCCGCAGAGGCGGTCGGTGCGCTGGATAGCCTCCAGATACAATGAATACGTCCCCGAATGCGCGATGTCGATGTCGTGCAGCGTGATCCAGAGCAGGCCGGGCGCGAGCTGGCGCATGAGCTGCCGCGCGATATAAACCGACAGCTCATCGGGGCTGGCAAGCACCCGCGCGTGCGCCGTAAAATCGGCGACCGAAAGCCCCAGCACTGCGGCCATCTGATGCAACTCGACTTGATTGCCGCCTAGCTCTGGGGCGTACAGCGGAGTCTCATAGTTATCGCGCAGCAGATGCTCGTACGCAGAGCCTTCACTCGCCGACAGCGCCGCCGCCAAAATGCGCTTCGGCAAAATGACGCCGGCGCCCCAACCGCGGCCGTAGGCACGGTTACCGCTCTCGCCGATGCGATTGAAACCGTTGCTCGGCGCCACCACCCAGGCGTCCAGGGCAGGGCGATTCAAATCCTTGCGGAAGTATTCGAAGACCGTGGGACGATCCGGCGGAACCGCCGCAAAGTTATTGAAGGTCTCGTAGGCCCCTGTGGCCAGGCTGGCCGTAGCCACATAGTGGCCCAGGATTCCGCGATTCACGACTTGACTGAAGAAGGTGGCGCGCGGCATCAGCGCGGTCAGCAGGTGGGGAATATTCTCCTGCCCGTCCGGCATGAAGGTTTCTTCGTCGCGCGCGCCGCCGCCGAATGTGACCACCACCGCCTTCCGGCCGCGCGTCGAGGCCATCGCGCGCCGTGGGGCCATGCCCAGCCAAGCGCCCGCAGCGGCGGCTCCGGTGACTTCCCGCAGGAAAGTCCTCCTGCTCCACGAAACGGCTTGACTGGTGCCTGCTGCAGAGTGACGAGGAATCGGTCCACCTCCCGAAGTGTCTTGGTCCAGTATTCTAGCATGCCTGCGCGTGGCGCACGCACTCTGGCGTGCCGCGTCCCCACTCCTGGGGCAGCCTGCCGGCAAACCTACGGTGCGAGCAGATCTAGCGCCGCGCGGCGCAAGTCGTTTCCCGCACGACCAGGTGCGTTTCTACCTTGCCTTCCCCGGGGCGCTTTGGCTGGCCGCCGTCCACGTTTGATAAATTCGACAAAAGAGCGTGAAAGGCCCGCTCTGCCAATTCCCGCCGCGACAGCCGCACAGTGGTTAAGGGCGGCTCCGTGAATTCGGCCAGCCGGATATCGTCGAAGCCCACGATGGAAATATCCTGGGGCACCACTAGTCCGGCGCGCCGCACGGCGCGCATCATACCGATGGCCGTCAAATCGTTGGAAGCCAGCATGGCCGTGGGAGCGCACTTCGAATCCAGCACGCGGGTCATGGCTGCCAGGCCGCCGTCGACGGTGTGATCGCCGGCCTCAATCAGGCGTGCATCCCGGTCAATCCCGTAGTGCCGGAGCGAGCGCAAGAACGCGGCCCGCCGAATGCGCGCCGACTTCAGGCCCGGCGGTCCGCCGATGAAGCCGATCCTGCGATGCCCGAGAGACAACAGGTGGTCCACCGCTTCGTTGATCCCCTTAGCATAATCCACCACGATATTACCGATGCGGTCGCCCGCCGGTCCGACGTCCAGAAACACCATGGGGACATTCCGGTGCGTAAACTGATCCACCAGATGCGTATCCATCTCGGAGGTCATAATGGCCACGCCTTCCACTTTGCGTTCCAGCATGCGGCGCACACAGATCGCCATGCGGGCCGAATCGTAGTTCGTGGAACTGATCAGAATCTCGTATCCGTGATGGATTGCCACATCCTCGAACCCCTTGATCAGTTCGGGGAAGAATGGATTGGTGATGTCCGATACAATCAGCCCCAGCATGCGGCTGCGGCCGGACACCAGCGATCGCGCCTGCGTGTTCGGGTAGTACCGCAACTCTTCGATCGCCTTCCAGACGCGCTTGGCGGTTTTGGGATTGACCAGCGAAGGGTTGTTGATCGTGCGGGATACGGTAGCCGTCGAGACCCGCGCGCGCCGCGCAACCTCATGAATCTTCATGGGTAGTTCCCTTCGCCGACCATCATCCGGAACACGTGTGAATCGTCCTACTGGCTAAGCTTACACCGCTTCCGGCGCTTTCAAGCAAGGTCTAACGCAAAATAATTAACAAAAATTCAAAAAAACTCTTGACTTGAGATCGCGCCGCGCACTAAGATCTTCAATGAAATCGTTTACATTCGCGGTCGGCTCAGCGGCTGCGGACGGTATTTTGTGCTCAGGGAATAGTGTCAGGCACTCCCGACGCGCCAGCGTCCCAGGTGGAGTGTGTCGAAAAGAGGGGGAAATATGCGCCAAGTTGCATGTATCAGAGGGTTACTTCTCGGGCTGTTCTTCGCAGTCGCCGTTTTTGCCCAAAGAGATCTTGGTACCGTCGCGGGCACCGTCACCGATCCGACCGGCGCCGCCATACCAAACGCCAAGGTCACCATCACCGAAGTCGCCACCAACGAGAGTTACTCGCTGGAATCCAGCGCAGCCGGCGAGTACGTGCGTCCGGCGCTGAAACCGGGCATTTACACGGTGGCGGCGGAAGCGCAAGGGTTTCGCCGGGTCGCCCAGGAGAACGTGGTGGTCACCGCCGGCGACCGCATCGGCGTCAATCTGACCTTGCCGGTCGGCAACGTCAGCGAGTCGATTGAAGTCTCGGCGAATGCGCCGCTGCTGCAGACCGAGAACACTTCCCAGGGCGCCGATCTCAATGCGTCCGAAGTGAACCAGTTGCCCATGGGCGGCCAGCGCGTGTTTGCATATCTGGCGCGCCTTTCTCCGGGCGTTTTAGTAGCTGAACCGGGCGCGCGCGATGCGCAGAACGGCGGTTTTTCCGCCAACGGCGTGCGCTCCACCGGAGAGAACAACTTCCTGCTGAACGGAGTCGATAACAACGTAAACGTGATCGACTTCATCAACCAGACATCGTACGTGATTGGACCGTCACTGGACGCCATCGACGAAATCCGCATCCTGACCAACGGCTACAACGCCGAGTATGGCCGGGCGGCGGGCGGCGTGGTGAACGTGACTATCAAAGCCGGCACCAATCAGTTGCACGGCTCGCTTTTCGAGTACTTGCAGAACACCGACCTGGATGCCAACCGCTGGGAAAACAATTTGGCCGACGTGGGGCGCCCCCCGCTGCAGCAGAACCAGTTTGGCGTCACCGCCGGTGGACCGGTCATCAAGAACAAGCTGTTCATTTTCGGCGATTATCAAGGCACCAAAATCGCAACCGCAGGCGGCGTGGTGCAGAATCTGGGGTATGGCCAGTTCGAGACCATTCCCACGCAGGCCGAGGTCCGCGGCGACTTTTCCGGGCTGCTGGGCGGGCAGATCGGCACCGATCCCATTACCGGCAACCCGATCCTGCAGAACGAGATTTTCGACCCAGGCACCACCACGTGCAACGCAGCGGGCGCGTGTACGCGCACTCCCTACCCGAACAACACCATTCCGGGGTCCGCAATGGACCCGGCGGCCGTGAAGATCGCCGCTCTTTATCCCGCCCCGAACCAGGCTGTCATCAACGGAAACTATCCCCAGAACGACTACTATACGCTCACCGCGGGGGGCTTGAGAACGGATCAGGGAGACGGGCGCGTGGACTATAAGATCGATGACAAGAACAGCCTGTTCGGCAGTATCAGTTGGTCCGATACCTCCAAAAACAACACTCCGCCATTTCAGGGCGCGCTCGATGGGGGCAATTTCTACGGCAGCAGCGAACAGGACCTCGGCCGTAATGCACAGATAGGCTTCACTCGTATCTGGTCTCCGACGTTTATTTCGGAAACGCGCATTGCCTACAGCCGCCTGGTGACCGCGCGAACGCAGGCCAACGCCAGTACAGACGAATTCAAGGCGATCGGCATCGGCGGCTTGGATCCCACCACCACCCTGAATGGCGGCCTGCCGCAGTTCGGAATGGGGCAATACAGCCAGGTTGGCGCTAACGACTGGCTGCCCACGAAGGAATTCAGTAACGTCTATGACTTTATCCAGAACGTGGCCATCACCAAGGGGAGTCATGCGTTCAAGTTTGGCGCTGAGGTCAAGCCCATCGGATTCCCCTTCTTTCAGGTGCCTTTTCCGCATGGCGAAATGAACTTCTCCCGGACGGAAACCGCGTTCCCGTCCACCGGTACAGACACCGGCGGCAAGACTGGCTTCCTCAATACCGACACGGGCGACTCCTTTGCATCGTTCCTGCTCGGCTCGATCGATAACGGGCAAATCTCGACCACCAACTTCATCTCTTCGAAGCGGCAGTCCTACGACTTCTACGCCCAGGACGACTGGAAGGTCACACCCAAGCTGACCGTGAATTATGGCCTGCGCTACGAACTGTGGTCGCCGATTGGCGAGTCGTTCGGACGCCAGTCCAATTTCGACGTCAACACGCTGACCCTGCAAATTCCGAATGGGCCGAGTTCCAACGCGCCGCTGCCTCCGAATTTCAACACGCCGTATACACTGGGCGGCGTCACTTTCCCAGCCGATTTTCCGAACGTCACGGTGTGCCGCGGTTGTGTCTCCAAGTACCTCATCCCGTGGGATAAACACGACTTTGGCCCGCGCTTGGGCTTCGCCTACAACGTTCGGCAGAAGACCGTGATCCGCGCCGCGTATGGCATCTTCTATGGCGGCGAGGAACAGCAGGGCGGCAATCCCAACCGCGGCGAATCGGCGCCATTCAACGAGTCGCCGCAACTGAACCGGCCGGCGGGCGTCGGCCAGTTCGAACCAGATCCATACTTTGCCGGCGGAGCGGCCACCGGCGGAATTTCCGTTGGGTATCCCGCCACCGTGTTCACCACATATCCCGTCAGCTCTCTGCAGTTCCGGGAAGTGTCGGAGGATTTCCGGAACCCCATGGTGCAGAAGTGGAATATCGCGGTTCAGCAGGAGTTGGGGCACCAGATGGCCCTGGAACTCGGCTACCAGGGCAACCACTCCTCGCACCAGCTTTTCCAGCCCGACGATAACCCCTGCCCGAATCTGCCGACACTGAATTCGAGCATCAACTGTAACTCCCTCCGCGCATATCCCGATATCGGTAGTATTTCGGGAACGTCTTCGTTCGGCTACGGCGACTACAAGGCTTTTACCGCGAAGCTGGAGAAGCACTTCTCGAAGGGGCTGCAGTTCATTAGTTCCTATACGTTGGGCCATGCCATGGCCAACACCGGCACTACGCTCAGCGGTTCAAATGGTTTCCAGACCATCAGCAACATCAATTACGGGCTGGATTATTCGAGCGCGGCTTGGGACATCCGCAACAACTTTACTACCGGGTTTACCTACGACCTCCCCTTCGGCCGCGGCAAGCAATTCGGCTCAGACCTGAACAAGATAGCGGATATCGCGTTTGCCAATTGGCAGATCAACGGAATTCTCACCCTGCACACCGGCCAGCCGTTCACGGTTAGCGCCGGTGGTTGCCAGGGCGTGTGGTCCGGTTGCTTCCCCGATATTACGGGCGATCCGAACGCCGCGCCGGCCGGCGGCCGCACGCCATCGGAATGGTTCAATACCGCGAACTTCGGCGCCCCCGCATCTCTGACGCAGGGCACTATCGGCGACAACAGGAACTACGGACCGCCCCTCCGGAATCTGGACTTCTCCGTATTTAAGGACTTCCCGTTTACGGAGCGCTTCCGGTTGCAGTTCCGGACGGAGGTTTTCAACCTCGCCAACACGCCGCAGTTCAATTTCCCGGACAATGGCTTTGGCGACTCGAAGTTCGGCCAAGTGACCAGTACTTTGGCCGGCACCGAACGGCACATTCAGTTCTCACTGAAATTCCTGTTCTAGTTGTGGGGCAGGTTGTCAACCTGAGGGCCGATTGTTAATCGGCCCTCTCGCCTTACAATGAATCTGTGCCAGTCTCTCCCATGCAGCGCCGCGAGTTCCTAGCGGCGCTTGCTTCTTTTGGCCTCCTCCCCTCCCGTGCTTCCGCCGCCATCCCCTATACCGTCCACTTCCGCAAGCCCAATCCATTCGACGCCGTTCTGTCCCACATAGAAGCCGGCTCCGACGAATTCCCATTCGAGAAACAGGCCCAGGAAATCGAGCGCCATCTTGCCGCCATGCTGCAAGGCGAAGCCCTTCCCCTGGCCCCGGCCTTTCGAGGCACGCCGCCCATGCCGCAGCGGCACATCCGCATCGCGGAAGGCGTCTCGGAAGCCGAATTCGGAAACGAAGAATCATCCGATCCCGCGATGGCGGAATGGATCCGATCCCTCGGCCGCGTCCGCCGTGCGCGCTTCTTCGCCCTGCCCGATAACGTGATCCGCTATGAGATCGCCGGCGACGGAGCCTATCGCGTAGGCGCCTGGAAGCAGGTTTGGAAGGACGGGAAGCTGGAATCCTGGCGCCCGCTGAGCGAAACCCTGGTCACGTCCGCCGCCCCGCTATTCAACGACATCACCGGCTATTCATTCGCCGCGGTCGATTCGTTTCACGAGCAATTGCTGCAGGGCAACGGCTGGTGGCGGGCGCATCTGGACGCCGCCACCGGGATCACGGTGGACGGAACCAACGGCGTGGCGGTGGGCGACATCGACAACGACGGCTGGGATGAAATCTACGTCTGCCAAACCGGAGGGCTGCCGAATCGTCTATACAAGAACCGCGGTGACGCCACCTTCGTGGACATTACGGAGAAGGCAGGCGTCGGCGTGCTCGACAATACCGCGTGCGCGCTGTTCGCCGACTTCCGCAATTCCGGGCTTCAGGATCTGGTGGTGCTGCGCGACACCGGACCTCTCTACTTCGCGAATCGCGGCGACAGCCTCTTCACTCACATGCCAGACGCGTTCCATTTCCAGACCGCTCCCCAGGGCGCGTTTACCGGCATGGCGGCGGCGGATTACGACCGGGACGGCCGTCTGGACCTGTACCTTTGCACCTACGTCTATTTTCAGAGCGAAGACCAGTCCCGCTATCCGATTCCCTATTACGATGCGCGCAACGGGCCGCCCAACTATCTGTTTCACAATCGGCTCTCGGAATCCGGCGGCTTCTTCGAAGACGTCACTGCGGAGACCGGCATGAATGACAACAACGACCGGTTCAGCTTTGCGCCCGCCTGGTGCGATTACGATGGCGACGGCTGGCCTGACCTGTATGTGGCTAACGATTTCGGCCGGAGCAATCTATACCGGAATCGCAAGGGCGCGTTCAGGGACGGAGCCGCAGATGCGGGGGTGGAAAATCTGGCGCCCGGCATGAGCGCCGCATGGTTCGATTACGATGGCGATGGCCGGCCCGACCTATATGTCTCGAACATGTGGACGGCGGCGGGCCAGCGTGTGGTTAGGGACCCCGCATTTGTTCCGGGGCGCGATCTGCCCCAGGCCTGGCAAAGCCACACCGGGGGTAACGCGCTCTATCGCAATACGGGCGATGGCCGGTTCCACGATACCGCCGAGCAGGAAGGGGTGGCCATGGGCCGGTGGGCCTGGAGCGCCGACGGGCTGGATTTCGATAACGGCGGCTCGCCCGAGATCTTCATTACCACGGGCATGATGACCAATGCGTCGGAGAAGGATCTAGATAGTTTCTTCTGGCGGCAAGTAGTGGCGAAATCCCCGGTGACCAACAGCCCCGCCCCGGACTACGAGAATGGTTGGAACGCCATCAATCAGCTCATCCGCGAGGATTACAGTTGGTGCGGGCGCGAGCCCAATGTGTTCTACAAACGCATCCAGCCGGCCGGGGGTGGGGCCGCCAGGTTCGTAGACTTTTCGGGCGTCAGCGGAATCGATTTCGCGGACGACTCGCGCGCGTTTGCAGCGACCGATATCGATGGCGACGGCAACCTGGATATCGTGCTCAAGAGCCGCCTCGGGCCGCAGATTCGCATCCTGCGCAACAATTGCGGCCTAGGCAAACGTTCGATTGCGCTGCGCCTGCGCGGCGTCGAATCCAATCGCGATGCCATCGGCGCGCGCATCGAAGCCAACGGGCGCGTGCAATATCTTAGCGCCGGCAGCGGGTTCCTGTCGCAACACTCCAAGCGCATCCACTGCGGGCTCGGCGACGCGGATCAGGCCCAGGTCACTATCGTGTGGCCGTCGGGCCGGAAGCAGCAATTCGCGAACCTGCGCGCGGGAATGTGCTACCAGATCATGGAGGGATCGGAGCACGTGCAGGCGGCCCCGTTTCGGCCGCGCATCCGAATTGAGAACGCCCTGGTCGAGGCAGTCAACCGGCCCGAGTTCGGATCCACTTGGCTGCTCGATCCGGTCCCGCTGCCCGACACGCGCAAGGGCCCAGGCTTTCTCTTGCTGACCGCAGGAAGCGCGGTGCCGCCGCCCGGCCTGCCATTCGAAATAGTGGACGTAACCCGCTCCGCGCCGGACCTCGCGGCGCAGTACTCCATCTTCCGCCGCTACCTGTTCGAACTGCGCGCGGACCTGGAACTGCCGCTGCTGCTGCTGGTCGACGACCGCAGCCGCGCCCACAAATATTACGCGGAGATGCCATCGGTCGGGACGCTGCGGGCGGACCTGGAAACGCTGCGCGGCGGGCGGCGTCCGGAACTGGCGCTGCCCTTCCCGGGACGCTACTATTCGCACCCGCGGCGCAACCATCTGAAGCTGGCCACCGCGCTGTACTGGGCGGGATATCCGGACCAGGCCATTCCGTATCTGGATGAGGTATTGCGGCAATCGCCGGACAATTGGAAAGCGCTCTTCGCGCTGGGCCAGATCCATTTTGAAGGGGAACGATGGAAAGCCGCACTGCAGAACTATCGCGGCGTGCTGCGGATTCGTCCCACGCATTTCGCGGCTTTGCTCGGCGCCGGTGAAGCCTGTGCCCGGTTGAACGATCCGGTGGAGGCCGGGAAGCTGCTGCGCCAGGCGGCGGAAGCCGATCCCAAGAGCGCCGATGCGGCCAACCAGCTTGGTCTGGTGCTGGCCGGGCAAGGACGCGCCGCCGACGCCAAGGAGTGGTTCCAGCGCGCCATTTCGATCGACCGGGAACACGCCGGAGCGATCAACAACCTGGGCGTGCTGTACCTGAAGCTGGGCCAAACCAATGACGCCATTGCCGCATTCCGGTATGGCATCGAAACCGTCCCTGGCGACGAGACGCTGTACCTGAACCTGGGCCGTTTGTATGTATCGCTGGGCGAGCGGGATAAAGCGCGGGACGTGATCGAGCGGCTATTGGCGCGCAAGCCCGGCGATCCGGTGGCCACACGGGCATTGCAGGATCTGGACCCGCGCTGACGTGGCGCACGCTCTCAGCGTGCCGTGTCGGCACTCGTGCCGACACCCTTGCGCCCGCAAAGAAAACGTGAACTTTCAGCACACCTGCATCCGCGCCGGACACACCGCCGCATCCCGTACGCCGGAAAAGTCGCGGGTTACAGATGGCCCGCAATGTGCAGTTGTGGGGCAGGTTGGCAACCTGCGGCCGATTGCAAAATTGGCCCGGTTCGCCGATTCCGTCGGTGCCTGGGATACGCCGGTTGGGTAGCACACTGTCGCCGGTTGCCCCGCGGACGCCGAACGGGGTATGGTGGTTATTGCTAAATGATTGTGAAGACGCGTACCCCGGATGCCCCGGCGGTCCGTCACTGGACTTCGAACAGAAATAAGCTCGTGAGTTTGATCCTTCAGTTGCCGCTCTTGCTTTGGCCGCGGGAATTTTGCAAATAGGGGGTTGTACCCAGGTTGTGCTCAGACAAATCGCGGCTCTAGCCGTGCTTCTTGGCGGTGTCGCCGCTCTCGCGCAAGACTCGGCGACGCTGACCGTTACGGTTTTCGATCCCAGCGCCGCAATCGTGCCCGGCGCCAAAGTGACGCTAACCGATTTGCACCGGGGCACTGTGAGCCAGGCGGAAACCTTAGACAACGGCTTTGCCGTCTTCGAGTTCCTGCCGCCCGGCGACTATTCTCTCGTAGCGGAAAAGCCGGGCTTCGAAAAATACCAGGTCGACGCGCTCACGCTGAAGGTCCGCGACCGGCAAACGTTTCGCGTGGAGCTGAAGGTAGGCGCCCCGGGCACCAGCGTGCAAGTAACTGCCAGGGCCCAAACTCTTTCCAGCGAAGGGACCGAAGGCGTCTCGCTGGAACAGAATTATATTCAGGACCTGCCAACAGATGGACGCAACGCCGAATCGCTGATTTTTATGGCGCCCGGTATCGTGCCGGCCACCGACGGCTCCGGCGGCTTCGACGCCAACGGACTGCGTTCCACTACGAACTACTACACGCTCGACGGCGTCAGTCTGAATCAATCGCCCTCCGGCGGAGGAACTCCATTCGGCGGCGGCGGCGGTGGTGGCCGCGGTTTCGGCGGCGGCCCTGCCGCGCTGAGCGGCGCGAATGCCTCGACCAACTTGATCTCGATCGACTCCATGCAGGAGATGAAAGTCCAAACATCCTCGTTTGCGCCCGAGTTCGGCCGCTCGCCCGGAGCACAGATAGTCATGACCAGCCGGGGAGGCACTAACAGTCTGCATGGCACGCTCTACGATTACATTCGCAGCGGCGCATTCGACGCGAACGACTGGTTCGCCAACGCCGGCGGATACGGTAAGGGCAGCGAACACCAGGAGCGTCCAGGCGGAGTGTTCGGAGGTCCCCTCGTAAAAGACAAAACATTCTTCTTCATCGCTTTCGAAAAGCTGTCACTTACGTCTCCGGAATCTCTGATCGCGGATGTCCCCGACATGGCCTCCCGCGCCACGGCCCGCACGACTCTGCTCCCGTACCTGAATGCATTTCCCATTCCGAATAGTACCCAGTTGGGGGTCGACGGCGCCGTGTACAACGCCATCACCTCCAATCCCTCCGACAGCAGTTCCGCTAGTATCCGCGTCGATCACGTTCTGAATCCGCGCACCACTTTGTTCGCCCGTTACAGCCTCATACCGTCCAACACTCAGCAGCGCGGCACCCAATTCTCCACCCCCAATATCCTCACGGAACAGACTTCGCGCTCTCAACTCGCCACCATCGGAGCGACCCATGAGTTCGGCAACGGTACTCTTAACGATCTGCGCTTGAACTACTCGACGGCTACTTCAAGCGGGTTCTCCACGATGGACAATTACGGCGGTGCCGTCCCACTGACGGATTCCGAAATATTTCCGGCGGGCGTCACCACCGCCGCCGGTGCGTTTAGCCTGAATGTCCTCGGATTTGCGGGCTATTCTTTTGGCGGGCACTCGGACAATACCCAGCAGCAGTTCAATGGGGTCGATAGCCTGTCGAAGGTCTACGGCAGACACAACCTGAAAGTGGGGGCGGACTTCCGCGAGATCCTGCAAACAACCTTCCGCAACCCCTACAACCTAGGCGTTTCTTTCAATGGAGTCAGCACCACCACTGCAACTGGCGCCGCGAACCTGTATGCGCTTCTGACGGGTGACGCACTGAACGTCCAGGTCACTTCCAGTGTGCCTGAAGTGTACCCGACTTACAGGAACTTTTCGCTCTACGGACAGGATACCTTCCGGATGACGGAGCGGACCACTCTTACTTACGGCCTGCGCTGGGACATCAATCCGGCTCCCACCGCGCGGGAGGGCTCCCAGCCTTTCGCGTTATCCAGCGATCTCATCGCCGGGGTTACCCAGAATCAGCCCATCTATGCCACCCAATGGCACGACGTAGCCCCGCGTGTCGGGATCGCCTACCTCTCCGATGACGCACCCGGACGCGAGATGACGCTGCGCGCCGGATTTGGAATGTTCTATGACGTTGGGTATGGGGTTGCTGGCCAGGCATTCTTCGGCGCCCCTTATGCAAACGTGCGAACAGCTTCCGAGATCGGCTTTCCGCTCGCCCCGGGCGACCTGATTCCCCCGGTTCTGCCGCCTACGCGCCCTTATGGACAAATCCTGACCGGCGAATCGGGCTTGCTCTCGCCTCTGATATATCAGTGGAACGGCACCTGGGAAAAGAATTTCGGCGTCGGGCAAACCTTGAGCGTGAGCATTGTGGGCAGCAAAGGCGACAACCTGCTGCGGACCTCTACGATGCCCTCGTACACCGCCGCATACGATATCATCCAGGAACTGACCAACGGAGCGCAATCCGACTACGACGGCCTGCAGATCCAATTCCGGAAACGGCTCAGCAGCGTTCTCCAGACGCAGTTGAGCTATACCTGGTCCCATTCCATCGACAGCGCTTCCAGCGATTCCGGATTCGGCGGCGGCTTCGCTTCCCTGTTTGGCGGCCAAAGAGGCGACTCGGACTACGACATCCGGCAGAATGTGAGCTTCTCGGGTTCGTGGCGCCTGCCTTCCCCTGCCCAGGGGCGCATGTATGCTCCTCTCCGGGACTGGTATCTGGACTTTGTGGCATCGGCGCATACCGGCCTTCCCTTCGATCTCTCGGCCGTCAGTGAATCCACCAGTTCGGCGACGGGTTGCAACACCACCAGCACAAATAACGGCGTTCCGACCACCGGCCTTTTCGCCAATGTGCGGCCCAGCTACGTTGGCGGGGCCATCTGGATCGACGATCCAGCCGCGCCCGGAGGGCGTGAGTTGAACAGCGCCGCCTTCATTACTCCGTGCGGTTACGCTCAGGGCAACATGGGACGAAACGAGTTGCGCGGATTCTCATTCGCCCAACTGGACCTCTCGCTCCGCCGCGTGATTCCCATCACCGAGCGCTACCGCTTCAGCATAGGCCTGGAGGGCTTCAACGTCCTCAACCATCCGAACTTCGCCAACCCGTCTCCTTTGGAAGGCGCCAACCTTGCCAGCCCGGACTTCGGCGTGGTCACCCAGATGCTGAACCAGTCGTTTGGGGGCGGCGTGAATGCTCTATACCGCTCCGGCGGGCCAAGATCCATGGAGCTTGCGCTGCGCCTGCAGTTCTGACCCGGAGAAAGTTATCGATGACTCTAGCAGATTTTTCGAAAGCCGCTCTTTTCGCCTGCCTGTTTCCCGGCGTTCTCTTGCTTGGCGCGGACGACACCGCTCCTACGCCGCTGCGCCGCCTCACGCTCGGCATCCATGTGATGTACTTCCCCACTGCCCTCGTGAACGCCAGAAACGTCATCACGATTACGGAGAATACCAACCCCGTGGAGCAATATGACTACACCGCGTCGTCGATTTCGCCCAAATGGGGCCCCGGAGGCATGGCGGAATATCGTCTGACGAACCACTGGGCCTTGGCCGGCGAGATTCACTTCCATCACGTGGACTACACCGAGAACGCCGCAATCTATACTGGCTACAATAGCAGTACCACCGGCGGGGATAATCGCCCGGTCACTAACACCTCCACTTATTCGCAGGTTAACTACTACGAGTATCCCCTGCTGGCGCATTACTACGGTTTCTGGTCGCATGGCTGGAAGCGCAGAATATTTCTTACCGGCGGCCTGGAGTTGCGCCACGTGGGCAAGATTCGGACCGGAAACGACTTTACTTACCCAAGCGGCCTGACGGATTACAACGAAAACCCCGCCACACCGAATAAGGTGAACGATCTTGGAGTCGTGGCCGGATTGGGTATGCGATTTGTCGACGAATTCCACATCCGGATCGTACCGGAAATGCGGTTCATCCGTTGGCAGGCGCCCACCCTCCAAGGCGCGGCTTTTGCGTCGGTGGTGAACCAGTTGGAGGCCGGATTGACCCTTTCGTTCTAGCTTGGCCCTTGTGGGGCAGGTTGGCAACCTGCAGGCCGATTGTCAATCGGCCCGGGTGACCGCAGTTCGCCTAAGTCGAGCGCAGCTCGCCTGGGCCTACAGCCGCGACAGGTGTACCGACCCATCCCCCGTACGCACCGTCAGCACCTGCCCCCCGCCGTTCAGCCGGCCGCTAACCGAGTCCTCGTGGATGCCCCCTTCCGTCGTGAGCGGCAGATCCACCGTGATCCGCCCGTCTCCGGTGTGCGCGTCCAGGTTCGCGGCGAAGCCGTCCGGCAGCCGCAGCGTAACCCCGCCATCGCCGGTATGTACGGTCCAACCAGCGGCCATGTGCGATCCCGGCGCCACCGCCGCGTCGATGTTCCCGTCCCCGCTGCGCAGATTCAGCCCGCTAAATTTCCCCCGCACGCGGATATTGCCGTCGCCGCTGCTGGCGTCCAGTGCGCCCTCGAATCCCTCACCGTCGATGTTTCCGTCATGCGTCACCAGCCTGGTCTGCCCGCGCAGGTCGTCGGCGCGGATGTTGCCATCGCCCGTATGCACGTCCGCCTTGGTCGCGCTGGGAACTTGCACTTCGATCTTCACCCAACGGTTTCCCAAGTTGAAATGCACTGGCGGGATCTTTACTTCGATCTCCACCAGGTCGCCGGTCTGGTGATCCGTCACGCGCACGTCGAGCGGGCCGATCTTCCACCCGGAAGTGTACACCCGCGCCTCGATGGTCTTGACGTTGCTCGCCCGCAGCGTCACGTTGGCGTCGCTGGTCTCGATGCGCAATTCCGGCGCAGCGCCCACGCTGAAAGTCTTGTTCCACTGATCCCCCAGCGCGGGGAAAGCCGCCACTGTACAAAGGGCGGACGCCCAGAAGATAGTCTTGGACATGAATGGCCTCACCATCAATACGACGGAACCGGTCGCGCGGTTCCCGGATTCTCAGCTACCATGGTTGCATAGAGGGTCACATGCAGCCGATCGAGATCGACCCCGGCCTGAGCCGCCTGGCTCTCGCCGAAGCCGACGAACGCTATCCGGAGTTCGCCGGGCAAGCCTTGCGCGTCATCGCCCGGCCGCTCTTAAAAGGATTCGCCTGGCAACTGGAATGGCAGGGAACGCCCCCCACCGGGCAATCCGCGTGGGAGTTTCAAAACACGGCGATCAAGGCATACAAAAGACTGGCGAAGATCGCCTAGGTGGCTGGCAGCCCAAGCCACTTAAGTTTTCGGACGCTGGTTTCGGACGCAAGCGGCAGATCTGCTCGTTGAGGGCGGTCAGTGCGGCACTCAGGCTTGCATACGATGCGGACCACCGCGCCGATGGATCATAGCGAGACCCAATCGGCAGGCCATGCTAAATTGAAAACTTGCCCCCCACCGCCGGTGAAAAATTTCAAAAGCTCGTTGACATAATGGCCCGGTTGCGTGCCCCCGGCGGTTGCCCGTGGGACCGCGAGCAAACCTTCGACAGCATCAAACCTTATCTGCTCGAAGAAACCTACGAGGTTCTGGAAGCCATCGACGCGCGCGACTGGCCGGAGCTTGCAGGCGAGTTGGGCGATCTGCTGCTGCAATCCGTTTTCTTCTCCCAAATGGCCGCAGAGCAGAACCTGTTTTCGATCGCGGACGCGCTGGACGCCATCAACGAAAAGCTGGTCCGCCGCCATCCGCACGTCTTCGGCGATCAGTCTGCCGGAACCGCGGACGATGTCCGCCGCATCTGGGGCGACGTTAAAGCCGGGGAAAAGAAGCAGAAGGGTGAGTCGGCCGCCGGGCTGCTGAATTCGGTCCCGCGCGCGCTGCCGGCGCTGGTGGAGGCGCAGCAGATCACCACGCGCGCCGCGCACGTGGGCTTCGATTGGGAAAATGCCGAACAAGTGTTGGCTAAGCTGCACGAAGAGCTCGCCGAATTCGACGCCGCGCGCCGGGGGGCTTTGCAAGAGGAATTGGAAGGTGAGTTAGGCGATATGCTTTTCGTGCTGGTGAACCTGGCGCGCTTCGTCAAGGTGGATCCCGAGCAGGCCCTGCGCAAGACCAACGCCAAGTTCCGTCGGCGTTTCGGATACATCGAGCGTAAGCTGGGAGAACGGGGAAGATCGCCGGAAGAAGCCACGCTGGCCGAGATGGACGCGCTCTGGGAGGAAGCCAAGCCATGATCGAGCTCCGGGCGTTGACCGAAGGCCGCCAGTTTCACGAAGCGTTGGAGCTGCAAAAAACAGTCTGGGGATTCAACGATGTGGAACTGCTGCCGGTGCGGCTGTTCGTGGTGGCCACCAAGGTCGGCGGGCAGGCGTTCGGCGCCTATGACGGCAACGCGATGGTGGGCTTCCTGCTGGCGATTCCCGGCTTGAAGCCTAGCCTGAAGCCGGGCGGCGGATCGTACCTGCACAGCCACATGCTGGGCGTGCTGGCGGAATACCGTAACAAGGGCGTCGGCCGCATGCTGAAGCTGCGGCAGCGCGAGGATGCGCTGGGGCGCGGCATCGGCCTGATCGAATGGACCTTCGATCCGCTGGAGTTGAAGAACGCTTTCTTTAATATGGAACGGTTGGGCGCTATCGTCCGGCGGTACGTGGAGAATCAGTACGGCACTACTACCAGTCCGCTGCATGGCGGATTGCCGACGGATCGCTGCGTGGCGGAATGGTGGCTGGCCAGTCCGCACGCCGAGGCGGTTCTCGCGAGGCGCGCGCCGGCCCGCCATATAGAGGAGCGCGTCGAGGTGCCTGCCGATATCGATGTGATGCGCCGTGAAGAACCCCGGCGCGCGCGGGAGATTCAGAAGTCGCTGGGAGCGCGTCTGGCGAGCGGGTTCGACCGCGGCCTGGCCGTGATCGGGTTTGAACGGTCCGAGCGAGTGGGCGCGTATCTGCTCGGGAGGTGGGAATGCGGATCGAATGCGTAACTCTGCGGCAGATCCGGATGCCGCTGGTGCACTTCTTCGAGACCAGCTTCGGGCGCACCACGGAGCGCGACATCATCCTCGTCGAAGCAGCGGGCGAAGGCGCTTCCGGATGGGGCGAAGTCACCGCCGGGGAGAGTCCTTTCTATAACGAAGAGTGGAGCGATTCAGCGTGGCCGATATTGCGCGATTACGCCATTCCGCGCGTGCTGGGCCGGGACCTGGCCAGTGCCGATGATGTTGCGCCGCTCACCGCGCACATCCGCGGCCATAAGATGGCGCGCGGCGGTCTGGAAGCGGCGGTGTGGGACCTGACGGCGCGCCTGGCGGGCCAGCCGCTGTGGCAAACCATCGGCGGCGGCGCGCGGCGGGAGATTCCGTGCGGCGTTTCCATTGGCATCCAAGATTCGGTGGACCAGCTTCTGGAGAAGATCGAGCGCGAACTGGCCGCGGGGTATCAGCGCATCAAGATGAAGATCAAGCCGGGTTGGGATGTAGACGTGATCCGGCAGGTGCGTGCGCGCTTTCCCGCGATCAAGCTGATGGCCGACGCGAATTCGGCCTACACGTTGGATGACGCCGCCCATTTGAAACAGCTTGATGAGTTTTACCTGATGATGATCGAGCAGCCGTTGGCGCACGACGATATCATCGACCACGCGGTGCTGCAGGCCAAGCTGGATACGCCGGTTTGCCTGGACGAATCGATCCGTTCGGCGCATCATGCCGAGCAAGCCATCCGGCTGCGCGCGTGCGGCATCATTAATATAAAGCTGGGGCGCGTGGGCGGGTTCCGCGAGGCCAAGCGGGTGCACGATGTGGCGCAGGCGGCGGGCGTGCCGGTATGGTGCGGCGGGATGCTGGAAGCCGGTGTGGGACGCGCGCACAACATCGCGCTTTCCACGCTGCCCAATTTCGTGCTGCCGGGCGACGTGTCGGCCAGCAAGCGCTACTGGGCGCGCGATATTATCGTGCCGCCGGTGGAGACGACGCCGCAGGGCACCATTCGTGTTTCCGGCGAACCAGGCTTCGGTTACGCGCTGGACTACGATTACATCCGGTCGATTACCATCCGGGAGGAGTCCGCCGGTTGAACCGCACGGCGTTACTTTACCCCCTCATCTTCCTGATGGTGGCGTTCTGGTCGGGCAATTACATTGCGGGGAAGATCGCACTGCGCGAGTTTTCGCCGCTGTTGCTGGCTGGGTTGCGGATTGGTTTTGCAGGCGTGATGATGGCGGGGGTTTACGTGGCGCACGCACTCGTGCTGACGCCTGGTGTCGAGACGAGTCTCGACACGGCACGCACGAGTGCGTGCGCTACTGTTCGCCTTCTCCTGTTGGGCTTGCTCGGCGTTACTTTGAATCAGGTCATGTTCATCATTGGCCTTAGCCGAACCAGCGTGGCGCACGCGGCGATCCTTATCGGACTTACTCCGATCCAGGTGCTGGTTATTGCGTGCCTTCGAGGTCAGGAACGCATTACTGCCCGCAAAGCCGCGGGAATGGCGACCGCGCTGGCGGGCGTGGCCGTGCTGAAACTGTTCGAGCCGGCTACTGGCGCTGGCGCAACGTGGATCGGCGATTTCGTCGTCCTGCTGGCCGGACTGTGCTTCGCGCTGTTCACCGTGTTCGGCAAGGAGGTGACCGCGCAATACAGCACCGTCACCATGAACACCTACGCCTACGTGGGCGGCGCGGTGGCGCTTCTGCCGTTGACGCTCTGGGAAGCCACGCGGCAACCGCTGGCACACGTCAGCGCGGGGGCCTGGCTCGCTGCGATTTACATGGCGCTGTTTCCCTCGGTGATCGCGTATCTAATCTACTACCACGCCCTGGCACATATGACAGCATCGCGCGTGGCGGCGTTCTCCTACTTACAGCCGGTGTTCGCATCGATCATGGGCGTCGCCATTTTGGGCGAGCGCCTGGGCGCGCCGGTGATCGCCGGCGGCGTGGTGATCCTCTGTGGCGTATACCAGGCGGAGCGCGGCTGATGGCTTCGTTTGTCGAGCTGCTGCGCGGAAATCGCAACTACCGTTACACCTGGATCGGGCAGGTGGTCAGCGAGATCGGCGATCACTTCAACAACATCGCGGTGTTCAGCCTGGCTCTGGCGAATACGCGCTCCGGGCTGGTAGTGAGCGGCGTGATGTTCTCGCGCGCGATCGCGGTGGTGCTGGCCGGACCTATCGCCGGTGTGCTGCTCGACCGCCTGAACCGCAAGCATGTGATGATCGCGAGCGATTTGATTCGCGCCGTGCTGGCTGCCGGCTTCATCCTGACGATTCACCGGCACGACACCTGGCTGCTGTATTTCTTCAGCGCCCTGCTGATGTTCGCGTCGCCATTTTTCACCAGCGGGCGATCCGCGATTCTGCCCAGCATCGCTACCAAGGACGAATTGCACACGGCCAATTCGCTGACGCAAACCACCGGCTGGATGACCCTGACCATCGGCACTTTTCTGGGGGGCGCCAGCGTGGCGCAGTTCGGCTATCAGTGGGCGTTTGCGGGCAACGCGCTTTCCTTCGTGGTCTCGGCGATCTGCATTTCGCGGCTATTTCTGGCGGGCGGCGGTTTCCGGCCGAAGCGCGAGTCACTGACTGAAAGCGACGTGGTGCGGCCCTGGCACGAATATACCGAGGGATTGCGCTACATGCGCACGCATCCGCTGATCTTCGGCATCGCGCTGATCGGCGTGGGCTGGGCCACCGGCGGCGGCGCGGCGCAGATCCTGTTCAGCATCTTCGGCGAGATCGTATTCAATCGCGGGCCGGCGGGCATCGGTATCGTGTGGGGCTGCGCGGGCATCGGGCTGATGATTGGCGGCTTGGTGGGGCACCGGCTGGGCGAGCGGCTGAGCTTCGATGGCTATAAGCGCGCGGTGGTGGTGTGCTACGTGATTCATGGCGCCGCATACGTCCTGTTCAGCCAGATGCGGAATTTTCATGCGGCGCTGGTTTTCATTGCGCTGTCGCGCGCTGCCGTGGGGGTCAGCTCGGTGCTGAATTATTCGCAGCTACTGCGCCACGTGGCCAACGAATTCCGTGGACGCGTGTTCGCCACCATGGAGTCGATGGTCTGGTCTACCATGATGGTTTCGATGATGCTCGCGGGGATTGCATCGCAGTATTACGACCCGCGCGCGATCGGCGCGATTGCGGGCGTGCTCAGCTCCACGACGGCGATCTTCTGGGGCTGGGCGAACTGGCGGGGGCGGCTGCCCGAGCCAGCGCGAGAGGGCGTAGATCCGGAGGGAGTAGAAGTGCATGGAGAACCCACTATCTAATTTGCCGTCTAGTTTGCAGGACAAAGTCGTATTGGTTACCGGCGCGGCCAAGCGTATCGGGCGCGGCATCGCGTTGCGGCTGGCGCGGGAAGGCGCGCGCGTGGCGATTCACTACGGTAACTCGGAAGCGGAAGCGCAAGCGACGGCGGCGGAATGCGGAGGCGCGCCGGTTTTTCGGGCAAATCTGGAAAGCGTGGCGGAGATTGAACGCATGTTCGGCGAGATCGAAGGCACGCTCGGCAGGCTGGACGGCTTAGTGAATAACGCGGCGCGCTTCACCCGCCGCGATCCGTTGGAAGTCACCGAAGCCGACTGGGACTTCATTCACTCGGTGAATCTGAAAGCGGTGTTCTTTTGCTGCCAGAACGGCGCGCGTTTGATGCGCAAGTCGGGCGGCGGGCGGATAGTGAACATCAGTTCGCTGGGCGGGCTGCGTCCCTGGGCGGACCACTCGCATTACTGCGCGTCGAAGGCGGGCGTGATCATGCTGACACGGGCGCTGGCCAAGGCGTTCGCGCCGGAGATCACGGTGAATTCGGTGGCGCCGGGAGTGATTCCATTCGGAGAATTGGACGCGGAGGCTACCAGGATGATTCAAGCTACGCCGGCCTTGCGCGGGGGGACTCCGGATGAGGTTGCGGGGGCGGTGGTTTATTTCTTGGGAGCGAGTAACTATGTAACGGGTCAGATTATGGCCGTGGATGGCGGGTTGAGCCAGCGGTAGGTCAGTTAGTCAGACGGTCTTGGACGCGAGAAACGCGGTAAGTGAATGCGACGAGCTTACCGGCGACAAGATCGAACTTCGTGTCCACCTTGTTTTCGAGGCCAGCAGACGCGCGCTGAGCGAGTTAAACGACGACACGTTCATCAGGATGCCCACCAGCGCGGCGATTGTGGGCAGACCAGCGGTGATGTAGAGCTGCATATCGGTCATGGCTGCTGATCTCAGTTTCGCATAGTTTCACAGTACTCGCGTCGCGGGCTGCGCGGTTGTATTTCGAGAAGGCGAGCAACCGCCTAGCTTCTGGGCCGCGTCGTGCGAGGACGCCAATGGGAACGTGGTACGGAGGCGAATCGGCGGGCGCTGCAAAACAATCGGATATCGCTAACGCAGAAGCTCAATATCGACCGCACATGGCCCCTTATCGTTTTTTCCATGGCAATAACGCACCTTGTCGCCCACCTTCAATTCGTTGAAGTCGGCATTTGTGACAGCCGAGTGGAAGAAAAACATGTTTGCCCCACCGCTCTTCGGCAACACGAAACCGAAGCCGGCTTTGAGGTGTTGGATGCTCCCTTCGTAAGCTTCTCCGGCTGTCAACGCGGTATTGCCGGATAAAGGAGCCGCTGCTCGAGCTACGGCGGAAGTAGCCGCCGCAACCGTTGCTTTTAGCTCTTTCTGTGGTACGAAAAGACCGTTTATAGTTGAATTATGCACGGAATCTGAAGGCGACGGCGCGGGCCTGAGGTCGATCGCCATTTGGGACCCCTGAAAATTCTGCGGTAAAACAGATGGAGCAGCGAAGTTC
>Ga0302325_10002454_pt1 | contig 45025 bp, 31 predicted proteins | sample Palsa_T0_2_FD_201948 | JGI IMG/M metagenome (GOLD analysis project Ga0302325, IMG submission 201948) | Peat permafrost microbial communities from Stordalen Mire near Abisko, Sweden - Palsa_T0_2 | ecosystem: Environmental > Terrestrial > Soil > Palsa > Peat permafrost | place: Sweden: Abisko... | reverse complement strand
ACGTACCCGAGGACCCATGTCGCGGTGCGTGAGCTTGAACCAGGCGCGCGCGAAGGCGTCCGCGAACTCCTGTGGATGCTGCATGAACCGCCGCGAGATCTTTTCGTAGGCCGGATCGAAGCGCAGCGAAAGATCCGTGGTCAGCATGTTTGGAGCGATGCGCTTCGAGGCATCGTGGGCGCCGGGCACCGTGCCGGCTCCGGCGCCATGCTTCGGTCGCCATTGATGCGCGCCGCCCGGACTCTTGATGAGTTCCCACTCGAAACCGAACAAATGCTTGAAGAAATCGTTGCTCCACTGGGTCGGAGTGGTGGTCCAGGTGACCTCCAGGCCACTGGTAATGGCGTCCCCCGCGATGCCGCTGCCGTACTTGCTGCTCCAGCCGAGTCCTTGAGCCTCCAGATCAGCCGCCGCGGGATGGGCACCCACATGCGATGCATCGCCCGCACCATGGGTCTTGCCGAAGGTATGGCCACCGGCGATCAATGCCACCGTCTCCTCGTCATTCATCGCCATGCGGGCGAAGGTTTCGCGAATATCCCGGGCCGCGGCCACCGGATCGGGCTTGCCGTTCGGTCCTTCCGGATTGACATAGATCAGGCCCATCTGCACCGCGCCTAGCGGGTGCTCGAGGTCGCGGTCGCCCGAATAACGCAGATCCCCGCCGAGCCAAGCCTTTTCCCGGCCCCAGTAGACATCCTGGTCGGGTTCCCACACATCTTCGCGGCCGCCACCGAAGCCGAAGGTCTTGAAGCCCATCGATTCCAGGGCGACGTTTCCGGTGAGGATCATCAGGTCCGCCCAGGAAATCTTGCGGCCGTACTTCTGCTTTACCGGCCAAAGCAAGCGCCGCGCCTTGTCGAGGCTGGCGTTATCAGGCCAGCTATTGAGCGGCGTAAAGCGTTGCTGGCCGCGGCCACCGCCACCGCGCCCGTCGGCGATGCGGTAGGTACCGGCGCTGTGCCACGCCATGCGGATGAACAAGGGTCCGTAGTGGCCGAAGTCCGCCGGCCACCACGGCTTGGAGTCGGTCATCACCTTTACAAGGTCTTGCTTGAGGGCCTTGTAATCAAGGCTCTTGAATTCCTTGGCGTAATTGAAATCCCTGCCCATGGGGTCGGATTTGGAAGAATGCTGCTGCAGCAGGTCGATCCGCAGATCGTTCGGCCACCAATCCCGGTTCGAGGTCCCACCGCCGGCCATGTGTCCGAATGGGCATTTGCTTTCCTTGACGACAGCGTTCATGTCTTAAGATCCTTGCACTGTGAGAGCAACATCGACGTTGCCGCGAGTGGCGTGTGAATAAGGGCAGATTTTCTCATGCGCCTCGCGCGCCAAAGCCTCGAGTTCGGCTTGCGCAAGACTCCGGTCGACCACGTGAAGTTTCACCGCGAGACCGAATCCGCCTGCAGTACGTGGGCCGATCGTGACGCTGCAGGTCACCGAGGCGCCTTTCGCATTCTTCTTCTGTTGGGTCGCAACATAGTCGAGCGCGCCTCCAAAGCAGGCCGCGTACCCGGCGGCGAATAAGTGCTCAGGAGTCGCGGTGCCCGGCTTTCCCGGACCACCCATGGCCTTGGGCACCGATAAATCGACGCTGACCGTGCCGTCCTCGGACTGCGTGTGGCCATTACGTCCTCCAGTGGCGGTCGCGGTGGCAGTGAACAGCGGTTTGATTTCCATATTCAATAACTCCTCGAAATTTGTTCAACTGCCGAGCAGGGTATGCCCGCCACCATCCGGAGAGAAGTCGATTGTCTCTATGGCTGCCATTGATGGAGTCAATCTCGATCGAGCCCGGGCCTCAGCAGGCGCGGCGGCCGACCCAGTAGGTTGCACCGGCCTCGCCGTAGCGCTCAGCGTGCGGCTCCTCGACGTCGAGCTCGAAGCCGTCGCCCACCAGCAAATGCCGTGTCTCTCCCCGCTGGGTAAGCCACATCTCTCCGCTCACCACCAGAGCCTTCGCGGCAAAGGGATGTCGGTGCGTTGCCACGATCTCGCGCGGCGACCAGTCGCGAACCAACACTTCCTCGTACCCCTGCGCCTTTAACTTGGCCGCATATTCTTCGAAGCTCGGAATCATGCTCAGCCCTCGCGTCCGATTCAGCCCATATATTATGGCATCGGCGCAAAGAATTAACGGCGCTCAAAACCCAGACCAGACGTGGTCACCGGGACTTCACAGGCAATTGGGGCGCAATGGCGGGTCAGCCAACTGCAGCATGATCGAATCGCGCTAGTGTGTATTATTAGTCGGGCGCGCCATTATTGGCGGTACTGAAGCGGGCTCTGCGGCCCTATTCCGCGATCTGCGCCGGCAGCAATCGATCGTATTCGCGTTTTACCACCGCGTAACACTCGCAGGTTCGCTCCTCTAATCCCGCGCGATCCAACACGGTGATGTGGCCGCGCGAGTAGCGAATTAGTCCCGCTTTCTGCAGCTTGAGCGCCCCTTCCGTCACTCCTTCGCGACGCACGCCGAGCATGTTGGCAATGAGCTCCTGAGTCATCACCAGCTCGTTCACCTCGAGCCTGTCCAAGCTCAACAGGAGCCAACGGCAGAGTTGCTGATCCAACGAATGATGCCGGTTGCAGACAGCCGTCTGCGCCATTTGCGTGATCAATGCCTGGGTGTAGCGCAGCAGCAAATGCAGCACCCGTCCGCCGCGTGCGAATTCCTCTTTCATGACATCGGCATTGAGCCGGCAACCGGAGCCGGCACTCTGTATCACGGCTCGGCTGGAGGTGGATTCCCCGCCCATGAACAGCGAGATTCCGACGATGCCTTCGTTGCCGACCACCGCGATTTCAGCGGACGCGCCGTTTTCCATTACATAGAGTAGTGAAACGATCGACGTCGTCGGAAAGTACACATAGGGCAGCGTCGCTCCCGCCTCATAGACCACGGAGCCGAGGGGTAATTCGACGCGTTCGAGCAAAGGGGACAAGCGCGCCCATTCCTGCTCGGGAAAAGACGCCAGCAACTGATTCTGCCTCAGTTCGGTGCCAATCACTTTTCTGCCTCGTGCAATCGCACTGCGGCAAAGTTCACCTCAGCCGACGTGCGGCGCAACTCCATGCTCCATTTCTGCAAAAGGCGATCCCTCGCGTGTCACCTATGGTCAACGCCAGCACCCTAGCACGTTCGAAAGCGCTTGAATGTACGGTACCGAACATGGCTGCGCGACTCGCCGAGCGTGAATCACCGGAGTGCGACGCAGCATTTCGATGCCCGCCGCAGCGCGCAACTCTCGCACCTTACGAAGAGCCTTCCGTCGCCCGACTTGCCAAGGTCCGCAAGGATGTCGTCGCCCCGTCGAAATCGCGCGACTTCGCAATTCGCCAGCTGTCGGCGCCGGCGGGTCCGACACTTGGCCAATCCCGCACAATGTCCGCAATCTCGGCCGCGGTCACCGGCCCGCTGAAGAATCGCCCTTGCGCCGAATCGAAGCCGGCGCTGCGCACAAAGTCGAGCATTTGCGCTGTTTCCACACCTTCCGCGCAGGCGGTCAGTCCGAGTCCGTGCGCCAGATTGACTATCGCTTTGACGATCACCCGCGCCTCGCGCTCGAGCGGCACGTCCGCGATCAGGGAGTTGTCCACTTTAATCTCCGAGAACGGCATTCTATACAGTCCGGTAAGCGAGGACTGCCCGGTGCCAAAATTGTCCAGCGATAATCCCACGCCGAGAATGCGCAGCCGCGTGAATACGTCGAGCAGCAGACGCTGCCCAGCGGGGTTCGGCGCCTCGATGACATCCAGCACAAACTGCTCAGCCGGGAAATCGTGCTCCTGCAATAGCATCGCGAGCCGCTCCGGAAATGCGCGATCTTGCACCAGCTCGGTGCTCAAATTAACGGTGACTTCGAGCATCAATCCACTTGCGCGCCATTGGCTGCCCTCCCGCACCGCCTCGGTCATCACAAAATCCGTCAGCGGCGCCATCAGCCCGTAGTCCTCCACGGCGCTCAAGAATTGCCGCGGCTGCAACAGTCCGCGGCGTGGATGCTGCCATCGCACCAGCGCCTCGACACCCTGAATTGTGGCTGTGGTGGCTGTAATGGCCAATTTCGGCTGATAAACCAACGCGAGCTGCGATTCGCTGAACGCCTGCTCGAGTTCGGCGCGCGGTATGGGCGGCGCCACCGCCAGCTGCTGCGTGAGGATTTCCTCGATCCGCGCAATCTCAAACGGTCGCGCCAACACCCCGATCACGGCAAGGCCTCGCGCCTCTGCTGCTCGCTTGATGGTCGCCATCATTCGTGTACTGCTGTCGCCCACCAACAGCGTTGCCGGACGCACGTGATGGTGAGCAAGAATGTTCATCAATGCCAGGCAGTCGCTTTCGGTACGATCCACCGCGAGCACCGCCACCGTCGGACGCCGAATCGCCAGCACCTCGTGTAAGGCTTCCGTGCCGTCCGGCTCGATATGGTCGCAGCCCAAGCGTTCGGCCATGGCGCATAGCGCCAACCGGGCCTCTGGTTCCTGTTCGAGAATCAACAGCAGATCGCTCGATGGCTGCATGTGGCTCGCGCCTCCGTTCGCGATGCTTCGCTTGATGAAATATGGTATTAGCGGCCTATTGGTAATCGCGGTCTGTGTCGTAAGTCCCAACAGAGTGAAGTGGCCAAGCAGAGGCCCGCGCGCTGAGCGACGCAATGCAAGGGAAACCACCGCGCCCGCGCTGTTTGCGTGTTGAGCGCGCTTCAATGTTCGCCAGCGCACTGTGCCCATCCTGTGCATCTGCTCAAATGAGCGGTGGCTCGCCAGCAATACATCGGTCACCGTTACCGCATGCGTCGCAAGCTCGCCCAGTATGGTCTGTGCGTCATCCTGTGTGCGGCGACGATGATTACCGCAGCCGGGCCTGCTTACACCGGCACCGGCGATATCGCGACCTCCACAACAGCCGCGGCGCCCGACGAGCCGGCTTCGATGTTCACTGTCCGCGGTTTCGGTACTCTCGGTGTGGTCCACTCCGACCAAGGGCTTGCCGACTTTACCTCTTCACGGGTCGAATCCGTGGGCGCAGGCTACACCGATGCCTGGAGTGCCGCGGTGGACAGCCTGTTGGGCGCACAAGTCGACGCTAGGTTCACGCCGCAATTCTCCGCCGTGCTTCAGGTCATTGCCGAGCAGAACGCCAACTCGGGCTTTGCTCCCCACGTCGAGTGGGCTTTCCTGAAGTATCAGTTCACCCCGGACTTCAGTGTGCGCCTCGGCCGCACGGCCATCGAAGCGTTTCTGCTCACTGACTCGCGCAATGTCGGATTTGCCTTCCCTTTTATCCGGCCGCCCACCGAAGTCTATAACCTGGTGCCGGTGACCAACAGCGACGGCATCGACTTCAGCTACCGCGTCAGCGTGGCTGACGTCAGTAACACCGTCGATGCCTCGGTCGGCTTCGACCACTATCAATACTCGTATCCCAATAGCAATGCGACCGGGACCGCCGATGCCACCCAACAAATCTCGGTGGTCGATACCTTGCAGCGCGGTTCAGCAAGCCTCAGGCTCACCTACGGCCAGGCACGTCTCACCGTCCCTGCCTTCGAACCGTTGTTCGACGCGTTTCGCGAGTTCGGCCCTCAAGGCGTCGGCATTGCGGACCTGTACAGTACCGACGATCGCGTTATCGCGTACTACGGCATAAGCGCCGCCTATGAGCCGGGCAATTGGTTCTTGATGGCCGAATTGGGGCGTGTCAATTTTCATTCAGCACTGGGGGAGAACACCGGCTGGTATGTAAGCGGCGGCCATAGCTTCGGCAAGTTCACGCCTTACGCGACTTACGCACAGATCCGACCCAATGTCGGCACGCGAAGTACCGGTCTCGATCTCTCGACACTGCCGCCGGCTCTGGCACCCGAAGCCGCCACTCTCAACGCCGAGCTCAATGCAACGCTCGGACTCATGGCCTCGCAAAGAACCTTGTCCCTGGGTGCCCGCGTGGACGTCACCAGCAGCATCGACCTCAAGCTGCAATGGGACCGCACGAACCTGGGAGCGAACTCGCAGGGTTGGCTCACCAATCTACAACCCGGATTTCAGCTTGGAAGCAGCTTCACCCTGGTCAGCGCCACGCTGAATTTCGTGTTTTGAGCGCTCAAGTGACCTTAAGAAGCTGCATCGCCATCGTGCTTCTCGCGCTTGGCCCGGCACCGACAGGCGCTGGGGCCAGCGCCGACGTAGTTGCAGTGGTTTCCGCGAAGAGTGCCATCAAGACCCTGACCCCGGAACAAGTCGCCGACATCTTCCTTGGACGCGTGAGCCGCTTCCCCAATGGACTGCTGGCCGTGCCGATCGACCTGCGCGACGGTTCGCCCGAGCGTGATGAGTTCTATGCCAAATTCACTGGCAAGACGCCTGCCCAAGTCAAAGCCTACTGGTCGAAGATCATTTTTACCGGCCGCGGCCAGCCGCCCAAGGCTGTGCCCACAGATCTCGATGTGAAGAAATTCCTTGCCGCCAACGACACGGCCATCGGCTACATCAACTCCGCTTTGCTCGACGACAGTGTCCGCGCCCTATAGGCATTCACACCGCCTTCAATCCCAATCGCTCTCCCTTATAAGTAATCTCCGGGGCCTGCCCCAGCAGCAATCTGGTCGACTCATCGGCTGGCAACGGCCTCTCGAAATAGAAGCCCTGCAATTCGCCGGATGCGTGTGTGCGCAGATACTCGGCCTGGTCGCGCGTCTCCACCCCCTGCACCACCACGGTCAAGCTCAAACTCTTGCCCATGGAGATGATCGAATTGGCAAGCCCGGTTTCATCCGCGGGGCTGGTGATATCCCGGATCAACGATCGGTCTATCTTGATGGTGTCGAGTGGAAATTTCTGCAAGGTCGCCAGCGACGAATAGCCGGTCCCAAAGTTATCGATGGCTATCCGAATCCGCAACGCCTTCAGCGCCGTCAGAATCCGCAGCGTGTCCTCAACCCGATGTATGAGCAGTGCCTCGGTGAACTCGAGCTCCAAGAGCTGTGGCTCCATGCCCGTGCTCTGCAGGATGGCGCATACATCCGGGATCAACGCCTCATCGTAGAACTGTCGCGCCGTCAGATTTACCGCCATGCACAGCGGCGGCAAACCGCGCCGCTGCCATGCCACGTTCTGCAAGCACGCCGCCTTCAGCACCCAGCGGCCGATTGGCACGATCAAGCCACTGTCCTCCGCCACCGTGAGAAACTGCTCCGGGGCCACCACCCCTAAGTCCGGGTGCTGCCAGCGCAGCAGCGCCTCCATGCCCGTGATTCGCGCGCTCACGATATCGCGCTTCGCCTGGTAAAGAAGGTGAAATTCCTCGCGCACCAGCGCGTGGCGAAGGCTCGCCTCCAAAGTGAGCCGCTCCAGCGTGTTCACGTTGCGCGCCACGGCGTAAAACTGAAAATTATTCTTGCCTGCCTCCTTGGCCTGGTACATTGCTATATCCGCATTCTTGGTCAGGGTCTGTTCGTCGAGCCCGTCCTCGGGATATGAGCTGATTCCGATGCTCACCGTCACCCGAAACTCTTGGCCGACGAGAGCGAACGGTCGCGCCATCACCGCCAGGATCTTTCGCGCGACAACGGCCGCATCGCCGCCGCGGCCGATCTCGGAGAGCAGGACGACGAATTCATCGCCTCCCAATCGCGCGACCGTGTCGCTGTCCCGCACACAGCCCAGCAGGCGCGCGGCCACTTCGCGCAGTAACTGATCCCCTGCCTCATGTCCCAGGGAATCGTTAATTTGCTTGAACCTATCCAGGTCCAAGAACGCCACTGCCAATCTCCTCTCGTAGCGCCGCGCCTCGCTGATGCCGCGGGTCAACAATCTGCTGAACATGCTTCGGTTCGGCAATCCGGTGAGCGCGTCGTGATATGCTAGGTACTCCACGCGCTCGGCATGCGCCAAGTTTGCATCGCGTTCCCGCAGGCGGCTCTGCACTAACTGCCAGCTCAATCTGCCGAGCAGCGCCGACAGGGTCACGACCAGCAAACTCGCAAATGCAGCCCGCCAGACATACGTTCGAGTGTCGCGCGCGGCCCCGGCTAGTTGCTCATCCACCCCCAGGCCGACCACCGCGGCCACCGGAAAGCCGTACAGCTCGCGCGCCTGCACCCAGCGTCGCACCTGCTTCGTGCCGTTGTCCGGCATCACCAGCTGCGCCGCGCCGGTATGCGTCGCTTCAATCATCGCCGCATGGTCCGCAATCTCACCGTAGGTCACTTTGTCCCCGGTGCGCCTGACCCTGAAGATTCCATCATCATCCAACAAACCGAGCAACCCATCCTCCCCCAAGGTCGCTGTCTCGTAACCACTGACGAAATAGGCCGCATCCACGGCCACGACAACGATGCCATCAAAGGCTCCCGTCGGACTGTTCAATCGGCGGCTGAAATGCTCTACCGCTCCCGCATTACGTCCGATTTGCCCGATGAAGAACGAGTCGTCGCCGCGCTGCTGCAGAAAGTAATCCTCATTGGCAACGTTCTCGTGATGCAGCGGCCGCGTGCTGTCCACGATGAGTCCCGCGGCATCACTTACGCTCACCACGAACACAAGATCCGAGGGCAATAATCCGTGATCCTTGAGCTCCGCGAGCCCGCGCCGCCCAGCCTCGCGCTCATGCCAAAACTTGACCAGAGTCGTGGTCTGATCGATATCACGCAAAGCCCGCACGACCTGAGCTTCATACGTATCAAGCAGAGCGGCGTTGGAAGCCGCGGCCGCCTGTTCCGCTGCTGCGTGCCTTACCCGGGCAATACTCAAGGTCATCGCCCAAATTCCGCCCAACAGCAGCAGCGTCGTGAGCGGGAACAGCACCTGCGGTTCGGTCAATCGGTGGATTAGACGATTAAACACCTTGATCACGCGTCGTGGCTGGCGGCGGCGTTGCCACCGAGATACCTGTACTCGAAAATCTCACGCGGCAGCGGCCTACTGAACAAGTAACCTTGCATCTCATCGCAATTGAGCACCCGAAGCAGCCGAGCCTGCTCCTCGGTCTCGACTCCCTCCGCCACTACATTGAGCTTGAGCGAATGCGCTAGATTGATGATGGCGGATACCAGAGCCAAGCCCTCAGCACTCAACGTCATGTCGATGACAAAGGAGCGGTCTATTTTCAAGGTGTGCACCGGCAGCCTTGCCAAATAACTCAAGGACGAGAATCCGGTGCCGAAGTCGTCGACGGCAATGCCCACCCCCAGGGCGCGAATCGCTCGCAAACTCGCAATGCTGAATCTCACATCCTCCATGATGACGCTTTCTGTGATTTCCAATTCCAGTCCAGCCGCCGCTGCGGGGTCGCCGCCCAAGGCCTGCTCGATCTCCGACACGAAGCCCTGATTGCGCAGTTGCGGCGGCGAGACGTTCACCGAGATTCGCACGGCGCGCAACGCGGTCTCGCGCCAGCGTCGATAATCTGCGACCGCCTCTTGGAGAGCCCACTGACCGACCTCATGAATCAGGCCGGTTTCCTCCAAGATCGGAATAAACCGGTTCGGCGGCACCAGTCCGGTCAGAGGATCATTCCAGCGCAGCAGCGCTTCCGCACCCGTCAATGCTCCGCTCGCCAGATTCACCTTGGGCTGATAGTGCAGCACGAACTCGCCGCGTTCCAATGCCTGGCGCAATCGATTCTCCAAAGACAGCCGTCCGGCCATCGAGGCCGTCATCTCCTCCGCGTAGCATAGATAGCGCGCACCGGTACTCTTGGCGCCCTTCAACGCCGACTCCGCATTCTTGAACAACGTGTCCGCGTCCGTCCCATCTTCGGGATACAACGCCACACCCACTTTGGCGGCAATCCGCAGCACCGACTCTTCAACAATGAATGCATGTCCCAGAAACGCCTGTAAGGTCTTATCGAGTGCCCGCGCCACTCCCTCGACCCGCTGAATGTCCGGCAACACCGCGCCAAAAAGATCCGCGCCGACGCGCGCCACCAGATTCGCATCGCCCACGTGTGCGATCAGCCAGTCGGCCACCTGGCACAGCAGCGCGTCTCCCGCCGGCCTTCCTAAGCTGTCGTTGATAGTCTTGAATCGTTCCAGATCGATCAAGAATAACGCCAGCTTGCGCCGTCCGGCGCCGGCGCTGCGGATGTATTGCTCAGTACGCTCCAAAAACAGACTGCGATTGGCGAGCCCGGTGAGCACATCGTAGTAGGCGATGTAGTCGAGCCGCTCTTGCTTCTCGAGATGATCGATGGCGAAAGCGATCTCGCCGGTCAATTCCCTGAGTAATTTTAATTCGCCGCTATGAAAGAATTCGGTCTCCGCCGCATATAACGCCACTACTCCCACCACCTCGGATGCGATCGACAACGGAAACACCGCCATGGAGCGAATTCCCGCCTCCATTAGCTGAGCGCGGAAAATCGTATCCGTCTTGAGCTCCAAGTCGTTGGCCCAGACCGCTTGTCCCTCCCGCACCGCGCGTGCCGTCAAACTGTCGCCGAAGGCAGTGCCTGCCTGCAGCGACAGTTTCTCTCTCACAAACTTCATGTATTCACCCGTCATACCCATTGACGCGATCGGCACAATTTTCATCGCGGCCCGGTCTACCATGCCTATCCAGGTCATCGGAAAACCACCCTGCTCGGTGGCGATACGGCAGGCTTCGGTAAAGAGCTCATCGCGGCTGCGCACCCGCACGATGAGAGTATTGATGCCGCTCAACACCGCGTGCACGCGATTCAAGTGAATGATCCGTGTTTCCGCCTCCTTACGCGCCGTGATGTCGCGCACCAGGGTAACGATGGTCCAACGCTCACCTGAAAATTGAGCGTGGCGACGCAATTCCGACCAGGCGCGTGCATTGTCGCGACCCCGAGAGACTATCTCCTCGGGGGTCGCCTCAGCGCCTTCGGTGATCAACTTGTCGTAGACGCGCTCGAGCGCCGCAGGCGGCATCGCAAACACCTGCGCGGGCGAAAGTCTCAACAGCGCCTCCCGCGTTTGTGCTTGACTGCGGCAGGCCGCCTGATTCACGTAGATAAAGGCCATGCTCGCTCGATCCACCAGATAAATCGCGTCGGACGTGGCATCCATTGCCGCTGCGAAGCGCAGTAGTGTCTCGGCGCTGGCGCGATTCTTGGCCGCTTCGCTCTCGCGCCATCGATCCTGCGCCGGCTGCAATAGATATGCGTGACCTTCCCGGTCCGTTACCGAATCCACCTCGCCCGCCGTCAATTCCTGCAACCGGATATCCGCTGCGCGCAGGGCGCGGATCATCAGCGAAATTTCCGACCCGGCCTCGCTGGCAGCGATCGACTCTTCGGCCCCGACCGGCGGCGCCGCGCCGCCGGACTCCGCGCCTGGCGGTTTATCTTCGGTCATGGCGCCGCGGCTGTCAGCCCCAAGGTATCGAGCACTCGCTGCGTCTGGCTCAAGGTGCCGATGATCCTACGCGCCGGCCGCGGCGATACCTTCAACAAAGTCGGTGTCATGCGAATATCCTCGGCCAGAGCGCGCTTCGGCTCGAGGAACACATCGACGATTTCAATTTCATGCCTGCCGGGCAAGTACTGCAGGCATAGCGCCCGGAGATTCGCTGTGGCCTGGGTCGAATTTTGCGAGTCAGCCGCCACGTACAGTTGAAATTTTACCATCGCGCGCGATTTCATATCCGTCGCTTACGTCTCGGCGCCGCCGCGTCGCCGCTGCGCAGCTCGCGCATGCGTACGGTTCCGCGCAGCACCTCCGCCTTGCGGCTGGCCGTGGTGCGCGCGAGCAGGGTTTTCTCGATCTGCTTGGCGAGCAGTTCAGTCTGCACCGCTTTCAGGCGCACGCCCAGCTCGGCCTGTTCGGCATCGAGGGTGACTCCCTTGAGCTTGCCGGCAACGGCCGCTACTTCCACCGCCACCCGCTCGGCGCTTTCCTTCTCCCAACGCATGGTGCCCATCAATACCTCACCGCCGGCAGTGAATATGTCCGCCACCGTTACTCCGTCATCGCTTAGAATCAGCTCGCGTACTTGATTCGAGTGCGCAGTGCCGCGCGACTTGATGATGGACATGCCACGATTGCGTTCCCCTGCCTGCACCAAGTAATTCAAATGGATCCACGTATCGGCCATCGCCGACATATGCAGCAGAGTATCGTCCTCGGCACGCTCCGAAATCTCATTGCTGAGGCTGGTACACACCAGCGTAATGCGCTCGGCCTTCGACCAATCGAGAAGACGTTCCGCCACTCCGTAAGCAGTTGTCTCATTGCCGAACTGCGACAGTGCCGACACCGGATCGATCACCATGCAGCGTGCGTCATGCTCCCGTGCAATTTCCTTGATGCATACCAGGCACATTTCGGCGCTGCCGTGGACCGTACGGGAGGACACCATGCGCAGCACGCCGCTCTTGACATGGCGATTGAGCAGAATGCCCACCGAACTCAAATTGCGGATCACTTCAGTGCTGTCAGAATCGAAGCTCACGAAAAGAGTGCGCTCACCCCGCCGGCAGGCCGCGTCCGCAAAGGCGCCGCTCAGCGTGGTCTTGGCGGTGCCGGGAAAGCCGGTGATGAGCACGCACGCACCACGGTAATAACCCCCACTCAGCATGGTATCCAGCCGCTTTACCCCGCTGGTTACGCGTTCATGGGTAACCGGCGCGTCGGCACGCCCCAGCGAACGCACGATCGCCACATCGAATCCAGCTTTTCCGATCACGAACGGCGATTCATTCTCATCGAATTGCGAACCGCGATATTTCTGCACCCGTAAATTGCGCTGCGATACCCCGAGCACGACGCTGTGATTCAAGATTATCGAGCAGTCGACCATGAACTGCATGAAGCCATAAGGCTGTTGCGTGACCGAACTCGGCTCGTTGGGCGTTGCCTTCAGGGTCACCACGCAAGTGAGCGCGCGGTCGAGCAACCACGCATGCAGCCGATAGATCTCACGCCGTCGCGCCGCAAGATCCGGTAACAGGGCCAGCACGATATCCAAGGCGTCGAAAACAATGCGCCGCGTCTTTTGTGCCGCGACCTGCGCCTCCAATCCCGCGAGCATGCCGCACAAATCGAAGTCTCCCGATTGCGCTAGGTCTGGGTGCGGCTGAGCGTCGACGAACCACAATTGTTTGCGCAGCAAATGCCGAAGCCCCCAGTTGAAGCTCTCGGCATTGGCCATGATGCGCTGTGAAGTCTCTTCGAAGGCGACGAAGATGCCGGGCTCTTTGAACTGCCGGCCGCCATTGACGAGGAATTGCAGGCCGAATATGGTCTTGCCGGAGCCGGGACCGCCCTGCACGAGCACTGTGCGGCCGCGTGGCAAGCCTCCGCCGGTGATTTCATCGAAGCCCGATATACCCGTTGGCACCTTCCTCGGCGCGGCGGCGGTGCGCCGGCGATCGGCCTTCATATTCCTCTCCTTGGGATACTCGAGGCACCCTACACCGCCCCGCCCGCGGAGTATGTGCGCTGGCGTACGTAGACGCCCCGCGCTTCGAGGTCAGCCGTTTAGGATTCTGCGCGATTGACGCGGAGCCGCCATAGGCCCATGGAGGTGCAATTCGCGCGATGCCTTCGCAAAACTATCGATCAATTGGATCAAGGCCTCCAAGGCGGCGCACATCACCCGATCCGAATTCTCCGCTCGCGGCACGACGGCCTGATCTGCCGCCCTCATTCCGTCCACCGCCAACTCCAAGGCTCGCGCCAAAGCCGCGACTCCGCTCAGCTCAAAAATTGCTGCCGTTCCGCTCAGCCGATGCGCACGACCGCGCAGCTCATCCAACATAGAGACGCGGCCCATCTGACCCTGCGCCAGCGCCGCACCAAGATTGAAGAGTCGCTGCCGCTCGCCCACCAAGCGTTCCAAGAAACTCGCGCGCAGCGCCTCGAAACTATCATCCGACACCGCCGGCGCGCTGGCGCGGCGCTGTCCATGGCTAGTGAGTTTCATTTTTCTCCACCTTGCCGTTGGCACCATTCATGTGGGGAGGTTTGCTCACCGGCGCGGCGGTGACGCGATTGCCGCCCAGATTTTTGCTTGCGTACAGTCCGCGATCGGCCGCCCGAAGCAAATGCTCTATCTTCGAGACATTCTCGATCTCATGCGCCGCCTCCACTGCGGTCACTCCGACGCTGACCGTGAAACTGATCGGTCCGGCGTGTGTCATCACCGGCGATCCCACATAGGCTTGTCGCAGTTTATGCGCCACCCTGTTGGCCCCGACGACTCGCGTTTCCGGCAACACGATCATGAATTCGTCGCCGCCGACGCGCGCCAACCAGTCGCTCGAGATTCGCAGGCACGACTCGGTGCGCGCGACGAATCCTCGAAGCAGCTCATCCCCGGCCTCGTGCCCGAAGCGGTCGTTGATCTGCTTGAAGCCGTCGATGTCGCAGCTGAGCACCGCGAGCGGATGACCATAGCGGCGCGAGCGGACCAATTCCCGCGGCAGATATTTCATCAAGTACCTCAAGTTATTCGTTCCCGTCAGCGAATCGGTCACGGATAGCCTCCAGTTTTCGCGATTGCTGAGGCGCAGCGAGTGCTCGATGTGGGTGATGCGTCGCGCGACCTCCAGTCGCGCCAACAGCTCATCGATGGAGCCACCCTTGACTACATAGTCATCTGCCCCGGCGGCCAATCCTTCCAATAGGTCGTTCTTGTTGTCGCGCACCGTGAGCATTAGGACGTAGACGTAGCTCTCGTGCTGATCCGCACGCACGACACGGCACAGCGAGAGACCATCCATGTCCGGCATCTGCCAATCGGTGAGTAACACCTGGCAAGGCCGCTGGTTCATGATGCGCAGCGCCTCATTGCCAGACGCCGCCACATCCACCTCGAACTGGGACGCCCGCAACAGGTTCGCCAAGCGTGCCCTCACCAGATCATCGTCATCCACCAGCAAGACCCGGCAGGGGTGAGAGATCTGCAATTGCTGCATCAGCATCGTATCGGTCAAATCCACAGTCAATTCCGGTTCAAGCTGCATGTAGACCTCTGGCGGTAGCGTGAATTGGGTGAAATATGGGGGCCAACCGGGTGCCCCAGGGAATCCGCAATAACGCCCGCGCTTCCTCCGCCGGCAGTGGTTTGGCTAACAGGAAACCCTGCACCTGCTGGCATCCCCAGCGCTCGAGCAAGGAAAACTGCTGTTCCGTTTCTACCCCTTCTACCAACACCGCAATGTCCATCTCACGGCCCAGTGCCAGCACCGAGCGCACGATAACCGCGGTTTTTCTATCGAAAGTCATTCGCTGTGCAAACGATTTGTCGAGCTTCAATCGGTCCACCGGCAAGCGAGCCAGGTAGTTGAGGCTCGAGTAGCCAGTGCCGAAATCGTCCACGGCGATATGCACGCCGAGCGCGCGCCACTCTTCGCAGCACGCAATGGATGCTTCGGCGTTGACCATCAACGCGCTCTCCGTGATCTCGAGTTCGAGTTGCCCGGGCGGCAATCCCGTCACTCTAAGCGTGCGGTCAATGATGTCGGTAAATTGCGCGTTGATCTGATGCGTGGAAACATTCACGCTCAACGCTGGCGCTCGGCCGCCACAATTTCCCCAGCCTGCCACTACCTCGCAGGCCTGCGCCAGCACCCAGGCACCCAGCGGACCAATCATTGCAATCCGTTCGGCCATGGGGATGAAGACCGTGGGCGAAATGTCCTCGCCACTCGGCAGGCTCCAGCGCGCCAAGGCCTCGACTCCGCAGCCCTGACCGCAATCGACATCATATTGCGGCTGGAAGTGCACCTCGAGTTCGCGCCGCCTGACGGCGGCGGTCAGCCGCGCAGCCAACGATGTCGGCGCGCTTGCACCCGCGTCGTCGACCGTCGAACTGGTCAGCAGCTTTTGTTCGAACCGAACCTTCTGTTTGCTTTCCATTGCAGAGTCCTAGGATTGCGAGCGACACGCGAAGACGTTATCGCAGAGGCAGAGCGCTCGATGTAGGGAGAATGTGACAGTGGCTGTAGTATTCGTGCATTCGCGATTTGCCATAAACCTCTACAAAATGAGACCGAAATCACAATGCCATCAATTCATATTCGATAGCGAGTCGGATCAACGCCGAGCGATTGCCGACGCCGAGTTTGGTCATCAATCGGCCGCGATACGTATCCACGGTCTTGCGCGATAGACTGAGATTTGCCGCAATGTCCGCGCTCGACGCGCCGGCGACCAGGCGCTTCAATACCTGGCTCTCGCGCATGCTGAGTGATTCCATTGGGCTCTTGACGCTTTCACCGCTCAGCAAGTTGCCCAGCAGCAACGGCGTGATTCCGGCACTCAGGAATTGCTCGCCCGACATGACAGTCGAAATCGCCTTGACGATTTCCGCGCCAGCGGCCTCTTTGACAACATAGCCCCGCGCGCCCGCGCGCAGCGCGCGACATACATGTTCGGTGGTACGGCAGGCCGAGAGCACGATGAACTCAGTCATCGGCCGCAACGTAAGAATGCGCCGCATGGCATCGGTGCCGTTCATGTCTCGCAGCATCAAGTCCATGAGTATCAAGTCCGGCTTGAGGCGCAGCGCGGCATTCACCGCATCCGCACCGGTTGCCACCGATCCCACGACAGTCATCCCACCCTGACGCTCGATTAGTATGGCTAACGCTTCGCGCACTATGCCGTGGTCATCCACAACCAGTATTCGAATCGACGGCAGTGTTCCTGTGCGAATCACAAACTCGTGCTCCCATCCTTAGGCGCGAACAATCGCTTTTAAAAAGAGTACGTCAAATACTCTACCGATACAGTGCCCTGACGCACATATAATTCGCGATCTTTATGTGGGTTACCGCACATAGGATCGCAAGGAAAAAATTGCGTGCGCATGCTGCACGGCGTAGTCTTTTGCGAACCCGCATGGATCCGCGCAACAAATCAAAGTCCTCCGTACACGCTTTCGTGCCTCCGGATCGCCGCGCTCCGCAAGATCCGCGCGTGTCGCGAGAGAGTGCCGGCGAATTCATGCAGCGAGTCGTCGAAGCGGCCCCTTGCGGCATGGTGATGGTCGACTCTGATGGCTTCATTGTGCTGGTTAATCCACAAGCCGAATCGATGTTCGGCTATGCACACGCGGAACTCATCGGAAACTCGTTGGGGATCCTGTTGCCGGAGCGCTTTCGCAACGCCCATGGAGCGCACCGGCAGCAATTCGCGGCCGCCCCTTCCATGCGGCAAATGGGAGTCGGCCGAAATATAACCGCGCGACGCAAGGATGGGTCGGAATTTCCCGTGGAAATAGGGCTAAATCTGGTGCCCGGCGATGAAGGCGGACTGGTGCTCGCCGCGGTTACTGACATCACGCGGCACAAGGCCATGCAGCTCGAACTGCGGCAGGCCAACGCTAATTTGGAGGAGTTCACCTACGCCGCCTCGCACGATCTAAAATCACCGCTTCGCGGGATATCCGATTTGGTCGAATGGATCGTTGAAGACCTGGGCGGTGCCGAGCCGCAGGAAGTCTCGCGCAACCTGGGCCGCATACGCGACCGAATCCAGCGGCTCGAAATGGTCATCGACGACCTGCTTGCCTACGCCCGCGCCGGCACCGCCTTCACCGATGCAGTGCAGGTGGATCTGGAGGATCTGCTCTCAGGGATTCTTGAACTCCTGCCACGGCCTTCCGGCATCGCCATTTCCATGCAGATCAAGGCGCGGCCATTCGTGACGAACAAGGCACCGCTTGAAAGCGTGCTGCGCAATCTCATCAGCAATGCCATCAAGCATCATGACCTCGCCACCGGCTGTATTTCGATTGGAGTTGCCGATGTTGGGAGATACTGTGTATTCACGGTTGCGGACGATGGTCCGGGGATTCCGTTGGCGTCACAGGAACGAGTATTTCGGATCTTTCAAACGCTCGCGACCGAGGCGCGCGAACATTCCGGGATTGGGCTGGCCTTGAGCAAACGTCTGGTTGAGGCCCATGGTGGCTGGATCAAGCTCGATTCCACCACTGGCACGCGCGGCACCGCGTTCAATGTCTGGTGGCCTCGCTTCCAATACCGGAAACCCGTCGATGTTCCCGTGAGTTCATGACCTCTTCCGAGCCGTTCAGCGTCCTAGTCATCGACGATGACGATGTCGCGGCCGAAGCCGTGGTCCGAGGCCTACGCAAGCACGAACTACTGTGCCCCATCGTGCTCGCCGAAGACGGTCAAATTGCGCTGCAAATTCTGCGTTCTGAACATGCGACCCGCCACATCGCCAAACCCTATCTGGCGCTGCTCGATCTGAACATGCCGCGCATGAACGGCTTCGAGTTCCTGCACGCGCTCCGCGCAGATCCTGAGTTGCGCGCCACGCTGGTATTCGTGCTCAGCACCTCGGGCTCCGATGCCGATCGCGCTCGCGCCTATGATGAGAACATTGCCGGCTACATGGTAAAGGCCAAACTCGGCCACCAGCTCAAAGGCCTTGCCAATTTTCTCAGAGACTACGGCTCAATCATGCTCCTACCCTAGATACTGGCGGGCGACCCGGTGGCTCAATGAAACGCCGCATCGTTGCGGGCGTTTCCTGTTAACTGATTGTAGTCGGCTTAGGCAGCAAAGCGTTGCGCGGGCCGGCGGCCGCGCATCACGGCGATTGCGCCCAACAGCAGCATCAGCGCGGAAGTCCCCGAAGCAGGGTCGATCTCCGGGGCCGTTGCGGGCGGCGAGGTCGTTACACCTGTGGAATTGATTGAGAACGTCAGACCTGCCTGGGTTTCGTTGATATCGACGAAAAACAGGTCGAAGGTGTGATTGCCGGCAGACACCGTGGGCGTCGTGCAAGGAACACTGGACGAACCATGGACTCCGCCGTCGCTGCAAACCACCTCGCCATCGATATACGCGAACGCCATGTCGTCCGACCCGATGGCGAAGCTCAAAGTCTCCGTCGTCGGGGCGTTAATGGTCCCGGACAATACTGCGGCCTGATAGCCGTTGGGAGGACCGTCGTTCGAGCCCGTGCCGTTAGGCGGAAAGAAATTCGACGGCACGTTGAACGGGAGCGTGGTGGTCGTCGTGAGTGTCTGGGTGACGTACGGATTCAACGACGGACTCCAGTAGGTGATCTCACCAGTGGAATTGAGCACGTTGACATTCGGGGTTGAACCGGATGTGCCGTACGGAAATCCGGGTGCCCCACTTTGCGAGTAGCAATTGGATGTGCAGCCGAACTGCGAGAGATTCAACACCGGCAGCCCGTTCGGTCCAAGCGCATTTTGCACTTCGTTGTTGTAGACGCCGAATGCCAAACTGTTCGCGTCCGGATCACTCGCCGCGATGGTGTAATAGGTGATGCCCAAGGATTGAGCCTGAGCCGCAATCGGCGCAAGCAACGCGCTCAACATCCCGAACGCCACCACATACTGAATTTTTCTCACGGTCGAGGTAGACATCTTCGTTCCCTAATTGGTTGGTCCTGGGGCAGCCCTAACGAGGTGTTTGTGGAATTAAATATATCGCTACTCTCGGTGAAGTCACCAACAATTTTACTTATGGCGAGGTGCTGGAATTGAGCCGACAATCACCAGCGTTGGCCGCTACTTGCGCAACCGAGACTCCTGGTACACCAGTTACGCGCAGCCAGCGCGGGAAGCTGCTACGGCCTATACAAGTGGCTGATTTGGCAAGAGATAAGTCGACCGAGACGGTCGCGCATCATCGATCGACGGCGGGTCGATCGGTAAACCGCGTGACATGAAGATTCCACTCGGGCAATGTTCAGGTCCGAACGCCGGGACGAGGATCCCGGCCACTCAAAGCATTGGGGGGTGCTCGAATGACGCTTGTTGCTGCCGAGCCGCGCTCCGCGTCAGCAGATTCAGCCCGCGCCGCGACCACAGGAGCCTATTCGTGGTACGTGCTCGGTGTGCTGTTCCTGGTTTATGTTCTGAACTTCATCGACAGAAACATCCTTTCAATCCTGGCACAGGACATCAAGGCCGGTCTCGGCCTTAGCGACTCACAGCTCGGCTTTCTCTATGGCACGGCATTTGCGATCTTCTACGCCCTGTTCGGCATTCCGCTGGGCCGCATGGCCGACAGCTGGCACCGCGGCCGGATTATTGCTGCGGGCCTCGCCGTGTGGTCGACCATGACCGCCCTTTCGGGCGTGGCCGGCTCCTACGCGCAATTGGCACTCGCCAGAATCGGCGTTGGCATCGGTGAGGCGAGCGCCTCGCCAGCGGCGTACTCGCTCCTCGTCGACTACTTTCCTGCTCGGCGCAGAGGTCTGGCGCTCGCCATTTACTCATCGGGTCTATTTGTCGGCGGGGGACTCAGCCTGCCGCTTGGCGGCTGGATCGCCCATAGCTGGTCCGCGCACTACGCACACAGTCCCGCGCCGCTCGGCCTCGCCGGCTGGCAGGCCGCGTTTCTTGCGGTCGGTCTGCCCGGTCTGCTGCTCGCACTTTGGGTACTGACGCTGCGGGAACCCGCGCGCGACTTTGCGCCAGGCCATTCGGCGCCGGCGAGAAGGCCTGGCGCTTGGCGCGAATTCGCTCTTGAGGTCGCGGCTATCCTACCGCCGTTCACGCTCTGGAGTGTCAGCCGATTCCCCGGTGCGTTGCGCACCAACTTGATCTTCTTGGCGGGGATCGCAATGGCTACCGCAATTCTCGTGCGACTCACTCACGACGCAGCGCAGTGGATCGGCTTTGGGCTCGGTTTCTACGCCGTGCAGTCGTGGTTGCAGATGCTCCACGCCACCGACCGGCCGACCTTTGCGCTTCTGTTCCGTCAGCGCGCGGTGGTGCTCGCGTTACTTGGATTTGGCGCCACCGCCTTTGTCGCCTACTCCCTCAGCTTTTGGATTCCACCCTACGTGATTCGCACCTTCGGGATTCGTAGCGACATCGCCGGCTTCATGCTCGGAGTCCCCCACGCCATCGGCGCAGCGGCCGGCTGCGCAGCGGGCGGATATCTGTCAGACACCTGGAAGCGTCGCGATCGGCGCGGGCGCCTGTTCGTCGCGATGCTGGCAAGCATCCTCTCGGCGCCGTTGGTGCTCGCGATACTCCAGACGACAAACGTTACAATGATATATCTACTCATTCCAGTGTTCGCGTTTACGGCGTACATGTGGATAGGATCCGCCGTGGCGACCATTCAGGACTGCGTGTTGCCGCGCATGCGTGGCACAGCCGGGGCGATGTTCCTTCTCGCAGTTTCGATGCTGGGACTCGCGCTCGGCCCCTACAGCATCGGCAAGGTGTCCGCAGTCACGGGCTCGTTACGCACCGGCTTGATGAGCGTACTGGCCATGATGCCGGTGGCGGTGCTGCTGCTATGGCTCGCCGCCCGTCACATCGGAACTGCCGAGGAAGGCCTCGCCGCCCGCGCCCGAGCGGCCGGCGAGACGCCCGAAGCACTGGGCAACGCGTCTGCCTAGGCTCGGGATCTTAAGTCGCGAATGTTCGCGGATGTTCGGCAAGTCGTCGCATGCGCAATGTGACAAGTTGCTCAATCCCGAATCTTCGGCTCCTCTCTGGGTACGGTGCAGCACAGACCCTGCAAGCCTGACTCCTTAGGCTGCTCGAAGCAGCCTGTTGCTGCCAACGAGCCAACTCAGATGAAAAAGACCCACCGGGATCGACGGCTCGGCTCGCTCATGCTATGCCTGATGGTGGTCTTCGCGGTCGCCGCCGCCGCCTATTCATGGCGCATCAATCGGCAGCTCGCAAGCGACTACGCGGCCGTGACGCACGCCTATGCCGTTGCCGGCCAGGTTGAAGCGCTGATGAATCGTGTCACCGACGGTGAAACCGGCGAGCGCGGATATCTAATCACCGGGCGGGAGAACTATCTCGAGCCGTACAATACCTTTGCAGGCACCATCGACCATCTATACACGGAATTGGCGGCGTTGACCGCCAACGAACCCGTTCAGCATCAGCAAGTGCTGCTACTGCAACCGCTATTGCTCGCCAGAAGGAATGAGCTGCAGGCGATCATCGATTTGCGCCGCTCGAGCGGTCTCGACATTGCGCGCACCTCCGCTTCGTTCGACTTGGGCAAGTCCCTGCATGATCGGATTCGCGCTGTGGTGAGCATCTTGATTGGCAACGAAACACGGACCATCGGAATACGCAACGCGGACGTCGCCGCGGCGACAACAGAGTCGCTGGCAGGCGCCGCGTTGGTGGCGTTCGCCCTGGCAATTCTGGCCGCCGCCACCTTCATAGTCGGATGGCGAAATAAGAGAACCATCGCAGCGGCGCAGCTGGCAATTGAGCGGGCTGACGCCGAGAAGCAGCGCTTGCAACAGGAGCTGGCACATAACTTTGAGCTGTTGGCACGCGTGGGTGAGCTGGCAAAAATCGGCGGCTGGGAGGTTGAAATTCCAGGCAACCGGGTTAACTGGTCCCGCGAGGTATTCCGCATCCATGAGATCGATTCCGAAGTCACGCCGCAGATCAGTCAGGCGCTCGACTTCTACGCGCCGGAAGGCCGGCGCCAAATTCAACACGCGGTTGAAACCGCCAGCAAGAATGGCGGTACGTGGGACCTGGAGCTGCCGCTGATTACGGCCAAGGGACGGCGTATCTGGGTGCGATCCCTGGGTCTCGCCGTGGTACACGCTGGCAAGATCACGAAACTAGAGGGCGCCTTCCAGGACATCACCGAGCGCAAGCTCGCCGGCGAGTCTTTGAGGCTCCTCAACGTGGAGTTGGTCTCGGCGCGCGACCGGGCGGAGGCTGCGAGCAAGGCCAAGAGCCAGTTTTTGGCCAACATGAGTCATGAGATTCGCACGCCGATGAATGCCGTCCTCGGTATGCTGCAGTTGCTGGCACAGACAGAACTCATTCGACGTCAGCACGATTATCTCGACAAGGCACAATCGGCAGCAAAGTCGCTGCTCGTCATTCTCAACGACATCCTCGACTTCTCGAAGATCGAGGCCGGCAAAATGTCCTTGGACCTTCGGCCGTTCTCCTTGGATGGGCTGATGCGTTATCTGGCGGTGATTCTGTCGACCAGCATAGGCGACAAAGAGATCGAGGCGGTGCTCGATCTCGACACGCATTTGCCCCTGGATCTGGTCGGCGACTCGCTGCGCCTGCAGCAGGTGCTCATTAACCTGTCGGGAAATGCGGTGAAATTCACTCAGGCGGGAGAGATCGTCGTGTCCCTGAAAATGACCGCCATGAGCAAATCGACCATCGAAATTGAGTTCGCGGTGCGCGACACAGGCATCGGCATCGCGCCCGAGCATCTGAGCGACATTTTCGAGGGCTTTTCTCAGGCGGAGTCCTCCACTGCACGACGCTTTGGCGGCACCGGTCTCGGTTTGGCGATCAGCCGAAGGTTGGTGAAGCTGATGGGCGGTGAACTCAAGGTGCAGAGTGCTTTGGGAACCGGCAGCCGATTTTCCTTCACATTGTCGTTTGAGAAGTCCGCGGCACAGCAGATCAGGCCGAATGGATTTCCGTCGGAATTGACGCCCGGTACGGTGCTCGGCAAGCAGTGTCGCGCGCTGGTTGTCGATGACAACGAGTCAACCCGGGAAGTTCTGCACTCGATGATATGCGCCATGGGTTGGCACTGCGATACGGTTGACAGCGGCCGGCAGGCACTGCTTATGCTCGAGCAAGGCGCGCCACGCAGCCTCAAATACGACGTCGTGTTCATGGATTGGAAGATGCCCGACCTGGATGGCTGGCAAACAACGCAGCTGATTCGCGAAGGCGGCGCTGCCGACGGCGCGCCCATCATTATCATGATATCCGCCCATGGGAGGGAGGCGCTGGCCGAGCGTCTGCGAGAACAACCCGCCTTTCTGGACGGGTTTCTCGTCAAACCCGTGACTGCATCCATGCTGTTCGATGCGGTGTCAGACGCCAGGGCCAGCGGCGCGGCTCATGACACGGTTGCGCAAAAGCGCTCCGCTTCGAAGCGTCTCGAGGGATTACGTCTTTTGGTGGTGGAAGACAACCTCATGAACCAGCAAGTGGCTTTCGAGCTGCTGTCCAATGAGGGCGCCCACGTCACGGTCGCAGGAAACGGCCAGTTGGGCGTGCGCGCAGTTCTGTCCACGAAGCCGCCGTTCGACGCGGTTCTGATGGACGTCCAAATGCCGGATATCGACGGATACCAGGCGACCGCCAAGATTCGCAGCCATCAATCCCTGAAGTCGATGCCCATCATTGCCATGACTGCCAACGCATTGGCCGAGGACAAAGTCGCCTGTTTGGCAGCCGGCATGGATGATCACATCGGCAAGCCGATAGACCTGGACGTCCTGGTCAACACCATATTGAAGCACTGCATGCGCGAGGGCGGCGAAGTGCGCCACTTCGAATCCACGGCATCGCCCGCCGCGGATTGCACGCAGGACTTCCGCGACGCGTTGCGTCGAATTGGCGAGAATCACCTGCTGTTTGCGGATATGTCCAAACTGTTCGCGCGGAGCTGCACAACCCTGGCCGCCGACTTGCAGCGCCATGTGCTGCGCGAGGACAAGGCCGCCGCAACCGCGCTCCTGCATACATTGCAAGGCACGGCAGGCACAGTCGGCGCCATGTCTCTGGTGAACTATGCGGCGGGATTGGAAAAGCAATTTCTCTTGGCCGGCGACACGGCCGCAGTGGTTTTCTCAGCGGACGATTTTGATGCCGCCATTCGGCAGAGTTGCAATGAACTGCGCATTTTTTCGGAAAAACTCAGTTCCGAATCCACCACCTCCATCATGCGCATGACCGTGCTCGATAAGCCGCGGCTCGCAAGGCTTCTGGATGAACTCGATGATTTGATGCGCGACAAGAATATGCGTGCAACGGGCATTTTCGACGAGTTGCGGTTCACATGCGGAATAGCACTGGGGGATAAGTTGGCAGGCCTGGAACAGGCGATGAACGACCTTGATTTCCCGTTGTCCCTCGAGAAAACGCAATCCTTGCGGGAGTCGCTAAAATGAGCGCACTGCAGGTCGACGTGGCGGTAGAGGAATCGAATCCGCGACCGCAATTGCTCATCGTGGACGATCAGCCGCTGAATATCCGCCTGTTCCACGAGATCTTCCACGCCGACCACGAGGTGTTCTTCGCAACCAGCGGCGAGGATGCCTTGGAATTTTGCCGGAACAAGGTTCCTGACTTGATCCTGCTGGATGTGATTATGCCGGGACTCAATGGATATGAAGTCTGCCGCCGGCTGAAGCAGGATGAGCGCACTCGAGAGATCCCAGTGATCTTTGTAACAGCGCAAAGCGACGCCACAGAAGAGGAGGACGGCTTGGCTGCCGGAGCGGTCGATTTCATCGCCAAATCGGCCAGTGCAAACGTGATGCGCGCGCGCGTCGGCACGTTGCTGACTTTGAAACGTCAGTCCGACTTGCTGCGCCAAATGGCACGAGTGGATGCCCTGACCGGCCTGGCCAATCGCCGTCACTTCGACGAGACCTTGAATTCAGAATGGCGTCGCTGTACGCGGTCGGGCACACCTTTATCGCTGATGCTCATCGACCTTGATCATTTCAAGCTTTTCAACGATCACTACGGACACCAGGCCGGCGACTCTTGTCTGCAGCAGGTAGCCGCGTGCCTCAAGGCGGGCTTTGCGCGCTCCCATGATCTGGTGGCGCGCTACGGAGGGGAGGAATTCGTGTGCGTGATGCCGGAGACATCTCTGGAAGGCGCCGAGGCGAAAGCGCAAGGGCTGGAAAAGGCCGTGCGCGCCTTGCGGATCCCCCACGATAAATCCCCCGTGGCGGGCGGCATCGTCACCATTAGCCTCGGCGTGGCGGTTGCGATGCCGAATGTGGGGGAGGAATGCGCCACGCTCATTCTGTGCGCGGATCGATCTCTGTATATGGCAAAAGACGCCGGCCGCGGTCAGGTCCGGACGCTGCAGATCTAGACGGCGGGGGCGCATCGAACAAGCAAGAGTCCCTTTTGATTACATAATTGCCTACAACGATGGGCGACGACATGAGCCCGCCTTCGGAATTCACCTCCGTCGGCTCGGTGGTTAATCCCCCGGCGACCCGCTATGATCCAGAAAAGGCAGCGGCGCACACACCGATTGTTGAAATCGCACCGATCGTGCCCCGCAACGCTCTTACATGGGAACCCAACGCGAGGCAGCCGACATGCAGGCGATGAAGACTAAGCGACTCCTGATGCTCGGACTATCCGCGCTCGGTTGTGTCGCGCACGCGGCCAACGTCACCACGCACCACTATGACACGCTGCGCACCGGCTGGAATCCGGCGGAAACCGTACTCACGCCTGCGGCGGTCTCAAGTGCCTCATTCCAGCTGAGCACGACCGTATCGCTTGACGAGCAGGTCGACGCGCAGCCGCTCCTGCTGCAGGCACAGTTAATTCCCGACCAGGGCACTCACGATGTCGTATATGTCGCGACCGAGGGCGACACCGTCTACGCTATCGACGCGGCGAGCGGCGCCATCCTCCTGTCGCGCAGCCTCGGCACGCCGGTGCCGTACACGGCGCTGCCCGGAGGGTGCAACAACAACTCGGACGTGGTTGGCATCAGCAGTACCCCGGTCATCGATCCCAGCACTGGTACGCTCTATCTGATCGCCTACACCTACGAGTCCGGTCAACCCGTGTACCGCATCCACGCGCTCAGCGTGACGACCCTCGCGGACCAGGTCGCGCCGGTGGCGGTCACCGCATCCGCTAGCCTCACCAACGGCGACACCTACAGCTTCCAGCCCGGCTCGAGCCGGCAGCGCTCGGCACTCCTGCTCGCGAATGGCGCCGTGTATGCCGGATTCGCCAGCTTCTGTGACAACAATGCCAACCTGTCGCGCGGCTGGGTGCTCGGCTGGAATACCGGGACGCTCGTGCCACTGGCCGCCAATACGCTGACCAACAAACTCGGCACCTCGCCCCACCGGTTCTTCCTGTCCTCGATCTGGATGGCGGGCTCGGGCATCGCGGCAAGCAGCGCCGGCAACCTCTACTTCGTTACCGGCAACACCGACTACAACGGCAGAGAATACAACCCGGTTACCAACGTCGCGGAGAGCGCCGTGCAGATCTCGGCGGACCTGCTGACGGTGCAAAGCGTATTCACGCCCGCGAACCAGCCCTCGCTCGACCGCGACGACAACGACTTCGGGTCCGGCGGCATTCTCTTGCTGCCACCCCAGACCGGCGCCTCGAACGACCTCGCGACCGCCGCCGGCAAGGACGGCATCCTCTACCTGCTGAACGCCGACAACCTCGGCGGCGGCAAATCCGCACCGCTCGGCAAGGTCAGGATCGGCGGCTGCTGGTGTAGCGAGTCGTACTACACCGCGAGCGACGGCACAGGGCACGTGGTCGGGAGCGGCGGCAATAGCCTGACGGTCTGGGAGGTCAAGACCGGGGCGACGCCGCGGCTCGTGCACCTCGCGACCTCAAGCCCGATCGCAAACGGCCAGGATCCAGGTTCTTTCACGACAATCTCCTCGAACGGCACCACCGCGGGCAGCGTCGTGTTATGGACGGTCGGTCGTCCGACCGATAACTCGCCCGCCAGCATCAACCTGTATGCGTTCAGCGAGAGTGGACAGCAGCTCTTCAGCGGTATCGCCGGCACCTGGCCTAATACCGGCGGCGACGCCAACCTCGTGCCGATGGTCGCGAATGGGCGCGTGTACGTTGCGAGCTACCAATCGCTCGCAATCTACGGCCTAGGCACCGGCGCGGTCGTCAAGGCGCCGTTGATCGCCGCGAAGTCTCCGCTGCGCGCGCGGCTCGCTCCAGGCCATCACGAGGTGTTCGGCACCGTGGTACATCAGGACGGTGCCGAGTTGACGGTCGCCAAGCGCGACGGCGATCTGGTCGCGGTGGACGGCACCGAGGCATTCGCCCTCTCGCGCGCGGCTGAGCCATCCGTGGGCCACGGCATCATTGTCCGCGGAATCTTCGGCCCGGGCGGCGTGCTGCAGGCCGACACTCTGCTGCACGCGAAGGACAATCCGGCCCTGTGGCCGGCCGACCGCTGAGCCGACGCTAAGTGCGGTAGACAGTGGGCCCGTGATAATCTTCGCGAATCATCACCAAAACTAGAATCTAAGGGAATCTGCCATGGCCGAGCGGAATATGCGTACGCACCGTCGTTTTGTCCCGCTGCCTGTGCTGATGGTTTCTGTCAGCGCAGCCGGCTTTGTTCTGGGTGAGGGTGTCGCGCTGGCACAGGTCGTGCCGGTGCCGCGTGAGCCGCAGGTGGGGTCCTCGAATCCGGTCACGCCCGCTCCATGGGTACCTCGGCCGAACTCCAAACCCTGTGTCGTGCCTCTGCTGGAAGAACAAGCGTTCGAAAGTTACACCCCCGCACCGTTGGCCTATACACCGCCAGCCGGTTGTCCCGGTCCGTGGGCGAAGGTTGTGCTGACTGCCGATTTCACGGTAAGCGCGGGCATACAGTACGACCGGACGGCGTATTTTTATCTGGGCGGAGCGAATATCTTCTACGGCACGACCGCGGAGCCGACTCCGACATTGAGCCCATCATGGCATGTGGAGCGCGATGTGACGGACCTGTCGGCGATATTCGAGGCGCCCCAGACCGGCGCAGCCTTCGCGGGCAACATCGTCAATTCTACCTACACCGGCATCATCTACGCGAATGCCGCGCTCGAATTTTATCCGGCTTCATCGTCCGCTCCAACACCGCCGGTTCCTGATGTGGTGGTGCCGGTGAGCACGAACAACGCGCCGATCACGCTGAACACAGGCACCGACCAGGCCACCGCAACTCTAAATTTGCCGCGCAACACTGAAAGAGTGTTTCTCGATGTGATCTCGCAGAGCCAGATCGACGATGAGTTCTGGTATTTGTGCGTGCCCAACGACGTGACGGCGGAACTGGAGAGTTGCGGCAATACAGCCTTCCGCGAGACCGAGATCTCGATCGACGGCAAGCCGGCCGGCGTGGCACCGGTTTACCCGTGGATCTTCACAGGTGGCATCGATCCGTATCTGTGGCAACCGATTGTCGGCATCCAGACTCTGGACTTAAAGCCATACCGCGTAGATCTGACGCCGTTCGCTGGATTGCTCGGCGATGGCAGCACTCATACGTTGGCGATCAGCGTCTTCAACGCGGACAGTTATTTCCTGGCGACCGCCAACGTGCTGGTCTTTACCGACCATGGCGCAACATTGGTCACCGGCGGCCTGCTGAGCGACACGCTGAGCGCGCAGCCGACGCCCCAAGTGACTGAGAACCTGAAGACCGGCACCACGGGTTCCGTGTATGGAACGGTTTCCGTGGGCTCGGATCGCAGGTTCTCGATCAGCGGGTATGTGCAGACCTCACACGGGCGGGTGGAAACCACCGTGGATGAAACCGTGCATTTCCTGAGTTTCCAGAAATTCGACGTGAGTGCGACCAAGGACATTCAGGATGCCATGCAAACCAGCACGGTGGATGTAGCCACCACGACGAATACCGGTACCGTGAGCGAGACGGCCATGAAGCACACCTCGTTCCCGCTGGTGTTGAATTATTCCTACCTTGTGTTTGCGGATGGGACCTCATCGCAGACAACCAGCGTGGAGCAGGGTTATAGCCTGCAGGGCGGACAAGACGAAAAGGTATGGTCAAAGCATACCTGGAATTTCGACGCCTCCGGAAACCCGATAGGTCCCGGGGACGATACCGCGGCGGCTTCCTATGTGGGCACGGATAGCCGCGGCATCTGTTACAGCCGAGAGTTGACCGCGGCCGACGGTGTTCTGACCACCGTGCAGAATGGAACCGACTGTCATTAGCACCCGGGCAATAAGCCGCCTTCGGCCGACGAGCCGACACAACTGCCGCTGGGCGCACCCAGCTGCATATTGATGAACCACTCTCCCTCATTCTTGTATTTAGAAACGCCCGGCTGCAGCGGCACGATCCGGTTGTAATAGAGAATTGGGCCCTGGGTGGTGATGAAATACTCCGGATCCTGCCTTTGCCGGACCGCGGGATCATCCGCCGGCACGAGAATGTTGAATAGCGGTGCATTGGGGCTAAGAGCGACCACCGCAAGACCATTGGGCTTCTCAACGCCGTTCTGAGCGTTGGTGGCGGCCAGCGTGACGAATATATAAGTGGCGCAGGTAGGCGTGCAATTGATGAAAGGCTCGGGCGAGTTCACGTAGGTTTCGTTCAAATCAGGCGAATAAATCGTGTTGACGAGCTGGAAAATCGGCGACCCGTCCGGGTTGCTCCCCTGCTGCTCGAATACCTCGATGTATGCGTGGTTGGCGATGGTGAAAAAAATGTAGTTATCGTTGAAGTCGGGCGCCTTGAACATGAACCCGGCGTACTTGTTGACCGGATCGGCGGTCAACTGCTCTGTGGCTCCGGTATCGATGTCGTACCAAAATACCTGTTGCACGGTCTGGCCGGACGTGCCGACTGGCGCGGCGGCTTGATACAGGAGCTGGTGCGTGCAGGGCACGAATCTCTCGCCGATCCCGTTGGAGGTCACACCGGCGGGAAAGTCAACAATGGCAGGTGCCGTCCCCTTGGCGGTGCTGACGGCTTCCGTATACAAGTGCAGCGGCGATCCGAAGCTCTTGTATATCGCGAGCGCCTCCGGATCCGTGTTGCACTGACTTGCTTCGGGCAGGTTGGAGTTGAACGAGCCCGCGACGATGGCGCCCGGGAAGAACTTGGGCTCCCAATTGGCACTGCCGTTGGAGTTAAACCCGGTTTGGGTGGTAAACGCGGCGCCCGCATAGCCCGGTTTGGGCTGAGGCTGGGCCGGCTGCCCTGGTTCCCAGCGAGAGTATACGAGTTGTGAGATGACCTGCCCGTTCTGCGTAGAGAACGCCCATTCCGGGCCGTTGCCCCAGGTATTCCAGAAATAGGCCGTGGTGTCAGCCAATTCATCATCGACGTCCGGGTTGGTGAAGACACCGGTGGTCGGATCCAAATGAGCGATCCAGATGTTGCCCATCCGGTCGGTCCAGTTCGCGCGGTCGTTGCCATCCCCGAAATTACACGTTGAACAGATCACGCCGTCCCGGCCCCAGTCGTACTCAACATCGCCCATCGGCGTGGCTGTGGCCTGCACTTCCGTATATGGCAAGGTGATCGCCACTGTCGCGTTGGCGTTCCCGCAGTCAGGCGGCGCGTTCAGATCGCAGAGCGTGAATGGCAGGGTGTAGGTCCCGATGGCCACGGTCGGTGCGCTGTTGATCGCGCCCGTGGCGGGATTGAGGGTGAATCCGTCAGGCCAACTCCCATTCTGTGACACCGTGGCGTTGCCCGATAAGCCAAAGGTCACCGGCACGCCCTGAATCGTGTCGGGGATGGCAACATCGCTGATCGGCGTTCCGGAGGTATTGACGAGGGCACTGCCGGCAATCGGCAACACGACCAGGGCGCTAATAGAGACCGTCACTATCCCCGTGTTGCATCCGGCCGGTGGGCCATTCCTATCGCACAGGTTGTAGATCAAGGTGTAGACACCCCCCGCCTGCGTGGCGGTAGTTTTCACCGCGCCCGTCGAGGGGGTCAGGACGATTCCCGCGGGCCATGGTGAAGTGGTGCTTTGCGCGACAGTGGCATTCCCGCCCGAGCCCAGGGTGGCTGGCGCACCATTGACAATGTCATTGGCCGCGACGTTGTTGACAACTTTCGTAGCGACACCGGCAATTGCCGTACCACTGTCAGGGTTCGCCGTAATGGTCGAACTGATGACTGTGACCGTGTCGGTTTCGGGAACGCAGGTCGCCGGATTGTTTAAGTCGCATAGATTGTAGACGATGCTGTAGATGTTCGGTTGAAGCGTCGCGGACGTGCTGACCTGACCACTTGACGGGTTAAGCGCGATGCCGGTTGGCCATGGGCTCGTAGTGCTCTGGGCAACCGTCGCGTTTCGGCCTGAGCCGGACAGGACTGCCGGCTGGCCGCCCACGGTGTCGTTGGCCGCTACGTTGGCGATGGGCCTGGAGCCGACGCCAAAATCTGCGGTGCCGGAATCCGGAGCGGGCACCAGGGATGGGGCCGTTGCGACTGTAACGGTGTCGGTTGTCGTGTTGCAATTGGGGGGCGAGCTTAAGTCGCACAACTGATATGAGACGCTATATACGTTGACCGGCGTAGATGTGGTCGTGGTGATTGCGCCGGTGGCTTGCAGCAGCACACCGGTAGGCCATGTTCCGGACTTCGCGACTGTCGCGTTGCCCGAGGCTCCGAGCACAGCCGGGGCACCGTTGATCGTGTCGTTGGCTGCGACATTGGCGATGGCCTTGGACGCGACGCCCGCATCGGCACTACCGCTTTCGGGGTTGGCGATAACTTGAGCGTGCAGCGGCAGCGAGCACGTGAGGCTGGCTGCGAGAATCAAAAGGCTTGCGGTAAGGCGCATGAATATCCTGGTCCTTCGATGATGGACAACTGAAAAGCAAAGCGAGGTATATATGAACTTCTAGCAGAAATTGGCCGGTCGTGCGCCCTTTGCGTGGCGCGATATGTTGCATGGTCCGACGTGCGAGAGTGCAGCTCCTTCCGACCGTGGGCGAATCGCAGAAGCGCATGGAGCGCGCTGAGAAAGCACAATCGAGCTTAATCACGTAAGCTTATGATTTCAGTAAATAAATATAGACCCGCTTCATCCGACTGAAAGCGGTCCAAGCAAGTCGGATGTAGCAACAAATTGTCGTCAAATAAAGCCACGGGCTGGTGCCTATAATGCCACTCGACCAATTGGCGGTGGTCCGGTCAGGGATCAGGGGGATGCAAATGCAGCACGCAGCATGCGTATCGACACGCATTTCAGTACGGCCGCTCCCGTTTTGGGCAGTGCTCGCATCAGTCGTGGCCTTCCTGCCGTCGGCGTTGGCGCAGACCTTCACCACTTTGCACACGTTCTCGGGACCGGACGGCGCCTATCCCTACTCCGGCCTCGTGCAGGCCGCAGCGGGCGGCTACGTCGGCACGACCCGGGGCGGCGGCGCCAGTAACGGTGGAGTGGTATTCGTGCTTGCTGCGGATGGAAGCGCGACCACGCTCCACAGCTTCTGCGCCGCTGCTCAATGTACCGATGGCAGCCAACCGGTGGGTGGGCTTGTGCAAGGGCAGGATGGCGACTTCTACGGAACCACCTACGCCGGCGGCGCGAGTGGCTACGGCACGGTCTTCGCCCTGTCCGTTGGGCTGTCACCGTTCATTGAGACTCAACCGAAGGCCGGCACAATCGGCACCGCCGTCAGGATATTGGGTGACAACCTGACGGGTACCACGCAGCTATTCTTCAACGATCAGCCGGCCGCTTTCAAGATCGTTTCCGCGAGCGAGATCGTTACGGTGGTGCCGTCCGGCGCGGCGACGGGGATCGTCGAGGTGGTCACCTCGGGCGGTATACTCGGCACCAACATCAACTTTGCGGTGTACTGACCGCGATTTCGCCGCGAACCCTGCCGATTGCGAGTTCATCAGTGAAAATTTCGGGCACTCACTACCGCACCATCTGGCCCACGGCGGCCCGTGCCGTGCGGGTCATCGACCAATCCCGGCTGCCGTTTGAATTCTCGACTATCGATCTCGACACCCTCGACGACGCCGCGCAAGCAATCCGGACCATGGTGGTGCGCGGCGCTCCGCTGATCGGGGCGACTGCCGCGTATGGCACGGCACTCGCCATGCGATCGAACCCATCGGATGCGCACCTCGAGAAAGCGGCGCAAGTCCTGCAGGCCACGCGTCCGACGGCCCAAAACCTCGCCTGGGCGTTGACGAGAATGCGATACGCACTCGCGGGAGTCGCTCCGCAGGAGCGCGCCGATACCGCGTTTCGAGAAGCTGCTCTGATTTGTGAAACCGACGTCGAGCAATGCCGGGAAATCGGCCTTCATGGCTTGGAGATCATCCGCCGGTTCGCTAACACCGGTCGTGCCGTGAACATCCTGACGCACTGTAACGCCGGTTGGCTTGCCTGCGTCGATTGGGGTACGGCGCTCGCGCCGATCTACATGGCTCATGACGCTGGGATAAAGATCCATGTCTGGGTGGACGAAACCCGACCACGCAACCAGGGCGCCGCGCTGACGGCCTTCGAGCTCGCCGCGCACGGCGTACCTCACACGGTGATTGCTGATAACCTCGGCGGTCTTCTTATGCAACGGGGTCAGGTCGATATGGTTATCGTCGGCAGCGATCGGACCACCGCGGCGGGCGATGTTTGCAACAAGGTGGGCACCTACCTCAAAGCGCTTGCCGCCTGGGATAACGGCGTGCCCTTCTACGTGGCACTGCCGCTCAACACCATCGACTGGTCCCTGGATGAAGGCCGCGATATTCCGATCGAGGAGCGATCGGCAATGGAGCTTACGCATATCACCGGCCAGAGCTCCTCCGGTTCCATAGAGACTGTAAGAGTGGTCCCCGAAGGCAGCCCGGCCCTCAATTTGGCGTTCGATGTGACGCCTGCAAGGTTGGTAACCGCATTGATCACCGAGCGCGGCCTCTGCCAGGCAAGCCGCGCCGGATTGCAAAGTCTCAATCCGGGGCGATGAGCCAGCAATGACCTACCGGACAGCGCGATGACGGACCTGGAACTGCGCGCAGCCGTGATTGCCGGCTGTCGTGAACTCGCGCGGCGCAGCCTGACCGTCGGCACGTCCGGCAATGTCAGCGTGCGCAGGGATGCACAGTATTTCTTCGTTACTCCGAGCGGAATGCCGTACGAGACCCTCGAACCCGACGATATTCCGCTCATGGACGTTGACGGGAACTGGTATGGCCGGCGTCGCCCATCGAGCGAATGGCGCTTTCACCGCGACATATTCAGGTCGCGGCATGAGGTCGATGCAATAGTTCATACCCATTCTCCGCAAGCGACGAGCCTCGCGTGTACCGGTCGTGGGATTCCGGCATTTCATTATATGGTGGCGGTTGCAGGCGGCCCTGACATCCGCTGCGCCCCGTATCATACCTTCGGCACCCAGCAGCTTTCCGACGCCGCGCTGGCTGCCTTGGAAGGCCGCAAGGCGTGCTTGCTTGCCAATCACGGCGTCATCACAGTCGGAGCAGATCTTCCCGCCGCTCTCGCGCTCGCTGATGAGGTCGAAAATCTGGCTGCGCAATATTGTAGGGCGCTGGCTCTTGGGAATGTTCGCATCCTCGATGAAACTGAGATGCGCCGAGTGCTCGAGAAATTCCGCACTTACGGCAAACAAGATGCGACAGACTCCGATCTGCTGTTTCGAGGCCTGGACTATGATGGCTAACGACAAGGCGCCCACAACGTACCGGATACTCGATTCGAAAAGCCTGCCTGCGCTGCTCGCAAACCACGAAGACATTCGCGCGCTGCTCGGCAACCGGATGGAGGATTGGCAAATCCGTGAAGTCGGCGACGGCAATCTCAATCTGGTATTTATCGTTGAAGGACGCGACGGGTCGGTCTGCGTCAAGCAGGCTCTCCCCTATGTGCGCGCTGCCGGGCCGTCCTGGCCAATGTCGCCTGAACGGGCTTTTTTCGAGAATTCCTACTACAGAGCCGTAGCACCCTTTGTGGGCGCGCTCATACCCAAAATCTACCATTACGACTCCGGGCTTTATTGCACCGTCATGGAGCGGCTTTCACCCCATATCATATTGAGACAAGGCTTGATTGCAGGGCGCCGCTACAACAATGTCGCTCGCGACATTGCCGAGTATATCGCCCGCGCTTGCTTCTTCACCTCCGATCTCGCGCGACCGTTCGAACACAAGCTGGACGGTATCGCGCTATTTGCCGCCAATAAGCCGCTAATCCGCATCACGGTGGATCTGGTTTTTGCGGACCCTTATTTCGATAGCGCACGCAATCGTCATACCTCTCCGCAACTTGACCAGCTGGTGTCGAAGCTTCGCTGCGATGGCGCCCTCAAAGTTGCCGCAGCAGGCTTTGGACAGAAATTTCTGAGTGAATCGCAAGCGCTTATTCACGGCGATCTGCATACCGGCTCTGTGATGGTTACCGAGAATGATAGTCGTGTTATCGACCCGGAATTTTCTTTCTACGGCCCAATCGGATTCGACCTGGGCGCTTTCTTTGCCAATCTTCTGCTTAGCTGGTACTCCCAGCCCGGCCACTCTACTCCTGACAACGACCGAGTCGGTTATCAGCAATGGATCCTGCAACAGGCGAAGATATTCTGGGAGATGTTCCGCGCACGCTTCCTCACGTTGTGGAACGAGGAGGCAAACGGTGATGCGTACCCTGCCGCTATGTTTTCCACCCCAGAAGACGCCGCCGCGCTGCAGTCGGCGCGGAGCGCCTTTGTGCACTCGCTATTTGCGGATATGCTCGGCTTCGCTGCGTGCAAGATGATCCGCCGCATCCTGGGTTTTGCCCATGTCATTGACTTTGACTCCATCAAGGACCCCGTTTTGCGCGCCGATTGCGAGACCAGCGCGTTGAGCATGGCGCATCTGCTGCTGACACACCCAGAGCAGTTCCATTCCCTCGCGGACGTGATCGACGCGGTGCCGCGCGCGGCCAAGTGAGATCGTGGCGGCAGTGCGGGTTCTCGCGCGTCTATCCCGCCTCAGCCGAATGACGCCTTGCCTTGGCTGGAATTAACACCAGCATTGCGATAGTGCCCACCGCCGCAAAGGCGGCGCCATAGAGAAACACCGCCGCGTGTCCGACGTCGTCCCAAAGCCATCCAGCAATAAGGCTCGCAATCAGTCCGAATACGCCAACGGTCGTGTTGTACCAGCCAATCGCACCGGCATGCAGCGACTCTGGAACGTAGTCGCTCGCCAAGGCCTTGCCGACGGAACGAAATATTCCCTGATAGACCCCATAGAATGCAAACAGCACCCCGATGAATGCCACATTGCGCGTAAACGCGAAACCCACGTATGTAACGAGGAAGATCGCCACGGCGATCACCAAGAGCGTTCGCCGGCCGACTCGATCCGACCAATAGCCAGCGGGGTAGGAAATGAGCGCTGCAACCAAGTTGAAGCCCGCATAGATCAGGATGGTTGTGGTGAGCGAGGCTCCGCTATCCTTGGTCTGCAGTATTAGAAACGCGTTGCTGGAGTTGCCTATCCCAAAGCACGCTGTCGCCAGCAGATATTTCCAGTAGTCCGTGGGGAATCGCCGAAGGCTGAGCTCAAGCTTCGATTTTACCGCCGCCGGTACAGGCCGTTCGTGAACGAACAGCACCATCAAGAACGCCAATAAACCAGGGATCGCCGCAAGATAAAACATCAGACGGATCGGCAGGCGATAGACGCCGAGCAGTAATACCGCTAACAGCGGACCCAAACATGCACCGGCGTTGTCACCGGCACCTTCGAGACCGAAGGCTCGGCCGCGATTCCGCGCCTCCACGGACGAGGCGATGAGCGCGTCGCGCGGTGCAGAACGTGTGCCGGCGCCGAACCGGTCGAAGAATCGCCCACCCAGCACGCTTTGCCACCCGGTAGCCAAACCCATCAGCGGCTTGCCCATGGCGGACAGCAGATAGCCCGCCAATGCAATGGGCTTTCTGCGCTGCAGCTTGTCGGAGAGGGATCCGGAAAACCCCTGCACGATGTTTTGCGTCGCTCCGGCGATGCCCTCAACGAGGCCTACGATGCTGCCGCTGGCCTTCAAGGTTTGGGTGAGAAAGATGGGGAGGATCGGTACCAGCATCTCGGTGGAGATATCCGCAAATAGACTGGTCGCTGCCAGCAGGAACGTGTTGCGGGACAGGCCAGCGAAGTATCGATTCGTAATACTAATTGGCATGATTCGCGTTGCGCCGTGCGGAATCGATCAGCATGTTAGCCTCGAGGCGCCCCGCTTAATTCGATAAGAAATGTTTTCGCTGTGCATACCACCAGCGACCCCACACACCCACGACCAGGCACGAAAAAATCCCGAAGATCACCTTGATCCCCATGGGTGGCCCGGCGTCGACACTCGCCCACATGGCGAAAAGTGACCAGCAAGTCGACAGTCCCAGTACCAGAAAACCACTCCACCATGCCCACGGCCGTCGGCGCCATACGCCAATCGCGAGCACAATGACGAGGACTGCATAGACAAAAACCCAATTACCCAACGGCGCCGCAGTGACTGCGCCTGCCTGGACCAAGCCACGCGACAGATGAGGTCCCGTCGCGCCGAACACCAGCGACATTATCCCGCTCGCCGCCAGTAACATCGATGCGACTTTCAGCGGCACTGGGACTGTGTCCGGGTCAATATCAATCAGCCCATCCGGAGTAACCAACCCGTGCTCCTGCGAGGCGCCAAGCGCAGTCGAGATGCGCTCCGACAGCCATGCAGTGTCGTTCCTCGCAAACCACTTGCCGGCGACGACCACAATAATCCCTGCTCCCAACATCAGAAATGGCTGCAGCACGAACAATGTGGCCTTCGGGCCTTGCGGTTGCGATGCGCCCAACAACATCACGCCCGAAATCAGGAAAACCATGCCGAACCAGAAACTCATGAATATTTTCACCAGCGGCAACATCGTGAATTTGCCGCTAAGCACGGTCACGTCAGAACGCACTTCGAAATGGCCAATGAAGAACGGTTTGAACGAGTTGCCCACCATTGGAATTACCCGTTGCAGCCGAACCACGTTCTCGGACACCTTGCCAACCGCAGTCGTTTCTCCAAGAGCTGAGAATGCGGACCGCTTTGTTGCCGCGCTCAGACGCTCGACCGATTCCGCGAGTCCGTAGGCGCTGCGAAATTCCACGGGGGTTGAATCAAAGAGCAGGCGCACGAACCAACGAAACATCGGCTTCTCCCTGCTGGGCTACCTGGTCGGGTGCGGTCCGACGCCCCATTTCCATGATGTTACTGCGTTTTATAGCATGACAAAGCCGGCCGGTTGGCTGAAGGTCTGGCTTGAATAAGCGAGCACAAGCCATTTTCCCAGCCGCTAAGCTCGAAAGCGCGATGAACAGGTAGCAGCTAGCCGAAATATTGTGTTGATACTAGCCGCACAGTACGCTGTCCCTGCCCGAGTTAAGTCACATCAACGCTGAACGATGAGTTGATCCTTCGACCGCAGCGCAGCGAGTGCTGCCCGTAACTGTTGCTTGAGTTCATTCAGCTGCGCTTCCGTCACAAGCTGCTTCTGCTGCAGTTGCAATTCATGGATTTTTGCCGCCTGCGCCTGTACTTCGTTCAATAGGATCGGCGCGAGCTCATCGTAACGCACGCCATCGATCCGACCTTTTAGATCGCGAACCACCAACTCCGGATAGACCTTTGCCACTTCCTCTGCGATTAGCCCATATCGCAGAGTCCCCTGCAGATCAGCCTTGTAGTGAAAAGTGACCGGACGTAATTTCTGGAGTTTTGCGGAATTAGATCCCATCGGCGCAATAGCGGTCTTGAATCGTTCCGAGGATGATACCGTGCCCAGTTGGCCGTTCGAGTCAATCACGACAGCAATGCCGCTAACCGCGGTATTGTTGTAAATGCCCGCGATGAATGTGTTTGATTGAAGAGGTGTAGGAGCCTGGGTGCCAATGCGTATGACGCCTCTGTCTGCATTCTCGCCGTCGGATGCCACGCCGGGATTGCCGATGTCAATGTTGTTGCTGCCGGTGGTCAGGTTTGTACCTGCTTGATACCCCATCGCTATGTTCGAGCTCCCTGTGGTGCTGTGGTAAAGCGCCTCGTAACCCGAGACGGTGTTGAACTTACCCGTGGTGTTCATGAAAAGCGCAAAGGCTCCGGAGGCCGTGTTGTTGTGGCCGGTGGAACTGTGCTCTAGTGCGGCGGCGCCCACCGCAGTGTTGTAGCCGCCGGTGGTATTAGCATAGAGGGTATCGATCCCGATAGCTGTGTTGTCGCCACCGGTTGTGTTGTTCGCGAGCGCGGAGCCCCCAAAGGCGCTATTTAGGCTTCCGGTCGTGTTGACGTAGAGCGCCGCGGCGCCGGAGGCGGTGTTGTACTGACCGGTCGTGTTGTACTCGAGCGCATCGGGACCCGACGCGGTGTTATAGCTGCCGGTGGTATTGCTATAGAGGGCATTGAAACCTGAGGCGGTGTTGTCGATACCGCCCGTGTTCGTATACAGCGCGTTGTACCCAATGGCGGTGTTGCCGCCGCCGTTGGTGTTCGAATTGAGCGCGGAGGAACCTACAGCCGTGTTGTTGTCTCCGGTCGTGTTGGAAATGAGTGCGTGGAAGCCGAGCGCAGCGTTGTAATTGCCGGTCGTACTGCCGTACAGGGACCCATTGCCGAACGCTACGTTATAGCTGCCCGTCGAGTTGTTATAGAGGGCGTTGACCCCGGAGGCGATGTTGTCGGCGCCGCTCGAAAGATTCAAGAGAGCGTCTGTTCCCATCGCGGTATTGTTGGCACTGTCGCTTGTAACTATGTCCGGCGGCTGTGTTGCGTGAACGGTTGCCGACAGCAATGCGAGCGCCGCGGACCACTTAGAGATTGCATGCATTGTATTACTCCCGTTTGCGTATTTGTAAAGTGACTGGCCGAATGACGCGCGACGCGCGGGTAATTTCACACCTCGACTTACATTCCGTCAATACAGGACATGCGCGCAGGTCATTCGCCTGTCCAGCGAAAACTGTTAGTTGTCATAACACTGACTGTTTAGCGGTCGAAGGGTACGCCGGCAATCATTTTCCCATGCCCGCTTGCGCCGTGAGCGGTAATTCCGCTGCGCAGCCGAACCTAATTAGGCAATTCGCTAAGCGAGAAATCCACCCGATTCGGCGCAGTTCGCCTTGGCCCCAAACTCATTCCGGTGCGCGTCAATGAACGCCACCATTATTTCCTGCGGCGGTCAAGATCCGCCTGGGCAGCGCTCAGTGATTGGGAATTGTGCACTTCTGCCAGTTGGTGTAGTTCCAGGTGGGATTGAGTCCTTCCTCCGGCGAGGAACCTACGCAGGGACCATAGGGGGGATCCAGCTGCAGATTGATCATGAAGATGCCATTGTCGTTGTAGGGATTATTCGGCCCGGCACTTATATTGAACTGATCGTAGTACACCACAGGACCATATTGCCCCGTGATGAAGTACTTCGGGTCCAGGCGCTGCATCGCGGATGATTGTGCGGTCACCAATATCTTGAACATCGGATTCTTGGGGTCGATGGCAGCCACCGCCAGGCCATTAGGCTCGGTTTCGGTTTGCTGGGAATTCGGCCCCGCCGAAAGTCCCATCACTACGTAGGTACGGCACTGAGGGTAGGTCGAGTTGCAGTGAATGAAAGCCTTCGGGTCGAACATATACTGCTCGGCGGGATCGGGCGAGTAGATGGTATTGACCAGCACCATATTTGGCGCGCCGTACGACGATGTGCCCTCTTGAAGATATATCTGAATTTGATTATCTGCTGCCAAGGTCATAAGGACGTACTGCGCATTCCCATTCACTTCTGGAAAATCGGGGGCTTTAAACAGTACCGCTCGCTGTTTGGTGGTTTGATCGAAGGTTAGCGGCTGGGCAGCCTGGGGCTTATCCAAGTCGTACCAGAACACCTGCTGAAAAGTCGTCGTTCCGATGGTTACGTCGCCTTGAAAAGTCAGCCATCGTGATCCCGTGGCGGGGGTATAGGGACTATCGGAGGAACAGGGTACCCAGCGCTCTCCGATGCCGTTAGCGATCGAGCCAAATGGCGCTAGTACGGGCCCTGTGGCGGTTTGACTCACTTGTTCCGTGAACATTTCGGTGACAGCGTGCAAACCCTCGAACACCACGTTGGCGGTACTGTCGCTGAGGCACTGGCTGGCCTCCGGCAGGTCTGTAACGTTTGTGTAATAGGTATATGCGCCGGGGAGAAAGTTGGCGTTCCACGTGGTTGCATTAACTTGAGTTGCTATAGCAGCCCCGGCGTAAGGCCACGGTGGCGATGGCGGGATGGGTTGTGGGGCGCTGGTTGACCACTTCGTGTACACCAGTTGCGAAATCGGCAGCGAGCTCCCTGCTGGCGTGGAGAATGCCCATTCCGGACCATTACCCCAGTCCTGCCAGAAGTAGGTCGTCTGATCGATGGGTAGCCCACTGCTGCCATCGCCGGATGGGGGAGTGAATGCACCCGTGTTGTAGTCCACCCCACTTACCCACAAGTTGAGCAGCCGGTCGGTCCAATTGAGTTGAGAATTGCTGGAACCGAAATTACAAGAAGCGCAATAGACGCCGTCTCGCGCCCAATCAAACTCGATGTCCCCCGTCATGTAAGGCGCGACCGAGACCTCTGTAAACGGCGTTGTGACGCTAATGCTCACCGGAGCCTGAACGCAAGTCGACTGCAGGTTGCAAAGCTGATAGGTCAAAGGGTACTGACCAACAGCTACGCTATTGCTGACAGTCACGGCGCCGGTTGAGGTATTGAGCGAAATCCCGCTGGGCCAGTTTCCATACGGCGCCACAGTGGCATTGGTTCCGAGCCCCACGGGCATATTGTTGACGGTATCGTTGGCTGTCAAATTGTAGATGGCCGTGGATGGGGACCCGAATAAGGCGCTGCCGGCATTCTGCACGGCCACGACAGAATTCTCGACCGTGAGGGAGTTCGTCGCCACTGCGCATTGCGTCGGCGAAGCGATGCTGCACAGTTGATAGGTAAAGAAATAATCTCCGGGAAGCACCGAGGAGGCCATGGTTACCGCACCCGTGGCGGTGTTGAGTGTAATGCCGGTGGGCCAAGGCCCATAGGGTGCTTCGGTATCCTCCGACACAGTCGCATTGGGTGACGTTACAAGCCGAGCAGGTTCACCAAATACGGTGTCGCCCTGCGCAAGGTTCGCAATGATCGTTAGAGTCTTTCCCGCTAGTTCGGTTTTTGCTTGCGCGCTGGCGATCACCGGAGAGGTAATGCCGAGGGTGACCGCGTTGGCGCCGCAATTGGCAGGCACGTTTAGATCACACAGCTTGTATTCAAGATTGTAGTCGCCGGGAGCCAGCGACTTAGAAGTAGCAATGGCACCAGTACCAGAGTTGAGCTCGATTCCTGGCGGCCACGCGCTGCCGTCAATAGTGAGCTGAGCGTTGACTGGATTGCCGTTGTTCGATTGCGGCAGCGTGACGGCAGCGCCATTCACGGTGTCCTCGCTGACGACATTGCAGGGCGTTTCACCTGGAGGACCTGTGCAAGTAACGGGGTTCGCGAGAATCGATGCCGAAATGATGGTCAGGGTTACATTGCCAGCGACGCATTGAGCGGGAGTGTTGAGGTCGCATAGCTGGTACTGAACAACCCAGGGGCCGTCGGCCGAGGTTTTCTTGATGCTTACCTGACCGTTTGTCGGGTTGAGGCCGATACCATTGGGCCAAGGGACGCCCTTGTAGACCTGGATCTGGGCATTCCCGCCCGCACCCAGAATGACTTTGCCGCCGTTGACCGAATCGTTGGCGGTTACATCCGGGATCGCTATTGCCGCTTTACCCGAATCCACAGTCGCAGCATACGATGCAGCCACGAGAATGGGTTTCGTGACTACGTTTACCGTAACGTCGGCGGCATCGCAGTCGGTGGGCGAACTCGCTGCGCACAGGTCGTACTGCATCGTGTACGTACCCAACGCCAGGGTCATCGCCGTGCTTACGGTGCCGGTGGCGGGATTGAGGGTGATGCCCGGCGGCCAGGGCTGGACTTTTTTGACCGTGGCGTTGCCGCCGGTTCCTAAGATCGCCATGGCACCGCCGATCGTGTCGGTCGCGGCCACATTCGCGATTGGCTGAGAGCCAATCTCGTAGTCAGAGTTTCCGCTGACCGCGTAAGCTATAACGGTTTGCGCCGGCGCCGGCGTCGCCGCGCACAGTAGAGCTACAAGTACCAGCGTGAACCGAATCGTCCAATCGGCTAAAAATGCGCGCATGCTACATCCATGTCCATTGGCGACGGAAGTCTAGCGCAACCACCGGCGCAATTCCCTTTTTTACTAACGCTCCTCGCATTCACAGATTTAAGGAATCGACAATGCGGCGCCGCGGGAGATTAGTAAGCTGTGCGTTCTTTCAGTGCTGAGTGCAGTGCAAGATCGGGGCGACTACTCTGTAGCTGCGCAAGATCCGGTTGTAGTCGTTTGCACGGTCAGCTATGCTCGCTCGCGAATCGGGGTCCGGATCGGAGTTCTAATCTGACCCGTTTATAAAGGTGCCTTGCGTGAGCCGCGCGACTGGGCCATGGCTTTTGCATAGGTAACCATTTCCGACCAAAGCAGGGAGCAAATTTGGTCCTCGGGGTTCAACGTCTCGTTTTCGAAGGCGACCTCGTCCTGGCTTGTCTTTGTCAGCTTCCCCTCGTGCACCCACGGCGTCTTCCCTTGGCGGAAGCAATTAAGGTCAAGTGCGTCGATCCCTTGTCCACGTAATCCTGCTCGCTGCGGCGACTGCGTTTGCAGCGCAAGTGAGGGCCCAATCCGTGAGTCCGGCCCCGGATGCCGGCACGGCGGTTGCCGGCACCGCGTCGACACCGATCCCCAACGTGGCAGCCAACGACACCGTGAATGGTGCACCGGCGATCTTGGGAACCACGGGCAATGCCACGGTGGCGCAGCTCGGTAGCTGGCCAGCAGGCATCTCGCTCGATCCCAACGCGGGTGCAGTGTCGATCACGGCGGCGGTGCCACCCGGTACATATAGCCTGCAATACCAGCTGTGCGATTTGAACTCCCCGCCGGACTGCGCATCCACGACGGACACGATCACAGTGAGCGCTTCCATCATCGCCGTCCCGGACACGGGCACGGCGGTTGCCGGCACCGCGTCGACACCGATCCTCAATGTGGCAGCCAACGACACCGTGAATGGTGCACCGGCGATCTTGGGAACCACGGGCAATGCCACGGTGGCGCAGCTCGGTAGCTGGCCAGCAGGCATCTCGCTCGATCCCAATGCAGGTGCAGTGTCGATCACGGCGGCGGTGCCACCCGGTACATATAGCCTGCAATACCAGCTGTGCGATATGAACTCCCCGCCGGACTGCGCATCGACCACCGATACGATCACGATTACCACCTTGATAATCACCGTGGTCGCAAATCCGGACACCGGCACGGCGGTCGCCGGCACTGCGTCGACACCGATCCCCAACGTGGCAGCCAACGACACCGTGAATGGTGCACCGGCGATCTTGGGAACCACGGGCAATGCCACGGTGGCGCAGCTCGGTAGCTGGCCAGCAGGCATCTCGCTCGATC
>Ga0302325_10002453_pt1 | contig 45038 bp, 50 predicted proteins | sample Palsa_T0_2_FD_201948 | JGI IMG/M metagenome (GOLD analysis project Ga0302325, IMG submission 201948) | Peat permafrost microbial communities from Stordalen Mire near Abisko, Sweden - Palsa_T0_2 | ecosystem: Environmental > Terrestrial > Soil > Palsa > Peat permafrost | place: Sweden: Abisko... | reverse complement strand
CGTTTCCAGGATGCACGTTGCCACGTCCAGAACAGCGCCCCTGCGCCGAGCGGTGCCGCCCATGCAAAACCTGCGCGCGGAAACGCGAGTGCAAAGAGCAGGCCGGAGAGCACCGCGATCGATGCGGCGCGCAGGCGTTCCGAGGAAAGCATGATTCGTAGAGTCAGTTTCGTGACGGGTTCAGTGGCAGCACTCATCGCTTCGGCTTGTGGCAGACAGGTGACGCCGGACCGCAGCGGTGTTGGTCCCGGCGGCCTGCAGCCCGGGTTCATGAGCGTGAAGTTCCGCGTCCAGACCGGATTCAACTTCTCGACCGACTCCTACGGCATCGTCTTCAATACGTCGGGCGATGGTGTGACGCCGCTCCCCGTGACCGTCGCCAACAACTATGCCGGATACTCGATGGCCATCGTGGTCGGCGGATCCGGCGGCACGGTTCAGGCGTTGGCATATTACTATTATCGGCCTAGCACGACGTCGCAAATTCCCGTTCTGTATCCGATCGGCGCAACGCCGCAACAGCTCATCCTCCAGCCGAACACCAACGGCCAGGGGAGCGAATTCACCGTCATCTTCGATCGCGTGTTGGCGCTGTTCAGTGCGACGACGACGCCGACACCGAGCCCAACGCCGACGACCTCGCCAAGTACGAGTCCGAGCGGCAGCCCAAGCCCCTCACCAACGAGTTCCGGCGTCACGGTTTCGAACGATTGGAACTTCAACTTCTTCGTGGTATCGGGTCAGGTGCAGCAGTTCGAGAGCCAGGGCAGTTTGACGATCATCGATTCGCTCGGCGCGGGAGGGGGCAACGATATCACCTACTCCTCCCAAACACTCGACGTTTCAACCGCGTTCGATACCGGTGCGTTTTACATTCAAACCGGAACGCACCCGTCGCTGCCTGACGCGCTGTCCGGCGGCGACATCGCCAACAACCCCTAGAAGCATCGATTTCGCCCGGTCTCTTCGTCAACTCAACCCTCATTTGCCATAGCAAACTTCGGGTCTCGCTTCCTCGATCCGAACGAAATCGATGCTTCTAGACTTTCTAGAAGTTGAAGGTGGTTGGGATGAGCGGTCCGCCTTGGCCTAGCGCGAAGCTCGCGCCTTGCGTCGGGAAGGCGAGAATGTTGATCTGCATCGTAACGAGCTTTTGTGATTCGTTGTAGAGCGCTTGCAGTTGATAACAGTTCCCGATCGTTCGCGTGATATAGATCACCTTCTGCTCGAGGCGCGCGTGATTCTTCCAATCGATCGTGGTAACGAACTGCGCCGACGTGTCGCGGCCGATCGGCGTCGAGAGCTGCAGGTTCGTTAGTTCGAAGCCCTGATAGGGTCCGGGAATGAATGAGCCGCCGATGAGCAAGATCGAGCGCGGCGACGGCTGCGCGGTAAGTTGATAGCTTATCGGTTGCGCCTGCGCATCGAAATTGGTTGAAAAGCCCAGCGCGAGATTGTAGGTGTTGCCGTTGAGCACGCGCACGAGGTCCTGCGCATTCTTGGTGTTCGTTCCCGGAAATTGATCGAGCGTGTAGAACGGGACCGATTGTGGCCCGTTATAGTTCTCCTCGCTGTACGTGATCGTATTGACGAAGTGCTGCGTGATCGGCGTCGTCAGCGACGCCTGTTGCTGGATCGATGCTTTTAGATCGCCCGTACTATACGCGTATTGATTGAGGTTGACCGTCGCTTGCAGGTCGCTATTAAAGATCTTGGCGATTTCGGGGCCGAGCACCAACGCCATGTTGGCGCGGCCCGCCGAGAAGTCGTCGGCCGGTTCGCTGTACTCGCCGATCGTGAAGTTCGCCGATGTCGGAAGCCAAAAGTGGGGGAAAAACTTGTACGGCCGGATTTGGAGTTGCGGCACTTCCTCGTCGCCGTACGGCTCGGCCGCGATCGTCTTGTTGTACGTGAGCTGGTAGTCCTCGCCGGGCGTCACATAGTGCAGCAGGTCGTTGAGCGTCGCCGTTGAGTTCGTCGATGCGACGCCGCCGAAACTGGAGCTGCTGCTGGACAGGGAGAAATTGAACGCGTTGCTCAGCTTCGGATTGAACTGATCGTTGTCAGTGAAGGTGATGCTGTCGCTACTCGACTGCGAGCCGACCGCGCTGCGGCTAAAGGCGTACTGCTGCGACGTATGCGCCGTCTGGTGCGCGACCGTGACGTTGACGCTGGTGTTGGCCGGCAAGTTGGTGTAGGGGCCGAAGTTCGATTGGTACCCCAGTGCGAAATTGGCGCGCAGGGTTTGCGAAATGTTCTCGGTTTCGTTGAAGGTTAAGTTATCGGTCGTCGCATCGACGCGTTTGTCGTGAATCTCGTAGAAGTTCACGTTTGCGCTTCGCCGCCCGTTGCGCTTGGTATAGAACGCAACGTAGCCCAGACCGATGCCGACCTTGGTGAAATAGTTGACGACGTAGTAGCCGTAGAAGTATTGGTCCTTGCCGAACGTTATGCGCGTCTTGATCCAGTAGCCTTCGTATTGATCGTAGCCGATGTCGGGAAAGTACTTGGGCCGCTGATTCGGATTGTCGATGGTACGCAGCGGGATCACAACTTTGGGAAGGAAGAATATCGCCGCCGCACCCAGCCACAGAATCGCCCGGTAGATGACGATCTTGTCGCCCGGATAGATGTCCATGTTTCGGCCGGTGATGTGATAGCCACCGCGCTGATGCTCGCACGTCGTGACCGATGGCGCCAGCCCGTGTCCGATGCCCTCGGCATCGGTGTGCAGATCCTTGGCGTTGAAATGTACGAGCCCGACGTTGACGCCTTCGGAGCTGGTCCCGCTCCCGTTGGTGAGGATCGCGGTTTGGTCGATCGTGTCGAAGCTGATCTTGTCGGCGCTGAGTACCGAATCTTTGGCGTGATTGATGATGAACGGATGGCCGGTGATCGTGACCGTGCGCAATCCGTCGTAGTGGGCATCGTCGCCGACGATCTCTTCCGCGCCGTAGAGAATGTGCACGTTGCCCGATGCATCGCCGGGTTGCCCGGGCCCGGTGTTGCCGGAAACCTTGTCGGCGAGAACCGCTATGTAGTTCGGCGCGAGGGTCGGTGCGCCTGAAGGAATGGGACTCGCGGTAGGCGCGATGTGCCCGGCCGGCGTGATCGGCGGCGGTGTGTCTCCGCCGCGCGTGACAAAGATCGGCTGGTTCTGATCGAAGGGGTTCGGCGTGGCCGTCGGAATCGGCGGCGGTGTCGATCCGGGCGAGCCGCCGGGCTGCGGTGTTGTGACCAAGGTCGTCGTCGAGTTGCCGCGCGGAGCAAATGATGGCGTCGGCTGCGGCGATGCACTCGGCGATCCGCTCGGCGAAGGCGACGGAAGTCCCTGAAACTGCGCGACGTAGCGGCTGCCCTCGGGCTCTTGCGCTTGCCCGACCTCTCGGGCGAATAGCTTGGCCTCGTGCACGGCGCAGGATTGATTGTTGAGTAATCCGAGAACGCGAGCGTTGTCGTCGATCGTCGCTCCACGCGCAGGCAAATACGTGGCGAAGATCGCGACGAGGCACGCGATCGCCGCGGCACCTCGACGGTTGGACAGTCTCGAACTCACGCCGTCAGTGTTCTTCTAACCAGAGCAAAATGAGGCCGGTGGCACCCATGATTATGTTTGGCAGCCAAGCGGCAAGGACGGGGTCGATTTTTCCATTTCGGCCGAGCGCGGCCGCAGCTGACGTCATCAGAAAGTACACGAAGAACGCGAGGATCGCCATCGCCACGCCCAGCGTGCGACCGCGCTTGCCGAAACGCATCGCGAGCGGTATTGCGAGCACGACCCCGATGAACGATGCGAACGGCCACGCCAGTTTGTTAGCCAGATTGACCTGGAGGCTTCCCAGGGCCGAGCCGCCGATACCTTGCTGCTGCAAGGCCTTCACTTGCGCCGAGAGGTTCTTGCTTGACATCGCCCAAGGATCGGAGTTTTGCGTGCTCATGAATTGCGCCGCCGTCTCGGCTAGCGGAAGTCCGATCAAGATGTCCTTGACGTGTTGTTGGCTGGTCATCATGCCGTCGGTGTTGTAGCGCGTATCGATCACGTCGTGCAGCGCGAGCTGCGTGCTTTCAACGCTCGCCGTTTTGGCTTGCAGCGTTTCTACGAAGACGCCATAGCGCCCGAGTTTGAAGACCTGCACGCCTTGCATCGTCTTATTATCGGGAAGCACCTGATTGACGTAGAACACGTTGCCGTTGTCGGGGTCCTTGCGGAAGAACTGCGGCTCGACCGGGAGCGAATCGGTATGATAAATGATCTGATAGAACGTGCGCGTGGAAATATCAACCGAGGCAGGCGCAATATACTCGTTCATGAGGTACGCCAAGACAAACATGGCGAAGCCGAAGATCAGCGGTGTGAGCGCAATGCGCCATACCGGAATGCCGGACGTGCGCATCGCCGTGACCTCGTTGTCGCCCATGACACGGCCCATTGCCAAGAGGCCCGCGAAGAGAGCGGCGAACGGGAACGCCATCGGGATCGCTTGCGGCACGCGGAAGAGCACGAAGCGCAGCACCAAAAAGAACGGCGCGTGCTGATTGATGATGTAATCCGCCGCGACGAAGAAGATGTTGAGCGCCCAGAAAATCAGGTACGCGAAGAACGCGAAAAGAAACGGCCCGACCATTTCGCGCAGCAAGTAGCGATCGAGAATCGGTACGCGCCATGCCGCGAAATCGATTGCGGGGTGCGGCCGGCGTTCGGTGAGCGTCGCCATGAACGATCCGGAGCTAGAAGCTTCGGTACGCCGAGATCACACGGGCAACGTACGCTTGCGTTTCCGGATAGGGCGGCACGCCGTGATAACGGTCGACCGCGCCCGGTCCGGCATTGTAGGCCGCAACAGCCAGCGTCGCATTGCCGTGGTAGCGGTCCAGCAACTGCTTGAGATAGCCGGCGCCGCATTGCACGTTTTGATTCGGGTCGAACGCATCCGAGATGCCGCAGCCCGAAGCGGTACCGGGCATGAGCTGCATCAGCCCTTGTGCGCCGGCCACGCTAAGCGCTGCGGGATCGCCGGCGGACTCGGCCATGAGGACGGCGCGAACCAGCCCCGGCGGGGTGCCGCTGGTCAACGATGCCTGGCTCACGAGCGAACTGATTTGCAGCGAATCGAGGGAGCGTGGCGCGTACGGAAGATAACCCCCGCTACCACATCCGTAGAGCAGGCTCAAGAGGCCAAGCATCCCGAGCAGCGCTTTCATCGCTCTGCCATGTTCTCCGGGGGGATGCCCCCGCCTCTCACAGGCGTACCAGGCTTTATTAAACGAGCGTGAAGTTCAGCTCACCGAGCTTCGTGATCTTGGTCGTGATCCGATCGCCGGCTTTGAGCCAGACCTGCTTGTCCTTGGGATAACCGAGGATGACGCCGCTCGGCGTGCCGCTGAAGATAATGTCGCCCGGCCGCAGCGTGATGAACTCGGACATATAGCTGATGATCTTCGCGCAGGAGAAGATCATCTCCGAAGTATTCATGTCCTGCCGCGGCGTCGTCTCGTCGTTGACGAACGTTTGGATCTGCAGAGTCTGCGGATCGCCGATTTGTTCCGCCGTGACTAACCACGGTCCAAGCGGCGCGAACTGATCGGGCGTCTTGCCGGTCATCCATTGTGAGACGCGCAGTTGCGCGTCGCGCGCGCTGAAATCATTGCCGCAGGCATAGCCGAAGACGTAGGAGAGGGCGTCGGCCTCCGAGACGTTGCGCGTCTCTTTACCAATGACGAGAACCAATTCCGACTCGTAGTCGAACTGGGCGAGCGGAAGTGACGACACCGCGACCGTTCCCTTATGGCGGTTCAGCGAGGTGTTGTACTTGTTGAAGAGATCGGGATAGGGCTGCGACTTCATGTTCGTTTCCGCCAAGTGCGCGCGGTAGTTCAACCCGACGCACAGGATCTTTTCCGGACTGGAAACCAATGGCCCATACTGGACCGAGGACTCGCTGCGTATCGAGCCGGAAGGCGCTTGGGCTACGATGCGGTGCAATGCGCCGACATTGCCGCGTCCGCAGACGACGTCGTCGACGGTGTGCGGCGCGTTGGAAATGCCCATCGCCTTTGCCGCACGCCCGACATCGATGATGCCGTGCGCGGTGCGAATACCAAGATGGTCGACGCTGCCGTCGCGCAGCGTGGTGAAGGTCATGCCCGTCACCGTGGAGGGCGCCGCCCCAGCCGAGACGAGCGAGGTCGACGAACCGGCTGCAACGGCGGCGGTGGTGCCGGCGAGAAACCCCTTGCGTGAAACATCCATAGCGCATACCTCCGTTCGAGGCCTTCGATGCTCCGTTAACGCCTTCCTTAATTAGGCATATGGGCTGCCCGAAACATCGAGCCCAAATCGGACGTATCTCGGTCACCGTTACATCGAGGAGTTTGGCCATGGCCGCAATCTCAGTGCCGGTGGTTCGGGAAGCGTTTCGACCGTCGACGCTCCAGTTATATCTGCTGCGCGGAACGTATGCGCTGATCGTGGTCTTCTTAGTGACGAGCATCTGGCCCGGCGTAATTCACCACGACAAGCTAGAGCTGATGCGCGGCGTCGCGCGCAGCCTGCTCGCGGCGATGGCGCCGCTCATGCTAATGGGGCTTCGCTATCCCCTCAAGATGTTGCCGGCGCTTTTCTTCGAGCTGGCCTGGAAGACGATCTGGTTGCTCTTCTTCGCATTACCGCTATGGACGGCGCATCAAGTCGATCCCGATACATGGGAGACGATCAAAGAGTGCGCGCTCATTTGGGTCATCTTCCCGTTCACGATTCCTTGGCGTTACGTCTTTGAAACATACGTCAAGGCACCCGGAGATCGCTGGAAGTAACCAGTCACCTTTGACGAGCTACTGTTGCGGCGGCGGTGCCGACACCAGCGTCAGCGTGGTCGGGTCGAGCTGGTAGTTTCCGGCGGAAACGAGATCGCTCGGGAACGCGCAGATGACGCTGTCGCCAGGACCCCAGATGACGACGAGATTCGGCGGGCCGCACGGCGTCTGCGTGAGGCCGTAGTTTTGCAACAGTTGCGCGCCGGGCGTGAGCGGTTGTATCTGGTACGAGGGATAGATCTGTTGATCTTGATAGTCGACGATCGATCCGTAAAGCAGCGTACCGCTTAGAGCGCCCAGCCCAAACGGACCCCAAAATCCACCGCCCCAGTAAATCGGCGCGGGATACCACACGCGGCCGCGATTCCAGCCGTAGTGACCCCAGTGGTTCGGATTGCTGACCACCGGTCCGCGGTAGTTCGGCGGAAGCGGCGGCGGCGGCCGATACGCGACGGGCCGTCCGGGTGGCGGCGCGATGGGACGCGATCCTGGCGGCATCGGACGTGCGGCGGGCGGTGCGATTGGATGTGCCGGATAGTTCGGCGCCGGATGCGCGGTCGGATCGTGCGGAAAGCTGAAGCCGGCCTGCGGAATGGGACGCGGGGGCGCCATTGTGTGCGGCGCGGGCAGATAGGCCGGGCGTGGAGCCGGCGGCGGACCGATCGGACGCGGAGGCGGGGCGGCTTGACGCAGCGGTGGCGCGCCATGTTGCTGAGCGAGCGCGGTCATCGGCATGGAAGCAGCAAGTGCAATTGCAAGCCCGGCGCGGAGGAAGTGCTTCATTGCTTCACCTCATCGACGTTGCCGCGCACGCTTATGTACGTGCCGTGTTGCGTTCGTACCGCGACGAGTAAATGGTGCGCTCCCAGAAGCTCCGATGAGTACGGCACGTGATGAGCCTCGCTGGAAAAGTTCATGTAGATCGTGCCGTGCTCAACCGCAATCGGCCGCTTCGCGCCGCTCTGGTGAAGCGTGATCGCATAGGGCAGACAACGCACTAAGTTGTCCGCGTCGGAGCATGCCGCGGTCGTGATCTCGAGTACGCCCTTTCCGTCGGCGCTGTGCAGCCACAGCGTCTGCCCGTTCCACCGCATCGCGGTCTGCGGATACTCGCGTACCGAACCGTCGGTCTGCTGAACCCGTACCACGCCGTTTGCCCAAGCAGGCGAGCCAAGAGCCAGACTTACGAGCAGCGCGCCGAGCGCGAGAGCAGCGATCGCTTTCTTCCTAATGCGCATGTGTAGTGATTCGCTACTTTGCCTCGTCGTACTTGCGGCGGATGTCCTCCAGATCGACGGTCGTGTGGGGGAGTTTCATACCGAGCGAATCGAGCGTCTCGACCACGATTTTCGAAACCGCAAGGTTGCGAAACCACTTGTGATCCGAAGGAATGATGAACCACGGCGCGTGCGGTGTGCTCGTTTTTGCGAACACCTCTTCATACGCCCGCAGATAGTCAGCGAAATAGGAACGCTCGGTGTAATCGGCCTCGCTGATCTTCCATTGTCGTAACGGATCGTCGAGCCGGTCTTTGAAGCGCTTGAGTTGCTCTTCCGCGCTGACGTGCAAATAGAACTTGAGGATCGTGGTCCCCGCCTCGGCTAAATTCTTCTCGAACTCATTTATGAGCTCGTAGCGCTTCGACCAGACGCTCTTGGGCACGAGGTCGTGCACGCGCACGATCAGCACGTCTTCGTAGTGCGAGCGGTTGAAGATCACGATCTCGCCGCGTTTCGGCGCCGGCAGGTGAGCGCGCCACAAAAAGTCGTGCGCGAATTCCTCTTTGGACGGCTCTTTGAAAGCGTGCACACGCGCGCCTTGCGGATTGAGCGAGCGAAACACGTGGCCGATCGTCCCATCCTTGCCGGATGCGTCGAGTCCCTGAAGCACGATCAGGAGCGAGTGCTCGTTGTCGGCATAGAGCAAATACTGGAGGTCCGAGAGCCGTTCGCCGTCGCGCTCCATCTCGGTGGCCGCCTCGCCCTTGTTCTTGGCCTTGCCCTTAAAGGCGGGGTCTATCTGGTCGAGCGCCACCCGCTCTCCGCTCGGAACGATGAATCGCTTTCGATAGCTCATGTCCGCGAGCATATCAAATGTGTAGTAGGTAATTATTTCGATACTATATAACTCGTTTACCACATGAGTTACGAGGTCCGCAAGACCATCCGTGGGCGTGACTACCGCTACCTGGTCGAAAGCTACCGCGACCCCGAGACGGGCAAGGTGCGAAACACCTGGCGCTACTTGGGCAAGGCAGGCGGCGAGGTTCTCCCCCGGCGGCGGCTCCGGGCGGCTGCGACCCGGGCCAATCTCACTGCCGCCCTGGGGCGATTGCTCGGGCGAACACCCTGGGCCGAGATCACCGTCCGTGCGATCGCGGCAGAAGCGCGCGTAGCGCCGGCCACGTTCTACCGCCATTTCGCCTCGCGCGACAAGGTGCTGCAGGCGTACGACAAAGACGCGAACGATCAGCTCCAGCGGAGTCTCACGCAGTTGCATGCGATCGCCAGTGACGCAGATCAGGAACGTGCGCGTCTACGCGCCTGGCTCTTCCCATGGATGTCGGGAGCGGCCGTTATGGGGCGCGATCGCGGCGCGCAGCACGGCCGCATGTTCGAGCGCTATCTCGAGTTGCTGTGGGTGCATGGCTATACCACGATCGTTGCGCGCGATCGCCCCGGCCTCGCGACGGCCCTTTCACTGATCCTCGACGCGCAACTGCGCAAAGAGCAACGCACGGAGCTCGCGAGCACGATCGAGCGCTTGATCTTCGGCTAATGCCGACTCGCCGCTAGGCTGGGATTTCGACCGGCGCCAACTCCGCCGTTTCGGCTTCCGTGTAGATGCGCGAGCGGGTCAGAAAGCGCACGCCCTCGCCGTTTTCGAGTGAGAACATTCCGCCGCGCCCGGGCACGACGTCGATGATCAACTTGGTGTGCTTCCAGTATTCGAACTGCGACGCGCTCATGTAGAACGGCGCGCCGCCGATCTCGCCGAGCTTCACGTCGGAGCCGCCGACGATAAATTCGCCGAGTGGGAAGCACATCGGGCTACTACCGTCGCAACATCCCCCGGATTGATGGAACATCACCGGACCGTGCCGCGCCCGCAGCGAATCGATGAGCTCGATCGCTGCGGGCGTCGCGTCTACCCGGGTTACCATGTTGCTGTCCTGGGGGCCCTGGCGGCTTGGCCGACGGGGGGCGAGGAGCGCGAAGCGCGGATTGCCATTTAGACTAGAAGAACCCGAGCTTCTTCGGGCTGTAGCTGACCAAGACGTTCTTGGTCTGCTGGTAGTGATCGAGCATCATCTTGTGGTTTTCGCGTCCGACGCCGGATTGCTTGTAGCCACCGAATGCGGCGTGCGCGGGATAGGCGTGATAGCAGTTCGTCCAGACGCGTCCGGCTTGAATGCCACGGCCCATCCGATAGGCGACGTTGATGTCGCGCGTCCACACGCCCGCGCCAAGACCGTAGAGCGTGTCGTTCGCGAGCCGCAGCGCATCGGCTTCGTCCTTGAACGTCGTGACCGAGACCACGGGTCCAAAGATCTCTTCCTGGAACACGCGCATCTTGTTGTTACCCTGGAAAACCGTGGGTTCGATGTAATAGCCGTCTTTGAGCAGGCCGTTGATCTTGGCGCGCTCGCCGCCGATCAGGACCTTTGCGCCTTCTTGTTTTCCGATGTCGAGATAGGAAAGGATCTTTTCCATCTGTTCGCTCGAGGCTTGTGCACCGATCATTGTGGTGGGATCGAGCGGATTGCCTTGCTTCACTGCCCGCACGCGATCGAGCGCGCGCGCCATGAACTTCTCGTAGATGGATTCTTGTATGAGTGCGCGCGACGGGCAGGTGCAGACCTCGCCCTGGTTGAGCGCGAACATCGTGAAGCCTTCAAGCGCTTTATCGAAGAAGTCATCGTCCTGCGCGAGCACGTCGGCGAAGAAGATGTTGGGCGATTTTCCGCCCAGTTCGAGCGTGACGGGAATCAAGTTTTGCGACGCATACTGCATGATCAGGCGCCCGGTCGTCGTCTCGCCGGTGAACGCGATCTTCGCGACGCGCGGATTTGAGGCGAGCGGCTTGCCGGCTTCCAATCCGAAACCGCTGACGACGTTGAGCACGCCGGGCGGTAAGAGGTCGGCAACGATGTCGAGCCAGACCATGATCGATGCCGGTGTTTGCTCCGCCGGCTTGAGCACGACGCAATTACCGGCGGCAAGCGCCGGGGCAAGTTTCCACGTCGCCATCAGGATGGGGAAATTCCACGGAATGATTTGTCCCACGACCCCGAGCGGTTCGTGGAAGTGATACGCGACCGTGTCGTGATCGATCTCGGAAATGCCGCCTTCTTGCGCGCGGATGGCGGCGGCGAAATACCGGAAGTGATCGATTGCCAGCGGGATGTCGGCCGCCATGCTTTCGCGGATCGGTTTGCCGTTGTCAATCGTCTCAGCCAAGGCGAGCTTGGCGAGATTGGCTTCCATACGATCGGCGATCTTATTGAGAATCGTGGCGCGCTCGGTGGGCGAGGTCTGGCCCCACTTCTCGCGAGCTGCATGCGCGGCATCGAGCGCGAGCTCGATGTCTTCCGCTGAAGAGCGAGCAACTTCGGTGAACGGATGACCGACGATCGGACTCACGTTTGCGAAGTACTGCCCTTTTACGGGCGGAACGAACTTGCCGCCGATGAAATTGTCATAGCGTTTCTTAAACGGGGAATCGATACCAAGCTTGCTGAGATCGTAGAGATCTTGCTTTTCTAGCGTCGTTGTCATGCGAAAGTTCTCCCGTCAATTTTTGAGGTGCCCACCGATCATAGCACCGCAGAGAGACGCCGGAGCATCGCTTGAAAAATGCAGCACCGTGTTTGGTGGGTAGCAGGAGCAAGCCGCCGCCCAGGCAATGATCTTTTCATTATGGCACGGATCGTTGCGTGCAACCTGGAGGCCGTGCGAACCGCGCGCGGCCTTTCGCAGCGTGCGCTGGCCGAGGCTGCCGGTATTACGCGCCAAGCGGTTGGAGCGATCGAAGCCGGGCGCATGCAGCCCGGTGTCGGCATTGCGCTAGCGCTCGCGCGGGCGCTGGGTGTAAGCGTCGAGGAGCTCTTTCGCACGCCGGCCGGCCCGCCGCCGGGTGTCTTCGAGAACGTCGCGCGCGAGCATCTCGCCCTGGAACCCATGCAAAGCGTGTTACCGGCAGTACTCGTTGCCGGATGCGACGTGACAGCCGGACTGCTGGCGCGTCACGCTATGCTGCGCGAGCGCGAGATGCGCGCGTTGTGGTTGCCAATGACCAATCGCGCCGCGCTCGAGGAACTACGCCGCGGCCGCGTGCATGCCGCGGTGCTACACGGCGCGTCCAAATCTCGCGTTGCAAGCGATGACTACGAACGCTTCGAGCTTGCAATAACGGAAGAAGGCTGGTTGCTCGCGCGCGATAACCCGCTGCGCGTTCGCGGTGCCGTCGATTTGGCGCGCAAGGGCATTCGCCTCGTGAATCGGCCGGCCGGCGCCGGCGCACGTCAACTGATCGACGAGCACGTCCGACGCGCACAGCTCGATCCGCGACGCATCGCCGGCTACGATCGCGAGGTCCCCGGTCAGCTCGATGCCGGACGCGCGATTGCGCAGGGCTTCGCCGACGTCGCGGTCGGCATGGCGAGCGTTGCGCGCATCTTCGATCTTGATTTCATCCCACTGCGCGAAGAGCGCTGCGTGCTCGTGTTTTCGCGACGCGCGAGCGGTACACCGGAGATTCGGGTGCTCCTCGACACGTTGCGTTCGCAGCCGTATCGTCTCGACGTGCAAGCACTTGATGCCTATAACGTGACCGCAATAGGAGAACGTATTGCATGAACCGCCGTACTTGGATCGGAGCAAGTTTAGGATTTGCCGGCGTTGCCTTGACGTCGAACGCGTTGGCGCAAGGGCTCATGCCGCTGGATGTTGCCTACGCGGGCTCGATGGGCTCCATGATGGAAGGGCCGGTAAAAGATGCCGTCGCCAAGACGCTCGGCATCGATATGCACGGCCGCGCGCAAGGTTCGGATGCGCTCGCGCAATTGATCGTCGGCGGCACCATTCCGGTGGATGTGTTCGTTCCGGTGACGCCGGGCCCGATGACCACCGTGCTCAAGGCGGGCAAGGCGCAACACGCGGTGCCGATCGCACGCACCGAGATGGTGATTGCCTACAGCCCGAAGAGCGCATTTGCGAAGGCTTTTGCCGACGCAGGCAAGCCGGGCGCGATGCCGTGGTATCAAATTCTTCAGCAACCTGCGATACGATTCGGGCGGACCGATCCTGCAACCGATCCGCAGGGGCGGAACATCATTTTCACCATGCAGCTTGCAGAAACGTATTACAAACAGCCGGGCCTCGCGCAAAAGATTCTTGGCGATACGGTGAACGCGGCGCAAATCTTTGCTGAGCCGACAGTGGAAGCGCGTTTGCAGAGCGGCGAACTCGATGCGGCGTCGGCCTACCGCATTCAACCCGGGCCGTTCGGTCTGCCGTTCCTCCAACTGCCTGAGGAGATCAATCTTGGCAATCAGTCGATGCACGCCGCGTACCAAAGCGCGTCGCTCGATCTGAACGGCAAGACCTATCACCCGCAGGCGCTCGTCTATTACGCTGCGGCCATTACCGGCGCTGCTCACGCTGAAAAAGCGGTAACATTCGTGCAATGGTTCTCGAGCCCAGAAGCGCAGGCAATTCTAAAGAAATATGCCTACGATCCGCCGGTCGGCGCGGCCGCGCTGTAAGTGAAACGCTTCGGTGCGGTGCTCTTTGGGCTCGCGCTACTCTACCCACTCGCCGGACTCTTTGCACGCATCGGACCGTGGCGCTGGCAAAGTAGCGCAACGTTCGATGCGGTTCGCGTCTCACTTGGTCTTACCGCGATCGCGATGCTTTTCGTGGTGGCTCTCGGAACGCCGATGGCGCTCTACGTTGCTCGCTGCGGGCCGCGCGAACGCATGTGGTGGCAGGCGATCTTGCTCGTTTCGGTCCTCTTGCCGCCGCTCGCGCTGGGGATTCTGCTTTCGCTTGCGTTCGGTACGCATTTCAGCAACACGCCGGGCGCCTTCGTCGTGACGCAAGTCTACGCGAGCATCGGCTACTACGTACTCGGGGCAATTGCTGCGCTCGAGACCGTGCCGCGATCGCTCGAAGTGCAGGCTGGGCTGCTTGGGCACGACCCGTGGAGCGTGTTTTGGCGCGTAACCTATCCGATCGCGCGTCTCGGCTTCGCGGTCGCGCTGAGCCTCGCGTGGGTGCGCGCGCTAACCGAGTTCGGCGCGATCCTCGTGACGGCATATTATCCCGCCGGCATGCCGGTCGCGATTTGGACCAACCTCGAGAATTTTGGATTGCCGGCGGTGATGCCGCTGCTGGTGATCTTTCTGGCAACCGCGCTGCCGCTGCCATGGCTCGCGCACGTGCTTGCCCAGCGGCGCGTGCGTGAGGCGCGCCATGCTTGACGCGCGGATCGAGAAACGCCGCGAGCAATTTACGGTCGACGTTGCGATTCGCGTGGGCGAGGGCGAAGCGTGCGGATTGTTCGGGGCATCCGGTGCCGGAAAGAGCACGATTCTTGCGTGCATCGCGGGTGCCGAGTTACCCGATGCCGGTCATGTCACGCTCGATGACGTCACGCTCTTTCCTCCGCCGCTGCCCCTGCATCGGCGCCCAATCGGCTATCTGACGCAAGACGCCAATCTCTTTCCGCATCTGCGCGTCGCCGAGAACGTCCGCTTCGGATTGACCAACGGCGCGCGCGCCGGAGGCGATGCGTGGGTCGCGCAGCTGCGCGAACGGCTCTACCTCGAACCAATCTGGAACGCGCCCGCGCACGCGATCTCGGGCGGACAAGCGCGCCGCGTGGCGCTGGCGCGTATGCTCGCGCGCCGCCCACGTCTCGTGCTGCTCGACGAGCCCTTCGCGGGCCTCGATCGGCATCTGGTGCGCGAACTGCTCGGCGCGATCGTGCAATGGCAGCGCGAACTCGGCTTTACGACGCTGGTCGTGGACCACGAAGCCGACGTGCTGGAACGCATCTGCACGCGCGCGATTGTTGTGGAACGCGGGCGTATCGTGCAGGACGCCGCGTGGAGCGAGCTTCACGCGAGGCCGGCAACGCCGCTGCTTGCACAGCTGCTCGCACCGCTCTAGCGTTTTTCCGCGTTGTACGCGCTCACCGCGCGGTCGGCGGCGCGAAACGCTTCCGAGGCGATCGGGATTCCCGCATAAACGCCGGCTTGCAGAATGATTTCGACGATCTCGTCCTCGGTTACGCCGTTGTTCAGAGCGCCACGAATGTGCACTTCGAATTCCGGCCAGCGCGCGAGCGACGCGAGCATCGCGAGATTGAGCATGCTGCGCGTGCGCAGATCGAGTCCCGGGCGAATCCACACGTTCGCCCAGCAATGTTCGTTCGCGAACCCCGCGAACGCGGCGGCAAACTTCGTCGGTCGCGGACCGGGACGATCGACGTACGCATCGCCCAGGACCTTGCGGCGTAGCGCCTTGCCCTGCGCGATGCGTTCGTTTTCGTTCATGCGTTCCGCGCCATTAGTACGAGGAGAGTGTCAGCGTGGACGGATCGAGACTATAGGTTCCGGCCGAAACCAGATTGTTCGGATACGCGCAGATCACGCTGCTGTCGGGACCGTAGATCACGACGAGGTTGTCGGGCCCGCAGGGTGTCTGCGTCAATTGGTAGTTCATGAGCATCTGGGCGCCCGGGCTGTTGGGTTGCACCTGATACGACACATATTGCTGATTGTTTTGCCCGTAGATGTAGCCGAAAACCGCTGCCGAGGTTGCGGCGATCGCGAGCGTGCCCCAAAAGCCGCCGCCCCAATAGGCCGGTGCCGGATACCACGCAACGCCGCGATTCCATCCCCACGCGGGTCCGCGATAGATCGGATTGACCACGACCACTGTGTGTGCCGGCCGGTAATTTGGCGGACGATAGTACGAACTTGCCGGTCGCTGCGCCGGCGGATTATTCGGTCGCTGCGCCGGATTATTCGGTCGCTGCGCCGGCGGATTATTCGGCCGCTGCGCCGGCGGATTATTCGGTCGCTGCGCCGGCGGATTGTTCGGTCGCTGCGCCGGTGGATTGTTCGGCCGCTGCGCCGGTGGATTGGGCCGGGTGTCGTTATTGAAATTGAAGCCGCCGCCCGGCTGAGCCGGCCGCGTTGCCGGAGCCGCAGGCCTCGTTGCCGGAGCCGCGGGTCGCGCTGCCGGAGCGGGACGCGCCGCCGGTGCCGGGCGCGATCCGCCGCTTGGGCGCGATTGCCCGAGCGCCGCGAGCGGCAGGCTGAAGAGCAGAATCAGTGCAGTGCCCGTGCGTGCGTAATTCATGGCTGCATCCAGTCGATGTGGCCGTGGAGTGAGATATAGGTTCCGCGCTTTGTTTGCACCATGAGCAGGATGTCGTGCGGCGCAAGCTGGGTCGAAGAGTGATGGAGCTGTTGCGTGTCACTAGTGAGATTCACGTAGATTGTCCCGCTGATGAGGTCGATCGTGTGCGTCTGGCCATTTTGCTCGAGCCTCATGGTCGATGGCAAGCAGCGCAGGACTGAACCGGCGTAGGTGCAGGCCGCGCGATCGATGACCAGGACGCCTTTACGATCCTCCGACCCGATACGTAAGGATCGTTGCGGTACGCGAATCAGCACGTCGTGATAGACCTGGACCGCGCCGCTCGTCTGTTGAACGCGCATGGTTCCGGTTGCACCGGCGGGCGCGATGCTCAGTGCACCAAAGATGGAGAAGAGAAAGAAGACGGCGAACGCCAGTCGTGCGTTCATGGATACCTCCCATGTGAAACCCAAGGTTCCCCCGGAGATGATAGCATGTCGGACTTGATTTTCCACGAACACTGGCTGATCTTCATCGGGCTCGTCGTGATCGCGTTGGTGGCGACGCTCGAGCTGACGTACCGGTTCGGCGGCCCGCTCGTGCTGCATTTTGAGACCAACGATGAGATGTGGAACGCGATTCAGACGGGGTTGCTTGCTCTCGTCGCCTTCATGCTGGGCTTCTCGTTTGCGCAAGCGCAAGGTCGCTACGACGTTCGCCGCCAGCTGGTCGTCAAGGAAGCGAACGCCATCGGAACGACGTGGCTGCGCTCGGACCAGCTCCCTGACGCGCAGCGCGGAGAGTTCAAGCGCACGTTGTACCACTATGCCACGATCCGGTTGTTGGCGTACTCGGCTCCGAACAAGGTCGCGCTGTTCGACCGCACGCTCAACGATAGTGAGCGCGATCAAGGCACGCTCTGGACCATTGCGTCGGGGAACCTTCGCGCTCACGAGAACAACCTCGGGTATTCGCTCCTGATGCAGACCCTGAACGACACAATTGACGATGCGAGCGCGCAACGGGCAGCGCTGACCCAGCACGTGCCGCTTGCCGCGGTGCTCCTCACGCTCGCGCTGATCTTCATCGCGGTGTTTTCGCTCGGACTGAGTTTCGCGCGGGGCGGCGCGCGGCCGGCAGTCTTCTCGATGATTTACATTGCGGCGTTGGCGCTCGTGTTCGAGATGGTCCTCGACTACGATCGGCCGCAGACGGGCATGATCACCGTATCACTCGCACCGCTGCAGCAACAGCTGGAGTCGATGCATCCATGATCGGACTGTTCGCACTTTTGATTGCCGCGACGCTTCCCGCGGACGCGGCGATTCCCCGTTATCAGCACATCTTCGTCATCGTCGAAGAGAATAAGGACTACGCACGAATCGTGGGCAGCAGCGATGCTCCCGTGATTACGCGGCTTGCCAAGACCTATGGATCGGCCTCGCAGTTCTTCGCCGAAACACATCCGAGCGAACCGAACTACGTTGCGATGGTCGGCGGATCCACCTATGGCATCCGCGACGACGATGCGTTTTATTGCACGCCGCGCGATTCGCGCGCCTACTGCTCGAACAGCGATCGGCCGGGCTACGTGAACCATACGATCGATGGGCCGAGCCTTGCGACGCAACTCCAGTCAGCCGGCCTGTCGTGGAAAAATTATGAGGAGTCGTTGCCGGCGCCCGGGTCGCTGGCGGTGGTCTCGGGCTACTACGCATCAAAGCATTCGGGATTCGTCAACTTCTCGAGCGTTCAGCACGATCCGCAGCGTGCGCAGCATCTGGTCGGATTCGATGCGCTCGATGCTGACTTGCACGGTGGCAATGTACCCGCGTTGAGCGTGATCGTGCCAAACGTTTGCGATGAGATGCACGGTGCCGGAGGCGGCGGAACGCCGGCCAACTGCCGCTACGATAATCCGTCCGCACTAATCGCGCGCGGCGATCGCGAAGTGGACCAGCTGACGCGCGATATCATGGCTTCGCCCGCGTGGTCGCAAGGGAACAACGCGATCGTCATTACCTTCGATGAGGACGACGGCGGCGGAACGCAGGGCTGCTGTGGCAACGACCCCGCCGATCCATCGAACGCGGGCGGTGGCCACATTCCGACCGTGGTGATCACCAATCACGGCCCGCGTGGCGTAGTCGATCCGACGCCGTACAGCCACTATTCGTTGCTGCGCACGCTCGAAGACGCCTTCGGCATCCATACGTACCTGATGCGCGCAGGTGCGCCAGGAGTCGTGCCTATGGTAGATCTATTTAAGACGTAGGAGGTTGTGCCATGACATTAGCTCGCCTCGATTTTCTCGTTGGAGTGGCGTCCGCCGGAGCGGCATCCGCGGCCGCAACGGTGACGCTCCCGTTCACAAACGGGACGCGCCCGCTGGTCGCATATCCGCAGAAGCGGCCCTTGATCGTCCTTACCCCGCGGCCACCACAGCTCGAAACGCCGTTCGCGGTCTTTAACGAAAGCGTCCTGACGCCGAACGACGCCTTCTACGTGCGTTGGCACCTGGCGGGCATTCCGACGACGGTCGACGGTGCGACGCACCGTATCAACGTGCACGGCTCGGTGAAACGCCCCCTGAGCCTAAGCGTTGAAGATCTGCGGACCAACTTCGAGCGGGTGGAGATCGTCGCGGTCAATCAATGTTCGGGGAACAGCCGCGGGCTGTTTGATCCGCGCGTTCCCGGCGGTCAGTGGGACAACGGTGCAATGGGCAATGCGCGCTGGACCGGCGCGCGGCTGATCGACGTGCTCGCAAAGGCAGGCTTGAAGGACAGCGCGATTCAGATTCGATTTCATGGCCTCGAACAGCCGCTGCTTCCGGAAACGCCGTCCTTCGTCAAAGCGCTGTCGATCGACGACATCGACCAAAACGTGCTCGTCGCGTACGAGATGAACGGTGAGCCCTTACCGCTTCTGAACGGATATCCGGCGCGGCTCGTCGTGCCGGGCTGGTATGCGACCTATTGGATGAAGATGCTTAGCGATATCGAGGCGATCGACACGATCGACGACAACTTTTGGATGAAGACCGCGTATCGGATTCCCAACACGCCCGGCAACAGCGTGGCGCCGACCGACACCGGCTACCCAACGATTCCGATCAACAAGCTGACCGTGCGCTCGTTCATTACCAATGTGACCAGCGGCCAAACGCTGCATGCCGGCCCGCAGACGATTCGTGGGATTGCCTTCGATAGCGGGAAAGGAATCAAGACCGTCGAGTTTTCGTCCGATGACGGCGCGACCTGGCGCACGGCGACGCTTGGAAGGGACTACGGAAACTTCTCGTTCCGGCCGTGGGAGATCGGATTTACCGCTAAAGCGGGCGCGTCGTACGTGCTCGCGTGCCGAGCGACGACCAACAACGACGTGACGCAAACGACGGTGCCGGTGTGGAATCCGGGCGGCTATCTGCGCAACGTCATCGAGACCTACAAGGTGCGTGTGTCGTGAGTGCGAGCATCATTCGAGTCGTTGCCCTGGTGTCCGCGGTCCTGATTCTCGGCGCCGCCGCGTCGACCGTGACGATCACGCTGCCGCCGGACAACGTGCAATATAAACCCGGACCCGGCGCTGATCTCGCGACGGCGAATTGCGCAACGTGCCATTCGGCGGCGTACATCTACACGCAACCGCCGCTCAATCGCAAACAGTGGACTGCGGAAGTCGTCAAGATGCAGAAAGCGTACGGCGCACCCGTCGCCGACAGCGACATCAGCGCGATCGTCGACTATCTGCTCATCCAGAACGGACGCCCCTAAGCTCGTCCACGTACCCAGGCTCACGTAGCCGTTTTGCTAAGCCGTTGTAATGCGACCCCGGCTGGTACTAACACGCGGTCCCCTGCCTGCCGATTGACAATTAAGGGTAAAAAACGGGTACACAGGACACTATGGACCACTCAGACGTTCTCTCGCAGGCAGCATCAATTGTCGCCAAAGCGCGGCAGGCCGACGTCGAAGCGACGGTCGCCGAGTTCGAGCACTCGGAAGTGCGCAGCCTACAGTCATTGGCGCGCGTCTACCGGATGTTGCAGTGGCCGCCGCAGCAATAGCGGCGTAAACTCAAAGGCGTAGATGCGGTGGTTTGCGTTACGCAAACCCGCACGCGTGACTAATGCAACGGCGGGCCCGTTTCCCGTCGATTTCGGCGCCGGTTTTACGACCAAGCAAATTACCGTGATCGGTCCGTACCTCTGAATCCAGATCGCGTTCATCCGCGTTTACCATCGTGAGGGGAGACGCGGATGAAGCGCGGCGAAACGACGGTCTTGTGGTCAACGCAACCGAGCTCATGGAGCGTGTGCGCGCCCGGGATGCCGACGCATTCGAGGCGCTGTATGATGCCTACCACCGGCTCGTTTACGGCGTGGCGTTGCGCGTGCTCGCCGATCCCGCCAGCGCGGAGGACGTGACCCAAACGGTGTTTCTGAAGCTGTGGAGTTCGCCGGGGTCGTTCCGCGAGGGGAATTTTCCCGGCTGGCTCGCGCGCGTGACGCGCAACCGCGCGCTCGATCTGCTCCGTTCGCGAGCTGCGCATCCGCAGCTGGAATTCCCCGAAGCGATGCCCGAAGACGACGCGCTCGAAGATACGGTATTCGCGCAGCTCGATCGCGAGATCGTTCGCCGCGCGCTCGGGCGACTTGCCGACCACGAGCGTACGCTCGTTGAGCTTGGCTTCTTTGGCGGACTGACCCATCAAGAATTAGCGCGCCGCACGAATACGCCGCTCGGCACGGTGAAGACGCGCATCCGCACCGCTCTGCGCAAATTGCGCACGGCACTCGATGGAGTCGCGGCCGGATGAACGCGCACGACGAGATGCTCGACAACGTCGCCGCCTACGCGCTTGGCGCGCTCAATGCCGGCGAAGCCCGCGAGGTCGTGGTGCACATGCGCACCTGCGAGGAGTGCTGTGCGGAGTACGACGCGCTGCGCCCGGTGGTCAGCGCGGTCGGCAGCGCCGGTGAGAGCGACGCAATTCCGAGCCCGCTGCTCAAGGCGCGCATTATGAAGGAAGTGCGCGCGCAGGGCTCGCGCGCTAAGCGGCCGTCGCTCGCGATCCCATACGCGCTGGCCGCCGCGTGTCTGTTGCTCGCCGCGGGCCTAGGCACGGTGGTCGTAGAGCAGCATCAGACGATCGCGGAGCTTTCGACCGCGCGCCGCGTCGCCTTCGCCCAGGGCGAGGTGCTGGTTGCTCCCGATCGCCTCTACGTTGTCGTGCGCGGCCTTCCCGCGCCACCGCCGGGAAAGGTCTATCAAACCTGGACACTCGCCAGGGGTGCAAAAGCAGTAACTCCGTCAGTGACCTTCACGCCCGACGAGCATGGCGACGCCGTGGTAGCGATTCCCGCCAGCGGCGCAACGACCGCAGCAGCTGCGATCAGCGTGGAGCCGGCGGGCGGTTCGCAGCAACCGACGACCAAGCCGGTCGCGGTTATCCCAATCCAAAGTTCGTGATGACCCGTTAGCTGGAAGACTGGCGTAGCCAGTACGAAAGGGTCTCATGAAAACGTTACTACTCGCGATCGGCCTTGCATCGGCACTGATGCCGCAGATCGTCAACGAACCGACGCGCTTCTCCGGCTCATGCTGCGTGTATACCGGCGCACCGGCGCTCCCCGTTACGCTCTCGATGATCGAAGGCGGCGGCGGTCCCAAAGATTTCAGCACGGTCACGTTGCTCAAGACGCTCACCGGTTCGCTCTTCGCACCGGAAGTCGACAAGCTCAACAAACACTACGGCAAAGATCAAGTCGCGCAATTCCTCGCGACGTTCGATTTCGTGGTGAACGACTCGCTACGCATCGTGACCGAAAAGAAGATCGCACTGCCCAGCGCCCCGGATCCCAATCCCAAGGACGGCCCGGCGCTCGCCAAAGCGCTCTGGGGAGCCGGCCAAACCGGCGAGGGCTTCAACGTCGAAGTGATGCTCGACCGTGCGGTGTCGCATCCGATTCACGACCAAGTGATGAGCGATATCGACAAGAAGTACGGTATCGCGGCCGACGCGCAGTATCACGCCATCCTCACGACCGCGATGAAGGACCTGGCGGGCGCATATCATATGCAGATGTGATGCTACACGTTGGCGATCACGTGGTCGTGAAGGACGAAGATGAAGTCGCGGTGGTTACCGCTGTCCATCCCGACGCACAAGTGGAAGTCGAATTCCTCAAGGCCTCCGAGGGCGGCCCGCGCCGCCGCCGGTACGCGGTTGAGGCACTCGAGAAAGTCTCGCGAACCTCGTAAACTACGAAAACGCTATCTAAGCCTCGAGCGTGTGCCGCCGCAAGGGTCGCGACGGCGCACGCGGTCCGGCTTCACGCCGGTCGAGCGTGATGGGCAACTTGACCGTCACGTAATTCCCGTTAGGCGTGCGGTTGATCGTAAGATCGCGAGCCATGCTCTTTACGAGCAATAGCCCGCGACCGCCCTCGGCCAAGTCCTCCGGTCGCGCCACCGCATGCACGATCGGCGGCCCATCGTCGATAACGTGCAGGAGTGCGACATTACCGGCGATCTCGAGTGTGATCTTGGCCATCCCCGGGGTGTGACGCGCAACATTGCTCACCAACTCGCCGAAGATGAGCTCGGGCGCGGAGAGGTCGGTCCCATCCGGCGCAAATTCGCCCAAACGCCAGAGGAACGCTCGCTTCGCGCGCCGCGCCGCCGAGGCGCTGCGCGCGTCGATCATCCAAGTTTTTGTCGCATTTTCGCGGGCAAAGCCGACATCGGTCACGGCGATGAAAAGAACCGCCGCGTCGTCGAGTTGCGCGCGCCCTTCGAGCACATCGCGCTGAATCGCCTGGGCGATGTTTTCGGTCGCGCTGTAATATTGGCGGTTCACGACTTCGATCAAGCGGTCAACACCGGCGTCGTAGTTGTATTCGGTGCGCCTGCCTCCCTCGACCAGACCGTCGGTGAAGAGCACGATGGCCGACCCGGCATCCAGCGTGAGCGAATATTGCCGGTACTCGACGTGACGCTCCGCGCCCATGATCAGACCACCACCCGGAATCTGCTCGACGACGCCCGTCGCTTGCACGGTGATCGGTAGCGGGTGACCCGCCGACGCGTACACCAGCAGGCCCGTGTTGAGCGAGATTTCGCCGTAGAAGAGCGTGGCGAGCGGTCCACCGTCGTCGTAGAGCGCGCGATTGACCGCCTGCAGCACGTCGACCGGCGCATCGTACAAGCGGGCAGCCATGCGCACGGATTGCCGAATCTGCGCCATCACACTCGAGGCCTGCAGCCCGTGCCCGGCAACGTCCCCGACGCTGATACCGAGCCGACCATCGCTGAGCGCGAAAACGTCGTACCAGTCACCGCCGACCTCGGCATTGGCCGTCGACGGCGTGTAGGAGGCGTCGATGCGCACGCCGGGCACACTCGGTAAACTCTGCGGGAGCAGGGCCTGTTGCAAGACCGCGACGTTGTTGTGCTCTTGCTGCAAACGTTCGAGCACGCCGCGGTACTCGCGTTCGGCAACGGCGAGTTCGTCGCCACCGGGTAGCGGATCGGGATTGCGCCCGGCCTGCAGCGCTTGCGCGTTGTGGAGTAAATGCCGTGCGCGCATCCAGACATGGGCGCCGAACCCTCCGGCGAGAAATAGGAACAGCACGACGCCGCCGAGCAGCGTGGCGAGAATGATCGTCGAGAAGCGCGTGAGGTAGTTGCTCGCCGCTCGCAGCGCGGTTACCGCAAGAACGCGTTCGGACTTGTCGACGTCGCGTTTGGCGATTGTCAGCCGCGAACCCAGCTTTTGCGCCGACGCGGCGGACGACAGGGCCTGCATCCTGGCGGTGTCGCCACGGCGCTGCGCAGTCATCAACGAAGTAAGAAAGCGATTGTCCGAATCTGCGGTATTGACATAGACTTGCGCCTGATGCTGCTCGGCGGACGTCACGCGGGCTGCCATCAGCAACGCAACTGCGCGCCGATTCACCTCCTGCGCTGCGCGCACGAACGCAGCCATGTCTCGCGCGTCGGTAGTGCGACGGTAGAGCGCTACGCGACGGTTCTCCTCGCCAAGCGCGTTCATCAGCGCATCATTGGCTTCGATGACTTGCTGTGTATGATCGGCCCAGAAGGCCGTGTCGGCGGTCGAGTTGCGGGTGGCGACCGTGTAGGCGAGCATCGCCGCGAGCACTGCAATCGGAACGAGGGCGACGACGATCGCCTGGAATCGGATTTGCGAGAGGATCGTGCGCAATGCTTGAGGCGCGCGCGGCCTAGAACGTTTTGACCGGACGTACGGGCTGCGCCGATGGGCGCAGCCTTTCGATCTGTGCGGCTTGCTCGAATCGGTGGATCACGATCGATTCCGTGGCGTCGTCGGTCGCGAAGAGGAGCGCGCCGCGAAATCCCTGCGCTGGGACCAGCGTCGCGATGAGTTCCGCAACGTGCTGTGGTCCGGTCGGGAAGTGCTCGATCGCATAGGCGTCTTTCGATTGTGGATCGAGCGCGCAGTCGCCGGTCACCGAGATCACCTGGTAGAGCGCAAGCGTGCTCGATTCTGCGACCGTGCGATGTTCCGCTTGGAGATGGTGGTCATCCCACGCCGATCGCAGATGCGCAAACGCATCGTGACCACCGACTTCGACCAGCGCAAACACGCGCCGATTGTCAGCGGACCGCAGAATTGCCGCCAGCTTTGCTTTTGTAGCCGACGTGCGTGCTTGCTCGACGAGTGTTTCATAAGCCGAAAGCCCTGCATCGACGCGCTCGGATTTAACGTGTACGATGTCGATAGCGCACCACGCGTTTTTCGGGAACGCAATCGCTGGACCGCCTGGGCGGTGGTCGACGGGTGTGTGGCGCTGGAGATCTTCGTGCGGGCGCGTCATCGCGTGTTCTCCTTGAGCAATTGCTTGAGCAATTAACTGTACGCGCGCGCCGTCTCGCCCGTCAACTATAGGGGGGAACGCAGATGGACTTTATCGAGCGGATCCTGGGTATCTCTCCTGACGGTGGCTCGGGTTCGCTGGAAAGCCTGTATTTGGCGCTTGCCGTCGCGGCCTTCGGGTGGATGTTCTACATGCGAACGAGGGCGCGAAACCGTATGCGGCGATGACGTGGTTCCCCATCGGTCCTGATTTCACGTTTGCGCCGAACGACCCGTCATTCATGCGGCTTTCGCGTCGCAACGAGATCGGCGCGCAGGCAATGATCGACGTCATCACGATCGATCCGAACAACGCGCAAATCATCTACGTTATCCAGAATCCGTGGACGGGCGGCTACGGCGCTTTTCGCACCGACGACGGCGGCAGCTCATGGAATTCGATCGTCGACGACATCGGGCCGACGCGCCCCGCATCGAGTGCTCCGTCCGCCCTCACGATCAATCCGGCGACAACGTCGACGATCTATATGGGGTGGAGTGATGGTGCGTTCTTCGTTTCGAATAATTCGGGTAAACCCGGATCGTGGGCGCAGCTCGGAACGGTTGCGCCGTACGCGATCAGCCAAATCATTATCGATCCGGCGACGGCAAATACGCCGAACCCGATTGTCTATGTCGGTTGCAGCGATAGCTTTCTGAACCCAAACGGCGGCACGACAGGCGGCGGTGTCTATGTGTCGTTGTCCGGAGGCACGTCGTGGATTCCAACGACCCTCACCGGCGTGAACATTACGTCACTGGTCGCGGATTTCGCCGGTACGAACTTTTACGCCGGCGTTGAGTACAGTGGCCTCTACTACAGTAAGGATCCGCTGACGCTGGGCTGGACGAATTTGAACGCCGGCAACGTTGGGTTGCCGCCGTTCGGCGGTGCGGCCGGACCGTTTTACGCGGTGCTCGTCGACTTCTGCCCGGCGAACCCAAATCGGGTCTACGTGTGGCTCACTAATCCAGATCAAAGCACCCTCTATACGACGTCGGCGCCGCCGAACGGCTGGACGCCCGTGAGCAACGCCATGAACCTGCCCGCTCCGACCCAGGGGCTCTACTGCGAGGTGGCGGCGATCTGCCCCAACTCACCGGGAGATGGCCAAACCGATATTTTGCTCTTTGGGAACACGCTGATGTATCGCTCGATTGACGCGGGGCAAACGTGGCAAGAAGCCTCGGGCACCAATCTGCTGCCGTTGATCCTGCACGCCGATCAGCATGCGATTGCGTTTGCGCCGCAAGCGGGCTCGAGCATTCCGGCAGTTTATGGCGGATGCGACGGCGGCCTCAGCATGAGCACGTCGCTCGCCGACCCGAATTTTTCGCTTGTAGCACCCGCGGGTTCCGATAATGAAACGGCGACCTATACGAGCAATTCCCCGGTGGTTCAAAATCTCGATCACGGCATGATGGCTTCGGCGCTGCTTGCCTATGCCGGTCACGCGAAGATGCCCGCGGTCGGATATCTCGCTTGCGGCGACACGGGTGTCAGCGGTTCGACCGGTTCACTTGGATGGCGATCGCTTGCCCTTGCAGATGCGTACGCCGTCGCCGCGAGTCCGGGACCGAGCGGCGTATCGGTCTGGACGAGCAGCGGTTTCTTCCTCGACGGCGAGTTTCCGTACAATCAGCGGATCGGCGTCACGACCGACGGCGGAGCGTATTCGAATATTGAGTCGACGGTCACGCTCAACGGAAGCAATCTGGAGAATACGAGCCATACCTTCACGTTGGATCAGAACGGCCTGTGTCTCACGGGAGCGCTCTATCGTGTCCCGGTGGGAACGCTCACCAAGGCCGTGCCGGGCGCCGGTCAAGCGACGGTCACCGCATCATCGTTGCAGGGCATCACGCTCGGCGCAATGCTTGTGATCGATCCCGGTGACAACGAGGAAGTCGTGCAAGTTACGCAGGTGACGGCAACCTCGTTTACGGCGACGTTCAAACACCAGCATTTGGTCGGTCTCGCAATTCAGTACGAGCTTTCGGTCGTTGCGCGCATCGATCGAGCCGGCAACGTGACGCAGATCAGTCAGGATTTTCAAAACTTCGAAGCGACCACGATCGCGATCGACCTCGCCTCGCCCAACGTCATGTACTGCGCCGTCTCCAGCGTCAACACCAATCAATCGTACCTCTACGAGACAACCGACGGCGTCAACGCCAACGCTTCGACCGTTTGGACGCAGATTTCCGCGAACGCGCCCGCCTCGCTTTCCGCCGGCAATACGATCTCGTCGATCGCGATCGATCTCTCGGGGGATACGTATGTATTGTTGACCCATCCGGACCCGGTGAGCAATACGCCGCTGTATTCGATCAGCGGGAATTCTTGGAATGCGGTCGCGGGCGTGAATCTTCCGAGCGGGGCAAATTTCGGTGCGATGGTGGCCGATCCGCTGCAGGCGGGCGTGCTCTACGTGGGGCTCGACGCAAGCGTCTACGCCGTGACGATTTCCGGGAGCGCGACGTGGCTATCGATCACGGGCAATCTGCCGGGCGGCCTCGTGTATTCGCTGTGGGCGGGAAACATCGGCGAAGTGGGCGGCATCGGTCGCATGGAGCCACCGCTCGCGCTCTTGCGCGCGGCGATCGCGTGCCGCGGCGTCTACGAGTTGGATATTACCATGGGAACGAACGAGACGCCGCTCGCGCTCTACATGCGCGCCAACATCATGGACGTCAGTTGGCTGCCCAATGTTCCCGACGGCGTGCCGAATCCGTACGATCCGGCCGAGATGATCTACCATTATCAGAGCGCCGATATCAAGATCGATCCGCAGCAGATCGCGGGCAATCAAACGTTCTACACGACCGATCCCGAAAATCCGCTGCCGATCTCACATGTCGCGTTCAACGAGCTTTCGGAGAACGGGTCGAATCTACCGCAGCAGACCTTGGCGCGGGTGCACGTGCAGGTGAACAACCGTTCGACGACGCCCTCAGGCGATGTGTGGGTGTGGGTCGTCTATTGCGAAGGTGCTGCCGGCGTGGCCGCGCTCAATCTAAGCGTCTCGCACAATAACAATTTCGCCTTCTGGAATCAATTCGGAGCGAACGGCACGATCGCGCCCACCTTGCCGAACGATAGTCCCTGGAAGTCGGTCGGCGCGCCGCATAAGCTTACCGCGATCGATGCGCTGCATCCGCAGATCGCGTCTTGGACGTGGACCATTCCTGCCGCGCAGTTCGGAAATCATCATTGTATGGTTGCGTTCGTCAATGCGGCCGGCGCATCGCTCTCGGCGATGCAGAATTACGACGTCGATTCGATCGTCGTGAACAATCGCCAAGTGAGTCAGAAAAATCTTTTCTTAGCTGGGCCCGTTCCGCCTGGACCGCCCGGGCCGCACAAGCATACGCCGATGCCCGTCCGGTTCAACAATCCTACCAGCCAACGACGCATCGCGGTCTTGGAGTTCGATTTGCGCACGCTCGACAAGGGGTTCGAGTTTCTGGTGGTGATTCCGGAGAGGCAGTTTCATTTCGTCGGCGGGCAGAACCACTTCATTGAAAAAGTGGTCATGGGTCCGTACGAGTCGCTTCCCTCGATCATTGAGATGGTGAAGAATCCGCCGCTCGAGCCCGGCTCGCAACATCGCTTCCACATTCGTCAGATCGTCAACGACCGCGTGGCCGGCGGCTGCGTCGTGATCATCCCGGCCGAAGGCCGAGCGAAGTCGCAACCGATTCGTCGCCTGCCGGATGGTGAATCGGAAGGCAGCCCTCCGCGGCTTGCGCCGTGGGTAGCGCCGCATGCCGTGGCACGTGCTTCAAACGTCGACAGAGGCCGATTTTCGTAAAATCGCGAAGACAGTGAGCACGTCTTCAATCCTGAATACGCGCAGCTCTCAGCTCGAGAGCCGGAAACGTACAAAATCGATGGAGCCCAAAACCGCTCCCGAGCCCGCCCTCGTCCCCGTCCGCGTTGTCAAGAAACGCGCCCCCGCTGCGGCAAAGGTCTATCCGCCGCACGAGCATTTCGGTAGCCCGCTGAACGTCTGCCGCGTCTGCGGCGAGAAGTACACCTACGTGCAAAAGCCGTACCCCGGGATCGAGAACACTTACAAGAAAGTGTAGCGCTTGCGCGCGCGAAGGTAAGGTCGATGCGTGCTCTGCGTTTCGACAAGTTCGGCGACCCCTCGGTCCTTCAGCTCACCGACCTCCCCGATCCGGTGCCCAATGGCGGCTTCGCCGTCGTACGTATTACCGGCGCCTCCATCAATCCGAGCGATGTCAAAAACGTCGCAGGTGCGATGGAAGGCACGACTTTGCCACGTACTCCCGGACGCGATTACGCGGGCGTGGTCGAGCGCGGACCGGCCGAATGGATCGGCCGCGAGGTGTTCGGGACCGGCGGCGACATCGGCTACACGATCGACGGCAGTCACGCTGAAAAGCTCCTCATTCCCGTTGCAGCACTCACACCCAAACCCGCTCGCCTGAGCGCCGCCGAAGCCGCAAGCGTCGGGGTCACGTCCCTCATCGCATGGCTCGGCCTCATTGAATACGCGGCGCTGCAGCCGGGTGAAACGGTCGCGATCATCGGCGTCGGTGGCGGCGTCGGGTCAGCCGTCTCGCAGCTTGCCAAATGGCGCGGCGCATCGTTGGTGGTCGGCGCTGACGTCAAACCACCGGCGCCGGGTTCACCGGCCGCGCGTTCGATCGATCGTTACGTTCCAAGCGACGAGCATATGACCGACGCAATTCGTCAAGCGACGAACGGCGCGGGTGCGAACGTCGTGTTCGATGCCGTGGGTGGCATCACGTTCGAGCCGGCGCTCAAATCGCTTGCGCATCTCGGACGGCTCGTGACGATCAGCGCCACCGGCCGCACGCGCGTCGAGTTCGATGTGCGCGATTTCTATCACAATGAAAGCCGCATCATCGGCGCCGACAGCCGCAAGCTAGATGCGAGCGCGTCCGCAAAACAGCTGACCGCAATGCTGCCCGCGTTTGAATCCGGTGCATTGGCTGCTCCGCCGATCGATCAAATCGTGCCGCTCGACCGCGCGATCGACGCGTACGCACGCGTCGCCGGCGGCGCGCGCGAACGCTTCGTGCTCGCCCCATAAACGGCGCGATGAAGAGCCTCATCGTCTTCGACCTCGACGGCACCCTCGCAAAAAGCAAATCCCCGCTTGACGATGAGATGGCGCGACTACTTGCAGGTCTGCTGCAGGTCGTGAAGGCCGCGATCATTTCGGGCGGAGATCTGCCGCAGTTTCAAACGCAGGTGATCGATCGTCTCCCGGGCGGAAGCAACCTGAGTAACCTGTCGCTCTTGCCGACGAGCGGCACGAAGTTCTTCACGTATGACGGCCAGTGGAGCAAACTCTATGCCGAAGACTTGAGCGACGCCGAAAAAAACCAAATCGAGGGTTCACTCGAGAAGGCCGTCGCCCAAGCCGGCGTGCAACCGGCGCAGACGTGGGGTGAGCGCATTGAAGATCGCGGAACGCAGATCACCTACTCTGCGCTCGGCCAGCAAGCTCCGCTCGAAGCAAAAGAGCAATGGGATCCTGATTTTGCCAAACGTAAAGCGATTCAGACGATCCTCGAAGGGACGTTGCCGAATTTCTCAGTTCGTTTAGGGGGCACCACGTCGATCGACGTGACGCGCCCCGGCATCGATAAGGCGTACGGAATTCACAAACTGCGCGACGTGCTGCACATTCCGATCGAGCAAATGCTGTACATTGGCGATGCGATCTTTCCGGGCGGGAATGACTACGCCGCGCTGCAGGCCGGCGTCGACTGCATCGCGGTCCGCGATCCCGAGGATACCAAGCGGGTGATCGAAACGATCATCGCCTGTCTGCGCCCGGACGCCAAGCCTTGACGAACGGCCCGGGATGCTTCGTGCTGCCGCGGATCGGACGGCGAAAGAGCCACGCTGCAAAGCCTGCGAGATTCGCCACCATCACAAACTGACGGTACCCAAAGTTCTCTAATAACGCCGCAACGAGTAAGTCCCGTACTTCGCTAAAACCATAGGCTGCGAAGGAAATCTCATCCAGCAAAATGCTCACGAGGCTGCCGAACACTGCGAGCACGAGCACCAGCGCCAGGAGCCATAGTTGCGCGCGAACGTCGAGGAATCCGAGAATCGCGGCCACGATTGAAAAGACGACTCCGGCCGCCACGATCACGGGCGCAAGCCACTCGAAAAAAACGAAGTACGGCATCGTGAGCCAACTGAAGAAACCGCCCCTTCCAAAAAGCATACGGCGGTGGATGGTGACACACTCGCAGAGATGACGATGCCAGCCCTTGCGCTGGTTGTAGAGCGTTCGCAGGGTTGGCGCGACGTCGGTCCAGCACACCGGATAGGGCGTGAACGCGATGCGGTAAGCGCGCCGCGTGCTGATGCAGTAGTTGTGGACACGCATGGTCATTTCCATGTCTTCCCAAATCGTGTCCGTACGGAATCCGCCACACTCGAGTAGGATGTCCTTTCTCCAAAGCCCGCACGCACCGGACACAATGCCAAGTGCGTTTAGCGGAGCGAATCCCATGCGCGTGGCGAGAAAGGCGCGCAGATATTCGAGCACCTGAAATCGCTTGATCAACGATTTCGGAAGATGCTGCTCGGCGCTCGCGACCGCAATTGCGCCGCCGACCGCGACGGTCCGCGGATCCTGTTGAAACGGCTCGGTCATCCATTGAAGGGTCGCCGGATGATAGAAGGAGTCAGCATCGGCACTAAACACTAAGGGAAAACGTGCGAGATTCAGCGCGGCGTTCAAGGCGTCGCCCTTCCCACCGTTGACCTTGTCGATGACGCGCAGCTGCGGATGCAGGGTGGATTGATAGATCTCTTTCACATCTTGCGTCCGCATGCCCGGACGATAGATCCCTTCGTACGGCTCGAGCCTGAAGGCGTCGTCGAGGAGCAAGAGCGTATCGTCCGTCGATCCGTCGTTCACCACGATGATTTCGAAGTTGACATATTCGAGAGCCAGCATCGACCGCAGCGAGCTCACGATAATGGACTCCTCATTAAATGCCGGAACGACGAAGGTCACGGGCTGGTCGAGCGTCGAGGTGGAGCGTCGTACGGGATCGGCTAGATGAAGTTTCACGTACCATGGGAGGCGCAACAGCGCGATCGTCCCGGTGAAGAAATAGTAGGAATTGATGGCGATAAAATAGATGAAGAGAAAAAATTCTACCGATATGATGTCGTCGGATGGAGTACCGTGAATCATCTGCGATGTGCGACCATGGCCCTTTCGGCGAGAACCTGTTCGATCGCGTCACGGGCGTACCGGTCGGCGAGACTCGCGGAAAACTCCTCCGCAAGTTCAGTGGTGGGGAAGAGCTGCACCGCAGCTTCGGCCGCCCGAAGGCGCACCCAATAGTCGTAATGCGACGTCATCTTGACGAGAAGGTCTTTATCCTCGTTGCGCACGCACTTGCGCAGCACGCGAAGGGCCGATAGTGCGACGATGCTCTCTTCGTGATTTGTGAAGCGGACGGCCATCTCATGATCGCGATCCTGCGCCAGGGGAGCGAGCGAACGCAGCGCCGCAGCGAGCGCTTCGGGCTCGCGTGATATGTTGAGTACGTCGTCACAGATGCTGTGTGCGTTGTTCGCCGGACAGAAGCGGACGTAGTCCAGCAGACGCGCCTGCATCTCCTGCGGAGCATCGGCGATGGCGTCGCGCATCGCGACGCCGAGCGCTTCGGGATCAACTTCCCGCAGCATCATCTCGACGCGCGAGCGGACCCAATCGCCGCGTACGAGCAGCAATCGCAAGGTGCCGGCGATAAAGCTGGGGTCGATTCGAAGTGCGCAATGGGCTGCCGTTCGAGAGAGTTCGGGACCCTCCGCACTCGTTAGGACCACAGCGCTTTCGAGGGCGCGTGTGTCCCGGAGATGGCCCAGGACCTTCAGCGCGATGATTTTGTCGGCATCGTCGCCACGGTCCAAGAGGGAAAGAGCATAGTCGGCGATGCCGAGGCGTATCGCGATATCATCGCTCGCGCGAACATCCTGGAATTGGATATAGATGGCGAGGACCGTGAACCAATCCTGTTTGTGGATCTCGGGAAGCGGTTCGGGAAGTGCTTCTCCAGCGGCGGCCCTCTTGAAGACGTCACGCCAGCGGGCGGTCAGCACGATTTGACGCCGGCGATAGATCGCATTGCGCGAACGAACCAGAATGAGTGCTGCAAGAAGGGAGAGCGTCATCACCAAGGAGAGCACGACGCTCACCTTGATGATGACCTCGAAGAGATTAAAGTCGTTCGTGAAGAGCAACGTGCAACTCGAAACGGTCGTACGCCCCGGTCAAAAGGTACCAACCGACACCGAAGGCCAGAGCGGTGTGAGGCGTAAGCCAGTGAAGGTCGTTCGCTGAATACGAGATCGTTTGGTAGATCGCGACATTCGCTCCCGTGCCGGTGTTCTCAACATCTCTTCCGCCCGAGAGCGCAACGGATAGGGTGTCGCACCGTAGATATCCCGTATAGGCGACTCCGGCGGACATCGCGATGCCCGGCACATTGGAGAGGTGGACCGCCGTGACCGTCACACTGAAATGGCGGTTACCGCGGTAGCGATCCCCGCCAAGCGTCGCAATGTTGGCAACCGCACTCGGGTAGTTTCGCTGCGCGTATGTTGCCTGGTAGCCGTATCCGTTCGCGGCTCGCAGATCGAGGCCACCCTGGAGGGCCGAGTCCGGCAGCACCTGATGGGTCGGGCTAAACGAGGCGATGGCATCGAACGTGAGCTTCGGTGTCACCGGGACGTACGCGCCACCCTCGTAGGTGATATCGCTCAGGCCAAAGCGCTGATCGGTTGTGACGGCAGCGTACGCCGCGTGCCCGGGGCCGTCGTGCGTTGCAACGGTGAGGTATTGCTCGTTCCACGTCCCGCGATTCCCGGTGAGCGAATCGCTTGTCGAGCCCGCCTCGACGTCCAACCTTTTTGCCGGCGGATCGGCGAACTGACATGCGGCGAGCAATAACATCACGGGAATCACGAGAGCACCGCACGCGCCTTGAGGGTAGCGATGACGGCGTCGATGGTCCGCTCGAGCGTGATGCGCGGCTCGAATTGCAGGAGACGCTGCGCCTTCGAGATGTCCGGTACGCGGCGCATGATCTCCTCGAACCCCGCCGGATAGACGTCGCTGAAGGGAATGAATTCGATCGTCGACGACGAGCCGGTACGCTCGATGATTCGCTTTGCGAGGGCGACGATCGTCGTTTCGATGGGGTTGCCGAGGTTGAAGATCTCTCCGCTGACATCGCCAAGCCGCTCGAGTTGCGTCGACAAAGCTCCGACCACGTCTTCCACTGCGCAAAAGCAGCGCGTTTGCGAGCCGTCACCGTAGACCGTCAGCGGCTCCCCTGCCAGCGCTTGTCCAATGAGGCGCGGGATGACCATGCCATAGCGCCCGGTCTGACGCGTGCCGATCGTGTTGAAGATTCGAGAGACTACCACGGGAAGATCGCGTTCGCGATGCAGCGCAAGCGCGTAGAATTCGTCGTAGATCTTCGCGCACGCATAACTCCAGCGGCCGATCGTGGGTGAGCCGATGCTGATCGGATCCTCTTCTCGTGACGGGAACCGCAACGAGTGTCCGTAGACTTCCGACGTGGATGCGATGAGGGTGGGTGTCCCCGTCCGAGCTGCTGCTTGGAGCACCACTTCGGTTCCGTGCGCATTGACTTCGAGCGTCCCAAGCGGGCTCTCCACGATCATGCGCAAGCCGATGCGAGCCGCGAGATGCACGACCGCGTCGCAGCCACGGATCGCTTCGCCAACGGCGATGTGATTTCGAACGTCGCCGTTCACGAAAGAAAATCCGCGCCGAGTTCGCGCGAGTGCGAGATTATCGAGCGACCCGGCCGAAAGGTCGTCGAGCCCGACGACGCCGTGGCCGTGCTCGAGCAAGTGATCGGTGAGATGCGAGCCGATAAAACCCGCGGCTCCGGTAACGAGGACTCTCACAAGTGCACGATCCTCGCTCGCGCATTGGCGCGCATGTCCGCAGAAAGCGCATCGCGCGTGTCGATGACGACGCGCGCGTGACGTGCAATCGCGCTATAGTCCACGCCGTCGTGTTTGGTAAGAATGAGCACACAGTCGGCGGCTTCCAGCGTCGCGGCGTCGAGCGGAGTGCTTTGCAGTATGTCGTAGCGGCGACGGCGTGGCTGGGACGGTCGTGAGACGACGTGCAGCGTGCGCCGCTCGGTCGCGAGGCGAAGTCGTGGGCGCCACTCGGGCCACCCGTCCAGGTCGAAATCGAGAAGTGGAACGTGCGAATCGTGGTAACTGACGATGGCGCCCCCGTACCGCAGCCGATCGATGATCGCGATCGCCGGGCTTTGCCGCGTGTCGGCAATGTTGTTCTTATAGGCGACGCCGATGACGATAATGCGAGCATCCCGCACGGACTTCGAATCGTGGTTAAGTGCCTGTGCGACGAGGTTCACGACATAAGCAGGCATCTTGGTATTGATGTCGTCGGCGAGCTCGATGAAGCGCGAGACAACACCTTGTTGCTTGGCTTTCCAATTGAGATAGAGCGGGTCAAGGGGAATACAGTGCCCGCCGGCTCCCGGCCCCGGAAAAAAAGGAAGAAAGCCGAAGGGCTTGGTCGCGGCGGCGTTGATCACCTCATAGGAGTCGATGCCGAGATGGTTGCAGAGAACGGCAAATTCGTTGATCAAGCCGATATTGACCAGGCGAAACGTATTCTCGAGCAATTTCACGGTTTCGGCGGCTCGCGCGTTCGAGACCATATGCACGACGTCGACGAGTCCCCCATAAAATGCGTGCGCAGCCAGCGCCGAACCCGTCGTGCAACCACCGATGACTTTTGGAATTTTACGCAGCGGAAATGTGCTGCCGGGATCGATGCGTTCGGGTGAAAAGGCGAGATAGAAGTCGCGATCCAGCGTCATCCCGTCGGCTTCGAGGCGCGGCAATAACAGCTCGTCGGTGGTTCCCGGGTACGTGGTGGATTCGAGAATGACGATCTGACCGGGGCGCAGGTTCGCGGCGATGCGGTCTGCAGCGTCTCGAATGTACGAAAGATCGGGGTCCTTGCTCTTCTCGAGCGGAGTCGGCACGCAGATCACAATGACATCGCACTCGCGCAGTGAGGCAAAGTCGTCGGTACCGCGGAAGTCCCTCTGCGCATCGCGGCCTTCATTGACCTCGGCGATCCGTTCGAGGTTTACGTCGAATCCAATCGCTCGTTGGAATACTTCCGCGCACGCTTGTGCGAGAGGTAAGCCGACATAGCCGAGACCGATCACGCCGACGGTGGCGGTTCGGTTCTGGATTCGCAGGAGCAGTCTTTTGAGGGGTGCGGAGCGTTCTTCACTGATCGGGGAAGCGGCGGTTGCAACCTCGTAGGGCGGCATCGATATGTGTTTCCTGACCATGCAGGTGCATGCGTAAATTCATCGCCCATGAAGCGGACCCGCAGCCGTTCGCATGGCGATTCGTTAGGTGTCTCCTTTCTGTGGTTCCCCTAAAATGATGAAACGAAGCGCGGATCGGTAAAACAGCCACTCCACATCGCGCGGCGCAGTCCGGTGGCAAGTTGTGCTTCGTCCGAAGACTTTGAGAGCAGGCAGTTGGCGCCGGCGTTATGACAGGCACGGACGACGTCCGAGTTCGTGCCGCTGGTATAGACGACGATGACGCAATCCGGCAGCACGAAGCGCAGCTGGCGGATCGCCTCGATCGGATCCGCCTCCAGCCGGTCGATGTCCATGATGAGCACATCGGGGGCGAGCGCTTGGAGCACCGGAATGTCGACCTCAGCGATGCTCGCATCGGCGTGCGCAAAGGCCGCATTCACCGCCCCGGTGAGCAACGGCAGGTCCTCGGGGGCAATGGCGGCCAAGCAACAGGTGCGGGCCATGATATTTTTACACTCCTAGCGAAGGATCGTCGATCCCAAGGTATCACCCCCAGCAGAAGGCAGCCATCGTGAAAAAGCGCGATATGGTGATCGTCGACACCATACCGAAATCTGATCCGGCGTACCCGATCGTGAGCGCGATCCTTCGGGTCGTCCCGGCGTCGCGCTGGGCCTTCGCGCGCCCGCAGCCGGACGGCGAGCTCGGCAATCTGCTCGTCTCGGGCGAAAACGGCGGCGAGTTGGCTGCGCTCAAGAGTGAGGTTTCGGCCCAGCGAGAGAAGTCAAGGACCGGTCCGCGCATCGCTGCAACCCTCGGTCCGCTCGGCGACTACGCCAGCGGCGTCACGTTGCTTTTTGCCGACGGCAAGGCCAGCTTCGGGATTCTCACCTTGCTGCGAACGAGCGACCTGGGCCCATTTACATCGAGCGAAATCGCCATGCTCACGTTGGCGCTCGACTCGGGATCGGAGCGCCTCTCCTCGCTGCGCTTGAACGCCACTTCTCAGGCTCGATCGACCGCTGCGAACCGCGAAAGCGCCCCAAATCCCATCGAAAATCCCGAAGGCGAACACTACGTTCTGGACCAGGATTTGCAGATCGTCATGACCTGGACGTCGCAACAGCAACGGCGCGCCGCTCTTACCGGATTGCACACGCGGCTTGCGGATCGGCTCCCCACCGTGCTCGAAGACACGGTGCGAGCCCTGATCGCCGGCTGGCAGAGCGATCCGTCGACGCGGCTTCCGGGTGTGGCTCGTCCGGTGCCATTCCTCGTCGTACACACCCAACCCGTGTCCGGTCCCGCCGGCCTCTTTATCGGCGTGCGGATCGATCGTTTTCAACCCGCGCATTCGCTCGTGGAACCGGCGGCACGCTATCACATCTCGCCGCGCGAACTCGAGGTACTGGCGCTCTTGCTCGACGGTGCGAAGCTCGAGGAAATCGCCGAGGCCCTGAACATCACCACCTCGACCGTTCAGGATCACATCAAGAGCATGGTCGATAAGACCGAAAGCCGGAACCGCACGGAATTGATCGCGCGCGTCCTTGGATGGGAGAGCCCTCCCGAAGAACCCTAAACCGGGTTTTTCACTATACCGGCCCCAGCCATGCCCACGCTAAGGTTGTGCCATGGGTATACATATGTCCCTCAGGCTTGGCACCGCCGCAGCAGCCGTAGCATTGCTTGCTTTCTCGCCGCCCGCACCCGCCGTTGCGACGGCGTGCATGGGGTCGGATCCGGCGATCGTCTCGGTCGTCGTCAAGGGCATGCAGTCATCCGGCGGCCTCAATCACTACACATTGAGCGGCAAGGTTGTCAATCTGGGGACCTTGGCGCAAGCTTCGAGCACCCTGCAATTTGTCGACATTTACAAAGGCAGCACGAAGCTCGATTCGCGCGGCGTTCCGCCACTGCGAGCAGGCCAAGCGTACGCCTTCGACTACGTTTCGGCGCGATCGGCGCAAGCCGGTGCTCAAACGACGACGCTCGGGTTTCGGATGGACGTGCGCGAGCCGCCCAACTCCGGATCGCAAGCCTGTAACACCAGCAACGGCGTGACGATGGTGAGGTTCTGACATGGTGATGCGCGCGCTCGCATTGTGCTTAGCTTTCGTTATTTGCGCTAGTACCGTGGCGGTCGCAGATGTAGGATCCGCCCTCGTGGCCGCAGCGGATGCAACCTCCGCCAATTTTGGCAGCCCGCCGTCGGGTCAAGTTCCGATTCTCTACAACGATCACACCGTCTACGCCAGCCCCGACACGCTCAGACGGGGACGTGTTCTCGCAGCACTGGTCAAAGATGGCCAGATCTACGTACCGCTGCAAAGTATGTTCGAAGCGATGGGCGCGACCGTGTCCGTCTCCGGCGACACGTACACGGTGACGCGCGGCGACACGAGCGCCTCGGTCACGCTCAACAAGAATGAGGTCGTCGTCGACGGCGCTTCGCGCCCGCTCGACGTGCCGCCGATTCTCTACCAAGGCGTCGTGCTCGTTCCGGTGCGCGTGCTTTCCGAAGCGTTAGGCGCTTACGTCGAGTGGGTGCCGACGCGTCAGCTCGTCGTCGTTCGGTATATTCCGCCGACGCCGCCGCCGACTGCGCCGCCGACCGCGCCACCGACGCCGGTGCCGACCGCCGCGCCGACACCCACACCTGTCCCGACGCCAGGGTCGTACACCTTCTTCGTGCAAGGCGCGACGACGTGGAGTTCCAGCAATTACAACGAGTTCGTGGCGGGCCCATTCTGCGAATCGTGGCAGGCGAACTTCGCGTATGCGCCGCTCAATTCAAAGCTCGCCGTGAAAGTCGATTATCGTAACGACTCGTACATCACAAGCGACAGTCTCACCGATTTGCTCGGCAACCAGTTTACGCATTTTGCCACCATCGACGGCGGCACGTCCTTCACGCCGGTGTTCTGGGCACACCAAACCAGTTTAGATGGGCGCTTAGAGTACCAGATCATGAGTCCTCGGTTCTACGTTGGGCTGGGATACATGTGGACGTCCAATAACTACGGGTATCCGCATTGGGACGGACTCGGCGTTGGTGTTGAAAAGTTGCCCGACTTGCGCCCGGGGATCAGCTACTACGGCTCAGCGTTTTACTATCCGACCGTGAGCGGCAACTACACCGTAACGAGCCCGCTCAGTTCGAACGCGGGCAAGACCTATCAGATGCAGTATTCGATTTGGAAGCTCGATATCGGTCTCGCGCTCGCATTGCGGCATTTCCCGCTGTATCTCTACGGAGGCTTCGGCGGCGATCAATTTACGGCGAAAAAGAACGCGCCGATCGGTCAGACGCATGATGGCCCGTATCTCGGCCTCGGCATAAAGCTTTAAGGACGATGAAGATGCTCAAACCCTTACGCTTCGTTCGGTTGCTCTCCGCCGTCGCTGCGCTCGCGTTTGTGACCGCGTGCGCCTGCGGCAACTGCAACGTTCCGGCCCTGCACACCCTGCCGACGCCTCCCGGCGCGACACCAACGCCGGTGGGCCTTGTGCCGACGCCGGTCGTTACGCCGACGCCGCTTGTTCCGCCGCCGACGCCGCTGCCCTTGGCGGCATGTACACAAGGCGGTGCCTTCACGATTCCACTCGGCGATGCCGCGCCATTCGCGCTACTCGGCGCGGGCGGCATCACGAACACCGGCGGTATGTTCGTAACATACGCGACCGGCGCGACGAGCGCGGTGCCACCGTACGGCCCGTTCAACGATGATCTCATCGGTGCATATCCGACGACGACGGTGACCGGCATTACCGGTGCAAACACCCAAGGCGGAGCCACCGCCATCTACGCGACCGGTTTCAATTCGAACACCGCATTCCTCACCGCCGCGCAAGTAGCGGTGACAAACGCGTATAACCTCGCCAACGCAGAGGCGCCGACCGCTCCAACCTTCGGCGGCGGCTACGACCTCTCGCAGGTTCCCGTCGGATACTCCGGCGTTGCGAATTGTGGTCCGACCGGAACGGCCGTATGCGGATTAGGCGTGCTTGGTGCCGGCGTGTATAAATCGGCTTCGACGATGAACATTACGGCCGGACCGCTGACGCTCGACGGCGGCGGTAATCCCGAGAGCGTCTTCGTCTTCCAAATCGGCTCCGCACTCACGATGGCCGCACCCGGCGGCAACCTCATCCTGGTCAACGGCGCGAACGCCTGCAACATCTATTGGGCGGATGAGAGCGGAGCAACCCTTGGCGGCACGGCTGTCGGCGCGGTGTTCTATGGAAACATCATTGCCCCGACCGGCGCTATCGCGATAACTTCCGCCATCAATGCCTTTGGAGGGCGCGCGCTCGCGGGAGGTGCCGGCATTACCATCTCCACACCGCCGACGGGACTCATCATCACCAACCCGGGCGGCAACTAAAGAAAGAATGACCATGCAACGACCCCTCGCACTCTTTCTCTCGCCGGTCACGGCAACGGTGTTGCTGCTCGGCGCACCTGCACCGGCGATCGCCGCGTCGACGTTCTACGGTATCGTCATCCACGTCTCGGACAACAGCATCAAGGTCGAAGATACGCGCACGAAACAGACGCTCGCTTTCGAAATCGTACCGCACTTCGATCAGCTCTTCTCCGCCGATGGGAAGACCACATATCAAATGAAAGACATCAAAGCCGGACGTTACGTCGGCATCGTCTACGATCAAAAGATGCTCGGCATACGCCACGCTGACAAAGTCTATCTCCTCAACAACGCCAACCAGCGGGTCGGCCAGCCCTAGCAGCGCTAGCGCGGGTTCACGTTCGAAAAGTCGATCGTCCGCACGAGCGTCGCGCCCTCGTAGCCGGTGAGACGCACGGGTAAGTGGGTGACCTTCGAGAGGTCAACCACTTCCAGTGTAAATCCGGTGTCGCCGACGGCGTTCGCGGGAACTAGCGTCACTTCGTCGGTCGCCACCCCGTCGATCGTGGGCCCGTTGCCCTCGGCCACGACTCCCGCGGTGTCAGCGCCGTGGATGAGAATGGCGCCAAAGCTCAGCTGGTCGAGCGATGAGCCGCGAATCGTGGTCACTTGGGGGTCGTGTAGTGGAATCGTTTTCTTGAACATTGCGGTAAGACCAGAACCGCGGTGGGCGATTACCGTGGTTCCACCGCTCCACACGACCGTCACGCCGGCGTTGCGACCCGTAAGGACGTGCATCGTCGCACTCGATGGCTTGAGAAACGTGTAATCGAAAACTTCTTGCTGCGTCTGTGAACCGAGCTGCTCGGATGCCGTGACCCTCGTACTATATCCCGTGATGCCGACCCAGGCGAGCGCAAAGGCCACCCAAGCCGGCGGCATTACCATCAAGATGTTCACCTGATTAGTGTAGATCAAAAGAGGGCACGCAGAGAAGATGTCCGCGCCAACAGTTGCGATCCCGGGATGGTTCGTGGGGCTCAAACGATTCGAGCATTTTCCGCGCTGGATATTTGTGGCGCTGTCCGCCGGTGTTCTCGTTCTCGCGGCGGTCGTCATGATCGTCGCGTTACGTACCCACACCGCCGTGAGCTATAGTACAAAACCGATCGTCCGGCAAACGCTCGTTTTGAGCGTGACGGCATCGGGAACGGTGAATCCGCAGAACACGGTCACCGTCGGGACGCAAGTCTCCGGGATCATCTCTAGCCTTTACGTCGATTTCAACTCAAAGGTCAAGACCGGCGAAGTGCTCGCGCGGATCAATCCCAGCACGATTCAAGCGCAGCTCGATCAAGCTAACGCAAGCCTTGCGCAAGCGCAAGCAAGCGCCGCTGAAGCGAACGCAAACACGACCGCGCAAGCTGCCGGCGCAACCGCCGCGCAGACCGCGATCCCGAAAGCGCAGGCTGCGCTCGCCGTCGCACAAGAGCAGCTCACGCGCGATAACGTACTCTTGAGCCAAGGCTACGTCCCGCAAGAAACGGTGCAGACCGATCAATCGGCGGTCGCGCAAGATGAAGCCGCGTTAGCCCAGGCGCAAGCCGGCTACACGCAATCGCAGGCGCAAACGCAAGCGCAAGGCGCCGGCGCAAATGCTGCCGCGGCCGCGGTGCTAGGTGCGGAAGCGACCGTGCAACAAGACACCATCAATTTGAACAACACGGTCATCACCTCTCCGGTAAATGGAACCGTGATCGCTCGCGACGTCTCGGTCGGTCAAACGGTGGCAGCTTCGCTTGCCGCACCCACGCTGTTCTCCATCGCGCAAAACTTGGACAAGATGGAGGTCGACATCAATGTCGGGGAGCCGGACATCGGCGGTATCGTTCCCGGGAACACGGTGACGTTTACCGTGCTCGCCTATCCGAATTCGATTTTCACCGGTAAAGTGACGCAGGTGCGGATCAATCCGCAGACACTCAACAACGTGGTCACGTATGACGTCGTCGTTGATGTCGCCAATCCCAAGGGTACCTTGCTGCCGGGGATGACGGCGAACGCCACGATCGACACGGCGAGTGCCAACAACGCCTTGATCGTGCCGCTGGCAGCGTTGCAATTCGGCGCCGCGCGCGGCGCCGGACGCTCCGCGACGAGCGGCTCGGCGACGTGGGGACAGACACTCGGCAGTGCTTCGAGCGGGAGCACCGCGACAACGGGAGTCGTCTTTGTCGAACGCGCCGGCAAATTGCAGGCCGAGCACGTAACCGTGTTGCTCGCAAATAGTACGCAAGCAGCGGTGAGCGCGAGTGGAGGCAGTACGTTAGATGTCGGAGATTTGGTTGTCGTCGGTGAGAGCACGGGCGGAACGGTGGTCACGAGGAGCGCTTCCCATGCGGCGCCCACGCTCGGCGGTTCGAGCTCCAATGCGACGCGAGGGATCCATTAGTGACCGCGGTCGTCCATATCGAACAGCTTCGCAAAGTGTACACGATCGGAGAAACCCAGGTGATCGCGCTCGACGGCGTAGATTTGACGATCGAGCCGGGCGAGTTCATCGCGATCATGGGGCCCTCGGGCTCCGGTAAGTCGACCTTCATGCAGATCACTGGGTTGCTCGACACACCGACCTCGGGCCGTTATGCGTTTGAGGGCAAGGACGTCGCGAATCTGAGTGCGGACGATCGCGCCGACATCCGCAGCCGCCGCTTGGGCTTCGTTTTTCAATCGTACAATCTGCTTGCGCGCACGAGCGCGCTGGAAAACGTCGAGCTGCCGATGGTCTACGCTGGCGTTCCGGAAGTCGATCGCAAGCGTATCGCGCTCGAAAAGCTGGCGATCGTCGGCGTTTCCGAACTCGCGCAACATGCGCCAAACCAAATGTCCGGTGGCCAGCAACAACGCGTTGCCATTGCGCGTTCGCTGGTCAATAACCCAGGATTGATTCTGGCCGACGAGCCAACGGGTGCACTCGATACGAAGACGTCGGACGATGTCATGTCGATTCTGACTCGGCTCAACGACGAGCAGGGCATCACAATCATGCTCGTCACCCACGAGCCGGATATCGCGCTCTATGCCAAGCGCCTTGTGACCTTTCGGGACGGGAAGATTGTTTCCGATGGCCCGAACGCGCATCGCCACGAGCCGGAGAAAATCGTGGCATGAGCTTCATGGCGACCGTGCGCCTTGCCCTCGACGCACTAATTCGGAACAAGGTGCGCTCGCTCCTGACGATGCTCGGCATCGTGATCGGCGTGGCGGCGGTCATCGTGACGGTGGCGATCGGTAGCGGCGCCCGCACCTCGGTGACCAATAGCATCAACGCGCTTGGATCGAACTTGATTGTGGTGCAACCTGGCTCGGTGACGCAGGGCGGTGCGCGCACGGGCTTCGGCGGCGCTTCTACGTTGACGCCCGCCGACGGGATGGCGATGACGACGCTCGCCGGCGTGGCAGCCGTCTCGCCGCTCGTCACCGTTCGCACGCAAGTTGTCTCCGGTGCGAACAATTGGCAAACGACAATCAGCGGGGTCGCGCCGACGTACACATTCATCAAAGGCTGGCCGCTCGCGTCAGGAACGTTTTTTACCGACGAGGACATCGCGAGCTCGGCCAAGGTCGCCGTGTTGGGTCAGACCGACGTCAGCGAACTCTTTCCCGGCGGCGGCGATCCGGTCGGCCAGAACATCATCGTCAAAGGTGTGCCGTTCACGGTGATCGGAACGCTCACGGCGCTCGGACAAAGCAGTCTCGGCACCGATCAAGACGATACGATCTTGGTTCCTTACAGCTCGGCGATGCAGCGGCTCACCGGCCAGACGACGGTCAGCCAATTGATGGTGTCTGCATCGAGTGCAGCGCTGGTCGATTCGGTTCAGACCGAGGTGACGCAACTGCTCGAACAGCGCCATCGCATCGTGGCGGGACAACCGGACGATTTTCAAGTGCGCAACCTTCAGTCGATCGCAGCTGCAGCTTCATCAACCGGAGCGGTGATGGAGTTTCTCCTCGCCGGTGTTGCGGCCGTCTCATTGATCGTCGGCGGCATCGGCATCATGAACATCATGATGGTCTCGGTTACCGAACGGACGCGCGAGATCGGCTTGCGCATGTCGCTCGGCGCGCGTGGATCCTCGATTTTGCGTCAGTTTCTAACAGAATCGACGGTCTTGTCCGC
>Ga0302325_10002452_pt1 | contig 45066 bp, 28 predicted proteins | sample Palsa_T0_2_FD_201948 | JGI IMG/M metagenome (GOLD analysis project Ga0302325, IMG submission 201948) | Peat permafrost microbial communities from Stordalen Mire near Abisko, Sweden - Palsa_T0_2 | ecosystem: Environmental > Terrestrial > Soil > Palsa > Peat permafrost | place: Sweden: Abisko... | reverse complement strand
GTCGAAGCGGCCCCGACAATTTCGCGGCTCTTTTTCTTTTGGATGAAAACCGTTACGTGCAGATGTTCAACATTCCAATGGGAGTCGAGCTTTACAAGGGGATCTCCTGCGAAAGCGGGCGACGCCCTGCCAGGATCCGCGACGCCGATCTTGCGTAACGAACGCAGAGTAGCAACATGCTGCAAAAGGTGACCGGCATTCTCTCCTCGAATCACCGACGAATGCAGACCATCTTCGGTCACCGCCAGCCAGACTTCCGCCACATCGCCGGGCGTGTTTCCCGCAAGTTTTCCCACCGACACGTTGAAGCGCCGCGAGCCCTTCGAATCCGGCTTTGCCGCAGCGATCGAAACGTCCGTTTTTACCCCGTGCGCCGCCTGTTCGATTTCAACTTCGGCCTGCTGCGGATTGTTGGCCACGAACTGGCGGTGCCCGTCCACCACCAGCTCTGGCGTGTAGGCATCTTGCTTGATCAGGGTCACGTAGGATTGTTGCCGTTGCGTCCATTCCGCGGAAGAATAGGGATCGATCCACCCGTCGTGATTCCAATAATCTACGTGCTCTTCGAACGCGATGATCTCCGCGCCGGCTACCGGTTGTTGTGCTTCCAGTTCTTGCAACAGTGCATCCGCAGGCGGACAAGAGGAACAACCCTCCGAGGTGAATAGCTCAACCACCACGGGTTTCCGGCCAGCTTCCACGGCGCCGGTTTGCGCCTTCGCGTTTGCAACAAGGACGGAACAAACACTAAAGAGCACGAGAGAGAGCCTTAAGGCTGCGGCTGGAGAATTTCTCATCGTTTTCATCTCCTGATGCGAACTTTGAGTGCTCACTGTGGTAGAAAGTTGCCCAAGCGCAACTAGCGGTAGAAATCTGCAACTAGCAGTAGAAATCTGAGATGTTTTTCACCACCCAGCGCTGCTCTTCTTCGGCGAGTTCGGGGAACATGGGCAGGGCGAGCGCCTCTCTTGCGGCGCGCTCGGCTTCAGGGAAATCGCCCTCGCGATAGCCGAGATACACGAAACAGGGTTGGAGGTGCAGCGGGATGGGATAGTAAATCTCCGTCCCGATTTTGCGTGAGGTGAGGAACTCGCGCAGTTCGTCGCGGCGGCAGGCGCGGAGGACGTACTGATGAAAAACATGGTGAGCCTGCGCCGAAGTCTGCGGCAATTGAATCGGCGCTGTGCTCTCGGGTTGCCCGCCGGTTGATGTCAGCCCGGCGGCGGCGAAGAGTTGGCTATAGCTCTCGGCGCGCCGGCGGCGGGCCTCATTCCATCCCTCAACATATTTCAATTTCACGCGGAGGATCGCGGCCTGGATGGCGTCGAGGCGGCTGTTCCATCCGACCTCTTCGTGAAAATAGCGGCGCGGGCTGCCGTGATTGCGCAGGCGGCGCATATGTGCCGCCATCTCAGGATTGCCGGTGGTCACCAAGCCGGCTTCACCGTAAGCGCTGAGATTCTTTGTGGGATAAAAACTGAAGGCCGCGGAGATGCCCATCGATCCTGCGCCGCGGCTCTTACTGGGCTCATTTCCCCACCTTCCGCCGATGGCCTGCGCGGCATCTTCGATGAGAGACAGTTGGAATTCGTCAGCCAGCCGCTGCAATGCACCCATGTCCGCGCACTGGCCGTAGAGATGAACCGGAAGCAGAGCGCGAAGCTTGTCGCGCTTGCCGCGGCGCAGGACACACCCCGCCTGAGTGGGATCGAGATTGAACGTGAGCGGATCGATATCAGCGAATACGGGACGAGCTCCGGCGCGCACGATGGCGCTGGCTGAGGCGAAGAAGCTAAAAGGTGTGGTCAGAACCTGGTCCCCGGGCTGCACTCCGGCGGCGGCGAGGGCCAGCCACAGGGCATCGGTGCCTGAGGCGCAACCGACGGCGTCCCGCGTGCCGCAATAGTCCGCCATTTCGCGCTCGAATGCTTCCACTTCGGGGCCCAAAATGTAATGCTGCGAGGCGCAGACGCGCTCGACGGCAGCCAACACTTCGACGCGAATCTGCTCGTACTGCCGCCGCAGGTCGAGCAAGGGGACGGCGTCAAGAGGCTTTGCGCCCAGGGCATTCGCGTTCGCCACGTCCTGACTGGGCGAGGCCTGCTTTGTGGAAGATGGGATCACGGAAAGGGAGATTGTAGCAGCAGGGACGCATCCGAACCTAGGCGGCCCGGATGCCCGCTTGCCTGCCCACGATCCGCGTTCGGCTAGCGGGAATGACGTTTGCGGAAATACCAAAATCGGTAGATACAATTCTTTACAAATCCTGTTTTCGGGGAGGCCAAATCCTCGAGACATAACAAAATATTGGAAACAAAGACGTTACGCCATTCCCGTTTTTGGCGTGTGAGTTGCACTATCGCAATGTTCGAAGATGCGCCCGACGACGTTCCTTCAGGGCGCCGACACTACTTGGAGTTTTGTCGGGTGGGAGTTTTACTACCCAGAGTCTTTCTTTTCTTGATCTTCCAGAGTTGAGGAGAAAACCAATGAAGCAGGGCACGCGGAGTTCCAGAATTCTGGTTTCTTCAATGGTGCTGTTTAGCCTTTTGGCGTTCGGTTCCTGCCTGGCTTTCGGACAATCCGAAGCCGGGACGATTGCGGGAACGGTCCACGATACGACTGGAGCTTTAATCAGCGGCGCTACGGTGAAGGCTAAAAGTGTTACCACCGGAGCCGAGCGGACTACCTCGACCGGGACGGCGGGCCAGTATCAAATACCCGGCCTCGAACCAGCAAAATACGAGGTGACGATCTCGAGCCCCAATTTCCAGACTTTCAAGAGTGCCGTCGAAGTCACCGTGGGAGGAACCATTACGGTGGACGCGGCCCTGGCCGTGGGCCAGAGCTCGACGGTAGTTGAGGTAACGGCGGAAGGTGCCGGAACCCAGGTGAACACGCAAACGCAGGAACTCTCGCAGTTGATCGATACTCAACAACTGGCGCAGCTTCCCAGCCTGACGCGCAATCCTTACGATTTCGTGGCGATCTCTGGCAACGTGAGCAATGGCGATAGTACTTCCAACGGCGGAATGACCGGCGGCCAGGAGCTTTCGAGCCGCGGCGTAGGTTTCTCCATTAACGGACAGCGCGAATCTGGAACGGAGATTCTGCTCGATGGCGTGGAGAATGTCGCCGTTTTCGGTGTCTCGGTAGGTGAGGACGTCCCACTCGATGGCGTCCAAGAATATAGTGTGATTACCAACAATTTCTCGCCCGAGTACGGCCGCGCCTCAGGTGGCGTGGTAAACGTAATTACGAAGTCGGGTACCAACAATTTCCATGGCTCTGTGTGGGAATTCAATCGGCTTTCAGACTATACCGCCAACACCTACAATAATGACGCGCTGGGTATCCCGAAAGGCAGTTACACGCGCAATCAGTTTGGGTTTCAGGCGGGTGGCCCGATCATCAAGAACAAGTTGTTCATTTCGGAGAGCACTGAGTGGACTCGCGTCCGGAGTTCCTCGTCACAGGTCGAAGAAGTATTCGATCCCGCATTCATTGCCGCTTTGCCGGCAAATGCGCAAGCTTATTTTGCTTCCTTCGGCACAGGTGCAGTGGCTAGCTCCGGCGTAGCCTCCACCGTCGCTTCGATCAACGCAGCCAGCCCCGGCTTTATCGGCCTAGTAAATGGGACCACGACCCTCCCCGGAACCCTCCCGGTCTTCGATACTGTGAACTTCAATGTGCCCTATAACGATGGCGGCGGGCAACCTCAGAACACCTACACGCTAGTAGGACGAATCGACTACAACCTGAGCGCTAAAACCCAAATGTTTTTCCGAGCGGGTCGCGAGAACATCAACGAACTCCCGGGCACATCATCGTACTCCGCATACCCGCAGTATGATGTGGGCTCCGTTAACGCAAACCAGAGCTATCTGTTTTCAATCAACCACAGCTTCAGTAGTTACGTCCTCGATAATACGAAACTGAGTTTCACGCGTTTCAACAGCATAGACTCATTCAATAACGCGTTGGTCAATACCCCCAATCTAATGTTCGTTGCGCCCACTGACCCGGCCACAAACGGCATCATTCAGATGCCCGGTCTATTTAATGCGTCGGAGCCCGGCCTGGGTGGCTTACCATTTGGCGGCCCACAGAATACGATACAGTTCGAAAATGACCTGTCTTGGACTAAGGGCAAGCACAACATTCGCTTCGGTGGCCAGTTCACATACATCCAGCTGAACGTGGCCTACGGCGCATACGCGCAGGCCGTGGAACAGCTCGGCGATTCCTCGCAGGACAGCATGAACGACTTGCTCAACGTAGCGGGAAATCCGGGCGGAAGCCAACTTGCCGGCAGCTCTGGATTCACGGCTAGAGTCGACCCCAACGGCGCACTTCCGTGTCCGCTGAATGTATGGGGCGAATTCATCGGAACTACCGCCTCAGGCACCAACGCGTGTCCAGCGAACAGTGTCGTAACTCCTCCACTCCAGTCAGCTGCTTATGCACGAAGCTACCGCTATAAGGATTGGGCTCTATATGCCCAGGATAGCTTCAGGATCACCCCTCGTTTGACCCTGAACTATGGCCTCCGCTACGAGCACTACGGAGTGCAACACAACAACGTTCCGGGTCTGGACTCGAACTTCTATTTCGGTTCTGGTTCCACCCTAGAAGAGCAGGTCGCGACCGGCTCTGTCCAGATTGCGGATAAGAGCCCGATTGGACAGTTCTGGAAGCCGAGCTGGGGCACAGCTGGTCCGCGTGTAGGCTTCGCTTATGACATTTTCGGCGATGGGAAGAGCAGTTTGCGCGGCGGCTTCGGAATCAGCTACGAACGCAATTTCGGAAATGTGACCTACAATGCCAGCTTTAACCCTCCCGCTAGTGCTGTATTGGAACAGACCTGCGCACCAAGTGATCCGAGCTGCACAGTCTTGGTTACCAATAACGACCTCGGGCCTCTCGGCTTGCCGGGTCCCGCGAGCAATCTTGGCCCGGTTGAATTGCGCATGCCGAATCCCGTCATCCACACGGCGCAGACACAATTCTGGAGCCTGGGGTTGCAACGGGAAATAACTCACAACACGGTTATGGAGTTGAGCTATAGCGGCGCTCATGGCGTTCATCTCTATGACATCAATAACATCAACCAGTTCGGCGCGGCTCAGGTATATCTCGGGGCACCTCTAATCACTACGCCCGATCCGGCCACAGGCGCCACCTGCCCCGGATTTAATTTCATCACGAACGGCGACGAGTGCCTCACGCGTCCGAACCAGCAATATGCCGCGATCAACATGCGTGGCAGCGGCGGCAGCAGCGCCTACGACGCTTTGAACCTAAAATTCCAAACCCAGAACCTGCACCATACTGGTCTGAGTATGATTGCGAACTACACTTGGTCGCACGCCCTTGATGACATTAGTTCGACCTTCTCCGACAGCTTGCAGGGGGGATCCGGGTACATCGGCAGCCTTGGCTACACCGATCTGACCAACCCGAAGCTGGATTGGGGCAACTCGGACTACGATGTCAGGAATCGGTTCGTCGTCTCGCCAATCTGGGAGCTTCCCTGGTTGAAGAACGGAAGGGGAGTCGAGGCCCAAGCACTCGGAGGCTGGTCACTCGTAGGTATCTTCACGGCGCGCACGGGGATTCCATTCACCGCATACGACGCTGACAATATCGAAGTTGGGTATACTATTCCACGGTTGACACCGGCTACTCAGCCTGACTTCAGCGTGAGCAAAAATCCCGCTGCGATCGGCCCGAACGCTTTCAACCTCGGAACTCTGCCCCTCCCGGCAAGCTTTGCTCCGCTCAATACAACCCTGGGCATTTCGGATTTTGGGCCATTTCCGGCTGGCATGACAGCTCGCAACGCCTTCCGTGGTCCGGGGGCCTGGAACCTGGATACAGCTCTGAACAAGAATTTCAGGGTCACCGAGCGTGTCGGACTGACGTTCCGTGCCGAGGGATTCAACATTTTCAATCATCACAACATGTATGTATTTACCCCGGGGCTCGAATACGGTGGCGGCTCGATCACGTCACCCATCACAACGCCCATCACTGTCACGGGGCTTAAGGGTGGGCTGAATACCTTTGCCTCAGGTGGAAACAACGACGAGCGCCGGTTCGGCCAGTTCTCTTTGCGAATCAGCTTCTAGTTTGATCGCTGGAAACTTCACGCGGGGAGCCGAAAGGCTCCCCGTTTTATTGCGCTCTCGCTGGTTCCCCGAACTTACCCCGGTGGCGTGCTCAAGGTTCGAAAGCGGTCCCACTGTTTCCTCGCGCCGAGATGGGGGCATAATTCCAATTCCCATAGATGCTTCCGTAAAGGCATGTATCTAGCTCGTCAACATGCCAACACTTTGTCTGTATGTGTATGATATGCCAGCCTGTTATTGAAGGCCCGCTTTGGAACGTCAGTTGCTTCTGTAGGGTCGAGTAGTCGCAGGGGCGGAACGGCGAAGTTGGTCGCAACCCGTTTTATCACTTCAGAAAGATTTGAGTGCGGAGGGTATTTCCCATGAAGCAGCATGCATTTGGTTTTGTGGCTTTTCTACTTGCGCTTGGGCTGGTGTTTGGAGTGCTATGTGCGACGCCGGCGAATGCCGACAACCTGTACGCGAAAATTCGCGGCACAGTGGTGGACCCGACCGGAGCGGTGGTGCCCGACGCGAAACTGACCGCCACGAACGTCGCCACGGGTCTTGGTTACTCCGTCACGTCCAACAAGGATGGCCTATTTGAATTCCTGCAACTGCCGATCGGCGATTACTCGGTGAAGGTGGAGAAATCCGGTTTCAAGACATTCACGGAGGGCCACATTCACCTCGACCTCGATCAGACTTTCAACCTGCGGGTGGGGATGGAGCTTGGGGTCGTCAGCGATACGGTCACGGTCGAGGCCAATCCGGCGCAGGTAGAGACCACCAGCATGCAGCTCGGCACCACGGTTACGGGCCAGCAGATTGTGGACATACCGCTGAATGGCCGCAACTGGACCCAGCTCATGCAGCTTCAGCCGGGAGTCCAGTCATCCTCCGACCGCTTCGGGGCTGGCGCGTATTCCACAAATGGAGCGGAGACGCAGCAGAACTCCTTCCTGATTAACGGAACCGATTCCAACGACACGTCGTTGAACATTCCGCTCGTAATTCCCAGCCCGGATGCGATCGGAGAGTTCAATCTGGTGACCAGCACCATCAATCCTGAGTACGGACGCAATTCCGGCGCCATCGTCAACGCCACCATCAAGAGCGGTACCAATCAGTTTCATGGCGATGTGTTTGAGTTTTATCGCGACACTTTTCTGGATGCCAAGAGCTGGTTTGAGAATACCGCCGCTCCGTTTCACCAGAACCAGTATGGTGGAACCGTAGGTGGCCCAATCATTAAGGATCACGCGTTCATTTTCTTCTCCTACCAGGGTCGCCGTGCGACCGTACCCCAGGGATACACCGTGCCTACAGTCTTTAGCGCCGCCCAGCGCGGCGGCGACTTTTCGGCCGACACGGGCGGCGGAGCTTTTGTGCCCCCTGGCTCAGGCGTCGCGCCCGTCCCCTTGGTGGATTCCAACGGCAATACGCAGCCGGCGGGAACGTCGTACGCCCAGCTGTTTCCGACGGGCGTAATCCCAACTGCGGATTTGAACCCTCTATCGCTCAAGCTGATGAACCAATACGTCCCTCTGCCGAATTCTGCCAACAATACGTATCAATTCAATCCCGTCGAGACCATTAAGAACGACCAGTATCTTGGTCGAATTGATCAAAAACTCACGAACAAGGATTCTATCTGGTTCTACGGTTTGTATCAGAACAGCCCCTTTAACGAGACACTACCCTTTACCGGAGCAACTCTTCCCGGCTTCGGCAACACCAACCCGGAGAAAACCTACGAGTTCACGGTGGCACTGAACCACACTTTTTCGCCCACCTCGCTGAATGAGTTGCGCTTTGCCTATCTCCGGTTTAACTACATCGCGAATGAGCCCCAAAACATCGTGAATCCTGCATCCTACGGATTCACCGGCATAACTCCTCAGGCTCCGTCGCTGGAATCCCTGCCCGTCGTATCGGTAGGAGCCAACGGAGCTTTATTTACGCTGGGATTCAGTACCAATGGGCCACAACCGCGCGTCCAGAACACCTATCAGGTGGTGGATAACTTCAGCAAGGTTGCGGGCCACCACACCTTCAAGGCCGGCTTCAACATGGATCGGCTGGAAATCAATAATCCGTTCTACAACAGTATGAGCGGCAATTATGGCTTCGGCGCGGCCGGAACTTTTTCAACGGGCGATCCCGCAGCGGATTTCCTGCTCGGCTTTCCCGATACCTTCGCCCAGGGCAGCGGCTCCATTATCCGAGCCCGGGCGCGGGAATATTACTCGTATGGCCAAGACCAATGGCAAGTCAAGCCGAACCTGACATTGACGCTGGGAGTCGCTTGGGATATTGAAACCCCTTATGAGAATCTGTATGCGAACGGGGAAGTTATGTCCGCGTTTCGCGCTGGGCAACAGTCAACCATCTTCCCGACAGCTCCGGTGGGCATCGTTTTCCCGGGCGATAAGGGAATCAATAAATACGGTGGCCCCACGATCCATTACAACGACTTCGCGCCACGCTTGGGGTTCGCATGGAGTCCGGGAAGCAACCATAACTTCAGCGTCCGCGGCGGCATCGGCATCTACTACAATCGTTCAGAAGAGGAAACAGCCTTACAAACGCTGGGCAATCCTCCGTTCTCGCTGCTTTCAGCCGGGGTTGGCCAGCAGGGTGCCGCGCCGGGCTTTGGCAACCCTTACACATCGCAAAATTCCACAACTGTAGCGGGCTTAGCGCCGGTTACCATGGCTAACCCCTTTCCGTTTTCGCCCCCAGCAGCGGGCACTTCTCCTAATTTCGCGCCCTTTGAACCGATCGGATTCAATATGAATACCGAGGACCAACACTTGACCGCACCGCGTTCGACCAACTTCAATCTGAACTTCCAGTACCAGGTTTCGAAGTCGATGATCGCCACGATTGGCTACGTTGGGGCCATTGGGCGGCACGAAATTGGCGCCTACAATCTGAATCCCGCAGGCGTCGCTCCGGGAGTGAATTTTGACCCGGCGGCTCAAGGTTATGGAAGCGATATATTCCTGGCCGACGCCACCGGAGGCGAAAGCTTCCAATACGGCGCATATACCAATACCATCGGGCAAATTGGTGTACAGACCACCGATTACAGCTCCAACTACAACTCTCTGCAAGCGTCGCTTAATCGCCGCTTCACCAACGGGCTGGGATTCCAAATTGCCTACACCTGGTCCCGCAACTTTGATTACACCTCCAACCTGGAAAACAGCTCCTTCAATGGGCCTGGGTTCAACAACTTCGATGTCGCCCAGAATTACGGCCCTTCCGCCAATGACGCTCCGCAGCGCTTAGTGGCAAACTTTATCTATACGCTGCCCATCTATAAGTATGGTCATCACTGGAGGCGGCTAACGGATGACTGGAACATTTCAGGGATTGCGACGTTCCAGAGCGGATTCCCTGTCGAAGTCGCGAATTTCTTCTACGACGACTTGCAGTGGTCCTACCCGGATGCATACTACGCGCCCCCGGGTCGGGGCGAGCTCACCGGGACACCCCTGAGCATCAACCACAACCCTCGGACTGCTCTGGCGCAGGGTAATGCAGCCGATTGGTTCAATCCGGCAGCGTTTACGGCTCCCGCCCCCGGGACCATCGGCAACGCCAATCGCAATCCGCTCTACGGCCCTGGCCTCAACTTCTGGGACATGGCCATCGAAAAGGATGTGCACATTACGGAATCCAAGTACATCCAGTTGCGGCTTGAAACCTTTAACACATTCAACCACGCGCAGTTCGCCGCTCCGATCGGCGGCTTGGGCGAAGGCACCTTTGGGACAATCCAGGGCGTTCAATCGGCAACTACCAACGGTGACGGCCGAGTGGTGCAGATAGCTGGCAAGATTTACTTCTAGCCGACCGAAGCTAAGGCAAGACCTAACCAAGAAGGAGCATCCCGAAAAGGATGCTCCTTCGTTTTTGTACCGAACCACGCCTTTCCTGCGAAAAGTGATTACTTCCCGAACAACGGATAGTGGCTGGCCGCACCCATAAAGAACAGCATCACGAGTGACAGAAACGCGTTGGCTCGCGATGCCAGGAAGGCTTGCCGGGCCATGCTCTTGGCTTTGTCCGGCATGGGAGTGCCGTTGGTGGCGTTGTCGCGGGTCCATTGAATGAGGCGCTTCTGGATGCGCCAGATTACTCCCCAGACGTTGAGCAGCATAACCCAGCCCATGCCTCCGCCGATGCCGATGGCGAGCAGGCGATTGCTCTCCCAGCCGTGGCTGTTCAAACTCAGGAAGAGCCAGGCTGCGGCCGCGACCACTACGGCATAGACCACGCCAACGAACGCACCTTTGTCGAAGATGCCCTTGCCCGGGATCAGGCAGGCATAGAGCACTCCCCAGACGATCGTCCAGATCAGGAAGAAGCTGCCCACCACGGCTCCGTGGGAAGCGTTCAATCCCAAAGTCTGGGCGTTGTGGACGTCCGAAGTAACAATGTTCTCCCAGTAGATGATTCCGGCGAGAACGGTCAGCGCCGCCGACATGCGGAACCACCACAGCGCCCTCGTCATCAGCGCGGGCATCACTTTGCCCTTGGTGGCGGCGTCGAGCTCTTTCATCAATGGGACATTCACCAGGTTGAAGAAATAGAGGAGGCCGATCCAGGTGATGCCGGCGAGGAAGTGAATCCAACGGACCAGCATCAGGAAGTTGGTGTTGAAGTCCGGGGGAAAGTTGATTTGGGGTCCGAGGAAAGTTGCGAGAGCGGCGCTTGCCATGATGCCTCCTAAGATTTCACCGGTGCCTTCGCAAAACGCATGACACGTAACGCATTCACGAAGTCGGGTGCGGTGGGTGCGCAGGGCGCAATTGCCCACGCGGGGATTGTACACAATGACCGCGCGATCAGCCTCCGGGTGACCGGAAAGCCGAGATCCTGCCCTAAGCAACGTCGAAAAGTGGGGGGGCCGGCACCCGGCTGTACATTTTCTTCCGGTTTTCGCCCAAATGGGACAAAAGCTGATTTCCGCAAGTTCCGGGTTGAAAAGCGCGAGGGGACACCGTATGGTACTCGCAGCTACCTGCTGGGCGGCGCGGCCTTGGGAAACCGGGCGGCGAGGAGGCAGGCTGTCCCCCCGTGTTCCTTAGGCGGAAGGCCGCGAGGAAACGCTGTGGTTTTGAGCTTGCACTGCGGCGATTGCCGGACAGTGCAAGTTGGTTGGTCGCAGTTCACAAGAACCTAAGGAGATCGGCTATGGAAAGCAACAAGCCGGCGCAGAACATTCAGGATTCCTTCCTGAACACGGCCCGCAAAGAGAGATTGAGCGTTACGATTTATCTGTTGAGCGGAGTGAAGTTGACGGGCCGGATTCGTTCCTTTGACAAGTATTCCGTGGTGTTGGAGGCCAATGGACAAGAGCAATTGATCTTTAAGCACGCCATCTCGACGATCGTGATGGGCCGGACCACGTCTCATAGTGTGCATGTGGCGCACCCGGAGGCGAAGGTTGCAGCCGGAACCGGAACGGCAGCGGCGGCCACGGCCACGGCGGCGGCGGCGAGCGCCTCTGGGACCGAAGGGTAAGGCGTTTTCGGCTTGCGCAGTTCTCATCCCAAGAAGACTCGCATTCGTGCGCCCGTGGCCGCGAGCGTGCCTCTCGGCGGGCGGGTCGCGACCCCCGCAGGTGTGCAGGAACGCGCATTCTTGGTGGGGATCGATGTGCGGACGCGCGGACGCGGCGCCAAGGGGATGGTTACGGCTCAGGCGCAGGCGGCTCGCGATGCGGCGTCTTCTCCGGCCGCAGGGGGAAGCCCCGGGCAGCAGGTGCATGCCTCGGGGAAGCCCAACCCCAACAAGCCGAGCATTCCGGAGTTTGATGCCGATGAATCTTTGGCGGAGCTGCGCACGCTGGCGGAAAGCGCGGGCGCGAAAGTTGTCGGTGAAATTTTGCAGCGGCGCGATAGGCCCGATCCGGCAACTTTGATCGGCGCAGGCAAGCTGGAAGAAATTGCGGGCGCAGCCGCGTCGGTGAATGCCGACCTTCTTCTCTTCGATCACGATCTAAGCGCTTCGCAGCAGCGCAATATTGAAAAAATCGTCAAGCGCAGAGTGATCGACCGCACCCAGCTTATCCTCGACATTTTTGCGCGTCATGCGCGCACGCGGGAAGGCCAGTTGCAGGTGGAACTGGCGCAGTTGCAATACATGCTGCCACGGCTGGCGGGGCGCGGCGTGGAGATGTCGCAACTCGGCGGCGGCATCGGGACCCGTGGTCCTGGTGAAACGCAGCTTGAGACCGACCGGAGGAAGATCTACCGGCGGGTACGGCACGTGGAGCAGCAACTGGAAAACGTGCGCCGCATCCGGGCGCAGCAGCGGCAGCGGCGGGAATCGGCCCCGGTGGCGACTGTGGCGCTGGTAGGCTACACGAACGCGGGCAAGTCGACGCTGTTCAACGCTCTCACTCGCGCCGCGGTTCTGGCCTCGCCCCGCATGTTCGCTACGTTGGATCCGACGATTCGGGCGGTGGTGCTGCCGTCGAAACGTAAGGTGCTGCTCTCGGATACTGTGGGATTTATTCGCAACCTGCCACACACACTGGTCTCGGCGTTTCGCGCCACGCTCGAAGAAGTGCAGCGGGCGTCGCTCGTGGTGCAGGTTTCCGACGCCAGTAGCCGGCTCTCAGCCGAGCAGGACGCGCAGGTGGAAATCGTTCTGAAAGAGTTGGAAGCGGAAAAGAAGCCGCGCCTGCGAGTGATGAACAAGGTCGATCTGCTGGACGTGGAAGTGGCTGAGAGTTTAGTGAATGACGCTCAGCTGGACACGAAGACAGTGTATGTGTCTGCAGCCGAAGGTACCGGTCTGGATCGGTTATTGGTGCGCATCGACGCCATGATCGAGGAAGACCCGGTCAGCCGCGTGCATCTGCGCGTGCCGCAAAAAGAAGGCAAGACGCTCGCTATGCTTGAAGCCAAGGCGCGAATCTTTTCGCGGAAGTACAAGGACGGGGCGGTAGAGTTGGAGGTCGAGGCGCCGGAGTCGGTGGTGCGGAAAGTAAGGGAGTTTGTAGTGGGGTGAAGACTTCGCCCAGATTCCCGGGGCGGTCAGTCCCCCGTGCTCGACCAGTAGTTGCCTCCTGGCGAAACGCAAAGGTCATGAGGTTTTCCGCCAATCAGCCTTGTTCCTGCTCTGGAAAAATCGCCGAGAAGGTCTGAGATTACTTGGATCGGTCTCCGGGCGAGATCGCAGTGTGCTTCTTTCGAGGCCAACTGATCCAATGTCCCCCGTTTCTCCAACGTCAAAATCGTGTTCGTAATGGAGTTTGCGACCGGGTTGTACAGCTTCGGATCGCCGTTGTTATACCAAAACATTCGCTCAGACTGAAGGGCTTGATGCACCTGGAGCCGGAACTCAAATCTCCTGTGCTCGGGAGAAGAAGGTATATCCATGAGCGTGTGGTAGGTCTCCCGCGAGGCTCCGACCCCGGTCGTCCGAAGGTCTCCGTACGGGATGCCGGCCCAATTCGAAATGAGGAAGAGTTCCGGTATCCAGTAGTCGCTTATGTATTCGTAGGCGGTGAAATGGATGCCAATTCCTTTTTCCCTTCCGTTACCTAGGGGAAGCCTACTTAATTCCTGTTCGAGATTGGCCGCGGTTGCGATCGCAAAGTCTTCTGGCGACGAAAACGTTGGGGCAAGGTGAGCTTGGCTCCGGAGCCAATCGAGCGTGGACCATTGTCCATACGTCGCGAGGCCCCAAAATGCAAATGCACCGCGCCAATGTTTGACCGGAGCCAGCTTCGTTTTTTGGCTTTTCACAACTTCCCACGCGTCGTTCCTGCGTTCGGTCACAAAAGAATCCGAAGCGTGAGCAGTGAAGTGTCGCGAGATTAAAGTAGAAATGGCAGTCATTTGCTCCTCGCGGAAAGGAAATCAGCGGTCGCAAGTTAAATGGGCCGGCAACCAAGAAGCGGTGACATTCCTTGGCTATCGGCCCATTCGATCCTGAATTGGATCGGAGGTGATGATTTAATGCTAGTCCTCTTTGTTGGGAAGTCAAGGATTAGTTGCACATTTCTGCAGGGGCTGGGGAATTGTTGCCGACTGTCCGGTTTTTCCGGTTTTGAACTCTTTCGTCCGCCGCGGCCCGAAAATCCCCACCGCCCCGTCCACGAAGCCAAGCCAGAGCCCTGCACCCGCAGAATCCCTGCCGACAAAGGCCACCAGCAAAGGAAACCACCCGCCCTTTCTGCAGCCGGATGAAGGCCGCATCCAGGGACATCTCTATTGTGGCAGGACAAGGACAAGTCCTCGTCCTTGACTCAACTTCCACCCAAGGACTACGCTCATCACAGGTCGATGATGGAAGCGGAGATTGAAGCTGTGCTGCTTTTCTAGATTGACGCGTGCACCCGCCGGAGTACCGTAAGAAGAACCGCAAGGAGACCAGCCATGCCTTACAAATCCGCCAGCCCCTTCGACAGCATCGAGAGCGCCCATGAATTCCTCGCCCTGCTGGCCGAAACCGTTCGCGAGGCCAAGCGCGACGTCGAAGCCGACGTCCAACGCGAAACAAGCTCTGAGTTCCCCCGCCGCCTGGAAGCCCTGCGCACCGCCCTCTACAGCATGGAAAAGCTCGAAGTGCACATGAATAAAAGCCGCCGCATCCTCAACGATCTCCGCTCCCTGCGCCGGCTCCTCTTCGACGAACGCACCGCCAAACCAAAGTCACTCCCGCTTCCGGACGAGAAAACCGAAACCTCCATCGGACTGCCGACCCGGGAGCGGCGACCTAACATAGCCCAGAGCCTGCGCTGAGCGAGCAAAGCGCGTCGGGGAGGATACCACCCAACTTCAGTCTCCCGCCCAAGCCGCTGTCAAATGCGCGCCTGCTGGGCGAGTGAAGTCGCCGGTTGAGACTAAAGGCTAGTTAGGTCAAGGGTGAACGCTCAGGCCCTCTGCGCTTCGCGCTTCAGTGCGCGCTCGAGGGTTTGATCGAGCGCGGATTTGGCCTTCTCGTATTCCTCTTGCGAGATTTGGTTTTGCTTCCGCTCCACTTCGAGTTGGAAGAGTTCTTCCTTGATTCCTTCCATCAGCATGGAAGTCGGCCGAACGGCAGACATGCGAGCCGCACCCGCGGCAACGACTTCCCCGGGCTCGAAGTCGTCTTCTTCCTGCATGGGAGAGCCAGTTTTTTGACGCCTCAGAGCGCGTGCCGCCGACTGTTGCCGGGACGCTACGTAAACGCCACCGAGGACCAAAACCGCGGCCAAGCCTCCTAGAATCCACCAGCGGTATTTCTGCAGAGGATCCGGAGCATCGATGGGTGGGCCCAATCCGCCGCCGGGCCGGTTATTTGCCTGGGCGCTGCCTGGGCCGGGCGCGGAACTTTGCGCGCCTTCTTCCGGCCCCTGGCTTTGGCCGCCGCTTGAGCCTTGCGTGCCGCTTTCCTGCTGGCCCGCGAGCGTGCCTTCACCCGAAATTTTGAAAGCGAGGTTCTGGCCGGGCGTGGTGTTCGAAGCGACCTGCACGCGGGCGTCGGGCTCGTTCGGATAGTTAATCAATTTGAAGCCCGCGGAAGTGGCGGCAGTGAACTGCATCGCCTTAGGGACCATGACTACGAAGTGCTCCAAGGGATACACCGATTTGGGATCGAGATTCGCGCTTCCGCTGTAAGGAAGCTGGTAGGCGACCTCGAACCGCGTGAGTCCGGGCCGCAACGGAAAGATGAACGAATAGCGGTTCTTCTCGCCCTCGGGCACGGGGGCCGACTTCAGCGGATTGCCGTTTTCGGTTGTGGCTGTGGCGGAATCGGCAATGATCTGCGCACCATTGGGAACGTAGAACTCAAGGTTGCGTTCATTCATCTGGGTGCGCGGTGGGTTGGAAGTGTTCTGCACGCCAAATTCACGGACGACTTCGATCTGGCCCTGCGCCGCCTGAATGCGCATGATGTCGGCAAGCACTGTGATGCCCTCTATCTTTTTGGCGACGTCATAAACCTCGAGTTCGACGGACGTGGTTCCGGGAGGAGCCATGCGGTGGTAGGTGACGTCCTGATGGATGGCGCGGACCAGATGCGGGGACTGCGCGTCGTCGAGCTTGAAAATGAATTGTCCCTTGGCATCGGTGGTGGTGCGGCCGGCTTCTTCCATCCCTTGACCCAGCTTGAGCAGGACGATTTCGTCTCCTACGGCGGGCTTGCCGGTGGTTGCGTTCTTCACGGTGCCGGTGAGAGTCTGCGCCGCCACGAGGGAAGTGGGTAGAAGGATAACGAGCGTAACCGTAATAAGGATGCTCGCGCCGCGCTCGACAACATGGGATGAGGATTTCAAAATCTGGGTTCCTTTCAGGTTCTTGTTCTTTCGGATGCTGGCGCGGGATTATTTTCCAGGCGGGTAATCTCGGCCAGGATGGTGGCGGCCTCGTCCTGCAAGGAAGATTTCAGCGAACTGTAGTCAACGTCGGGAACCTTACCCGCTTTGTATTCGAAGTTGAGGTCGCGCAGGTTTTCGTAAACGGCGTCTTTGCGTTCGCGCAGATAACCGGCGCGGGTCTTTTCCGGACCAAGAAAAAGTTTTCCGGGAAGATAGAAAACGTAAAAGCAGGTCGCGAGGAAGAGAAGGATGCAGCAGATGAGCCAGATCATAGATCAGTCTCCTTGCCGGCCTGGTCGCGGAATTGTTCGAGTTCAGCGCCGCGGACGGGACGCAGGCCATCGGCGAGGGTGGGAGCTGGACGGTTCTTCCAGGCGCGAATTACAAGCACAATCAGGCCAAAGCCGAAGATCAGCGCGGCAAATGGAATGACATATGCCGCGCGGTCGAAGCCCTTCGTGGTCGGGGCCGCCAGAACCGTGGGTCCATACTTTTGTACGAAGCCTTGCTCCACCAGGCTGTCGCTATCTCCGCGGGTGAGCGATGCCATGAGCTCGTTGCGCATGCCGTCGGAGGCAGGACAGCCGACGTGATTGCATTCCAGCAGAATCTGGTTGCACCCACAGATGCACATCATTTGATGGCCGATTTCGGTGAAGCGGGTGGCGGGATCTCCGGCGCCGAGAAGCGCAAAGACAGCGGCGCAGAGTAGGAGGGTCTGCGCGGCCTTGCGGCCTCGTATGCCGACCTTCGACAGTAAACTCAATCGGCTGGGCATCAGTCTCCTGTAGCCACGGGAGCGGGGTGCGCTTGCCCCAGGCGGCCAGGCGCGGGAACTCGCACGGGCGCGGGTGCGTTCGGAACCAGAGCAAGCACGGTTCCGATCAGCATCACCCACACGCCCATCCAGATCCACATCACCAACGGATTCAGATGCGCCTTGATGATGGGATGACCGTTATCCGGGTTCAGTCCCTCGAAGACCACGTAGAGATCCTCATTCAGAGTAGAGCGGATGTCGGGCATGGTCGAGGTCTGCTGGCTGGCCTTGTAGAAACGGCGCACCGGGGTCATCGTATCGATCTGCTTGCCGCCCTTATATACGTCGAGAAGTGCCCACTCGCTGGCATAGTTGGGGGCGTCGTCGTCGGTGTAAGAACGGCAGATCAAAGTGTAGGGGCCGATGGTCATCTGGTCGCCGTTTTTCATCTCCATTTCTTTGTCTTGATTGAAAGCGGCTCCGGCAAAACCGATGATGACCACGACCACGCCGAAGTGGACGATGTATCCGCCATAGCGCCGCGTGTTGCGGTGGGTGAGTTGCACCATCGAGGCGAACATGCCCTGACCGGTGTGTTTGGAGATGACGCGTCCTCCACGGTAGAACTCGCTGGCTACGGTCAGGGTCACCAGCACCGAGAGCGCAACGGCCATCAAGGAATAGAAGTAAGAAATATCCTGCCAGGGTTTGAGGCCGAACACCGAGCCCCAGCTCTGCGGCGTGATCATCAGGAAGATCGCGACCGCGATGGCCCCGATGGTTGGCCAGAGGAAGTTGCGTTTCAGGCTTTCCAGTGAAGTCTTGCGCCAAGCCAGCAGCGGGCCGATGGCGGTGAGTATCAGCAGCAGCAATGCCACGGGAATGGCGACGCGGTTATAGAACGGTGCGCCCACCGTGACTTTGTTGCCTTGCACCAGCTCGGAAATTTTCGGAAACCACGTTCCCCACAGCACTGTGAAGCAGAGGAGAACGAACAGCAGATTGTTGAACAGGAAGCTCGACTCGCGCGAGACCAGCGATTCCAGCTTGTGTTCGCTCTTCAGATGAGACTTGTTCTTGAAAAAGAAAAAGACGAATACGGCGAAGGTGATCAGGAGGAACCAGCCGAACCACTCGCCGATGGAAGATTGCGCGAAGGCATGCACGGAGCTGATGATGCCGCTACGCGTGAGAAACGTTCCGAGAATCGCCAGCCAGAACGTGGCGAAGACCAGCCACATGTTCCACATCTTCAACATGCCGCGTTTTTCCTGCATCATCACCGAATGCAGGAAGGCGGTTCCGGCGAGCCAGGGCATCAGCGAGGCGTTTTCGACTGGATCCCATCCCCAATAGCCGCCCCAGCCCAGCACGGAGTAGGCCCAGTGGGCGCCGAGAAAGACTCCGCAGGTGAGAAAGGCCCAGGTGACCATGGTCCAGCGGCGCGTGATGTGAATCCACTTTTCGCCGGGATACTTCATGATCAGCGCGCCCAGCGCGAAGGCGAAGGGCACGGTGAATCCCACGTAGCCCAGATAAAGCATGGGCGGGTGAATCACCATCTCGGGATACTGCAGCAGCGGGTTCAGGCCGTTGCCGTCAGCGGGAATTGTGCCTTGCACGATGGCAAAAGGATGGGCCGCGAAATTGAGCAGAGATAAAAAGAAGATCTGCACGCCCGCCAGAACCACCGAAGCGTAAGCGAACAGGCGCGCGTCGGTCTTGTAACGCAGGCGCAACACGAATCCATAGGCGGCAAGCAGCAAAGACCAGAACAGCAGCGAACCTTCCTGACCGGACCACAGCACCGCGAACTTGTAAGGTCCGGGCAAGTCGCGATTGCTGTGGTGAAGGATGTAGGCAATGGAGAAATCGTCGCGGAAGGCGCAGATGACCAAGACCACTGAAGCGAGCAAGACTGCGGCGAAAGTGGCAACGCCGGCGCGGCGAGCGGTCTCTCCGATGCGCTCCGAGCCTTGGCGGAGGAGCGCAGCCAGCGAAGTGCCGCCGGTGGAACGGGACATGCCGGGGTGGTAAGCAGTCTTCTCGCCGGGTTGCAGACTCGGGTGCGAGGCCTGTTTCTGAAAAACCAGCGCGATGATCCCTGCGAGAAACGAGTAGACGCTCAACGCCAGGGCGAGAAGCAATGCGAAACTGCCAATTATCGCCATGTGGGGGAACCCCGGCCTATTTTTTCAGAAACGCCCCCGCGAGGCAACTGCCAGGGCCGGTGGTGGAAGACGGCGGCCAAAAGTTCGACCAAAGTTTCGGCCGCCGCTTGTCTTGATGAGGTCCGGAGGCTTCTAAGCGCTCTGCTGATGGTAGCGCTGCCGGATTTCACTCTCGGCGCTCAGCCAGTCCTGGGCCTCGCTGCCGGAGGCGTTTCCGCGCTGCAGGTAGAGTTCATAGGCGCGGCGCCGGATCTCGTCGTCGACGTTGATGGGGAGCAGATTCTTCCGAGGCTCCGTCTTGAGAACCTCGATCTTCCTGGGCGCTGGGGCCATTTTGGTTTCCGGCTGAGTTCGGGCGGGTGCGGTTTCCGCCGCAACTGCTTTTACACTGGGCGCGCTCGCGGGATTGCTGATGCCGGTTTGTTCTTTACCGGTTTGTTCTTTACCATTGGCCTTACTGCTTGAGGTAGATTTAGACCTTGCCATATTGGGATACTCCTTAGCATATTCCTAAAGATTTAGGAATGAATTGAGTTGTTCGTCGAACCACCTACACGTTGCCCTGCAAAAGATATTAAGGATAGAGACTTTTCGCTTGTGCGGAGTAACATTAGTATAAACCCTCACAGCCTGTGGAAATACTCATTCGGACCAAAATTTGACGGTGACATCCGAGGTTCAAAAGCGCATTGGGCAACGCCTAAGCGTGCCGACTTTGGGTTGCCCGCGTGGCGAATTTGGCTTGCGCTTGGCTGGAGCAAGAGACCTGGTGCGAGGCAGGTTTGTTATAATCGTGGCTTCTCGAATGGCGCTATCGTCTAGGGGTTAGGACGGAAGATTCTCAATCTTCAAACCCGGGTTCGATTCCCGGTAGCGCTACCAGTTCTCTCCTGCTATCACCTGATTTTCCCTATGCTTCTCGCGTCTCGCCATAAGCGGTCAAATCAGGTCGTCCCAGGTAGTGGGGCACAATAGCGGCAGATAGGGGGCACAATTTGGGCACAGTGCCGGGAGACGATTCCCCCATAATGAGACTGCTCCCCGCCCGTAACGCTCACGATGCGAAACGCTTCAGTAGCCACGGCGGCCATGATTGATTCAGAGCCTCATCCGCTTCCATGCAAAGGCGGTATACGTGCTCCAGTGCATACCCTTATGGTTTGTCGGGAAAGTCGTCCGCTGTGCTTCCCGAGCCTCCCAACTTCTCGCGGATGGACTGCGCTCGACTGAGGGCACGGTTATGGGGTGCTTCGCGCTGGCTCTCGTATGTAAGTTGGTAGCTAGAGGTTCTCGCGAGAGGATTTCAGATTACTGTTTCGGAATTGATGAAAGGGGTATAGACTGCCTCTCTTCACGAGAAGAGACCCGCCTGAGTCTCGGCGAATTCGACGGGTGTCGAGCACGCCGCGTCATCATTCGCAACATGGTTGATGCGATTGCTGACCGGGTAGCAACGCATCAACTGAGCGTCACACGGCTTCAACAGATCGGAGGCCGCTTCGACGTTAGTCATTCCGGGATCGAGCCACAGATCGAAATTGGTTCGGTCGAGAATGACCGGCATCCGGTCGTGAATCGCAGAGGCAACCGCGTTCGGTGTCGTTGTCAGGATCGAACAGGATTTGACCCACTGTCCGCTCGGGTCTTTCCATCGATCCCACAGTCCTGCGAATGCGAACAACTCGCCATCATTGACTTCAAAGCAGTACGGCTGTTTAGCCTTGCCCGTTTTCTGCCACTCGTAAAAACCATCTGCGGGAATCAAGCATCTGCGGAGTTTTAGCGCATCACGGAACGCAGGTACCGTCGCCGCCGTCTCCGATCTTGCGTTAATCATCTTCGCCCCGCCGGACAAATCTTTAGCCCAAAAAGGAACAAGTCCCCAGCGGACTAGCGACAATTCGCGGCGCGGCTCCTTGGGATTCTGGCGTATGACAGGAACAGGCTGCGTCGGGGCAATGTTGTAGCGAGGGGACCAGTCTTCCTCTCCAACGCTATCGAAATATTCTTCGACAAGCTGCTTTCTACGCGACAGTCGATAGCGTCCACACATGGGGAGATTATGGCAGATCACCAGCAAATTCCGCTGACCGGCTGCTCTTTTGGGCGTGCTCAAGCCATTACCACCTTGACAACTCTTTCGGCCCAGAGCAGAATTATACATTCGTAGCGAACAAAAAGCGAATATATTTGGGTTGCCTATGTCCTCCTGCTCACTCCGCGCTCTGATTGAAGCCCGCATACCGTCCGCTTTTGCTTCGCACAAACGGCTGGAATCTAGAACCATTTTAACGGGCATCCCTGAAGTTGATTCTTTGACAGGCGGCATTCCAATTGGTGCCCTGACAGAAATATCCGGCGTGGGCAAAACTTCAGTTCTCGTGTCCCTGTTAGCTCACGCTTCCCACGAACATTACTGCGCTCTGGTCGATGCTAGGGACTCCTTCGATCCTGCTACCGCAGAGGCGGCAGGAGCAGATTTATCTCACCTGCTCTGGGTACGGTGTGGAAAGACAAGACAGAAGCTACGACCCCTTGAGCAAGCGTTCAAGGTCACAGACATGCTTCTGCAAAGCGGCGGATTCGGCCTGATCGTCGTCGATCTGAGTGACATTGCGGAGAAGGTTGTCCGTAACGTACCGATTAGCTCGTGGTTCCGCTTTAGCCGTGTGGTTGAGAACCAGCATACGGCGCTCGTCTTCATTGAACGGCAGCCCCATGCGACAAGTTGCGCGGGATTAGTTCTGAAACTCGCCGCTGCGCCAGCAACTTTCTCTGGAAAATTGCTGACGAGCTTCACATTGAATGCTGAGGTGATCCGTGCTCGTGAGAGAAAAGGCGTTCAATCGGCAACATCAGATTTTTCTATCAAAGCACAATGGGCCTAGATCATGTTCGCGTGCTTACTCATTCCCGATTTTCCCGTGCAGGCGGCTTTGCTATTGGAGCCAAAGGATACGAGAGAAGTCCTAGGACGATCTCCAATAGCTGTTCTTGACGGCCCTACAAACTTGCTCAAAGTAGTTGCTCTCAACGATGCGGCTAGGAACGTCGGTGTCAAAATCGGTATGACAAAGTTGCAAGTCGAAACTTGTGATGGAGTATCGTTACGAAACAGAATTGCCGTTAACGAAGAATCCGCTCAAGATGCGCTGCTGGACTGTGCAGCTACCTTCTCCCCTTGTATTGAGTCTACATGCCCTGGAACAGTGATCCTCAATCTAGCTGGCACAGAAAAATTGTTCGGTTCTCCTGAAAAAACAGCCTGCAAAATTGCTGTGTACGCTAGACAGATCGGCTTCCATCTGCGAATTGCAATTGCCGCTAATCCAGACGCAGCACTGTATGCAGCACGAGGCTTTTTAGGTATTACGATCATCCCGGAAGGCGACGAGGCTAAGGAACTTGCGCCGTTGCCTGTCGGCATACTACCCACTACACCTGAATTGTTAGAAGTATTGGAAAGTTGGGGAATTCACACCTTTCGGTCACTCGCAGCCCTGCCTACAATCGCACTCGTTGAGCGGTTGGGACAGGAAGGTTTGAAGCTGCAAAAACTCGCACAAGGACACCTTGCTAGGCCATTGCTGGCCGTGGAGTCAGCCCCGAAGTTTGTCGAGAGCCATGAGTTTGATGATCCAGTAGAAACCTTGGAGTCACTGGCATTCATTCTCAATCGACTTCTGCAACAAGTCTGTGCTCGACTTGTTTCCCATTCGCTGGCTACCAACGAATTGCGACTGACGTTAGACCTAGAAGTGAGAGAAGTTCAGAATGGAAAAACCGGGGAGCAGTACAGACATGAGTGGAAGCTGCCTGTTCCCACGCAAGACCGGAACATGCTTTTTACGCTGGCGCGGCTTGAGCTTGAAAGAAACACGTTTTCAGCCCCCATACAAAAATTAACGATTGAAGCCGTACCAATAAAACCTCGGATAGCCCAGGGCAATCTGTTCGCACCGCCAACACCCGAAGGTGAGAAGCTAGAAATCACCTTGGCACGGATTCGTGGAGTTGTAGGCAACACGGATGCAGCGGGCATCAATTGTGTCGGCTCCCCGAAGCTCCTTAATACCCACGAGCCTAACGCTTTCGCCGTCCAAACGTTTTCAAGCGCAACGGAGAAACACGACCTATCGGCGGGGTCTCCTGGCATTGCACTGCGAATATTCCGCCCTGCTTTAGAAACCTCTGTGGAACTTGCCGACGAGACACCGCATTTTGTCCGATTGTGGAAGAAGCATCGCCGCGTGCTTGCCGCATCAGGGCCGTGGTGCAGCTCTGGTAGCTGGTGGAACTCTGCTGTTTGGTCACGGGAAGAATGGGACGTTGCTCTAAAGACTTTTGATGGAATCGGCTATTACCGAATTTACCTTGATCGACTCAGAAAACAGTGGTTTGTGGAAGGCGTCTTTGATTAGCCGTGCAATACGTGGAACTCCATGCCCGTTCTGCCTTCACATTTCTTGAAGGCGCATCCCTGCCGGAAGTTCTCGCGCAAGTCTGTTCCGAGCGGAATATGCCGGCAATGGCGCTCTTAGATAAGGATGGTGTATACGGTGCTCCCCGTTTTCACATGGCAGCAAAGCAATACAGGATCAAATCTCACGTAGGAGCAGAGGTCAGCATTGCAGAATATGGAAATCTTCCTGTGCTCGTCGAGTCTCGCACTGGCTATCAGAATTTGTGCCGTCTGATTACAACCGCCAAATTACGCACGAAGAAAAAAACGATTGCCACATCCAGCCTCGATGAATTGCACAATCATGCTGAAGGACTGATCTGCCTGACCGGGGATGAGAACGGACCACTGGTTCATGCTTTGCAGCATGGCGGGGTGTCAGCGGGCCGGGACGTGCTGCACAAACTGGTATCAATCTTTGGCCGGGATAATGTCTATGTCGAACTGCAAAGGCATTCTGATCGTATTCAAGAATCGAGGAATCAAGTCTCGGTCGAATTGGCGAGAGAACTTCATCTAGCTCCGCTGGCAACGAACGGTGTTCGTTATGCCACGCGAGCCGAACGGCAGATTGCGGACGTATTTACCTGCATCAAGGAAAAACGCCGTCTTGATACAGCGGGCCGTTCGCTTTCTCAAAATTCAAAACGCTATATCCGCAGTGCGGAAGAGATGGGCCGGCTCTTCTCTGACTTCCCGGAAGCAGTCGCCAATACTAACGAACTCTCTTCACGATTGGACTTCACACTTGAGAAATTAGGCTACGAGTTTCCCCGCTATCCCGTGCCTGAAGGCGAGACCATCGACTCTTTCCTGCGAAAACGAACATGGGATGGTGCGCGGCTCCGCTATCAACCTGTTACAAAGCGTGTCTGCGAACAGCTTGAGAAGGAACTGTCTCTTATCGAAAAGCTCAAGCTGGGAGGCTACTTTCTCATCGTTTGGGACTTAAGTCGATTTTGTCAGCGGAATGGAATTCTCGTGCAGGGACGGGGATCGGCAGCGAACAGCGCAGTCTGTTATTCGCTGGGAATCACGGCTATAGACCCGATTGGGATGGACCTGCTTTTTGAGAGGTTCTTGTCAGAAGAGCGCGGAGAGTGGCCCGACATCGACCTCGATCTGCCCAGCGGAGAGGAGCGAGAGAAGGTCATCCAATACGTGTACGAACGATATGGCAAAAGTGGCGCAGCCATGACCGCCAATGTTTGCACTTATCGCGGCCGTTCTGCCGCAAGAGAGATGGGCAAAGTGCTCGGCTTCGATGAGGAAACCGCGTCTCGGCTATCAGCGATTGTGGGTACGTGGGAATGGAAAGACCCGAATGACACGATGGAGCGGCAGTTTACAAATTCGGGTTTGAATATTCATCATCCGCAAATTGCTTTATACCTCAATCTTTGTCAGCGAGTGCAAGACTTACCTCGTCATCTCAGCCAGCACTCCGGCGGCATGGTCATCTGCCAAGGACAACTGGATTCCGTAGTTCCGCTAGAACCCGCTACCATGCCAGGACGAGTAGTAGTGCAGTGGGACAAGGATGACTGTGCTGATCTCGGGCTTATCAAAGTGGACCTGCTCGGCCTTGGAATGATGGCTGTGCTTAAAGACAGCATCGAACTGATCCACGATCACTATCGAGAAGAAGTTGACCTCGCTCATCTGTCCCAGGATTGTCCCGATGTTTACGACACGATCCGCAAAGCCGACACCATTGGTATGTTCCAAATCGAGAGTTGTGCTCAGATGGCGTCTCTGCCGCGCAACAACCCGACACGCTTTTATGATCTGGTGACACAAGTTGCGTTGATTCGTCCGGGGCCGATTGTGGGAAAGATGACAAATCCATATTTGAACCGGAGACAAGGTAAAGAACGTGTCACATATCCGCATCCGTCATTGGTGCCTGTTTTGGAAAGAACGCTTGGAGTGCCTCTTTTTCAAGAACAATTGCTGAAGATGGCGATGATCTGCTCCAACTTCACGGGCGGCGAAGCCGAAGAATTGCGCCGTGCTCTCGGTAGCAGACGATCTCGACAGCGGATGAAAGAAATCGAGGGCAAACTACGTGCTGGCATGAAAGCGAATGGATTCCCCACCAGCACGCAAGATGAAGTTGTGCAATTCATCTCATCCTTTGCTTTGTACGGTTTTCCCGAGTCGCACGCCGCGAGTTTTGCTTTAATCGCGTATGCCAGCGCCTTCCTGAAGGTTCGTTATCTGGCAGCATTCACAGCCGCATTACTCAACAATTGGCCGATGGGCTTCTATCACCCCGCGACCATCGTAAAGGATGCCCAACGTCACGGCTTGAGAGTAAAGCCCGTGGACGCGACCCGCTCAGAGTGGGGATGCTCGTTAGAACTAGATGGGAATGCCGCCACGTTACGTATCGGCCTCCGTTACGTGCGGGGACTGCCGCAGTCTTCGGCAGAGGCGTTGATAGAAGCCCGTGCCCTGACGACATTCGTTTCGGTTGATGACCTAGCTAGACGTGTGCCCCAACTCAGCAAAGCTAATCTGGCAATGCTGGCACGCATTGGCGCTCTCAACAATCTTAACGATGAGAGACTGCATCGTCGTGATGCACTGTGGCAAGTCGAACGGGCCGTCCGAAAGCATGGACCTCTGTTTGAAGGAATAGTAGATTTTGACACTGAGTCGCCCTTGTCTCGCATGAGTGCCGAAGAAAGACTCGTTTCCGATTTCCACGGTACGGGGCTAACCACTGGTCCTCATCCTATGGCTTACCAGCGAGACGCTATCCGTCGCATGGGCATCCATTCTGCGATAGAGGTGAAGAACCTGCCAGATGGAAGAGAGGCTGTGGTCGCCGGATGCGTCATCACACGCCAAAGGCCGGGCACTGCAAAGGGGCTGATTTTTATGACCCTGGAGGACGAGACAGGAACTGCAAGAGTGATCGTCAAGCCCGACTTCTATGAAAAGAACCGAGCGGCTGTGCTTTATGAAAGATTTGTTCAAATTTCAGGAACGATCCAGAACCGGGACGGAGTTGTTAACGTCATTGCAAACCGAATCGACCCGTTGGCGATTAGCGCCGCCGAGACCCTTTCTCACGACTTTCACTAAGTTGCTCACCCCGGCGCTCGCCACTCGTCTAAGCCCAACAGCACAGCGATCAGGCGCGGACGCTCCATCCAGTGCTTTATCGAAGGTTGCGACCTGTATCTGCTGTTCGATCCCATCAGAGAAGAGGAGTCTTCCAATGTATAGAATTCGTTTGTTTGCTCTGCTTTTGGGTCTTTTGTCCGTAGCGAATTTCTGCCACGCCCAAACTGCCACCGGCGAAACCTTGATGCTCGATCTGCCCCGGCAGAGCCAGCATGCGCAGATCACGCAGCGCGTTGGCATCACCGACATCACCATCAACTATCACCGGCCGCTGGCCAATGGCCGCCAAATCTGGGGTAAAGTTGTGCCTTATGGGCAAGTCTGGCGCGCGGGAGCCAACGAAAACACCACCATCACGTTCACCGATCCGGTCACGATTGAAGGCCAGCCGCTCGACAAAGGAACTTACGGCCTGCACATGATCCCCGGCGAAAATCAGTGGACCGTGATCTTCTCGAAGACCTCCGCCGCGTGGGGAAGCTTCAGCTACAAGCAGGAAGAGGACGCCTTGCGCGTTACCGTGAAGCCGCAGGCGGCCGAATTGCACGACGCGCTAGCCTACGATTTCGATGATCTCAAGCCGGATTCCGCTGTGGTTACGCTGCGCTGGGAAAAGGTCGCGGTGCCCTTCAAAGTTGAGGTCAAAGTAAACGACATCGTCGAAGCCAGCATTCACCGACAGATCCGCGGACTCAATCAGTACTACTGGGAAGGCTGGGACGATGCCGCCGGTTACCTCCTCGCCAACAAGATCAATCTGGACGAGGCCCTGAAAGACGAAGATCTGTCGATCCAAGCGGAAGAACGCTTCGACAATCTGCTCAACAAGTCGCGCATTCTGGAAACCATGGGCCGCAAGGATGCCGCCACGGAGTTCCGCAACAAAGCATTGGAGAAGGGCAACGCGCTGCAGCTTTATTTTTATGGCCGTCAGCTGCAACGGGAAAAGAAGCAGGAGGAAGCATTCGCCGTTTATCGCTCAAACGCGAAGAAGTTCCCCGACTATTGGACGTCGCACCTCGGTCTGGCCCGCGTTTATAGCGGCCAGGGCGACTTCGACAATGCCGTCAAAGAGGTGCAAACCGCCCTCACGGGCGTGCCGGATGATGCCAACAAATCTAACTTGCAGAACTACGTAAAGCGTTTGCAGTCAAAAGACGACATCAACCGCTAGCCAGGTCGTGATCGAAAGACCTTGAGAAAGAAAATGGGCCAGCCCCGTGGGCCGGCCCATTCATTTGCAAATCATTTACTGGGACGATTCGATTCCGTCTCTCACCACACCCGGCAAGCGTTCGCTCGGACCATCCTCTGGCCAGCCTTGCATCCAAAAGCCTGGGCGAATTCCGGCATGTTCGAAACCACATTGTCGATGCGGAAGATGGGCAGCGAGTGCGGATCGGTGGTAACCGACAGGCGCGCCACCTCCGGCCTGATGTTCGTGCACCACGAGTAGGCGTTCGAGAGGAAGAAACGCTGGCGATAAGTCCAGCCGTCCGGACCTTTGTCGTCGAGCGATTTGCCTTGCTTCTTGAGTTCGGCTTCAAGCGCATAGAGCGCCAAATGAATTCCCCCGTTATCCGCCGTGTCCTCACCCTGAGTCAGTAAGCCATTCTGCTTGACCCCGGGACCCGCGTCGGGAACCTCCTGCGTGTACTCGTCGGAGATGCACTTGCCGCGCTCGTCATATTGCTTGGCGTCCTCGGCGGTCCACCAGTCGCGCAGATTGCCCTGAGCGTCGAATTTGCGCCCCTGGTCGTCAAAGCCATGCGTCAGTTCGTGGCCGATGACCATTCCGATCGCGCCGTAATTCACGGAATCGTCCATGTTTTTTTCGAAGTATGGCGGTTGCAGAATCCCGGCGGGAAAGTTGATTGTGTTCAGTTGCGGATCGTAATACGCATTGATGGTGGGCGGCGTCATGGTCCACTCGCTGCGGTCCACAGGCTTGCCAATCTTGGCGACCCATCGTTCGAATTCGAACGACGACGCCTGTCCCACGTTGGCGAGGTAGCTGTCGCGCGTAATCTTCACGCCGGAATAATCGCGCCAGTGCGAAGGATAGCCGATTTTGTCCTCAATTCCCTTCAGCTTGACCATAGCCTGCTCTTTTGTGGCGGGCGTCATCCAACTCGCGCTGTCAATGTCGTCGTGCATCGCACGTTCGATGGCATGCACCATTTCCAGCGTGCGCGCCCGGCTCTCCGGCGGGAAGGCGCGGTCCACGTAGGCCTGGCCGAGCGCCTCGCCGAGATCGCGGTCGGCGTTGTGCACACAGCGTCTCCAGCGCGGCTGGTTCTGTTCCTGTCCGGCCAGCGTGTGGTAGAAGAAGTCGAAATTCTCGTCCCCCATCGCTTTGGTCAAGTAGGGCGCCGCGTGGTGAATCGCCTGCCAGCGCATGTAGGTTTTCCAATGATCGAGCGGATGTTCCACCAGTAATTTTTCCTCGGCGCGAAAGAATTCGGGTGAGCTGACAATGTAGTGCTCGCTGGCCGGGGCGTTCACCGCTTTCAAATAAGCGCTCCACTCGACGGAGGGCGTAAGTTCGCGGATCTGCGCCAGGCTCATCTTATTGTTGATGTTCTTCGGATCGCGCCGCTTGACGTTATCCATTTGCGCCTTGGCCAGCGCGGTTTCCAGTTCAATCACAATGCCCGCATCGTCGCCGGCTTGCGCTTCCGCTTCACCCGCCAGCACGAACATCTTCCGCACGTGCACGCGATATTGCTTGAGCGTCTCCACCGACTTCTCGTCGGTGTCGATGTAGTAGTCGCGATTCGGCAAACTGAGGCCGCCCTGATCGATCTGCGCCACCACTTTAGAAGCGTCGTCAAAGTCTTGGCCGCCGCTGAAACCGAAAAACGGAGCGTTCGTCTGATTGTCAGATCCTTCCCATGCGCCGGGAAACAAGTGATGGAGATGGGCGATTTCGAGCGTGATTTCTTTCTTGGACTTGAGAGCGGCAATGCGGTCCAGTTCCGGCTGCAGAGGCTTCAGGCCGGCCGCTTCAATCCCGCTTTCGTCCATGCAGGCGGCCCAATAGTCGCCGATCTTCTGCTGCCCCGCGCTGCGCTTGGGATCGTTGGAGCTGTTTGCTTCCAGAGTCTCGCGCAGCGCGGTGTCGTTCCACATTTCCAGGCCGCTCCCGGTGCCCCAGTCCACCTGGTCGGGAGGAATCGGGTTGGCCGCGAGCCACTTATTGCAGGCGTACTTGTAGAAGTCGTCGCAAGGGTTCAAGGTTTTGTCGACCACGGTTGGGTCGAAGTGTTCCAGCTTGGGAGCGTCTTTGGTTTCGTCGGCCGCGGCTGTCCCGCCGGCTGCGGAGTTGAGGGTTGCCTTTTGCCCGAGCAGCGCCACGGGCAAAGTCAAGAGCAAGCATAGGACGATTCTGGAAATAGACATTGGGCCTCTTTGTGAGAGTGAACGGAATGGGAGCAGGAATAGCAATGGCCGCTTAAGGTACGCCTACAAAAGATATGCACATCGGGAAGATGTCCACGTAAAGGCCGCAGGTTCAACACTGCGAAAGACGAGGCACAACACCCCAGCACCTTCCCGTAGAACAACATACTACAGACGAGCCGCCGGCCGGATAGTTAGCTGGGGCGTCCGGGAAGTTCGGCTGCCACGGCATCAATCGCACATCGGAAATCCGGCGCTCCAGGCCTACCCGGTGTTGTGCAGTCCAGCGGCGATGCCGTTGATGGTCGCGCCCAGAGGATACTCAAGCTTTGCCACGTCCTGGCCTTGCTGCTTGCGCCGCAAAAGCTCGACCTGGATCAGGCTCATCGGATCCACATAAGGGTTCCGCAAATGAATGGAACGCGCCAGCACCCGGTTGCGCGCCAGCAACTCGCGTTGGCCGGAGATCCGCAGAATCATCTGCCGCGACCGCAGAAACTCGTCTTCCAGCATGGCAAAAACGCGCGCGCGTAACCCCGCATTCTTCACCAATCCGGAATAAACCCGGGCAATCGAGAGATCGGCCTTGGCCATGCCGAGCTCGACGTTGCGCGCCAGGTCCGAGAACAAGGCGAAATGTTTCAGCATTTCGCGCAGCAGCCGCTCATGGCTCTTGCCCTTCGCGACAAAACTCTGCAGCCCGTGGCCTACTCCGTACCAGGCCGGCACGGCGTGGCGGCTCTGCATCCATCCGAACACCCACGGAATGGCGCGCAGATCCTCCAATCGGCGGCTCTTGGTCCGGCGCGATGGCCGCGAGCCGATGCGCGCCGCATCCAATTCATGCACCGGCGTGGCCTGCTCGAAGTATTCCAGCACGTCGCCATTCTCCGCGATATCGCGGCGATAGACGCGGTAGGCTTCCAGCGACATTTCCTCCATCGCCTCTTCCCAGCGCCCCTGATCCTTTGCTTGCTCGGACCCAGCGCGCGTGAGCGCTTCCAGGCTGGCGGCAATCATCAGTTCCAGGTTCCATTCCGCCAGCACGGCATCGACGTACTTCCAGTTGAGAACCTCTCCCTGTTCGGTGATGCGGATACGCCCGGAAAAGCAGCCTTCCGGCTGCGCCAGGATTGCCGAGTGCGTGGGGCCGCCGCCGCGCCCAACCGTGCCGCCACGGCCATGAAAGAGCCTCAGTTTCACTCCGCATTCTTGCGCCGCCTGATGCAACTCCCGGTGCGTTTTGTATAGCTCCCAGGTACTCGTGAGCATTCCTCCATCTTTATTGGAGTCGGAGTAGCCCAGCATAACCTCCTGCCACCGTCCCCAGGAATCGAGCAGCGGCTGATATTCGACATCCCGCCACAGACGGCGCATCACGCCGCCGGCCGCGCGCAAAGAATCAATCGACTCAAATAGCGGCACCGGCATCAGACCGGGGTCGTTCAGGCCGGAGCCGTTCAGGCTTGCTTCATCGGGGCAGGGATCGTTCAGGCAAAAATCGACGCCAGAACCAGCCAGACTCACGCCGCAAGCCTTCGCCAGACGGACCACGTTGAGTACATCGTCTTCGGATTCGGCGCCGCTGATGATGTACTGCCGGATGGACTGTGCCGGATAAGTCTGCTTGAGTTGCTGAACTACGCGGAAGGTCTCGATCAGCTCTCGCGTCTGGGAAGAAGTTGTCTCGCCACTTTCCGGGAAAACAGCGCCCGCCGCCGGCGTAGTCTTCGCCAGATCGATCCGTTTTGCGCCGATCTCCCGAAGACCGTCCGCGTGCACCCGGGCATGTTGGCGGATGTCGAGCACCTGCAGATGGAAGCCGAATGTTCGGATCTGGCGCAAGAGTGGATCGACAAACGTCTCCGCCAGACGCTGCCCGCGATTCGATATCAGGCTCGTCCGGAGCGTGACTAAATCGGATTCAAATTCCGCCGCATCTTTATAGGAATCCTGTGCGTTCGGCCCCTCCCGGCTGCGCTGCAAGCGATGAAAAACGTAGGAAAGAAAGCGGCGGTAATGCTCCACGGTGTTCTCCGGCCCCCACGCCATTGAAGCGCCGGGCATCGATCGCTCATACTGCGCCAGCCGCGAAAGAATTTCTGCGGAAGCCGCCACCTGCCGTGACGACGAACTCAAGCAATCGCTCAGGAACTCCACCTGCCGGCTGTATTCGCGGAGAATCGCCGTGCGCGCCAGTTCAAGCGCATCCTTCACGCATTCGGGCTTGACCAACGGATTGCCGTCCCGGTCGCCGCCGATCCACGACCCGAAACTCAGTAGGTTCGGCAGTTCGGCCGCATCGAGAACCATGCCGTAAGCATCGCGAAGCGATTCCGCCACCTCGGCATAAATACGGGGCAGTGTTTCAAACAGCGATAACCGGAAGTAGCGCAATCCCATGCGAATCTCGTCGTTGACGGTAGGCTTCGTTTGCCGAACTTCGTCGGTCTGCCAAAGCGAGGCTATCTCGGCGTGGATGAGCTGTTCGCATCGCCGGGCTTCGCCCACGGTTAGCGGAAGACGATCCAGCCGTTCCAGTTGTTCGGCGATGCGTCGCCGCTTCAGCAGCACCGTCTGCCGCGCCACTTCCGTAGGATGAGCCGTGAACACCGGAGTCACAATGACCTGGCGAAGAGCGGCCAGCGCCGCGTCGGCGGAGATCCCGGTTCCCTTCATGCGCAGCAATGTTCCGTGCAACGATCCGGGCAGCGGCGCGCGGTGCCGGTCCAACTGGCCGGCGCGGCGCCGCCGCTTGCGATGGTTGGTCTCCGCCAGATTTGCCAGTTCGAAATAGATTGCAAAAGCCTTGGTCACCTGATAAGCGCGAGTCAGATCCATCTCCGAAATCATCGCCTGGGCGCGGGCCATGAGTTCGCCGTGAGCGGCGGCGGCGGGACTATGCCCGGCCCGCTCGCGATGCCGAATCATCAGCCGGCGCAACTCTTCCACGATATCGAAGAGCTCCTGGCCTGCCTGCTCCACCAGCACTCGCCCGAGCAAGGCGCCCAGCGAGCGCACATCCCGCCGCAGGGCATGATCCTTGGCGGAATCGTCCGACTGCGCCGTAAGTTCGGACAAACGGTCCTTCTGATGGTCCGCTTTCCACAGTGGTTTGGGCCGGGTCATGATGGAGCGTGTCGAGACGCGATCAAACGACAGGATAAATCAAAGCAATGCCCAGCGCGGAAGGAACGACAGATCAGACAAACGGAGAATGCGGTGGGATACTGGCAGGCGTAACCGCGATTCTACTTCGGAACTTCGAAGCGGTATCCGATGCCGCGCAGGGTTTTCAGATGCCGCGGATGGTGCGGATCGATTTCTATTTTTTCCCGCAGCCGCCGTATGTAGACGTCAATCGAGCGCGGTGTCACGAAAGGTGTCTCTTTCCACACCGCGTCGAGCAACTGGTCGCGCGTGAGCACACGGCCGCGGTGGGCGGCCAAATATTCCAGCAAGCGGAACTCGCGCACGGTGGTAAGAACCGCTCTTCCCTGTACCTGCACCGTCATCGAAGAAGCGTCGATTTCAAGGTCGCCCAGCCGAAGCACTTCCGGAGTTACCGGCGGTTGGCGCACGCCGCGGAGCACGCTGCGAATCCGCGCAACCAGTTCGCGCGGGCTAAAGGGTTTCGTGATGTAATCGTCTCCGCCCAGTTCGAGCCCTTTTACGCGGTCCGCTTCGGCAGTCTTGGCGGTCAGGAAAATGATGGGCGTCCCGGAAAGCGTGGGGCTCTGCCGAATCTGCCGGCACAAATCAAAACCATCCGCGCCGGGCAGCATCAGGTCCAAGAGAAAAAGCGACGGCATCTCGCGCAAGGCCTCCGACACGACCGATCCGCCGCTGACGAAGCTTTGCACGCCAAAGCCCGCTGCCTGCAGGTTATGCGAGATCAGCCGTGCGATGTCCTCCTCGTCTTCCACCACGAAGACCAGGCGGCGCGGCACTCCGGCGATCCCCCTGTCGCCTGGCGGTTCGTAAGGTCCCAAGGGAAAGTGCATGGCTCGATTGATCGCGAAGGGCGCAGAGCGAACTCCGGCGCCGGGTTCTGCCTAGAATGTAGGTTGGGTATGTTGCGACAATGTTTCCCGCATGTTAACGAATGGTGAATTTCCGGAGGCAATTGCCGGTTGCCCGCAAGAACCAATCCAAGAAACCGCAAAGAACTGGCAACTGGCCGCTGGCAACTGCTCCTATGTTGCCGCACGCTTCTTCGGTGCGTGCCGCAAGCTGCGGCCTTCGATCAGGCTGTAGAGGTCTTCAGCGAGATTGGTGGTGTGGTCTCCGGCACGCTCCAAAGCTTGCGCCATGAGAAGCACGTCAAAACTCGAAGCATTGCTGCCCGCAGCCTGCTCCGCGAGGTGCTTCTGGAATAGAGCGTGACAGACTCGGTCGATGTCCTTGTCCATTTGCAGCACTTGGCGGGCGCACTCCAGGTCGAGATCGACGAACCCGCGATACACCAGATCGAGCATGTTGCGCAGGATCTCCGACATCTCCACCAGCTGGCGCGCATCCGCGGCCGGCATCTTCGCCGTTCGCGACTGCACCCGCATGGCCACGCTCATCATCAAATCGCCGATGCGCTCCAGGTCGGTCGTACACTTCAGGCTGGTCAATAGCTGGCGCGCGCGAGCCTCACTCACTCGTGTAATGGCAGCAGGCAAACGCTCATCGATGTAGCGCTCGATAACGTCGAGTTCCTGCTCGCATTCCTTGATCGCCAGGAAAGCCATGCGGGAAGAATGAGTAAGCAAATCGCGCACGTTGTAGGCCGCATCGCGAGCAATCAAGAACGCCTTGAGCGCCGTACGCGCCAGATCGTCGAGCGATCCCCCAGCTTTCCTCACGGCTCTCTTGTCGGCTTCCTGATTCTGGCGGGGCACAACCTCGGCGGCATCCGGTGGACCGGGCTCTTCAACTGTGGTCCGCGATGTTGCGGCTTTGCGGGGCATATGGAACGGAGGCGATTCGCCGGAGGAGGCAATCGCGGTTCGGTCGCCTCAAATCAAGTATCTCACTACCCACTCCACAGGCAGTCTACTTCAGAAATGTGAAAGGACAGTTAAAACCCGGTTGCGTACTGCCGGGATGCCGACTACAGTGGGTTTTGCTGGAGCGCCTGCTTCCCTGTCGGGCCCTGACTCCTCATCGCGGCTCGATAATGGAGCGCTCAAGTCATGGAACTACTCGAACACCTGTGTCGTCAATTCGCCTACGATGACTGGGCCAGCCGCGAGGTGCTCGCCGGACTGGGGGCCAGCCCCCACCCGCCCGCGCGGCCGCTGCAACTTCTGGCGCACATTCTTTCTGCAGAACGCCTCTGGCTGGAGCGGCTCACCCAGCAGCCGCAAAGCCTCCCGGTCTGGCCCGAATTCAGCCTCGACCAGTGCGAAGCCCAAATCGCCGCACTCGGCAAACTCTGGCCCGAATATCTCGGCCAGCTTTCTCCTGCAAAACTCTCGGAGAAAGTCACATACAAGAACAGCAAAGGCGAGCCGTGGACCAGCGCCGTCGAAGACATTCTGACCCACGTCGTGCTGCATTCGTCGTATCATCGCGGTCAGATCGCAAGCCTCATGCGCGCCAGCGGAGCGATTCCCGCCTACACGGATTTCATTCACGCCGTGCGCCAGGGGTTGGTCGAATAAGCGATTGACTGAACGGGCCGCCAACCAAATAGAACCGAGCAGGAAAGTCACACTATGGAAACCCGCCGCCTCTACCTATTTACCGCCGTACAAGTCGTCGCCATTGGCGCGGCCCTCTGGCTCGCATTTTCCATGTCCGGCCCCTGGGATTTGCAGCGCAGCATTGGCGCAGCCCTGGTGGTTATTGGCATTGGCGGGATTGCAGCCGCACGCTACCAACTGGGCAAGTCTTTCGCCATCCGAGCTGAGGCTCACCAGCTAGTCACCCACGGGATCTATTCGAAGATCCGCAATCCCATCTATATATTTGGCATGGTTGTGATTGCTGGGTTCATTCTGGTCCTGCACCGGCCGATCCTATGGCTGCTTCTTCTCGCAGTGTTCGTGATGCAGATCGTTCGCGCCCGCCGCGAAGCCAGCGTCCTCGAGACCGCGTTCGGCGATGCTTACCGCGAGTACCGCCGCAAGACCTGGTTTTGATTAAATCCCAGCGATGATGATTCCGAGTCCTTCCCATAGCCTGCGTGAAGACGTAATATTTCATCGGATGAGAAAAATACCGCTTCTTCTTCCGCTCTTGCTCTGCGCCGCGATTGTCCAGGGCGCAGACGAGCCCAAGTTCCCTTCCATGCCCGCCGCTGTTTCGAGCAATGCCGTCGCCAGCCTCAAAGGCGGCTTCGAGCTGTTTTCCATGATGGGAGTCGGTCCCAAGAAAGCCTGGGACGACGTTACAAACCAAGTCTACATAATGACTCTAGGCCACACGGGGAAGTGGCACGAGGGCCGCCCGGTGCCGGGAGTCGCGGGCCGTTTAAACGCTGCCGCCGCCGGTGCCAAGGGGCTGATCGTTCTTATGGGCGGCTTCGTGGCCGATAAGCAGGGTGACGACGTTACCGTCCCCGACGTCAATATCTATGAACCCGGCGCTCGCCGCTGGTCCCGCGGCCTCGACATCCCTGTTCCCGTGGATAGCGCCGTCGTCGGCGCTACGCATGATCGCTTTGTCTATCTGATTGGCGGCCGCTCTTCGAGTGGCCCGGTAAACAACGTGCAAGTTTACGACGTTGAAAAAGACACATGGATTCAGGCCACTCCGTTCCCCGGCACTCCCGTCTTCGGCCTGGCTGGCGGCGTGGTTGCCGAAACCATTGTCATCGTCGATGGCGCCAAGCCGGGTCCCGCTGGCGGACCGCGTTACCTGGCCTCTGACGAATGCTGGCTCGGCAAGATCGATAAAAAGGATCCCGGCAAAATTGAATGGAGCAAGCTGCCGCCGCATCCCGGCGCGGCGCGCTTCGGAATCGCGGCCGGCGGCGACGACCGCGATCACCGAATCTACTTTTCCGGTGGCACGGCCACTCCTCACGATTACAAAGGCATCGCCTACGACGGCAAGCCCGCGGAGGTTTCCCCCGTCACTTTTTCCTACGATGTGCACGCCCACCACTGGGAGACCGTCACCGAGACCACCTTCGACGCCCGCGCCGACGGCCGCGGCCTTCTGGAAACGCTCCTCGGCCCCGTAGTCCTGGGCGGAATCGCCGGTAACCAAGCCGTGACCGCCCGCGTCACGCTGTTTCCGAAGAAGTGAACGGTTCCAAATGCTCTCTGAGGTACGAGCAGTCGCACCGTCTGGCGTCCCCCCGAACCAGCAGATTCAGCGTTGTGCGCCGAGGCCCTTCAGTTTTTCGAGCGCGGGACCGAGACAGCGGCGGGCCGATCCACAGTTTGTCGTGATCGTCGTCTCCTTGATCGCACGGTGCATGCGACTTCTGCCCGCGAACGAGTTTCCTGTCCCCCTCTTCAGTTTGATAGAATCGCTCGTGAAACCACGGAACTCCTGATCGTGCCTTGCCGTTAAAGTGCGGTGCGGGGTCGACCCGGTTTCGAAGTAAGTTGTTGTAAGTAAATAAGTTGTTGTAAGCAAAATAGTTGGCGGCGTAGCTCAGGTGGCTAGAGCGACGGTCTCATAATCCGTAGGTCCGTGGTTCGAGTCCACGCGCCGCCACCAAATCTTCTTATAGTTTGCGGTAAGTGCCGTTTCTCCGCCGGTCTAACCCAGGAATGTCAACTTCAGGTAGTGGCGCGGGTTGGTAAGGAAGCGAGCCAAACGCGCGATTAGAGGGTCGCAATGAACCCTTCGGTCGCTTGCGCTCTCTCAGGGCCTGCGACCCTTCGGCGCGCTTCGCTTGCTCAGGGCAGGCACCTTCGCGCGGCTCGCCAGATCCTTCGCGGCGCAAAGAACGCTTGCTCAGGATGACAATCAAGCCGCGCCACTACGAAACTCCAAGAATATCTTGACAGGCGTTCGTAACGGGAGTTAACTCATGTCGTTTGAGTCAGGACGAACGTAATAGCGGTCTATCCTAACTTTCCCCACGTCTCAGGGATTCAATCACGGACCACGTAGTTATTTCAGTAGCAGATCAGTTTCAAACGCGGGACATAACTGCCGCCCGGACTGGGCGAAGCATTGGAGGATAAATAATGGCACAGCAGGCGTCGAACGAGTCCAACCAGCCGAAACCGACGAAACACATTGACGTCGAAGATCTCCGGCTGAATTACGATCCCGAAAACCCACAAGAGCGTTTCAAAGCGGCCGGGGTTGCATCCGCTTTCCTGAGCGCGAGCGAGCGGCTGCCCAGCATGGTTCCATGGCCCGCCGCCACAAAGCCTACGCCGGAGCCGCTATCCACTACGCCTCCGGATAGTGAAGACTTGACGAAGTTTAAGGGCTACGATGCCGTCGTTGTGACCTGGACTTCCGCCGAAGCGGCGGCGCTGGCAGCGCTATGCACTCCCGGCTTCAAAGTATCGCAATGGTACGAGTATCGCCACAATGTGGACAGTTACATTCCGCTGGTCACGGGGAACAGGGCGCCCTTCAATGATAAGCAAGCTGACATGGCGCGTTACTACCACAGTCTTGGCCTGTATTTTCCATGCCGCATCGGAAAGGCCCGGGTACTGTTAATGAAGTCCGGCCTGCACCTCGATTATGACGGGCCAAAGTATCCGCTCCGGAAGATGGTCACGGAGGTTGTGCAAGCCGTGGAACCCAAGCTTTTCATCACCACTGGAACCGGCGGAGGAATCGGGGCGGACGTTTCGCTCGGGGATGTGATCATCGCGGGCCACACCAAATTCCATTGCGTAACCCAGTTCAAGAGTGAGCCGTGGGCGACGACTTCTTATCCGGCGTCTCCCTTGCCGGCAGGTGCGATTTCGGCCATCACCCCAGCGCTTACGAAGGTGAACGCATCGAAAGTCAAAGGCGGACGACCCGTGCCGAAGATGTGGGACACGGCCCAAGATACGATTGTGACCACGGATTTCTTCGGGTTTGACGACTCCACGAACCACTACAAACTTCAGGGATTGGGCCAGGCGTGCGACATGGGAGATGCCATGGTCGGCAACGCCTTGCAACAGTTTCCGAAGGTGAAATGGCATGCGATACGGAACGCATCCGATCCGCAGATACCGAATCCATCGAACAACATTGAAGAGGCCAAGCAGGAAGCTGGGAAGATTTACGCGGCATACGGCGCCTTCACCACGGCCGCCAGCGTGATCGCCACCTGGGCCGTGATCCAGGCGAGCTTCGGCCATTAACCCCAGATGCCGGTGGAAGGTCCGGTTCAGGCCGGCTTCCACCGGCGCCAAGCTGTATACCGCCTCTAAAGTGCTTCCAATTAAGCCATTCCGCGCATTACCGAAGTTTCCGGCGGAGCTCTCAAATCATTGTCAATAAATCTGTTAGCTGTTATTCATTGAGTTTCGGGAGACTCTCGCGCGCCGGCTGCCAGAGTGCGCGCACCGATTTGCAGACGCATGTCCACCAGCACACACTCGTGGGAAGGCCTGTCCGTCGGCGCCAAGGCCTTCGTCGGCCTGGTGATCGCCGCGGGTATGGCGTCTCTGCTGCAGGCTGCGGTTCACCAAAGCAGCAAGAATATCGCGGAGTTCATCTGCTATCTGGGCATCGCGGTTCTGGCATCGCGGCTGCGCGTTACCCTGCCCGGCATTACCGGCACGCTTTCGGTAAACTTCCTGTTCATCCTGGTGGGGATTGCGGAGCTGAGTTATTCCGAGGCGATTACTCTGGGCGCGATCTCCATGCTGGCCCAGTGTTCTTACCCAAACCGTCCCGGGGCCATCCAGTTGACGTTTAACGTCTGTGCGGGGTCGCTGTCGACCGCTCTGGCCTTTCTTGTCTATCACAACTCCCTGGCCAGCGCGCTCATCGTCTACCGCCCGCTGGTTCTGTGTCTGGCGGCTTCGACCTACTTCATCGTCAACGCGGGATGCATTGCGGTTGTGATTTCGTTCAGCGAAGGGAAACCGCTTCGCCAAATTCTGGTGGATTGTTATTTCTGGTCTTTCCCCTATTACCTGGTTGGAGCCGGCATCGCGGGTGCGATTGCCTGGTTCAACCGTGCGTTCAACTGGGAGACTTCGCTGCTGTTCGTTCCTGCGATTTACCTGATCTACCGTTCCTACCGCTTGTATCTGGGCAAGCTGGAGGACGAGAAGCGGCATGTGGAAGAGATGGCGGACCTGCATCTGCGAACCATTGAGGCTCTGGCGCTGGCCATTGAGGCCAAAGACCAAACTACTCACGATCACCTGCAGCGGGTTCGCATCTACGCCATCGAAATAGCCAAGGAACTGGGCGTGAGCGGGGCCGAGTTGGAAGCGCTGCACGCCGCCGCACTGCTGCATGACATCGGCAAGCTGGCGGTGCCGGAACATATCATCGCGAAACCCGGCCGGCTGACGCCGGAAGAGTTCGAGAAGATGAAGATTCACACCGTGGTGGGGGCGGAAATTCTGGAGCGCGTTCGCTTCCCCTATCCGGTGGTGCCGATCGTGCGCGCTCACCATGAAAAGTGGGACGGGTCGGGTTATCCCTACGGGTTAAAAGGCGAAGAGATTCCAATCGGGGCGCGCGTTCTTTCCGCGGTCGACTATTTGGACGCGCTGGCTTCCGACCGGCAATACCGGCGTGCCATGCCGCTGGATGACGTGATGGAACGGCTGATTGCGGAGTCGGGGAAGGCGTTCGATCCGCGGGTAGTGCTTGTGCTCAAGCGGCGTTACCGGTCTCTGGAGGCCCTGGCCGTGGCGCAATCGGGGGGAGCCGGCAATGCGGCGCCTTCGGGGACGGTCCAGATTATGCGCGGGGATGCGCCGGACGCGGGATTTGAGAATGCGGCCGTCTCGGATGCGCCGGGCGGGGAGACAACTTTTCTCTCCTCGATCGCGGCGGCGCGCCAGGAGGCTCAGTCTCTGTTTGAGTTGAGCCAGGATCTGGGAGCGTCGCTTAGCCTGGGTGAAACGCTCTCTGTATTCTCCGTAAAACTGAAACCCATGGTTCCTTACGACGCGATCGCCATCTACATTCTGCGCGACGACGTCTTGATCCCGGAATATGTGAACGGCGACAACTACCGGTTGTTTTCCTCGCTGCGGATTCCACTGGGGGACGGCCTCTCAGGCTGGGTGGCGCAGAACAAGAAACCGATTGTGAATGGAAATCCTTCGGTGGAGCCGGGCTATCTGAACAATCCCGGCAAATTCAGCACGTTGCGCTCGGCCCTGGCCTTGCCGCTGGAGGGAGTGGCGGGCGTGATCGGAGTTCTCGCCCTGTACCGCGGCGAGAAAGACGCTTTTACCTCCGACCACTTGCGCATTCTTCTGGCAGTGAGCGGCAAGATGGCCCTGGCCATCGAAAATGCTCTCAAGTATCAGCAGGCGGAAAGCTCCGCCACCACCGATTACCTGACCGGGCTGCCTAACGCGCGGTCGCTGTTTCTGCAGCTCGACCGCGAACTGGCGCGCTGCAAGCGTGACAACGCCCCGCTCGCGCTGATGGTCTGCGACATGAACGGGTTCAAGAAAATCAACGACCGCTTCGGGCACCTGGAGGGAAATCGCGTTCTGCGCCTGTTTGCCCAGGCCCTGAAAGACAGTTGCCGCGAGTACGACTACGTGGCCCGCATGGGCGGAGACGAATTTGTGGTGATCGCTCCGGGCCTCGCCGCCGACGCCGCAGCGAAGAAGGTCGAACAGATTCGTCCGCTGGCGCGGCAGGCCGGGTTCGACGTTTGCCGGGAGGATATTCTCTCCCTGAGCGTTGGGCTGGCTGTGTCCCCGGACGACGGCAATGACGCCGAGCAACTTCTCACCCACGCCGACCGCCGCATGTATGTGGAGAAGCAAAAACAGCCTTCGCGAAAAGATCAGCGGCTGCATGCGCGAATGACCTGCCGGCTCACCATCGAGTTGCATCCTCAGCCCGGCGACGGACCGATCTTCGGCAATCTGATCGACATCAGCCTGGGCGGCTGTTATGTGGAAACCAGCGCGATTCTGCCGCCCGGTTCCAACGTTAAGCTGGTATTCTCCATCGATGACGGCACTTTGAGCACGGAGGGCAGCATCGCCAGAATCCATCCCGGATCCGGAGTGGCGGTGCAGTTCAAGGAGATGAGCCGCGAGTCGCGGGAAAAAATGTACCGTGTCTTGGAGTTCGTCCAGAGCACGACCACGCTCTATAACGACCGCTATCTGCAGAAGATCCTCAACCGCTGAGGTTGGCATTTGTGGGTAGTCCTAACACTGCTATTGGGACACTACCCATTTGTCCCGCCGCTTGAAGCCCGGCTTCGCCGCCCGTACACTTAGAGAATGCACGTTCACGCTCACGGCGCAGGCAGTCCCAAGCGAGTGCTCAAGATCTCGCTCGGCGTCACCCTGGCCTACATCGTGCTGCTGGTGGTGGCGGGCATCCGCGCTCATTCGCTGGCCCTGCTTTCTGAAGCGGGACACAATCTCTCCGACTTTCTAGCTTTGCTGCTGTCTCTGGGTGCGGTCTATTTGCAATCGCGCCCCGCCAGTTCGACCAAAACCTATGGCTACCATCGGGCCGGAGTGCTGGCCGCGCTGGTCAATGCCGTATCGCTGGTTGCGGTTTCGTTCTTCATCTTTTACGAGGCGTTCCGGCGCCTGCAGCATCCCGAACACGTTCAAGCCTCGGTGATGATGTGGGTTGCGGCCGCGGGCGTGGTGATGAACGGAGTGATCGCCCTGCTGCTCTTTCGCTCGGGTGGCAACGCTGGCGGCGACGTCAACATCCGCAGCGCCCTGCTGCACGAAGTGGGCGACACGCTTTCCACCGCTGCCGTAATCGCCGGAGGCTGGGCGATCCTGGTCACGGGCGAGAGCTGGATCGATTCCGCGCTGTCGTTCGGAATCGGAGTGCTGATCCTGTGGTCGGGATTCGGCATCGTACGCGAGACGCTGAATATTTTGCTCGAAGGTACGCCGCGCGGGGTGAAACTCGAACTGGTCGAGACCGCCATCCGCTCCATCGACGGAGTCAACGACGTGCACGATCTGCATTGCTGGAGCATCGGCTCGGAGAGTCGCGCTCTCTCCTGCCACATCTCGATTGCCGACATTCCACCCTCGGTCAGCGAGCGCATCCTGCGCGACGTGAAAGATCGCCTGCACCACCACTTCCGCATCGACCACACCACGATCCAGTTCGAGCACGTGGAATGCGAAGTGGCGCACGGTTGCGTGATTCCGGTGGGCGAGAGCGAAGAACATCATCATCACAGCCACTGAAAATCACGTTAAATTCACTTGACCCAGCGATAGTCCGCGCATATGCTTTTGGGCGACCGCTTTCCTCCCTCCTAGACGCGGTTTCTCCCTTTTGCCGTATGGGCCACTGGTTGTGCCGGTTTGCGTGACGCCGGTTTATCGATTTCCTCAAGAACAGATCCATGGAGCAAAAAATGAAACGAACGACAAAAAAGAAGAGCACCATCTTCTCCTCTAGCCCCATTCAGGTTCTCGTTGTTGTCGCGGTGTGCCTGTTCTTCTACAACGCCACCGCCGCCACCGCCCAAACCGAAACCGTGCTTTACAACTTCACCGGTGGTGCAGATGGAGGATATCCCGCCTCCCCTTTGGTCTTGGATGGGCTGGGTAATGTCTATGGGACGACCGTTTTTGGCGGCTCCTTCCCGCCCCAATGCTCGGCGGCGGGTTGCGGCGTCGTATTCGAGGTAAGTCCAGCGGGTACGGAGACCATTCTCCAAACTTTCTCATGGGCAGACGGGGCTGCACCCAACGCTTTGATTCGCGATGCCGCGGGCAATCTCTACAGCACGGCCCAGGTGGGAGGCGCTGTCAATGCGGGCGCCGTTTGGGCGCTCACGCCGAGCGGCACGGAGAGGGTACTTTACGACTTCCCGCAGGTGGCGGACGGGGCATTTCCCCGAGCCGGGTTGGTCCGCGATACGAAGGGTAATTTCTATGGCACCACCGAACAAGGCGGCTATTTCGGCGGTTCCTGCAGCAACGGGGGCTGCGGCACAGTCTTCAAGGTGACTCCGGCTGGCACAGGGACCGTGCTCTTCAGCTTCGTTGGCCCCCCGAGCGCGAACTACCCAACGGCCGGTTTGATCCTGGATGCGCAAGGCAATCTCTATGGCACCACGGCCAGCGGCGGCGTTTACGGTTACGGAACTGTGTATCAGGTAACTCCCGCTGGCGTTAGCACTGTGCTCTACAGCTTCGCTGGCCAGCCGGACGGAGCCTATCCCTTCGGTGCTTTGCTACGCGATGCGCATGGCGATCTCTATGGCACAACCGCCGCGGGCGGCACCGGCACCGCCGCCGCTTGTGGCGGGGGCTGCGGCACGGTCTTCGAGTTGAGTTCCAGCGGCAGATATCGAGTGCTCTACAGCTTTAAAGGAGTACCCGACGGCAGTAATCCCGCCGCCGGCTTAATTCAGGATTCCGAGGGAAATCTCTACGGCACAACCGAATTAGGGGGCAATCCCGCCAACTTCTCTGGCTCCGGCACAGTCTTTAAGCTGACTCCGGCTGGCAAGGAGAAAGTGCTCTACACCTTTACCGGGGGCGCGGACGGAGCGTACCCCCTCGCTGCGTTGGTCATGGACAAGCAGGGAAATCTCTATGGCACAACCGAGGAGGGTGGCGCTTCCGGTTTCGGCTCTT
>Ga0302325_10002451_pt1 | contig 45067 bp, 42 predicted proteins | sample Palsa_T0_2_FD_201948 | JGI IMG/M metagenome (GOLD analysis project Ga0302325, IMG submission 201948) | Peat permafrost microbial communities from Stordalen Mire near Abisko, Sweden - Palsa_T0_2 | ecosystem: Environmental > Terrestrial > Soil > Palsa > Peat permafrost | place: Sweden: Abisko... | reverse complement strand
GCATGGGCCAATCCCGGGACCTGCCGAAACGCCAAACCTCTGCCTGCGCTTTTCGCGGCTTCCTCTTGACTTGTCGAGGGTTTCTTGACATAACTATACAGTCCATCGGGACGAGTTTGGGGGTGTGTACGGTTGGCGGAAATACGGCTGCAAGAGGGTGAATCTCTTGAAAACGCTTTGCGCCGCTTCAAACGCAAAGTCCAGCAGGAAGACATTGTCAAAGAAGTAAAGCGCCACTCCTTTTATCTGAAACCGGGCGAAAAGAAACGCGTAAAGGCGGCTCTCGCCCGTAAACGCGCGCGGAAAAAGACGCGCAAAGAAACGGATTGACGCGGGTAGTTCCCAAACTGTGACGCAGGAAGAGCCGCTCCGCCGGAGCGGCTTGGCTTCAAGCTGGCCCCCGCCGGTTTCAAGCTGGCGTAAGCGGTACATCGATCACCCTCTTCCGGTGCTCGATCCAAGCAGTATCCACGAAATGTTCCCTACTCGTGGTGGGCCCAAGTCCTAAAACAATATTGAGGGGGCGAAGCATACAACCTGCTTTTTCGCCGCCGCTTTCGTGTGTCTCGAAGGCGTGCGCCGGAAGGCGGGCTGAAGGAGCCACCCGCAATGGAATTTCAGGATAAGGTGTTGAAGTGTATCGACTGCGGAGTCGAATTCGTCTTCAGCGCCGGGGAACAGAGTTTTTTCCACGACAAGAAGTTTCGCAACGAACCCAAGCGCTGCAAGGCCTGCAAGACCAAGCGAGGCGCGGCTCGAGGCAGCGGATCATCCGAGGGCATTAGGCTCACCGAAAAGGCTTTTGCTCAGGTTGTCTGTTCGGGATGCGGAAAACAAACTACCGTGCCATTCCGCCCGACCCAGGGCCGTCCCGTCTTCTGCCGGGAATGTTTTGTGTCGAGGGGGCAAGGGCAAGCCTCGGCTTGATTTCCTTGGCTTGACGGCGGGCGGGCCGGGCAGTCCCGGCCACTCTATGCGGTACCATAGGGTGTGCCCGGATTTTATGTAGAGAACTTTGGCTGCCGCGCTACCCAGGCCGATGGCGCGGCGCTCGAACGCCAGTTCGAAGATCGCGGACTTCACCGTGCGCCCACGGCCGCCGAAGCCTCGCTCGTGGTTCTCAACACATGTACGGTAACCGCGGGCGCCGATCAGGACGCCCGCGCGGCAATTCGGCGCGTACGAAGAAAAAATCCTGAAGCGAAAATCATAGTCACTGGTTGTTACGCGCAGCGCGCACCAGAAGAAATCGCCGCCCTGCCGGGCGTGAACCTGGTAGTCGGCAACTCGCACAAACACCAACTCGCGGAGATTGCCTCGTCAGCGGGCTCAACCTTGCTGTCGCTTCCGCAGTTAACTGAGAACTGGGAACTGAAAACTGAGAACTCCATTTTCGTCTCCGACATTTTCGCTCACACCGAACTGCTGGCCGCTCCGGTGTTCGATGCCGCCAACGAACGTACCCGCCCCAATCTGAAAGTGCAGGACGGCTGTGATAATCGCTGCTCGTTCTGCGTGATTCCATATGTCCGCGGGCAGAGCCGGTCGCTGGGGATGGAGCGCGTTCTGAAGGAAGTGCGGACGCTTGTGACTGCGGGATACCGGGAGGTCGTTATCAGCGGAATCAACCTCGGCCGCTGGGGGCGGGATCTGGCGAGCAGCTCTCAGCTCTCCGCTGTCCGCAACGCTCGCCAACGACTAGCGACTAGCGACCAACGACTGACGAGGCTGATCCGCGCGATTCTTTCCGGGACCGCCCTCGAAAAACTCCGCATCTCTTCCGTCGAGCCCATGGACTGGTCCGATGAACTGATCTCGCTCGCAGCGTCCTCACCGCGCATCGCCAAGCACGCGCACGTCCCCATGCAGTCGGGCAGCGACGCCGTGCTGCGCCGCATGCATCGCAAATATCGCCCCTGGCACTACCGCGAAAAGATCGAGAAGATTCGCTCCGCCATGCCCGATGCGGCAATCGGCGCCGACGTCATGGTCGGCTTCCCCGGCGAAACCGATTCCGAATTCGAAGCCACGCGGCGGATGATCGAAGAACTGCCGTTCACCTACCTCCACGTCTTCACCTATTCACCGCGCCCGGGAACGCCCGCGGCAGAGATGAAGAACCAAGTCCCGGTACATGTGGCGCGCGAGCGCAATCGCATCCTGCGCGAAATGGCAGCGGAGAAGAAGCTGGCGTTCGTGCGCAGCTTCGTCGGACGGACGGTAGAGGCCATCACTCTGAACGTGACCGGCAGCGATGCGGACGGCGACTTCACCGAAGCCCTCACCGATAACTATCTGAAGCTGCGTCTCCGGGGAAAACACGAGGCGAACCGCTGGATGCGCGCGAGCGTCGAGGATGTCAGGGACGGTGCATTGGTCGCGATAAGTACGCTTTAACATTTGTCATCCTGAGGAGCGTTCTATGCGACGAAGGATCTATGCAACTCGCGGGCACCGTCGTTGACCCAGGCGGATTGCATAGATCCTTCGGCCCGCAAAGAACGCGGGTCTCAGGATGACAATTCAGTTACCAACCTGCTTGCCGCATTCGTTCCAGGATGATCGCGCTGTAGTGATTCATGTGTTCGGGCCGCCGCTTCAACGGCAAAGGCAGAATTGCGGCGAGCCGGGCCGACCGTTCCCGGTCGATATTCCGGGCCGAGGTCTGATAGTAGTAGCGGCACGCCGACTCCGCGCCATACACACCCGGGCCCAATTCCACCTCATTCAGGTAGAGCTCCAGAATGCGGTTCTTGCCGAGGACCAGCTCGGCCACCGGGACAAGTGTGAACTCAGCGCCCTTGCGGAGGATGGAGCGGCCCGTACCAAAGAACAGATTCTTTACCAGTTGTTGCGTAAGCGTGGATCCTCCGCGCATGCGGCCGCCTTCCATGTCGTCTTCGGCAGCGAGTTCCATGGCGTGCCAATCGAATCCATGATGCTGGTAGAAGCGCGCGTCTTCCGCGGCGATGACCGCATGTTGGAAATCGGGCGAGATTTGGCTCAGCGGAACGAATTTGTAGCGTTCGTGATACGGCGTGTTGTGAAGCCAGGCTTGTAGGTGGCGCTCCATGTGCACTGCGGTGGTTGGCGGGTCGATCCAGCGGGCAGCGACAAGCGCCAGCGCGGCAAGCAACCAAAGAGATGCCACGCCGAGGATGAACCATCGGACAAACGTTCCAACCGGGGAGCGGAGAAAGCCACTCCGACGCGGGGCCTTGGCGCGTGTGTCTGGGATTTCAGTCACATCTCAGGATAATTGCCCGGGCTGGATGGCAGCATGGCGAAATTCAACTTGATGACGGGGGAGAATAACGCTGGACCAGCCGAATGCCCTGCATCCCTTCTCAGGGGCCTAAAGCCTACGTCTCCCCAATGGGTCCGTTCGGCATCCAGCGTTAAACCCAGTTTATCGTCATTCTGAAACGCGCCACGGTACCTGCGTATCAGGACATCACAACAGCCGCCGGAAATAGGTTAAAATCCGCACACGCGGCCGCGAAGATTCAGGTTCTCCTTCGCGTAGTCAAGGATCTCGTATGAAGCTTTCGTGCATTTGCCTCCTCCTTCCGCAGCCGCGTTGGCTCAGGCACAGGAGGTCCCCAAGCCTACGGAAACATCGCGTCCACGCGTGACGCTTGCGGATTTTGGCCTTGCCTATCCGCTTTCGAACGATTGGGTACGAGCCACCGAATTGCTGCGGAAGAGGGTAGCATTCGAGAGCTCTCCGCGGAACTTTGATGTTCTGCTGGCTGCGGTTTACGTTCCCAAAGCAAACTTGTCGAAGGCGAGTCCATTCTTTTCGCTGTTCGCTTTCCGGCAGCCCGCGACCGATTGCAGGAAGAACCTCGAGTCTATCGCGGCCCGTTCCCCCGACAAATACGAGGGAGGCATCACGGAGTTCGCGGCGGCGGGCCGCGAATACATCCGGGCAAATGAACGCACGGTTAAGGGGCGACATCAATTCACGATCTGCACCACGGCCAACGGCCATTTATTATTCTGGAATGGCGGTGCGCCTAACGAGAAAGGACTCGAAGCGATTGTTGCTACTCTCGACGCGATTACGGCTTTACCTCCACGAAACGAAGGAGAGCCTGCCCGTTCGGCGGGAAAAGACCGCGGAGCCGATGACACATCCCCAGAACCCGGGCCAGCAACGCCCGAAAGGGTGAGGGTCGCGAGCGGTGTCACTTCGGGACTGTTGATCAAGAAAGTTCACCCCTTCTACCCCGAAGACGCTCGGGCCGCACACCTTGATGGTACAGTTGTGCTGCGAGCCGAGATCAGCACGAACGGCGACGTGACGGATCTTGAACTGCTGGATGGTCCTATTGAATTGGCGGGCTCTGCGGTCTTCGCAGTGCGACAGTGGAAATACAAGCCCTATCTACTGAATGGGAAACCCGTGGCGGTTCTAACCCAGGTACAGGTCAAGTACGAGCTTTTCCCGTACTAATCCGGCCGCTGCGCGGAGAATAGGCCCCTACTCACCGGATCGGTTGCCTATTTCTTCACGGAAATTCCCAGCTCTTTCAACTGGCGCTCGCTGACTGGCGTCGGTGCGTCGACCATCAAATCGACGGCGCGGGCGGTTTTGGGGAATGGGATTACTTCGCGCAGGCTTTCGGCGCCTGCCAGGATCATCACGATGCGGTCGAGGCCCAGGGCAATGCCTCCATGCGGAGGCGTGCCGTACTCCAGAGCTTCGAGAAAGAATCCGAAGCGCGACTTGGCTTCTTCGTCGCTCATGCCCAGCGCCTTGAAAATCTTGCTCTGAATATCCTGACGGTGAATACGAATCGAGCCCGAGCCCAGCTCAGTGCCGTTCAGCACAACGTCATAAGCCAGCGCACGCACCGCACTCAGCGGCGATTGCGGATCATTCACCGACTCAACTCCCGCTTCGAGCAGTCCCATGTCTTCGTCATGCGGCGAGGTAAAGGGATGATGCGCGGCCATCCACTGCTTTTCGCCTTCGTCCCACTCGAACATGGGGAAGTTCGTGACCCAGAGGAAACGGTAATCTTTGGCCGGATCGCCCGTCCTCGTGAAGATGCCGTGACGGTCGGAATATTTCTGCGCGAGCGCCAGCCGCAACAGTCCGGCTGAAGCGTAGATCGCCAGCTCCGCAGGCGTGACCTTGCGATGCGTTGGCAGCGCGGTCTGTGGCCCGGCCTGCGCCGATCCGGCCACGAGCACGATCAGATCGCTGTCCTCCACGCCAGCCTTCTTCGCGATGGCCGCCGCTGCCTCCGGATATTTATTCGCGATGCGTTTGAAATCTTCGTAAACGCGCGCACCTCCCTTCGAATGGAACATGGGCTTTATGTCGTCGCGCTCCTTGCGCGAAAGCTCGCCAACCTTGGGCGTGCGAATGGCAATCACGGGCAGATTTGCGTTGATCGCCAGTTCCTGCAAATTTTCGGCGGTGAAGCACTCGCGAACGTCGGTGAACGCGGGCAGGCGCAGATCGGGCTTGTCGATGCCGTAGAGACGGATGGCTTCGTCGTAGTCCATGCGCGGGAATGGCGTTTTGATCGTGCTGCCGGCGGCTTGAAATGCCGCCGTCAGAAATCCTTCCACCACTTCCCATACGCGCTCGGGCTGGGGATAGGACATCTCCAGATCGATCTGGGAGAACTCCGGCTGGCGGTCGGCGCGCAGATCTTCGTCGCGGAAGCAGCGCACGATCTGAAAATACTTGTCGAAACCGGAAATCATCAGAATCTGTTTGAACAGTTGCGGCGACTGGGGCAGGGCGTAGAACGTCCCCGGCTGTACGCGGCTGGGAACGAGATAGTCGCGCGCGCCCTCGGGCGTGGAGCGCGTCATGAACGGGGTTTCGATCTCGAAAAATCCCTGCGACGAAAGATAATCGCGAATCGCCTTCGCGACTTTGTGGCGCGTCTCGATGTTGTGCTGCATCACGTCGCGGCGCAGATCGATGTAGCGGTATTTCAGCCGCGTTTCTTCGTTGGCCAGCGCGGTATCGGAGGGCAAGAACGGCGGCAGCTTCGACTCGTTCAGAATGCGAATCTCGTCGGCGACCAGCTCGACCTCACCGGTGGGCATGTTGGGATTGATCGTGTCGGAGTCGCGCAGCTTCACGGTGCCGATGGCGGCGACCACAAATTCGTTGCGCAACTGTTCCGCCTTGTCATGCACGGCGGCGCTGCGCTCGCGATTGATGACCACCTGGGTCACGCCAGTGCGGTCGCGCAGATCGATGAACAGCAGGTTACCGTGGTCGCGCCGGCGGTTCACCCAGCCCATGAGCACGGCCTTGCTTCCGGCGTCGGAGGCGCGCAGCGTTCCGCACATGTGAGTGCGTCGTAAATCTCCCAAGAAATCGAGCAAAGATGCGTCCTTACAGTGAGAATTGCGGCAGTCTGCCGAATCAAGAATTATAAACGTTGTCTCATATCCCACCGGCTATCCCTTGTTCCGCCCTCGCAGCTACTATAAAGAAATGTCCGTTGTCCCTCCCCAAGCCGAGCAGACGTGGGCTACTTCTGTTCCCCGGTTGCTGGTGGAGTTGCCGCCATGGCGTGGCGTCTTCTTCGACAACCTGCACGAGCTGATTTTCCCTCCGCATCGGCCTCAGCTAGAACTTCGCTCCGATCCAGCCCCCTTTTGGCCCGACGTGTTCGTCAAGCACGAGTTTCCCTGGTCTGCCGTCATCAAGTCGGGGGCTTGTCACCTTGTCGTCCTCATCTTGCTTATGGAAATTAGCCACTTTCTTACTTTGCCGCCTCGAGCCACGCCCAGCCCAGTCTTCGACCGCTCTCATGTGCTCTACTACTCGCGCACCGAATATTTGCCCCGAATCGACACTCGCACTTCGCCCCCAAACCGGCCACGCAAGGCCGATCCCGAGTTCGCGCGCCAACCCATTCTTTCGCTCCCCCGTGAAACCGACAATCGATCGCAGACTATCGTCACGCCCCCCAACGTCAAACTAAAGAATGACGTTCCCCTACCCAACATCGCCTCCTGGTCGGATGCGCGCCAAAAACCTCGGCTCGCGATTCCCGACGTTCCCGTGTCGCCCGCGACCGAGATTGCGCGCATCGCTCCACGGGCGCCCAACGTAGTTGTTACTGCACCGCCCGATGTTCGCGTCTCCCGTTCCTCCCGTGGTTTCAACGCGCCCCAGGCCTCGGTCATCGCGCCGCCGTCCAACGCGGAGTCCGCTCCCACACGCTCTCTCCGCGACCTCAACATCGGTCGCTCCGCCGTCATCAATCCTGCGCCTCAGCTCGCCGTCTCCGAGCAGCGTGCCATCTCCGAAGGCCGATCCTCTGCTCTCTCCGTCGCCCCCCAAATCGTTCCACCTCCACCATCGCCGTCCGCTGGCGGATCTTCGGGCGGGCCCGGACGCGTGGTGGCTCTCAACCTTCATCCTGCGCTCGCCGCTCCCGATCCTCCGCCCGGCAACCGGCGCGGCGCATTCGCCGCTACAGCCGAAGGAAACAGCGGAGCTTCCGGCACACCCGGCTCTGCCTCCGGCGGCACCACAGGAACTGAAACTGGAGGAAATAAGAAGGAAACCGCCGATCTGCCATCCGGTCTCTACGTCGGAAGCGCGGCCGAATCTTCGCCCGTTGTCGGCGATCCTGCATCGAGAGCGACGAGTCCCATCGACCGCAATGTCATCGCCAGCGTCCACCAGCCTCGTGTCACCAGCGCCCCGCGCACCATGCAACCAGAAGATCCCGCCAAGCTCTCCGCGGCCGAGCGCGCCGTCTTCGGCAACCGCAAATTCTATTCACTCCTGCTCAACGTGCCGAATCTGAATTCGGCCAGTGGAAGCTGGATCATTCGCTTTGCCGAGCTCAAGCGGGATGCCGACTCGCCCCGCGATCACGCTGCCGTCGACCCGGCCGACGCTCTCACACAGCCTAGCGCCACCCGCAAAGTCGATCCCGGCTACCCCACTCAGTTGATGCGCCAAAACGTTGCCGGCACCGTCATCCTCTACGCCATCATCCACGCCGACGGCACGGTCGGCGACGTCCGCATCCTGCGCAGCGTCAACGACCGCCTCGACCAACTCGCCGCCGAAGCCCTACTGCAGTGGAGATTCGAGCCCGCAACCAAGAATGGTGCCCCGGTTGACATCGAGGCCACCTTCCAGGTTCCATTCAAGCCGGCAAAATTCAGAGACAATTTCTAATACGAGAGAACTTCTGGTGGGCGAAGTGAGTAAGGAATCTGCAAGCGCTGCTGGATTCTCTTCACGCCAAGCGGTCGCTACCTGGCCGCGGCCTTGCGCTTTTCCAACAGCGCGTAGATAGCTGGGTCGGTGCAGACTTCATAGTAGCAGCGGTCGCTCCATCCCAGGATGGTGAAGTCGGTGGGATCGATGCGCGGGATGCGGCTTTCTCTTACCACGATATTGTGGAAGATGGAACGATCGAGGGGCACCATGGCGCTGAACAGCCGGTACTCGCCTTTGTCGGATGCAGGCGCGGGCAGGCGGGTGGTCACGGGCTCAAGCATGACTTCCTCTTGCAACCGGCGAAACGCGGCGTCATTCAGGCGAATGCCGCCCAGGTTGAAGCTGAGAATCACGTCCTCGGGATTGTTTTCGGCCTGCGGTTCCGCGGCCTGGAAAGCGTAGACGCGGAAGGCGCCGGCCAGCGGCTCCATGATGCGGCGGGCTTGCTTGTTGCAGGAAGACAGGCGGTCGCTTTCGTTCAGCGCTTCGGAAATCATGATTTGGCGCTCGCCATCCATCAGGTAGAGCGGGGCGGATTCCTGCAGCGTGATGCCCACTCCGAGCTCGACTTGCGGCAGAGCGGAGCGTTGCATCAGCTCGTTGTAGCCGCGCACGATTTCGATAATCTCGCGCGCCAGCACGCACATGCGGCTGACTCCAAAGCCAGGTTCACCCTCGCGTTCGAGAATCGCCAGGATGATGGCGTCGCCTTCGAGAAACACCTTGCGGGCGTTGTACTTCTCGAGCAACTTATTGACCGGATCATAAAAGTTCAGGCTGAAGTAGGAGGCCGGATTGAGTCCTTTCTCCATCATCAGCCGCGTCAGGCGCGTGGAGTCGCGCACGTCGGCTTTGAGCACTACGTGGCGCAGCACGCGGTCGGAGTCAGCGCTCTTTTGCTCTTCCGGAAGCAGAAATTCGTAGAGCGTTCCGTTGACCCGCGAGAGTTCCTGTAAGCGTTCGTTGCCGATCAGATTCAGGGAATCGAGAGCGGAGTTGAGAGTTTCAAAACGCCGCAAGTCGCGGTGATAGAGAAGAAAATCCGCCAGAAAGCGCGCCGCAATTTTGGCCCGTTCGGCGCCGCGGCAGCCGGCGACGCGGGCTATCGCCGTGTACAGACTGTTGGGAGAAATCTTGCCGTGATCCTGAATCATGCGCTCGACGCGGTCACATTCGGCGCGATCGGTGAGCGCGTTCTTCAGCTGCTGCGGATTGATCAGGGGCGCATACTCTGCCAGCAGCGGCACCGCATGATACGAGGCGATGATGTTTTCGATGACCCGCTCATCTTCAAGCAGCCGGACGAGCAACGCTAACCTTGTCTGCTGTAACTGTCCTTCAGGTGAATCTTCGGGCGTTCCCGTTCCCACGAGTATGCGGGCATTTTCGGGTACATTCATCCAGGTATCGAGCGTTTCTCCGGTTACGTCATCTCCGTAGAGGGAGCGCAGATATGCGGAAATAATCTCGCGCAGCCGGCCATAGCGGTCGGGATCGCGATCCCAGTTGCCCAGCATCACGTAGTGCTCGGCGCAGAGATAGTCGTCGCGCCCGTCTTCGGAGAACATTAACCGGTTCAAAAACAGAGAGTAGGCAAGACCAGGTCCGCGGGGCTCTTCGCCGAACAACGAGCGCCGGGTGCGCACCAGAACGCTTTTTTCCACTTCCCGCAGGGTTTCAAAAATCTCCTGGCCGGTCTTACGCAGAATGGTTTTCTTGCGCACCTGAAACATCGAGAGGCACTCGCGATATTCCTGAGCCCGTTGCTGGCGGACGCCGTCGTAGTTGCGCAGCAAGAGGCGGCATTTTTCCAGAAGCTGCACAAACTGCTGATTCATTTCCGCGCGCAGGAACTTGGTGATGGCCAGCCGCGCCAGTAGATCGAGCGAAAGATTGGATTCTTTCTTCGCGCGATTGACGGCTGTGACCTGCAGTTCGGTCAGGGTCGACTTCCAATCGGCGGGATCGTTCTTGTGGCGGGAGGCAACCGGCTTGCCAGCCTGCATTCTCATCCAGGACGGCCCTTGTGCCACTGCGGGCGCTTCGGCGGCCAGCACGCCATCAAGTTCGCCGTGGCGGCGAATCAGCCGTCCAATATGGGCGCGCGCAGCTTCCACAAAACGCGGGCTCAGCCGCACGTCATGGCGCAGATTATCGACGCCGACGGCAAGGCCCTCCAGCGATACGAAAACCCTCGAAGCAGAGAGCTCCGGTGGCGGAATCCGCTCGGGCGTTCCGCCCATGCGCAGGATTGGAAGTTTCGGCATCCCCGGCAGGATTCTTTCCGAACTAGCTGATTTGACTCAGACTTATCGAGGCTAGCACGCTGCCCATGGCGGCTAAAGTTACCTCGGTGATATGGCGTAATCGAGGCAACGCCGGCCTCCATGGGAAACGACTTGTGGGAGTTCGGGCGCGGTTTTGGAGCGCTTGGGATGTTTGCTCGTGAGATGTCGGATCACCGCCGGACCGGCGGTTAATTCTTCGAGCCTCAACCGGCTCTGAATTCGCGCACCTCTTCGCCGGGCGTGAATACGACGGCGGGAACTACTTTGCTGGTCTCCGCGAATTTGCGGTTGATCGCTTCGTAGTCGGCCTTCACCCAGCCCACGCTGGAGACTTCGATCACGCCGTCTTCGGCAATCCAGAAGATCGTGGGAACGTTGGTCAGCCCATAAGCGTTCGAGGCAGGATAAGAGTGCGTGTCATCGAGCAGCAGGGGAAAGGTAACGCCGAATTCCTTCACGAATGCGGCTGTTTCCTTCGCGTCGTTCTGCGAGATGCCGAAAATCTTGGCGTTCGCGCCATAAGCCTTATGCAGCCGCTCATAGAATGGAAATGCATACTGGCAGGTTGGACAGGAGACTTTGAAGAAGGCCAGCACCACGGGGCCGCGGGTAAGTTCGTCGGTCAACGAGAATGATTTGCCGTCGAGTGTTTTGAGATCGAAATCGGGAGCTTTGAATCCTGTTACCAGCGCTGTCATCAACAATTCCCCCCAAGTGGCCGCCGCAGGTTCGCGCCTGCCTGATGATTCACTTACTCAGCCATTCACTTATTTTAGATGACCGGCGTTTTGTTTCCGATGAAGTATTCTGGCGTTTCGCAGAATTTTGCGGGCAAGGCCGGTCATGGCAAGCGTGGGGAGTCTGCGAGTCGCTATCCATCTTCCGGCAGGCTGGCCGGGTGGCTGGCAGCGCCAGACTCGCACGGTGTAGTTGGTAACCGTGATCGCGTGCCTCAGCGTGAATGCGGGCTCAGTGATTGCCGGGCGAAGGCTCGGTTCCGGTGTCGGAATCTCCGGCAACTCCCACATGCCTGCCATCAGCCGGGCATCGTGCGGACGCTGCACCAGAAAGACTGATCCGCCGTTGCCTTCATCGGAACGGTAGTCCAGCGCGAAGTGAATTTCGCGTTTCGTTTGGCGAATCTGTTTTCGGGACGAAGCCAGTTCCCCGCGTGTGTTGCACAACTCCATCACCGGACATGTCAGGCAGGCCGGCGTTCGGGGAGTGCAAACCGTCGCTCCCAGCTCCATCATGGCCTGATTGAAGTCGCCGGGACGCTTGCGGTCGAGCAGATGCTCGGCGGCTTGCCACAGGCTCTCGCCGGAAAGCGTTTGGCCCGCTGTCCGCTGCAGAACACGCTCCACATTGCCATCCACGACTGCGACCGGCTCGGCGAACACGATGCTGGCGATGGCCGCGGCAGTATAGCGCCCGATGCCGGGCAAATCTCGCCACTCCGCGGAAGTCGCGGGAAATTTGCCTGCCATCTCGCGCACGACAACTTTCGCCGCCGCGTGCAACATGCGAGCCCGCCGGTAATATCCCAGACCGCTCCATGCCGCCAGCACTGAGGACTCCCGCGCCGCCGCCAGCTTTTCGACCGTCGGAAACCGGCGCAGAAAGCGCTCATAATGCTCGATGACCGCCGCGACGCGCGTCTGCTGCAGCATGATCTCCGAAACCCAAATGTTGTAAGGATCGCGATTTCGCCGCCACGGCAGATCGCGTTGATGAGCGCCGTACCAGGTGAGCAGCTCCCGGCGAAACGCCGGAACTCGGTTTTTCCGCAAGAATGGTTGGGAAAGGGAAGTCAAATCAGGTTCGCGAGAATTCTACGCCAGCCTCGCTTCCACAAACGCGGTGTACCAGAAGATTAGTGTCGACGAGGGAGGCCACGGTCTTCGTAAAGCTCCTCACGCGTCCGGCCGCGCGTTGCGCGAGTCACGCGAGTTCCCTTGCGCTTTGCTTCTTCGAGCTGATCGGCCTGAAGCTGGTCCAGCCATTTCGTGTTCGCGTCGAACAGGGCTAGCTTCTCTTTCTTGGTCAATTCGTGGCCGCTCCTCTTCTTACGCAACAGCTGCGCCCGAAATGCACTCACCCGCAGGAATCCACTCCAGTTCGGCTCCCAGGGCACAACCCTGGGCGCGATTCGTTGTCATCCCATAGTAAACGTTCGATAGTAAACGTCTGGGTGCGACGCCATTGACCGCGCCCGCAGGGCGCGAAATAATGATTGGGCCTGGCATCCGCAGTATTCGCGTGATTTTTTTCACGCCTCATCGCGAGGAGCACCATGAACGACTTCAACCGCAAGGTGGAAGAGGCTGGCGCGCGCTTCAGCCAGACCGTCCACGACGCCGCCGACCGAGTGGAAAAAGAAATTCCCGAGTTCATCAAGTATCTCAACGACGAGGTCGTGCCCACGGTGCGCCAACATTCCACCAAAGCTCTGCGCACCGCCTCGCAAAAGCTGGCCGAGTTTGCCGACTACATGGAGCAGCACAAGCCTCAGCCCAAGTAGCCGCGCTGCTGGTTCTGATCGGCATTGTCTTGCTCAGCGGCTGCGGTCATCCCAAACAGGCGCATGTCGACGTGCCCCCGCCGCCCGCGCCTTCTGCGGAAACAACCGGAACGGTACCCTCCACAACCGCAACGGCTGAACCCACGATTCCCGCCGGTACGCTGCCGCTGGTGACCGAAACTGGACTCGCCAGTTGGTACGGGCCTCCCTACCACAACCGCCGCGCTTCGAATGGCGAAGTCTACGATATGCACGCCATGACTGCCGCGCACCGCACGTTTCCACTCGGCTCGATCGTGCGCGTCACCAATGTGAAGACCGGCCACGCGGCGCTGGTGCGCATCACCGATCGCGGACCATTTATTCCCGGGCGCATCGTCGATCTTTCCCTGGCCGCGGCCCATAAAGTGGATGTCTGGCAGCCCGGCGTTGCCCCCGTGAAAGTCGAACTGATGCAATCGCCGGTGTTGCCGGGGGACGCCGGAAAATGGGCGGTGCAGATCGGCGGGTTTCGGGACGAACACGGGGCGGCGAAGCTTGCCGATCATCTGGCGCGCCGCTACCACACGGCCAAGGTCAAGAAATTTCCCAGCCCGGCGGGTGATTGGTGGATTCTGGTGCGCGTGGTCGATGACGACCGCGACCGAGCGCAGCAACTGACAGACGAAACCAAAACGCCCGAGGGCGCTGTGTTTCTGGTCAGGCTCGACTAAGCCGTGGACATCGTGCCGTCCTCCGAGGGCTGACAACGCGGGTCGCCGATGATATCGTTGCGGTCAGGTTCACAAAGTAGGTGCCGCAATCATGACCGATCCGAACTGCCTCTTCTGCCGCATCGTTGGCGGCGAAATTCCCTCCAAGAAAGTGTTCGAGGACGAGCACGTCTACGCCTTTGAAGACATCAGCCCGAAGGCGCCGACACACGTGCTCATCATTCCCAAGAAACATTTTGCAGGATTGAAGGAAGCCGAAGCCGCGGACGCAGAGGTCATTGGCCGCTGCCATCTCGCCGCCGCCGAGATCGCGCGCCAGCGCGGCATCGAGCAGGGGTACCGCACGGTTCTCAACGTCGGCCCGGGCGCGGGGCAGTCGGTGTTTCATCTGCACGTCCATCTGCTCGGGGGACGTCCGCTGGCTTGGCCGCCGGGATAGGTCTATGGCGCGAATGTGACCTGCTGGCAGGGTTCGCCAGCGTGGCGGCTGCTAACTTTGATCACTACTTTCCGGTCAAGGCGTCTTAGGAAGTCGAGCAATTTGTCCGTCGTAAAACGGCTAAAGTGTCCGTTCATCAGGTGTGATACATCGGGTTGCGCGATGCCAAGAATGCTGGCAATTTCGCGCTGCTTTAGCGCCCTGCTCTCCAGAATCTTGAAAACGTGAAACCCGATCTGCGCGCGCGCCAGAAGCTGATCGGACTGCTTCAGTCCGAGATCGGCAAAGACATTTCCCGAGTTTTTTTCGAACTTAATGGATATTCGCTTTTTCGTATTCACCCGCCAACTCCAGCGCTTCCGCGTATCGACAAGGGGCCGCAATGAAGGCCGGCGTAAACCCTCCAGAGCGCACCTCCTAGATTATAGTAATATTGCTATAAGCTCAAGGCTCTTGAATGCACACAGGCAGAGTATGGCGCAGTCTCCCGGAAAAAGCGGCATCCGAAAAGGACAGGCCGAGCAGAATCGCAAGTCGCGTTCCCGCTTTGGCATTCCAACCAACGTTCTTGGGATCGTAGATTCCACGGGCCGCGCGCCCGGGCTTTCCAACAAGGCCTTTTCCGCGATACAGTCCAAGCTGGCCCCAGGAGGACTTATCCATGCATCGAAGCCGATTGCTGCTCTCCGTTCTGCTTGGTTTGGGATTATTGTCGTCGCGTTGCGCAGTTGCCTTGGATGACGACCAGCACCACCATCGTGATCCCGACGAAAAATTGGGCAAGGTCTCGTTCCCGACCTCGTGCGCACCGGCTTCGCAGGCGCCGTTCGAGCGCGGTGTGGCTCTGTTGCACTCGTTCGGCTATGAAGATGCGGAGCAGCAGTTCACGGAACTCGCGCAGAAAGATCCGGGCTGCGCCATGGCGCACTGGGGCATCGCCATGAGCCTGTTCCACCAAATTTGGGAGCACCCGGAAAATACGGTGCTGGCGCGCGGCCACACGGAAATTGAAGCCGCACAAAAGATCGGCGCTAAGACGGAGCGCGAGCGCGGCTATATCTCGGCTCTGGGCGTTTTCTACAGCGTCCCCGAAAAGAAGGACTACCAGCAGCAGGCTACCGCCTACGCTGAGGCGATGGGCAAGCTCTATCGGCAATATCCCGGCGATCTGGAAGCGGGCGCCTTCTATGCGTTGTCTCTGCTGGCCGCGGAGCCTCCGGGCGACGAATCCCACGCGGCGCGCAGAAAAGCTGTCGCCATATTGAATCCCTTGTTTGACAAGCAACCGGAGCATCCCGGGCTGGCGCACTACATCATTCACAGCTGCGATAAGCCCGACCTTGCACCGCTCGGTCTTGCCGCTGCCCGCCGCTATGCCGAGATTGCGCCCTCGTCGGCGCATGCCGTCCACATGCCGTCGCATATTTTTGCCCGGCTCGGACTGTGGCAGGAGGACATCCAGGCCAATCAGAAGTCGGTCGCGCTGACGGAAAAATCTACTGCGATGTACATGGGCGGCCACGAACTCCATGCCATGCACTTCCTGCTGTATGCCTACATGCAGACCGGCCAGGATGACGCCGCGCGGCAGATTCTCGATCAGTCGAAACGTATTTTGGCGCGCGCGCCCGCTCAGGGCGACGACACCGGCATGCTGGAATATTACGAATACGCCACTGCGCACTTCCCCGCAATCTATGCGCTGGAGATGCAACACTGGGCGGAAGCCGCCGCGCTCGAGCCCGCCGCGAATGTTTCTCCGCACGATCAGATGATCACCTACTGGGCCCGAACGATTGGCTCAGCGCGGATGGGAGATGTGGAAGCCACCCGCCGCAACGCTCAGAAGTTCTCCGAAGTGGAGGACGCCGTGCGCAAATCGAAAGACGCCTATCAGCTGGAAGGTCCGCAGATCGGCGAGCACGAGGTGCAGGCATGGCTCGCGTTTGCCGAGAAGAAGAATGACGAAGCCATTAAGCTGATGCGCGCCGTTGCCGACACGCAGGACAAAGTCGGCAAGCAGGAAGTCGACATACCCGCGCGCGAGATGCTGGCCGACATGCTTGTGCTGGTCAACCAGCCGGAGAACGCATTGGTGGAATACGAAAAATCGATGAAGGTCGATCCCAACCGCTTCAACGGGCTGGCCGGCGCTGCCCATGCCGCTGAACTGGCGCATCAGCCGGCAAAAGCGTCTTCGTATTATGCCCAATTATTGAAAAACTGCGACGACGGGAAACATTCGGACCGGCCACAACTGCGCAGCGCCAAGACGGAAGTGGCGAAGAATTTGCGCTGAATCGTTGGTGTGGGATCAGGCGTTCGGAAGCAGCGGAGCAGAGATCTTGCGGTCCGAATGTCTTCGGTCAGAAGAATGTGGGCCTGAGAACGACTTCGGCAGACTATTTGTTCTTCTCGCTCTTCTTTGAAGTGCTTTCTTTCGCGGTGCTCTCTGACTTCTTGTCTTCCTTCTTGGATTCCTTGGCGCTTGACTCTTTGGAGTCCTTGGACGCGCCGTCGCCCGAAGACGCCCCGCCCGATTTCTTGGGGTAGTCGGTCACGTACCAGCCGGAGCCTTTGAACTGAACGGTGGGCGCGGTGATAGTTTGTTCGACCCGGCCGCCGCACTCAGGACATTTTTTTATTTTCCTGGCAGAGAACGTCTGGATTTTTTCAAAAAGATGACCGCATTTGGTGCACCGATATTCGTAAAGTGGCATGTGTGTGAGACGGTTGTGAGGAACAACCCAATTTCACCCTGATTTTAGCAGACGTTTCGGCGCAGTGTTGCGCCAGGCAGCCTGAATGGCCTGGATTAGAACTTCTTTCTTTGCCGCTTTAAGATCAACGGTGGTCGCGCCGCGCTTTCCCCATGCGCCCTTTACCGGAACGAAGGTGCCGGGATAATCTTTGGAAAAATAATGCTGTTCTTCTGGTAACAGCTTGACCATGCCGTGGGTTGTGTCGGGGTATCCAAGCGTAGCGAAAATCTTCCCCGCGACGCGAAAGTCTGGATGGTCCATGTGCTGGCGCTCTTCAGTCTCAGGCAGCGAGAGCGCGATCTTGCGGAAGTCAGAGGGAGTCATGAAGATTTCCGATTTCGGACTGTCGATTTCTGATTGTAAACGGTGGAATTGTAAAGGTTGAATCAGATGCAATCGACAATCGGCAATCTGCAATCGGAAATTGCTGCAGTGGTAGACTCCGGCCATGACGGATTTGAAATCCGGGCCCGCCCTGTATCTGGTCGGCACGCCCATCGGCAACCTTGAGGACATCACGTTGCGGGCGCTGCGCCTGCTCAAGGAAGTGGATGTGATCGCCTGCGAAGATACCCGGCAGACGCAGAAACTGCTGAATCATTACGCCATCGCGACCCGCACGACCAGCTATCACGAGCACAACGAAATAACGAAGGCGGCCGAATTGGTGAAGCAGATGCAGGAAGGCGCAAGCGTAGCGCTGGTCACCGACGCGGGCATGCCCGGCATCTCCGATCCCGGATACCGGCTGATCGCGCTCGCGATTCGGCATCGCTTGCCGGTGGTGCCGGTGCCGGGAGCGTCGGCGTTTCTGGCGGCGCTGGTGGCGAGCGGCTTGCCGACCGATTCTTTTCGCTTCGGCGGATTCCTGCCGGCCAAGCGCGGCGAGCGGCGGGCGGCATTGGAGACGATCAGGACTTCCGCCCGGACGCAGGTGTTCTATGAAGCCCCGCACCGGATTGTCGAAACCATGGAAGATGTGGCGGAGATTCTGGGAGCATCGCGAGCGGTGGTGATCGCACGCGAGGTGACAAAGCTGCATGAAGAATTTTTGCGCGGGCGCGCGGGTGAGGTGCTGGAGAATCTGAAAACGCGCGAAGCCGTGAAGGGCGAAATCACGCTGCTGATCGGAAAGGCCGAGGAAGATGCTGGCGCAGGGCAAGGCGGTGTGCGGACGGCCGCCCTCGGCCGTCCGACCGTGCGCGAGCGGGTGCAGCAGCTCATGGCCGAAGAAAAGATTGATGAGAAGGCCGCGCTGAAGAAGGTCGCGAAGGAGCGGGGAGTGTCTAAGAGCGAGGCGTATCGGGAGTGGCAGAGAGGGAAGTGATCGATTCCTGATCTCCGCTTTCGCCTGCGCCGCGGACCACGGAGGAAGCGAATGATTATCCGGCCAGCGACTCTGGCGGACCTGCCGGGCATTACTGAGATTCACAACTACTACGTCGTGAATACTCACATCACTTTTGATGTGGTTCCGTTTTCCCCAGAGCAGCGCGTCGAATGGTTTCACGATCATTGTGATGGTCAGCGCCATCGAATCGTGGTAGCGGAATCGGGCGGGGGTAAGGTGCTCGGCTACGCTGCCACCGGTACCTTTCGCGCCAAGCAAGCCTACGAAACCACCGTGGAAGCGAGTGTGGCCTGCAGCCCCGACGCAACTGGACGAGGAATCGGTCGTCGCCTGTACCAGGCTTTGTTCGCGGTGATGGAGAACGAGGACGTCCATCGAGCGGTCGCGGGAATCGCTCAGCCCAACCCGGCCTCCAATGCGCTGCACAAGCGATTCGGGTTTGTCGCCATCGGCACCTTCACGCAGGTGGGCCGGAAATTCGACAAGCACTGGGATGTGTTGTGGATGGAGAAAAAGATGACGCCGACATAGGAGCGAGGTGTCCAAAGCTCCATGCGCTTACTTTCCTGCCAATTCTCTCCTGACAATTTCACTTACCACTTTCCCGTCCACGCGCATGCCGGACGCGGCGAACTTCGCCATCGCGTTCTTCATCACCGTGCCCATTTCTTTCATGGTGGGTGAGCCCATTTCGGCGATGGTGGCCTTCACCCCCGCCTCAATGTCGGCGTCGGTCGCGGCTTTCGGCAGATAACTCTCGATCACGACGATCTCGGCGGCTTCTTTGTCGGCCATTTCCTGGCGTCCGCCCTTGGTGAATTGCTCGATCGAATCTTTGCGTTGCTTGATGAGCGTGGCGAGCACGGCCTGCGATTCTTTGTCGTCGAGCGGCGACATTTTTTCCACGGCCTTCAGTTGCAGCGCACTTTTGACCATGCGCAGGGTGGAGAGGCGGGCTTCTGCCTTCGCCTTCATGGCGGCGACGATGTCTTTCTGTATCTGATCGACTAGGGGCATGAGGGGATTATAGCCTCTCAATTCGCCGAGGATTTTACGGTTCGCTGCGTGCTCGATTCCGATAGACTGGAATCATTCTTCATTCACAAGGACTCTGATTATGTTGCATAAGAATCGTCTTTTTACTCCCGGGCCAACGCCGCTGTTGCCGGCGGCACAGACGGCCATGGCGTCGTTTACCGCGCATCATCGGACTGCCGATTTTCGCGCGCTGTTTCGGCGTGTGCTGGCTGACTTGAAAGAATTCATCGGCACACAGAATGACGTGCTCGTACTCTCCTGCTCCGGTACCGGCGTGATGGAAGGCGCGGTCTCGAATCTGACTTCGCCCGGCGACAAAGTTTTGGTTCTGACCGCGGGGAAATTCGGTGAGCGCTGGACCGGGCTGGCCAAGGCTTTCGGCTGCAAGGTGGACGTGCTCAGCGCTCCCTATGGCGAGACTCTTTCTCTGGATGATATTCAGGCGCGGGTCACTCCGGATGTGCGCATCGTATTCGTGCAGGCGACCGAAAGCTCCACCGGTGCGCGGCACGACGTGGAGGCGATCGCGAAGATCGTGCGCGCCCAGGGCGACCGCACCCTGCTCGTGGTGGATGCCATTACCGGGCTGGGCACGACGCATCTTGATGTCGATGGCTGGGGTGTCGACTTCATCATTGGCGGATCGCAGAAGGCGCTGATGATGCCTCCGGGCCTGGCGTATTGCGCGGTCAGCGAACGCGCCTGGAAGCGCATGGATGCGACGACTTCCCCGCGTTATTACTTCGACCTGCGCAAGGAACGGAAATCTGCAGCCAAGGGTGAATCGGCGTATACGCCGGCGACTTCGTTGTTTGCCGCGATGGGTGCGGCGCTCGATTTTGTGCGCGGCATGGGCAATGGCGATCTCGCCAAGGGACGCGAGGATCTAGTCAATAACGCCGAACTCTGCGCGGAAATGACGCGCGCGGGCGCGAAAGCGTTGGGACTCAAGCTCTACGCTTCGAAACCGGCGGCCGCGCTTACGGCGATCAGCGCTCCGGAAGGAATCGATTCCGGCCGCTTCGTCAAGGAATTCCGCGAGACCTTCGACGCCGTCGTCGCGAACGGACAGGGCGAGATGAAGGGCAAACTGTTCCGCATCGCGCACATCGGCTACTACGACTATCTGGATACGATCGGCATTCTGGGCGCGCTGGAACACGTGTTGGCGCGCGTCTCTGAAACTCCTGTGGAATACGGCGCGGCGGTGCGGGCAGCGCAGGAAATCTATGCCCGCACCCTGAGCGAAAAACGGCAACTGGTGGGCGCCTGATTCGGTAGCTGATTCGTCCCGCAGGCCTGATCGAACGAGGCCGATCGAATCAGGCCCGAGGCTCAGTCGATGGTAAAGGTCATGGCGGTGGAAGTTTCCGCCAGCGTGCCGCCGCTGCCGTACATTCCGGTGCCGGCGACGGCGGGGTTGGTGACCGTAACCTGGACCGCGCCGGAGCTGGAGATCAGCGAAGCCGGAATCTTGGCCGTAAGCTCGGTGGCGCTCATGTAGGTGGTGGTCTGCGCCGCGCCGTTCCAGTTCACGATGGCTTTCGTTCCGAAGTTGCTGCCGTTCACGGTCAGGGTGAAGGTCTCTCCGCCAGCCGTCGCGGCATCGGGATTGAGTTGCGAAATGGCGGGGGTGGTTCCCGCGGTTGCTGGGGAGCTCTTGGAGCTGTAGCCGCAGGCCAGCGTGAGCGCGGTCAATGTTACGAGCAAGAACGTAGTTAGTTTCTTCATAGTTATCTCCCAAGGGCCGTTGCCCATGAGAAAAGCGTAGAGCGGCATGGGCGTTGCGGTGTCAGGCGGGCGTCAATTTGTGGTCAATTGCTTGTAAGGAAGATTTCTGTGGGATCGTTAGCGTCGTTCTTAGATCGTCCTCAAAGGAAAGCATTCGTGAAAATTATCGTAGCGGAAAAAGTTTCTTCTTCGGCTGTGGCGCAGTTACAGGAACCGGGGTGGACCGTTCTTACGGCGGATCAACTCGATGGCAAACTGCCGGAACAACTGGAATCCGCGGACGCGCTGATTGTGCGTTCCGCGGTGCAGGTCGATGCCAAGCTGCTGGAGCACGCCAAGATGTTGCGCGTGATCGGCCGCGCCGGAGTGGGCGTGGACAACATCGATCTGGAAGCGGCTACGCACAAAGGCATCGCGGTTATGAACACGCCGGGTGCAAATGCGGTGGCTGTCGCCGAACAGACTTTAGGCATGATGCTGGCCATGGCTCGCCATTTGTGCCGCGCGGATGCGCTCATGCACGCCGGCAAGTGGGAGAAAAAATCTTTGCAGGGGACCGAACTGCGCGGCAAGACGCTGGGCATCGTCGGCCTGGGACGGATTGGCATGGAAGTCGCACGGCGAGCGCGAGCTTTCGGCATGGATCTGCTGGGGCACGATCCGTTCGTGTCGGCGGCCGTGGCGAAGGAACTGGGGATTCGATTGGCTGGCTTGGACGATGTTTATGCGGCAGCCGACTACATTACCCTGCACGTGGGTTTGACGCCGCAGACCACCGGCATGATTAACGAAGCGTCCATCGCGAAGATGAAAAAAGGCGTGCGCCTGGTGAACTGTGCGCGCGGCGAGTTGGTGAACGAAGCAGACCTGGCGCGAGCGCTCGAACAAGGAAAAGTTGCGGCCGCCGCGATCGATGTGTTTGCCGAAGAGCCGCCCAAGAATTCTCCGCTGCTGGCTCTGCCCAACGTGGTGCTCACGCCGCACATCGGCGGATCGACGCATGAGGCGCAGGAAGCCGTGGGCGTGCAGATCGCGCAGCAGGTGAAGGAATATCTGAAGCACGGCGTAATTCAGAACGCGGTGAATGTGCCTTCCGTTTCCGCCGAGGAATACGCCGTCATGCAACCCTACATCGTGCTGGCTGAGCGCATGGGTGCGTTTCTGGCGCAGGTTTCAGAAGGCACAGCCGAAGAGATTTCGATCCGCTACAGCGGCCACATCGCGGAGTGGAAGACGGAACTGATTCGCAATGCGGCCATCAAGGGCATCCTGAATCAGTCGCTGGAGGAAGACGAAAAAGCCAACCTGGTGAATGCCGCCACCATCGCGCACGACCGCGGTCTGCGCGTGCTGGAAGCGCACAAGGCGAAGGCTTCGACTGGAGGCGCGGGCAGCGTCCTTTCGATCTTCCTGAAGAGCTCGACTGAACAGCATCAGGTGAAGGGCGCGGTGCTGCACGGAGACGCGCCGCGGCTGCTGCAGATCGATGGCATCGACGTCGAAGCTCCGCTGGGGCGTAGCCTGATTTATTTGCGCAACCGCGACGTGCCCGGCGTGATCGGCAAAGTGGGAACAATTTTGGGCGACGAAGCCATCAATATCGCCGACTTCTCGCTGGGGCGGCCGGGTGCCGATGCTGCGGATCACGCTTCCGAGCATGGCTCGGAGCACCCGCGCGAAGCGATCGCAGTAGTCCACGTGGATGGAATTGTGCCGGAGGCAGTGCTGGAAAAGCTGAGGAAGATCCCGGCGGTAAAGACGGCGAAGGCGGTGCGGCAATTCTGAAAAACTCCCGATTGCCGGTTTTCGATTTTCGGATTGCTATGGTCAGGTTTCTAATCGGCAATCGAAAATTGAAAATCGGAAACTCTACGATTCCTGCTCGTCTTTCTTCAGTCTGCGGCTTTCTGCAAGCAGCGACATCGAGTGCATCAGATTCTGCAGCGTGACGATGCCCACCAGCCTCTGATCTTCCATGACCGGGATGATGCTGGAACTGCGCGCGGTGAGCTTGCGGAAGGCAGTACCGAGCGAATCGTTGCGTAACGACACGTCGTAAATCTTGCTCATGACTGCCTGCACGTAGCCGTTACCCTCGGCGCGCAGCGTGTCCACAATTCGCTGTTTCGAAATCACTCCGACCATGTCGGCGCCGCGCAGCACGGGAAAATCGTCTTGCAGGCAATGGACCGCCTTGTCCAGCGCGTCTTCCAGCGTATCGGCGGGGGAAAGCGCGACGTAATCGACCAGCATGATTTCTTCGAGACGAACATTGTCGAGCACGGATTGAAACACCAGCGCGCGTTCCTCCAGGTGGGCGGCGGAAAAAACGATCACGCCAATCATGGTCAGCCAGTTGTCGCTGAACACTCCGGCAAAGATCAGCACCATGGCGATTGCGGTACTGATGGAAACGGCGCGCCGCGTTGCCGACGCAACGTCAAGATTGCGGGAAAGATAGGCGCGCAAAATGCGTCCGCCATCGAGTGGATACGCGGGCATCAGATTCAGCCCGGCCAGATAGAGATTGGCCCAAACCACGCTGCGAGGCAAATTCGCGGGGCGCAGGAACGGCCACTTCCACACATCAGTCCCGCGGCCAGAGGAATACATGAATGCGATCGCGAGTGCGGCGAGCGCCAAATTGACCAGCGGTCCGATCAGCGCGAGACGGATTTCGCGGTCTTGGATATGGACGTGAGCTGACGCCGGCAGCTTGGCAGCGCGCGATTCGTCATAAACCACCACGCCGGTGAGCGGCAGCAAAATCACTGCCTTCGGAATCAAACCCATGCGGCGCGCGTACAGCATGTGTCCGGCCTCATGGGCGGCAACGCATGCCAGAATAATGGCCACCAGCGCCAGATCGCGCGATCCGTTGGGGTTTTGCTGGTTGGCGGCGTAGTCGGTCCAATAGATGAACAGGGGCAGAACAAGAAAAGTGAGGTGAAGGCGGACATCCACGCCAAACAGACGCCCCACCGAGATGGACCAGCTTCGCATTGCCCTCGCTGCTTGTATTCTACATGCATGCTTCCGGGGCGGATGGGACCCGAAGGGGTGACGCCGTGCGAGTAATTGCCGGCAAATATCGCAGCCGTCCCTTGCGCACGCTGCGCGGCATGGACGTGCGGCCCACCTCAGACCGGATGCGCGAAACCCTGTTCAACGTGCTGACCGCGGGCAATCCAGCTGCCCTCGAGGGCAGCGTGTGGCTCGACCTGTTTGCCGGAACCGGTGCGGTCGGCATCGAAGCCCTCAGCCGCGGAGCCAAAGCCGTGTATTTTGTCGACCACTCGCGCCCGGCGGCGGATTTGATTCGCGACAACCTGCACAGCCTGGGAGTCTCTCAGGGATTTAACATTCTGCAAGAAGATTTCGAACGCGCATTCTGGCGCATGGAACGTCAGAAAGTTGCGGCGGACGTAGCCTTTCTCGATCCTCCATATCGCATGCAGGAGGCCTATTCCAGCACACTGCGAGCGCTGGCGGATTCTTCGCTGATCTGGGCGATGTCGGTGGTGATTGCGGAGCACGAAAAAAGGTTTGATCCAGGGGATGAATTCGGATCGCTGCGCAGGTTTCGGCTGCTGCAGCAAGGCAGCGCGGCGCTCAGTTTCTACCGCATTGGAAGCCCGGCCGAGGTGAGAGTCTAAAGAGCCCGTGCAAAGACGTGCGCGTCTTAGTCTGGGTTACGTGAGCAGGTCGCGATTGCGCTCCGCATCGCTGCCGATCAGCGGATGCTGCATCTCCTCCAGATCCTGCTTCACCATATTCAAGCCATAGACGCAGCTTTCGAAATTTCGCGAGAGACTGGCAAACAGCGGCGCCACTTTCGCGTATTCAAATGCATCAAACTTCGACACGATGTAGTAGCTTTCTTTGCCTGCCTTCACCCAGTCCACAAGATTTTCCAGACGCTGGCGGCGCAGCCGGAAGTGATTGATGCTTTCAGGGAACATCCCGGCAAAAAACAGCGTGTAGTCGCCAATGTGTTTGCGCACCTGGCGCTCGCGGTCGAACGATGGAGCCGGGCCGTAAACCGGATCCGATTCCAGCAGCATTTCGCCGACATCGGTCAGCGGACGGTTTGACGCGTCGTGAATGTTATGGAGCTGATCGACATCGCAGAATTCCGCCAGCAGATGCGATACGTAAGCCACGACCTCAGGGTTGCGAATTCCGATGGCTTCAGCGTAGTGCCGTCCCACTAAATCCTGAAACAACTGCCGCAACGGATGCGATTCCGGAATCATGTGGTTCAGTCCCCCTAAACCCCGCTCCCGTGGCGGAGTTTCATCCCCGTGTGTGAGTTCATTAACTCATGTTCATCTGCAAAGGCAAGTGACTTTTTTCTTTCCCCGCAATTTATTTTCTCGATAGGCTAGAGGGAGAGTTTGGCCCTTGAGTTGTCGCTCTAATCTGCTGGCAGCCTCGGCACTCGGCTGCCAATTCCAACGCTGTACGCAGGTTTTTACATGATACAGACCGCAATGTAGAATCAGCCCCACGGAGGCACACCCGATGAATCGACTCAACATTTCCAGCGGGACACCGTGGGAACCTATCGTAGGTTACTCGCGTGCGGTCAAGGTGGGAGCACACATCCATGTGTCGGGAACTACCGCTACCGGCCCGGATGGAAAGATCGTTGGCGTGGGCGACGCCCACGCGCAAACTGTGCAGACGATTAAGAACATCGAGACCGCCCTGCAGAAAGCGGGGGCCAGCTTGAAAGATGTGGTGCGCACTCGCCTCTACGTCACCAACATTGCCGAGTGGGAGAAGATCGGCAAGGCGCACGGCCGGTTCTTTCGTGACGTTCGTCCGGCCACTTCGATGGTGCAGGTGAGCGCGCTGATCTCGCCGGAGATGCTGGTGGAAATTGAAGCGGAAGCGATCGTGAATGAGTGAACCCTGGGGCGTGGCATGGAACCTTGTTTCGGCACAAGACGTGAGTTTCGACGCCACGGGTTGCGGCTGTCTTATCTGGATGCAGGCGGATCGGGCCGGCTCATGATTGCGCTGCACGCTCACTGGATGGAGGCTTCCACGTTCGTGCCCCTGGCCGCGGCGCTGCAACCGGATTGGCAGGTTGTGGCCCTCGATCAACGCGGCCACGGAAATTCGGATCACGCTGCAACCTACTCGCGAGACGACTACCTGAACGATCTGCAAGCATTCTTGGATCACCTGGAGGTGCGGGCCCCCGTCGTGTTGTTGGGCAACTCGCTGGGAGGAGTCAATGCGTATCAATTTGCGGCTCGCTATCCCGAGCGGGTTCGAGCGTTGATCGTCGAAGACATTGGCGCGGTGCTCGACGGCGACCCGAACATGGCCCTGGCATGGGAGGGTACGTTCAACACGGAACAGGCATTGGAAGAAAAAATTGGTCCCCGGCTGACGCCGTATCTGCGGCCCTCGTTTCGCAAGACTGAGGCGGGATGGAAGCTGGCGTTCGATCCGCGCGACATCGCCCGCTCCGAAGCGAATCTGCATGGAGATCACTGGCAGGATTGGCTCACGAGCAGTTGTCCGGCGCTGCTCATTCGTGGCGAAGAGAGCCGCGTCACCAGCCAGGAGCATTTGGAAGAGATGGCACGGCGTCGGCCCCATACTACGTTCCGATCGCTGCCCGGAGGACACGTGGTGCATGCCAGCCATCCGCAGCAATTTGTGCAGGCGGTGAGGACGTTTCTGCAGGAACTGTGAGGCTACGGGGTTCGTCTACAAGGTTCGGCGAGCCTGCTCAGTGATCCAGTCGGTCCAGTAGGCTGAGGCTCCGCTCGAGACCAGCGCGGCCTTGCCTTCGATGGCGTCGACGAAATTTTCGATCGAGGGATAGTGGCGGTTGGTGTGCGCCGGAAGATGTTCGCGTCCTCCGCCATTAGCGTGAGAGGAATAGACCAGCTCGGGACCGTTCAGCGGAGACAGGTCCATCTCGCCGTCGGTGCCGCGGATGCGGCATTCGTCGCGGGTCACTTTCGAGTGCCAGCGCACATCCACAATGCTGCGGACTCCGCCCGGATATTCGATCATCACGGTTGCATTGTCTTCGACCGCGTAGCGATGAACGGCATTCGAGAGCTGCCCGGCTGCGCGCCGCGGCTCCCCGAAAAGAAAATTCAGCACGTCGATGCGGTGCGAAGCAATGTCGAACAGCGGACCGCCTCCCGCCTTCGCCGGATCCACCAGCCAACTGCGCGGTCCGGTTCCATCGAACCACATGTGACAAGTAAGTTCGGCGAGCACCGGTTGTCCGATGACGCCGGAAGCCAGCAGTTGCTGCGCCCGCAGAACTTTCGGATAGAAGCGGCGATAGTAGGCTATTCCCAGCATCGTGCCGCTGGTGCGCGAAGCTTGGTCGGCGGCGCGCACCATGGCGCGCGCCTCGGCCGCATTCATCGCCATCGGTTTTTCGCATAGCACATGCCTGCCGGATTCGAGGGCTTCGATGGTTTGTGAGGCATGCCGGAAAACGGGAGTAGCAACGTAGACCGCTTGCACGGTGGAATCGACCAGCGCGTCGCTAAGCGATGACCACGTCCGCACATTGTAGGGCAGCGCTTTCGCCGGATCGCGGGTGACGAATCCGTAAAGCCGGCTTCGCGGTTCTGCCTGAATGGCGGGAATGACGCGGTGAATCGCGATGTCGCCGATGCCGATGACGACCCAGTTGACGGAGGCAGGTTTCAAGGTTTCAGAGATTCAAGGTTTCAAAGACGCAGGGTCTCAAGGTTTCGAGATGCTGTTCCTTGAGACCTCCATTAGAAAACAAAGGCCGGCGCCAGGCCGGCCTTCGTGTTCACCTACAAAAGATAACAAAACTACTTCTTGGGTGCGATCGCGTCCTTGGCGGCCTTGGCGACGCGGAACTTCACTACCGTCTTTGCCTTGATCTGAATCGGTTCGCCGGTCTGCGGATTGCGGCCCACGCGCGCCTTGCGGTGTGCCTTCACCAAACGGCCCAAACCGGGTACGACGAAGATTCCGTTTTTCTTGGTCTCTTTAATCGCGGTGTCCGCCAGGTGCTCAAGAAATCCCGCGACGGTTTTATTGGGGAGCTCGGTTTTTTCCGCGAGCGCTCGAATCAGTTGTGTCTTGGTCAGGCCAGCTGCCATGTTTCCTCCTCGAAAAAAATCAATTTCATACCGATGGACGCTATCTTATACCCCTCAGCCTGTGGAAAAACACCTATTTTATGCGGGTTTTGCCGCTTGGGGACACGAAACTGCGCGTTTTTACAGGCTCTCGCGAGCATTCCAGTTCCAAAACGGGCTTGGGAGGCGTATCCACGTGGTAACGAGCCGCCATTTTCTGATTGCCGATTTTCGATTGTTGATTGGAAACCCTCGGCGAGGCATTTGATTTTCATTCAACAATCAAAAAATCAAAAATCAACAATTCCCCCGCCAAATGCCATAATGCAGAACAGGAGCCCTCGGTTGAGCTGCGCCATTTGCGAGACTCGCAAGGAAAAACGTTTTTGTCCCGCCGTGCACGGACGCATTTGCCCGCAGTGCTGCGGCGAGCAGCGCGAAGTCACCCTCGATTGCCCCAGTGACTGTCCCTATCTGCAACAGGCCCGCGAACACGAAAAGATGCGCTCCACCGCGCAAATCGATCCCGCTGGATTGTTCCTTCACATTGAAGTCTCGGACCAGTTCATGTACGAGAAAGAGCATCTGCTGATGGGGCTGTCGTATGCGCTGGCCAAGGCGGCCAAGGCCGATCGCAGCCTCAACGATCAGGACTTGATTGCGGCCCTGTCGATGCTCGCCACCGGCCGGGAACGTTTGTTGAACTCCGGTCTGCACTATGACCCGCCCCTGACCAGCGAGTCCCGCCGAAAAGTGGCGACAGAAGTTGAGACCATGGTGCAGGAATACCGCAAGGCCGAACAGAAGCACGTGGGCTACTCCAGCCTGCGCGATTCCGAGGTGCTGAAGGCGCTGGTGTTTCTGCTGCGCCTAGCCCATGGCCGAACTTCCGGGCGGCCCAAATCGCGGGCATTTGTGGAGTTCTTGTACGCGCAGTTCCCGGAGAAAGAATCGGCGGTAGTCACGCCGCAGGAAGCCGGCAGCAGGATCATCCTGCCGTAGAAACCGCAGAAACCAGCCACGGATTCTCACGGATTTCCACGGATCTAAGACCTCTTTCGATCTTGATTGTTCTTGCCTTATGATCCGTGAGGATCCGTGCAAATCCGTGGCTAGTTTTTCCTGATCACGATCTGCCCCGCCGGCAATTCTTCCAGCAACTCCCGCACCGTCTTGCCCAGCAACGGATGCCGCGCCTCTGCAGCGATCTCCGCCAGAGGTTCAAGCACGAAGCGGCGCTTATGCATTTCGGCATGCGGAATGGTCAACTCAGGCGTGTTCAGCACGAGGTCTGCAAACAGCAGTATGTCAATGTCGATGATGCGCGGCCCTTTGGCCTGCGTCCGCACGCGCCCCATCGAGCGTTCGATGCCGAGCAAGTTTGAAATCAATTGTGTGGGCGACTCTGCCGTCTCCAGGGCCAGCGCACAATTCAGGAACCAGTCTTGCCCGGCGAGATCCCCGACCAAATCCCCGGGCACATCGACCGGTTCGGTCTCGTAGAAGTGAGAAACCGTGCGCACTGTGCCGTAGTCATTCAGGCGAGCGATGGCATCATGCAGCAAGCGGGCGCGATCCCCTACGTTCGATCCCAGCGAAAGATGGACTATGGTGCCCATGTTGGCCTTGCGATTCTTCTGTCTTCTTTTTACTCGTCTTTTTACTCTTCGTTAATCTTCTTCTAACTTTTGGAGGCGGCTCACTGAGCAGCGAAAAGCGCGCAAATATCAGGCTGCGCAACGTTTCAAGCGATCGGCAAAGGACCCATGACCTCCGTTACTACCGGGTCCTTTTGCCAATCCTTAGAATCCTAGTATGACCTTGGAGTCTCTGTTACTGACCGAGGACGCGGAAGTCCTGCGCGTCATCCGGCCGACGCTGGAGAAGTTGTCGATCGCGGTCGAAATCTGCAGCGAGCCACGTACCGGCGCTGACATGCTGATTTCCGACAAGTTCGACGCGGTCGTCATCGACTGCGACGACCTGAAAGGCGGTCTGGCTCTGCTCCAGGGGATCAGAAATACTCCCAGCAACAAACAATCCGTGGCCTTCGCCGTCCTGAACGGAAAAAAGACTACGACGAAAGAAGCGTTCGAAATGGGTGCGAACTTCGTGCTGCAGAAGCCGATCAGCGTTCTGAACGCCTCTCGCTGCTTTCACGCCGCGCTCAATTTCATGATTAAGGAGCGCCGCCGCTACTTCCGCCATCCCGTGAAATTGCGCGTGCGCCTCGTGCTCGAAGGCAAAATCGTGCAGGCTACCAGTACCAACCTCAGCGAAGGCGGCATGTCGATCATGGTTCGCGAAGCCCTGCCCAAAGGGGCCGCGCCTCGCCTGCAGTTCACTCTGCCCGATACCAACATACAACTCGATGTAGAAGGCGAAATCGCCTGGGCCGACGTAAAAGGCCATGCTGGATTCCGCTTTCACAACGTCGAAAAAAGTACTCTGGCGCAACTCGAACGCTGGCTCGATGAACGCATGGAGCAGGAGTTTCCCGGTGCCAAAGAGCGCATGGCCGCCGCCCAGGCCGCCGCCGGTCACGGAGCGGCTTCGCCCTAGGCTGCCGATTGTCCCTGAGCCGATTTATCCTTTGCCGATCTATCCTCTGCAATTGAACGTCTGCAATTGAACGTTTGTATTTTGAACCTGGCTGAATCCCTGCGTCGCCCCCGGTACCTGCGTTGGAACTGTGCGTTTTTCGGCAGTCATGGCAATCTAGCACTTTGGCAGGTCAGCACTTTGGCAGTTCCGGAGACGCCCACCGTGACCCACGATCTTCGCATCGCCCGCGTGCAGCGCACGCTGCAGTGGTTTGAACAGGATATTCCTCTGCTCAACATGCGTGTCAAAGAGCTATCGCCGGAGCGGCAGGCTTCGGCTCGAAGCTTTGCCGCTGCCGTCATTGACCAGACCCGCGCCGAACTGCGACGCCTGCTCGAACAACGGCCGCCTGACGGAAGTGATGCGGGCGCCGCTCCCTGCGAACCCGCCGACTAAATCTCTCGCTCCAACGCCGGATCCCTAGCATCCCTACGCCTCTGCTTGACATCTATCGTCGATCGGAGGTAATGTCGTGTCCACTCCCCTGGTGAGAATCACGCTCACCCCTGCGCTCTGTGGGCGCAGTAGCTTCCAGAAGGTCTCAACTGCAACCGCCAACCATTCGCGACACGCGAAATTCGGAGGACTCTCAATGCGATCTGCAAAACCCCTATTGAGCTTAATGACCACGCTCACAATTTCCCTAGTCTCCCTGTTTTTCTGCGCCGCCACCCCCGCCGGCGCGCAAACCATGAAAGTGTTGCACGATTTCCTGCGCAACGGAGTGGACGGCTATCTTCCCATCGACGGCCTGACGTTCGATTCCTCCGGCAATCTCTACGGCGTGACTGGGAACGGAGGAGCTTATTCGTACGGCGCGGTGTTTGAACTTCTGCCCAAGGGCGGAGGCTGGGTGGAAAGAATCGTGCATAGCTTCAATCCGCAAGGCGGCGTCGACGGATACGGCCCGAACGGTCCGCTTACCTTCGACTCAGCCGGGAACATATACGGAACCACTGGTTCTGGGCCTAACTGGCGCAACAACTTTAGCCTCGACAATGGCACTGTGTTTGAGATGACGCCCCTTCGCGGCGGAGGATTTTCTGAGAAGGTTCTATACAGCTTTAAGGGCTATAACGCGAGCTACAAAGACGGCGAGCTGCCCTGGGCCAATGTGATTTTGGATTCCGCCGGAAACCTGTACGGTACTACGCGCTATGGCGGCGCGCATAACTGGGGAACGGTATTCGAGTTGTCGCCATCGGGTTCCGGAACGTGGACCGAGCAGATTCTGTTCAGCTTCGATAATACCGGCGACAGCGGCTGCCAGCCCTTCGGCGGCCTGGTGTTTGATTCCGCCGGCAATCTCTACGGCACCACCAACGAATGTGGCGCCAACAGCAACGGCACCGTTTACAAGCTGTCGAACTCCGGCGGCGTGTGGACGCAAACCATCCTGCATGCCTTCACGGGCTACACCGGCACCATCAATGACGGAAGCACGCCCTACTCCGGCGTGACATTCGACTCCTCGGGCAATCTGTATGGCGTGACTCAGTTGGGCGGATTGAATGGCGGTGGGGTCGCTTATGAGTTGAGCCCGCAGTCGGACGGTTCCTGGACTGAGACTCTTTTGTACAACTTCGGAGCCAGCGTCGATGTCGGCCAGCCGTTCTATGCTCCTGTGTTCGACTCCGCAGGAAATCTTTATGGCACAGGCGGCCGGGGGGGCACCTACGGCGGTGGCGGCATTTGGAAGCTTACTCCCGGCTCCGGCGGCGCCTGGACCGAGTCGGTGTTGTACAACTTCAACACCAGGGGGGAGGATTTCAATATCCCGACCTCGGGCGTCATCCTTGATTCCCTGGGGAACTTGTACGGCGAGACTCAACTGGGAGGCTCCGAAGACGGCGGCGACGCGTACGAATTCATTCCGTAGCACTCACGACCAAAGTGCTCGGAACGAAATTACGGAACCAACAATGCGTTCGGGCGGCGGCGATCAGAGCCGCTGCCGGCACGTACGTTCATCGCAAGCAAGGCGGCGTTCGCCCAGATGCGGGCAGGCCGCCTTGCAAAATCCTTCATCTTGACGCGCTGTTACCTTTACGGGATAGTAGTTACCTCTCGCGTTTGCCCCGACCGGCCTTTCATCGTCTTCGACAGGAGCAGTTTTCATGCGCACCTTCACATTCCCCTCGACCCGACTCGTGCTGCTACTGATCACGGCTGTCGCAGTTCTGATCGGTCCTACTTTCGTCTCTGCCCAGACCGAAACCCTGCTTTACGGGTTCTCGCCTACCGGTGTGGATGGCTTCTTCCCGTACGCGGGCGTCACTTTCGACAAAGCGGGCAATCTCTACGGCACCACGCTGGAGGGAGGTCCCAATGGCGCCGGTACAGTGTTCGAACTCACGCCCAATGACGATGGCACTTGGACTCACACCGTCCTGCACAACTTCGCCAACGACGGGCAGGATGGCTATTATCCCTATGGCGGCGTGATTTTCGACGCCTCCGGCAATCTCTACGGCACCACGCAATACGGCGGCACATTCGGCGCCGGTAGCGTCTACGAGTTGATGCCGCAATCGGGCGGAGGTTGGAGCGAACGCGTCCTGCACAGCTTCGGGTCCAATGGCTCCGACGGCGAGTATGCCAACTCCGGATTGATCATGGACAACGCAGGAAACCTCTACGGCACCACCGTGAACGGTGGCAATCTCACCGGCAGTTGCGATGGCGGGGCAGGCTGCGGAACCGTTTTCAAACTCAGCCGTCTCGCCGATGGAAGCTGGTTGGAAACCATCCTGCACCGGTTCAACAACAATGGCGGTGTGGACGGGGCAAATCCCTGGGGCGCGCTGGCGTTCGGCCCGTACGGCAGCCTCTACGGCACCACCGCTACCGGAGGCACGCACTACTACGGAACCGTATTTGAGTTAACGCCGCCATCGTCGGCTGGCCGCGCATGGACTGAGGCCGTGCTGCACAGCTTCAACGAAAACGGTGTCGATGGAACCTTTCCCGAGGGCGCGGTCGCCTTCGACAAAGCGGGTAATCTCTACGGCGTCACCGATAGCGGCGGTGCGCACAACAACAGCGGCGCGGTATTCAAGTTGAGCCCCAACGGTACCGCCTGGACCGAAAGCGTGATCTACAACTTCGGACTCACCGGCGATGCCGCCCTGCCCACCTTCGGCAACTTGATCTTCGACAATGCCGGCAATCTCTACGGCGCAACCGCCGGCGGCGGGTCGGGCAACGGCACGGTGTATGAGCTTTCGAAAAGCGCGTCGGGCGATTGGACCGAAACCATGCTGTTCCGCTTCCCCTACACCGGCGGCTTGTATCCGCAGGCAGGCCTGACTTTCGATGCCGAGGGCAATCTCTACGGCACCACGCTGCAGGCAGGAGCAAACCTGTACGGCGCCGTGTTCAAGATCACGCCATAGTTCGACTTCAAGGAGAACTTCCCATGCGGTGCAAAGAATTTTCTCTCAGCCTAACCACAACATTTGCGGTTCTCATTTTCGTCACAACGTTGGCCGGCGCACGCGCGGCTGCGCAAAGCGAGAGTATTCTGTACAGCTTCAACAACAACCACGGGGACGGCATTGGGCCGCGTGCCAGCCTGATCTCCGATTCTGCGGGCAATCTCTACGGTACAACCTCGGGCGGCGGCGCTTATGCTTACGGAACGGTCTTTGAGCTGTTGCCGAAGGCGGGCGGGGGTTGGACGGAAAAAATCATACATAGCTTTGGGTCCAGCGCCACTGACGGGCAGAATCCTACCAGCAGCCTGATCTTCGACAGCTTCGGCAATCTCTACGGCACGACGGTGAACGGCGGGTCCGACTACTTCGGGACGGCATTTGAGCTTTCGCCGGGCAAGAGCGGCAGTTGGACGGTGAAGATCGTGCACAACTTCGGGTCCGCCGACAGCACGGACGGCTGGTTTCCATCTGCCGGCTTGATATTCGACAGCTCCGGCGATCTCTACGGCACGACCTCTGCCGGCGGAACCTACGCCAAGGGAGAAGTATTTGAGCTGACGCCAAACGGCTACGGGGCCTGGATGGGAACGACGCTGCATAGCTTCGGCGACGGTGCTGCCGATGGGAGCGATCCGTTCTCCGGACTAATCCTCGACGCCTCCGGCAATCTCTATGGCACGACCTACCAAGGTGGTCTCTACGGTACGGGTACAGCGTTTGAGTTGAGTCCCGGGTCGGCCGGGACATGGACCGAGACTGCACTATTCAGCTTCAACAACGGCAACAATGGCAGCGTGGAGGCGAATTCAATCTACGCTGGCTTGATTTCGGATTCCGCCGGAAACCTGTACGGCACCGGCTACAACGGCGGCGCTCGCAATTACGGAGCTGTGTTCGAGTTAAGCCCCAAGGCTAGCGGTGGATGGACGCAAAAGACTCTGCACAGCTTCGACAACAATGGGACAGACGGGTCAAATCCCGAGGGTGGCTTGATCTTCGACGCTGCGGGCAACCTTTACGGTACAACCTACAATGGCGGGGCCTACGGTCTCGGAGCGGTATTCGAGCTGGCACCCAAGGTGGGTGGAGGATGGAACGAAAAGGTTCTGCACAGCTTCAGCAGCAACGGTACGGACGGGTACAACCCCTATGCTGGCTTGTACCTGGGAGCTAACGGCGATCTGTATGGCACGACGTTCTATGGTGGCACTTATGGACGAGGCACGGTCTTCGCCATTAGACCGTAGCAGACGAATCTAGGCTGTCGAGAGCAGAAAAGAGCACGTTTCCTCCCGCCCGTGCTCACCTAGAATGCGGATCCCGCTGAGGCTTGCGCTGCATGTGTGGCGGCAGGCGTGTCTTCGCTTTCTTCATCCAGCGTGACTTCTTCCCACAACGTCTTGTCGCGCAGGATGCGTGAGACCAGGGCGGTGTGCATGGCGTGTCCGGCGCGGTCGGCGACCACTTTGCCCAGTAGCTGCTTTCCCAGCAAAGCCAAATCTCCCACCAGATCGAGAATCTTGTGGCGCACGAATTCGTCGCGGAAGCGCAGCGGACCGTTTTCGATTCCATCGCGCGTCAGCACGATGCAGTTCTCGCTCGATGCGCCGCGAATCAATCCCATGTTGCGCATGGCCTGCTCGTCTTCGCGTGAGCCGAAGGTGCGGGCCCCGGCGATGTGGCGCAGATAACTGCCGTTGCTCAGCTCGACTTCGAAAGTCTCCTTGCCAATCAGCGGATGGGGAAAATTGATGGCGTAGGAAACCGAATAGGCATCGCCGGGATAGACCGCGATGAACTTGTTGCCCTCGCGCACTTCCAGTTCCCGCCGAATCTTCAGATATTTGCGCGGACGCCGCTGGTGGCGAATGCCGGCGTGGCGGATCATCTCGACGAATGGCAGTGCGCTTCCGTCAAGAATGGGCAATTCCAGATTGTCGAGTTCCACGATGGCATTGTCGATGCCCATGCCGATAAACGCCGAGAGCACGTGCTCGGTGGTGGAGATGAGCACGCCCTTTTTCATGAGGCTGGTGGCGTAGCTGACGCGGGCTACGTTGCGGCTGACGGCTTCGATCTCGAATCCATCGAGGTCGGTGCGGCGGAATACGATGCCCGTGCCCGAAGGCGCGGACAAAATGCGCATCGAGACCGGTGCCCCGCTGTGCAGTCCAACGCCCTGGCACTCCACGGCGGAGCGGATTGTCTGCTCGTTAGTCAAATACACCTAGTCAAGAAATACACCTGGTCAAGAAATACTGCTGGTCAGTTAAGACCGTTCCAATATGAATGGCCAGTGAATGGATTAGACTACGCTTCGGCTGGAAAAGGCGGCTGTGGCAAAAAAGCCACAGTCCGTGGCGGGTAAAATTGGCGGCAATGCATCGCAAATGGTGCATCACGCCTTACAAGTGGCTCCCATTGCAATGCTTTGCGAGCTCGGGGAGCTGTGGAATAAATGTCTAGTAAGTCGTTTGTAATCATGCAGTTAACTTCGAAATGTGAATCGATTTAGCTGACCGCTGGAGCAAGGCAAATCGTGGGGGTACATCCCCCCGCGGTTGCTCCCATGGTCGGCCGCCTATGAGCCTTAGAATCGCAAGGAGGGGTATTTGCTGAGTTGGTTCGGCCCGAATCTTTTTTGCAGGCTGCGGCTCAGGAAGCTCGGGAATTGGATAAGAACGGGTATAAATGGGTATACCGGTACTGGGCGCGGGGCGCGCTATACCACGAAGTAGACCGTTCCAGTCACCGCTTGTTCCTGCCCTTGTCGTCCTTCTTGCTCTTATCGTCGAGGTCAGGCTTGTAGCCGGAGTTGGGGTCGAACATGGCTTGGTCGAGTCCCTGATTGATGGTCACGTTGTTGAGGAAGCGCTGGTTCGACATGTCGCCGTTGAAGAACCGGGTGACGTTGTAGGGCGCCATGATCCCCCCGGCGGGACGATAGTTCTCGTACACTTCCTCTTCCAGGTTTTTCTGCTTGTCGACGGGGTCGCGCCATTCGAAGCTCTTCTTCACGGGCAGATGGGTTTCGGTGTCGAAGTAAAGCGAAACGCTCTCATTTTGCGAGTTGATCACCGTTACCTGCAGCGAGGGATGCTGTGCCGCGATGGCGTTGCCCTCGAACAGAAGAATTACGCCGGGTTCGTTCACCCAGTTGCGCAGAACGGCATCGAGCGCGTAGTGGCGGCGGCGCAGATAGTCGTCGAGATCTTTCTTGTCCTGGGCGCGCGCGCCTTTGTAGGTAAGTTCCCATCCTTTGTTGCCCACGAACAGCTCGGCAATGTCGCGCTCTTTGGTGAGTTCGATGCGCTCCTTGTCAGGAAATTCGCTGAAACTCCAGAACACGCCTCCGCCGCCCGTGGGACGGCCGAGGTGAAAGCTCCAGAGACGTCCCTGCTGTTCGCGGTCCCGAATGGTGAGATAGGTCTGTCCGCCCAAAGCCTGAATGGCCTGATCGATGATGGCCCTGGCCTTGTTTTCTAGTGGTTTGCTTTCTACTGGTTTGCTCTCCGCAGGCCTGTCAGTGCGCGCCCCCGCCGGAGACGCAGTTGTCGCGTCCTGCTCAATCGCGGCCGGCGGCGTTCCGGCAATGGCGACATTACGATCCCGCCAGCCAGGAGCAGCCGCACACACCAGAATCAGAATGGAAAAAAACGGTTTCATTCACTTGGGGGAGTACTGCGCGTGCAATCCAAATTGTAGCGTTTCTTGTGGACTTTCCGCTTGCCTCGCGGCAGGCCGGGTCGTTATGGGGTTAGATGCGAGAAATACCCCGGACGCAGCCTGTTGGAACCCAGATTCCGCCCTGGCCGCCGGTTGAACGGATGGGACGAGCCTGAGCCAGCTTGGATCACGCCACCACTTATCTGAAACCCACTGCCCAACTGGCTTCTAGTTCTTCAACTCCCGCTCAAAGTGATCTTCAATCATGGTGAACAGATGGATGCGCGCGTCTCGGCCGGCGATCCCGTGGGTTTTGTTGGGATAAATCATCAGCCGGAACTGTTTGCCCGCGTTGATCAGAGCATTGATCATTTGAATGCTGTTCTGGAAGTGCACGTTGTCATCGCTGGTGCCATGCACCAGCAGCAGCGCCCCGTGCAGTTTGTCGGCCGATTTGGTCACATCCGACATCTCGTATCCCGCTTTATCGTCTTTGAGCAGGCCCATGTAGCGCTCGGTGTAAATCGTGTCGTAATTCTGCTGATTGGTCACCGGCGCCACGGATACGCCCGCCTTGAAGCGATCCGAGTGAGTCATGGCATAAAGCGTCATCGATCCACCATTCGACCATCCCCAGATTCCCACGCGGCTGCCATCCAGTTGCGGATACTGCGCCAGCAACTGATCCAGCGCGGTCATCTGATCTTTCAGCTCAATGGCGCCGAACTCGTGCCGTATCGCCGTTTGAAATTTCTTGTCGCGCCCCGGCGTGCCGCGATTGTCGACTGAGAAAATGGCGAATCCCTTGCGCGAAAGAATCTCGTCGAAGGCATCGGGCAGGCCTTTCCGCACCGTCTGCGCGGCCGGCCCGCCGTAGATGTTCACGATTACAGGAATCTTTCCGCTGACCGTGCCTTCAGGAGGCAACAGCAGCCGTCCGTATAAGAGCGTGCCATCGTCGGCTTTGAACTCCAGATATTTCGGCGCCCGCAGACCGTACTCCGCAACTGAATCGCGCGCCTTCCATACCGGATTGCAGGCGCCGCCGATCGCACACAGCGTGATCACGGGCGCGGTCTTCGGCCCGAGATAGGTATGCGTGTAGTGCTTGCCATCCTCGCTGAAGCTGGCGAAGTGCTGTCCTTCGTCGGTAGTGAGCGCCTTGAATCCCGATCCGTCGAGTTGTACTGAGAAGACCTGCGTCTGCCGCGGGTCATCCTTGTTGGCTTCGAAGAAGACCGTGCCGGCGGCTTCATCCACGCCTGCGACTCCCAGCACTTCGTAATCGCCCTGCTCGAGTTGCCGCTCCAGCTTCGCGTCGGCGGCCATGGGACTCTGTTTGTCGAAGCTGTAGAGATAGAGGTGCATGTTGCCGTCGCGCCAGCTTGGCCACAGAAACTGAGGGCTCGATTTTAGAAACCGCACTTCGGTGCGCTCAAAGTCGATCCACGCGCCCGGAGTGGTTTCGGTGAGAACGATGCGCGATTTTCCCGACTTCGCATCCACGAAATACAGGTCCATCTTGTCTTCGGTGCGATTCAACACTTCCGCCCAGATTACGCCGGGATTCACCCAGCCAAAGCGTGGAATGTAGGTGTCGGCATCGCTGGTCAGCGCGAGCCAGCGTACTTTTCCTTTGTCGGCATCGACCACGCCAAGTTTCACCACCGGGTTCGGATCGCCCACCTTGGGATATTTTTCCTGATCGACCGTGGGATGCTGGGGCAGCCAGTCGGTGATGGGATAAGTGGGCACGGTGCTCTCGTCCATGTGGAGGAATACGATCTGCTTGCTGTCAGGCGACCAGAAATAATTGCTGCGCACGCCCAACTCTTCGGCATAGACCCAGTCGATATCGCCATTGAACAGGTTCTCGCCGGTGTCTCTGGTGAGCTGCTTTTCACTATTGCCGCCGATGGGGCGAACGAAGAGATTGTGCTTACGCACATAGGCCACGTGATTGCCATCGGGAGAGAATTTCGGATCGCCACTGGGATCGCTGGCCGAGGTGAACTGCACCGCGGTCTGCGTTCCGAGATCGAACAGCCACAATTGCCCCTGCGAATCGAAAATCAAATGCTTGGAATCCGGCGCCCACAGGTACGCCGCTACGTGATAGCGCGTCAGGCGCTCTTTCTCGCGTTCGTTCTTGACCTTGTTCACGTCGGGATCGAGCGAGGCCAGCTTTTCAGCGCTGACCAGCACTTTCTTCTCGCCGGTCGTGGCGTCCACATACCATAGCTCGCCTTTTTCTCCCTTTTCATCGCGCTGGACGAAAGAAAGCCGCGTTCCGTCCGGACTCCACTCGACCGTCTCCGGACCGCGGCCGGCCAGCCCTCCCGGTTGATAAAGAGTTTCAATGGTCAGCGGCTTGGTGGGCGCAGTCTGGGCACTGGCCTGCCCGATCGCAAGGGCCAAAAGTGCTGACAGGGCAAGCGCTGTTAGGGCAATCGAAGATAAGAGAACGGAATTCCGAATCATTGAGACGACCTCATGAAGTGTGAGTGGAAAATCCTGGGCAAACATCCGAGTGTACACCGAGCGTGCCCCGGGCTGCACAGGGCGCTTCTGATTTGGGACTTCGTCCCGGCGGACGGATGCGTCCTTCCTTATGCAAAACGGCCCATCGGCATTCCAAGAAAGCGCGGCCGTTCTTTTACCGCATGCTAAAATCAAAGCTGGATGCTTGCGGAAATTGAAAATCTGCTTAAGCTGCAGGATGCGGACAAGGAAATCCGCCGTCTGCAGGACGAAGTCGCGGAACTGCCCAGGCGCGTTGCCGCAATCGAGCAGAGATTGGCCGGCACCAAGGCCGGACTCGACAAAGCCCAGGCCGCGGTGAAAGCCGACGAAGCTTCCCGCCGCAAGTACGACACCAACATCAGCGATCTGCGGGGAAAAATCTCCAAGTACCGCGACCAGTCCCTCGACGTAAAGACCAACGAACAATACAAAGCGCTGCTGCACGAAATTCAGTTTGCGGAGAAAGAAATCGCCGCCAACGAAGACAAGATTCTCGAGCTGATGGTGAACGCCGACGCCCGCGACAAGGAAGTCAAGGCCGCGCAGGCCGAATTGAAAGCCGAGATGGCAGAAATCGAGCAGGAGAAAGAGCAAGCCCGCCAGCGCACTGCGGTAGACGAAAAGCAGCTCACCGAATGGCGCGCCAAGCGCGATCAACTAAGGTCCGGCGTGCGCGAAGATCTGCTGCGGCACTATGAGCGCGTCTCCAAATTCCGCGGCAGCGGCATCTCCGAGGTTCGCGACCAGAAATGCATGGCCTGCCAGGTAATGCTGCGGCCGCAAACTTATAACGAGGTTCGCTCCGGAAATCAGACCATCGTTTGCGACTCCTGCCAGCGCATCCTGTATTTCAATCCGAAAGAAGAGCTAGTCGATCAGAAGCCGGGGATGCAGCGTCCCAAGCGGCATCATCCCAAGATTGACGCGCCGCAGGCCTGGTACTACCGGGCCGACTACGCCGATGCCGGGGAAGTTTATCTTTGCCTGACCAACGCCAGCGGCCAGGCCAGCCGCCGCGTCTATGAGATGCACACCGGACGCCTCATCGGCGACATTCTCATCCGGGAAGGCAATTACCGGCAGGCGTTTCCCGAAGACATTGCCGGCGCGATCCGCCTGAACGGCGACTGGAAGGAAGCGGAACTCGAAAACTGGGGCGCCGAAGTCCCGATGGTCGTGCTGGATTCTCTACTAGCCGATCTGGATCTGGCCCGCTACGAAATGCAATCCCGCCCCGCAGCCAAGCCGGAAGCCGCAGCTCAGATTCCCACCGAACAAGCTGCAAGCTAAAAACTAGGAATAGCTCGAAACGGTCTAGTCACGCTTCATGATCGGATTGTATCCGTCGGCAACTAACCTGGCGCGCATAGCCTCGGCATCTTTGAGATCGGAAAACGGTCCAACCTTTACGAAGAACGCCCAACTGTTCGGCGAGTCCCCGTTCCAAACCCGTCGCGTCAGAGAGGCTGTATACCCTTTCATCTGCAGAGCTCGCACCAAGGCCTGCGCATCGGCCTGCTGTACAAACTCGGCGACCTGCACGATGTAAGGCTTTGTCGCCGAAGTCTGAGGCGTGGCGGGACCGACGGACGAAGCTGAGCCGCGCACACACAACGCGCGCGCGAGTGAACCAGGTTGTAATTCTGAACCGGGCGTTAGTCCACCCCCAGACGAAAAATCGTATATATCCCCGTCGCGGGACCATACCCGAAGTCCAGACAGCGCGATGTATTTGCGTTTGATTGTGGGGTCGTCTACCGAGAGGAGCCGCTCCTCGTCTTGTGCGAGGACCCTGTCTCGAATGCTGTGGAGCTCAGTCGAGGCCGGCAAGCGCCAATCCGAATATCCGGAGAGCCTCGAACTTTTGCAGTAATTCAATGCTTCGTTGGAAGCAATTGCCTTCCCATTGTCCTTGAGGGACCACATCAATCCGGTGGAAGGGTCGATCCGGGTTTTCGTCGGATCCGCGGTCGCGATTTGGGGACTTGGTGGAGACTTGTCCTGCGGCGCCGTAGTGGACGGAGAACCCTCCTGTTGCGAGCGCTCGCTCGTCTGATCGGGTTGGGTTGGCCGCGCCGAGGAGACGAAGAAGTACCATGCTGCAAAAACCGCAAGACCGATCGCCACCACAATCGCAGCGGCGACGAGGAGCTCTTTCAGCGGGGGAGTGCTCTTCACTTCCTCGAGTTGCGCTTCTGGAGCGGGAGAGGACGGTTGTGGTTCAGGAGGAGGCTGGAAGCTGACCAGATCCGGGGTAGGAAGCTGCCGGTGTGCTGTCTCGGTATGCTGATACGGCGGCGCGGCTGCTGGTTGCGCGTCGCTCGCCGCCGTCGGTTGCGGCGCCACCTTCGGCGTTGCCGCGGCAGACTCCAAAACCGTTTTCCGATCACCCGGTGCGAAGGATGCACCTGACCGCACGGCATCCAGCTCCCGAACCAATTCTTCCGCGCTCGCGGTGCGTTTGTCTCGATCTTTTTCCAGCAGCCGAAGAACAAGCTCGTCCAGACCCTTCCACTGCGCCAGCTCAGGGCGCAGCCTGCTCGGCGCCTCGGGAGTGACCTGCAGGTGCTGGTACATCCAGCCTTCCGTATTGTGAGCGTGAAAGCTTGTGCTGCCCGTCAGCATTTCGTGCAAAACGCCGCCCAGCGCATAGAGATCGACCCGGCCATCCAGTTCCTGCGAGGCCATGCCTTTCCACTGCTCCGGCGCGGCGTAGTCGGGCGTGAGCATGATTCCTTGAGTGCGGCTGATCGCAGTCGAACTTTCCTTCATGGCAGCGATCCCGAAATCGAGAATCTTCGGCACTTCCGGCTCGCCGGCCTCCTGCGCCAGCAGGATGTTCTCCGGCTTGATGTCGCGGTGAATGATTTTCTTGGCATGTGCCTTGGTAAGGCCCAGGGCAACACCTCGTGCAATGGCCAGCGCGCGTTCCACCGGGAAAGGGGCGTCAGCCAACGCGTCGCGCAGGGAATGGCCCTCCACGTACTCCATGGCAATGAAGGGTGACCCATCCTCGGCCTGATCGAGGTCGACCACCTCAGCGATGTTTGGGTGCCGCAGTTTGGTTGCGGCCATGGCCTCCAGCCGGAAGCGCTTGAGGAATTTCGCATCCCGACTCAGTTCGGGGGACATGAACTTCAGCGCTCGCAGCTGGTCCAGCAGTATGTGTTCGGCGAGGTAGACCGTTCCCATCCCACCCCGCCCCAAAACCCGCTCGATGCGGTACTTGTTGCACACCACAACGCCCGGCTCCAGATCGCGGGACTCGATCAATCTGGCGCCATCGGTGGGGCACGCAGTTAGATGGTTGGGATAGGACGTGTCGCACAGCGGACAGGTCTTCAATGTGTCTACCTTCGAATCGGTCCCATTGTGCCTGCGGAGACGGTTGCTGGCAACAGGAATCATCGCTGGCGGTGGTTCAAAGGACGGGGCATGGCCTCGCAAGCATTTACCATGGTCTTATGCCCCTGACCGCCAGTGCCTCGCCTCTACCTGAGTTGAAGATCTCCGCCCGCGGCGTCGCCCGCCTAAAATCTGGCCATGTCTGGGTCTACCGGTCTGACATCGTCTCCGCCGATGGAATCGCACCCGGCGCGCTGGTAAGCGTCGCCGACCATCGCGGCAAGCCCCTCGGCACGGCGCTCTATTCCAGCTCCTCGCAAATCGCCATCCGCCTCATTTCTCACGATCCAGTCGCGGACTTCCCGGCGCTCCTGCGCCAGCGCATCGCCGACGCCATCGCGTATCGCGAGACCATGCTTGGCGAAGCCGGCGTCCGCAATACCAACGCCTACCGCCTCATCTTCAGCGAGGCCGACTTCCTTCCCGGCCTGATCGTCGACCGCTATAACGACATCCTCTCGCTGCAAATCCTCACCCAGGCGATAGACGCCGGCCCTGTGCGCGAAACCGTCATCTCTGAACTGACCGAACGCCTGCATCCGGCTTCCATCTTCGAGCGCGTCGACCCGCGTGTGCGCGAACTCGAAACTCTGCCCGCTCGTCCTTCAAGCCTGTTACAGGGCACAAAGACTTCCACGGTCTTTACTATGAACGCCGTGGCTGTGAACGGCGAGGCCACAAACGGCGTGCAATTTCACTTCAACGCGCTCGAAGGCCAGAAGACCGGAGCCTTCCTCGACCAGCGCGAAAATTATGCCGCTGCCGCGCAGTACGCCCACGGAGAAGCGCTCGACGTCTTCTGCTATCAAGGCGCCTTCGCGCTTCACCTTGCCGCGCGCTGCTCGCAGATCACTGGCGTCGACAGTTCCCGTCCCGCCCTCGAAGTCGCCGAACAGAATGCCGCGCTGAATCATCAGCTTCTAAACGGCAAAGAGATCGAATGGATCGAGGCCAACGCCTTCGACCTGCTCAAAGACTATGCCGCAGGCAAGGGTCACTACGACACCATCGTTCTCGATCCGCCCGCCTTCGCCAAGACCAAGCGCGATCTCGATTCCGCCCTCCGCGGCTACAAGGAACTCAACCTCCGCGCCTTGAAGATGCTTCGTCCCGGAGGGATCCTGGTCACTTGCTCCTACTCATATCACATCAGCCAGGCCAATTTCCTCGAGATGCTGGCTTCGGCCGCCCTTGACGCTCACCGCTCGCTCCGCCTGATCGAGGTCCGCGGCCAGGCCAAAGACCACCCGATTCTTCTAAACATA
>Ga0302325_10002448_pt1 | contig 45084 bp, 47 predicted proteins | sample Palsa_T0_2_FD_201948 | JGI IMG/M metagenome (GOLD analysis project Ga0302325, IMG submission 201948) | Peat permafrost microbial communities from Stordalen Mire near Abisko, Sweden - Palsa_T0_2 | ecosystem: Environmental > Terrestrial > Soil > Palsa > Peat permafrost | place: Sweden: Abisko... | reverse complement strand
CGTGGTCATCCAGGGATCCAGCGGCAGTGACGCCACGATCGCCTGCATTTCGGCCAGGTCCCCGGCCTGCCACAAGCCCAGCGCGCGTCCCGGTTCGGGCAGCCGCCACAGCCGGAGCAGGTGTCCCCGCCCGGCCAGTTCCTTCGCCCGCTGTGCCTCGCGCGCCTCGGCGTTCGTGACGGCCTGGCCGGGAGTGCCCGGCGGGATCGTGATCGTAAACGTGGTCAGGAACTCGGCGGCGCCCGGCTGGGGCGGCAGGGCTGGATCGTTGGGATGCGGCGACAGCGGGGTCACCTCGTCCGTGCGCCACACCCGCAGCGGCATCGAGGCCAGGACCTGCTCGAGCCGGGGTGCCGTCGGCTGCGGCGAACAGCCCGAGGGTGCGCCATTCGCCGGGCCGCAGCGGCGGCCGCCACAGCCGGAGCAGGTGCTGCTGGGCCGCCAGCTCGCGCGACCGGCTGGCCTCACGGGCACGGATTTGCTCGACCGTCTCGTCCGGAGTCCCATCCGGAACGGAAGTGGTCATGGTGACCAGGTATTCCATGACGAGTGCCTTTCCGATTATGCCGAACAGCCTTGGGATCGCCGGTCCGTCGAGAGACTCGCGTGGCTGCGCCGGCCGGTCTCCAAGCGCGTCATGGTCCTAACCCTGCCCTATGCGGCCGCCGCTCGCGCCCGTGAACACCCTGGTGGTTGCTGCACTGGCCGCCGGCGCCAGGCCGACCGGACCTGGCCGTTCCCGTGGTCACCCGGCCGCCGGCCAGGGTGCTGACCCGGGCTCCCACGGGCGCGGCCTGGCCATCCGGACCGCGACCATCGCGGTAACCAGCAACGAACCAGCTCATGACGCACCGCGGGTAATCGAACCCGGGGTGAGCAAGACGAGCAAACCGTCCGGGTCGCGCACGGTCGCTATGGTTACCGGCCCGCTCGGTGTCGGCTGGACGGCGCGTCGGGGTGGGCCGCCGAGGCCGAGAGCGGCGAGCCGGCTCAATGTGGCCTCCACATCGGCGAAGAAGGACAGCAGGAAGAATCCGGTTCGGGGCGGCGAGGGCGGCGGGCCATCCGGGACGTGGCCACCGAAGAGGTTGAGCTCCAGGACGCCGGCGTGGTCGTCCGGGCGCTGCGGGTCGCCGAGGAAAACCGCGCGCAGGTCACGGCTGGGCGCGCCGAAAAAGTCTGGCCAGTCGCCTTCGACCTGCCGGTCCTGCAACACGTTCAGGCCTAGGCCGTCCCGGTAGAAGCGCAGACTGGCATCAAGGTCACGGACCATTACCACGCAATGATGGATGGCGCCTGCTCCGGTCCGCGCCACCACGGCGTCAAGATCCATGTCCACCGCTTCGGTTCCTCTTGGAGTCTGCCGGCCGATGCCGGGAACCAGCCAGTTTCGGCAGGTGGTTCACTTCGGTCACGCTCCGGGCACGAGCTGCTCGCCGCCGTCGATGTCGTAGGTCGCGCCGGTCAGAGCGGTGTTGCTCATGATGTGTACGGCGAGGGCCGCCACGTCGACCGGCCCGACCACGCGCCCGATCGGTAGCGTGGCGCGAAGCTGGTTCCGGCGTCGCTCAAGGTCGTCGCCGAGCAGCGACGCGGACAGCGGGGTATCGACGAAGCCAGCCGCGATCAGGTTGACCCGGATTGGCGCCACCTCCACCGCCAGGTTGGCGATCAGGGCGGGCAGCGCAGCGGTACCCGCTGCGATTAGCGACAGGCCAGGGCCCCGGCTACGGCCACCGGTGCCCGCCATGAACAGCAACGTGCCGCCGGGTCGCACCCGGCCGACGCTGAGCCGTGCCACCTCGACCGCCAGCCAGATGTGATCGTCGAAATCACGGTGCGCCCGCTCGCGATCCACGTCGGGCAGGGAACCGTAGTACGGGCCGGGGCCGGTGACCATTACGTGGTCAACCGGCGCGGGTAGGCCGGCGAAGAACTGGCCGAGGGCGGCCGCGTCGGTGGCGTCGAACGCCGCGGTGCTCCGCGCCCCGAGTTCGGCCGCGGCCTGCTGCAGGCGGTCCGCGTGCCGGGCCGTCAGGACGACGTCAGCTCCCTCCGCGCGGGCCCGGCGGGCCGTCTCCAGCCCGATGCCTGCGCTGCCGCCGATCACGACGACGGTCTGCCCGAGCAGTTCGGGTTCACGCAGGGTGGCTGCCTTGGTTGTGGTAGTGGTCATGGTTCCTCCTTATAGCCATCGGACCGGCTTCCTGTCTGGGCTGGACGGCCTTACGCCACCACCGTCGCGCCGTGAGCCGCCCGTCGCGCCCGTGTGAACCCTGGCCCATACCCTGGCCGTGCCTCGTGCCCCTAGCCTGGACCGCCAGGTCGGTTCAGCAGGCCGGTGCACGTCAAACCCATCCGGCTGGCTGACGGCCGCAGCATCCCGGCCCGCGGCCGCCAGCCACAGGAAGAGCTTGGCCCCCTCGGGGGGCCGCGCCTGCACTGACCTGCGACAGGACGGACCGTGTGGCGAGCTGCCTGCCCGGGACGGTCCCCCTCAACTGGATGGCTCGCTGACCAGGAACCGGCAGTGGGGACCCGGTGCCTTGGTGAGTCTGATGTCCAGTGTGGCGAGCGGCGCGCTGAGGGCTTCCGCCACCGCCACGTACCAGGCGTCGTAGCAGGTCACGTTCTCTCGAAGTTCCCAGATCCTCGATGCGAAGGGAGCATAGGGGAACAGTTCCACGCGCAGGTCGAGAAGGTCGGCATGGGCCAGCGATGCCTGTTCCGGGGAAATGGCGCCGGCTAGCGCGGAACGGCGCAGGATGTTCGACGCCTCGGCCGTCAGCAGGTGGGGAGCCGTCAGCGAATCGCTGACGAGCAGTGCTTCCGCCCACCTGCCGTCCCTGCCACTGTCGACGAGTGCGGCGACGACCATGGACGCGTCGATGATCAGGGTCACCGGCGATCCTCGTCGCGGTACCCGAGGATCTGCTCCGCGCTAAGCGAGACGGGATAAGCGGTCTTGCGCGCCCGGATGCGCGCTACCAGCGCCTCAGCGTCTGGCTGCGCCGCGAGTTCGATGAGCTTGGCTCTCAGGTACTCCTGTAGGGACCGCCCGGCAAGGGCGGCGCGAGCCGCGAGCTCGTTACGCGTCTCGTCGGGAACGTCTCGCACAGTGATAGACATGCTCATAGCATTATTATGCAGCTGTTGCTGCGACTATGCAATCACGACATACGGAGTATGACGCGAAGACCCTGGCCAGTGACCTGAGCGGCCACCTCGCCTACGGCGCGGGCACCGGGGTCACGTTCTGGCTACTCGCGAAGATCCTTTAGCGAACCCACCCGTACCGACGGGTCAGGAGTTGTCGGTGACGCTGCGGCACCCGGCCAGCTAGCTCAGCCCGCCACGTTCCAGGCCGCCAGGACGTTCGCCTCGGCCGCCCCGCCCGCGATGCCGAGGATGGGATGCAGCTCCATGGCCGGGGCGTACTTGCTCGCCGGGACCTCCCGGCCGAGCGCCTCGGCCATGGCGCGCACCTGGTGCGGCGCCCCGCCGCAGCACACCCCGATGTAGTTCACGCCCAGGTCGCGGGCCGCCCCCGCGAAGGCGGCCATGTCGAACCGGGTGCACGAGAACGGCTCCAGCGCCAGCGGGAACACGCGGTCCACGCCGTCGGCGCGCAGCGACTCCATCGTCGGCATCGCTGGGCTCGTCCGGTACGGCACCGGCTGCGCCGCCACTGCGCAGTCCACGGCATCCCGGATCCGCGCCAGCAGCGGCAGCATGGTTACCGGGCCCCGGTCGCAGTTCAGCCCGACGATGGTGGCCCCGTGGTCAGCCAGGATCCGGCACGCCGCTACGTAGTCGTAGCCGTCGCGGGTCGTGTCCGGCTGGGTAGAGGCGAGCGTCACCATGGCGGGCAGGCCCAGCTCCTGGGTCACCTCCAGGGCGATCAAGGCCTCGCCGAGGTAGTCGTTGGTCTCGGAGATCACGAAGTCGACGCCCTCGTCGACCGCCCAGCCGAGCTGCTCGGTGTACTGCGCCCGCACGGTCGCGCTGGTCGCCGGGTCAGCGGGATCGTAGGCCCAGGTGTTGCAGACGTTGCCGGCCACCAGCGCGCCGCCCTCCTGCGCTACCTCCCGGGCCAGCCGGACGGCGTGGCGGTTCATCGCCTCCAGGTCGTTCTCGCGGCCGATGTGCCGCAGCTTCTCCCGGTGCGCGTAGTACGTCAGGGCGACCATGACGTCCGCCCCGGCCCGCAGGAACTCCCGGTGCAGCTCGCGCACCGCGCCGGGAAAGTCGAGCACGACCTCGGGCACGTATGGGCCAGCCTTGATGTAACCGCGGCGCTCCAGCTCGAAGACGTAGCCCTCGGCCCCGAGCACCACGCCCTGCGCGAGCCGCTGCTCGATTCCCTGCCCTGCGGTCATGCGGCTGTCCCTCCTGTCTGAGCCCCTGCTGTCTGAGTACTGTGCGCGAACCGGCCCGGCGCGAAGCGGCCGATGTCGTACACGGTGCCGTGGGTGACGGCGAGCTGAGCCAGCACGCGGCCCACCCACGGCGCGAACTTGTACCCGGTGCCGCGCCAGCCGACGCCGACGAAGACGCTGTCGGCGACGCCGCCGGCGCCCGGCACCGGGCCGAGGATGAAGTCGTCGTCACCGACCAGGTCGTAGAAGCAGGTGTCGACGCCGCTGGCCTCGGCGACATCGACGGTCGCCGCGCCGCGCAGCCCGGGCATGCACTCGGCCACGAAGTCCTCCACAGACCCGATCGGCGAGGGCACGACGGCAGCGTCCGGCGGGTGGTAGAAGCCGACCTTCACGCCCGGCGTCTTCCCCGTGTACAGCGGGTGCCCGTAGATGCCGACGTCCAGGTAGGCAAAAACCGGCAGGGCCGCCTCGGTGTACAGGTCGCGGTCCGCCGGCTCGGGGATGAAGTACTTGGACTGCACCGGGCGGTCCGGGCTGAGCGGGAAGCGAACCGAGCAGCCGGGGATCAGCTCCAGCAGCTCATTGGTGCCCAGTCCCGCGGTGATCACCAGGACGTCGGACTCGACCGGCCCGGCGCTGGTCTGCACCTGCCAGCCGCCGCCGGACCGGGTGATCGCGCGGATCTGCGCCTCCTCGCGGATCTCGACCCCGCGGGCCGGCACCACCGACCGCAGCAGGGCCGTCACCGCGGCCACGTCGGCGAACCCGGCGTCGACGTCCAGCCAGCCGCCGTCGGCCGCGAACTGCGGGAAGCGCTCGGCCAGCACTGGCCCGGGCAGGGCCGCACGGCGCAGCTGCAGCTCTTCCAGCACGGCGAAGCTGCGCACCGCGTAACTCGCGGGTACGTCGGGGGTCACGCTCGCCTTGACCAAGTTCAGGCAGCCGCAGTCGACGAGCAACCGCTCGCCGGCGCGTTGCTGCAGGTCCAGCCAGAGCCGCCGGGCCTCGAAGGCCAGCCGTGAGTACTGCGGATCGAGGTAGTCGTTGCGCACCGACCGGGTCAGCGCGAACGAGGCGGTGGCTGGATCACCGACCCGCGACTTGTCCAGCACGGTGACCGAGCTTGCCAGCGGCGCTGCGTAGTACGCCGTCATCAGGCCCATGACGCCGCCGCCGATGATGGTCAGCCGGCTGCCACGGGTTCCGGTCAAGTCCGCGCTCCCCTCGCATGGGTGCTAAATGCCTGACCTGCGGGGATCCGCGGCCACGAGTGCAGCCATGGTATGACCGGCATGTTTCGGCGCGATGTCCCGTGCCGGCCGCCGACCTGAGCCTCCATCGACGGCGCCGAGATAGACCGACGACAGGCGACGTCGTGCGACGGTGCAGTTGCGCGAGCACGCGCAACTGACCGCACAGGCGCGGTCGTTACCCGTCTTCCGATTCGGTCGGAAGCTCTTTCGAAATCCTCATGGCCGCAAGCGTCGGGGCCAGACGCAGCAGCGTGGCCGAAGCCGAGTCATCCTCTAGCCGCCGGTTGGCGTCCGCCACGACCTCAGGGCTGACGAAGATCGCGGCGTCGGTGAGCGCGCCAAGGTTCAGGGCGTCACTGGGCCGGGCGTCGACGTACTGGACCCCGGTCGGTCCTTCGACCTCGACCGTCGCGCCATAAGCGCCGTCGATCAGGCGGTCGATCCGTACCTCACGGACCTGGCCGCCCAGACCTTGCACCAGTGCGGCGGTGAACTGATAGGTCATCGGGCGGCCAAATGACAGGCCCTGCAGGCGTGCAGCGAGCCAGAACGCTTCGGACTCGCCGATGTCGAACACCAGATGCCGGTCCCCGGACACCTCATCCAGTACCACGCACTGGAAGTCCTCCTCGGCCAGCGGGGGGCCAAAGGCCACCACCTTGGCGATCCGCATTTCGATGAACCCGACATCTGTGGTCGCGAGCATGCGGCTTCCTTTCTTCTGTCGAGCCGCTGGAGCCTATCCACGAGCAGGGAGCCGACGTAGGCTCGCTGGTGGAGGAAGTAGCCATCAGATCCTGCGCCGGGCCAGCGTACGTGCGCAGGTTACCGCGTCGCTCCGGACCCTGGCGGCACGCCAGTCACGGCCGGCTAGGACAGGAAGTGCCTCAGCGATGCATTCCCAATCAACGGTGCCCCGCGACGGGTTGATAGCGGAACGGTCGAGCGTACGGTCGACGCGCGATCCCCTGCCCGGAAGGGCAGCTGACTCGGCGGAGGTGACCCTGCGCCTGGCGCAGGATCGCGACCGCATCGCCAACGGCATGAACGACATCGTGGTGCACCGGTTGTTCTCCGCCGGGCTCTGTCTGCAAACGGCACTGGAGTTGATGGGAAACCATCCCGGGGCCGCGAAGATTGAGGAAGTCGTCGGCGAGCTGGATCTGGCGATCCGGGACTTGAGGAACGTGCTGTTCGACCACTATCAGCCTGATCCGCTGCCCGGCGGGCGGCCGGACTAGCCTCGGACTAGCCTGGGCCCGCACCGGGCGTCCCCGGACTCTAATGCCCTGGGATGTTCCGCGGCAGTGCCAGCACGAGGATCAGCGCGACGAGCATGAAGCCGAGGTTCGCGGCCAGCGCTAGCTGTGCGCTGTGGGTAAAGGCCGTCGCGACGCCGTGCGCGCCGGGCGTGACCTTCAGGCTGCCGAACAGTACCGTCCCGATCACCGCGATGCCGATTGCGGTTCCGATGCGCTGCGAGGTGCCGAGGATGCCCGCCGCCGTCCCGGCCTCCTGCCGAGGAACCGTGGCGAGGACGAAGTCCTGGTTCGGCGCGATCGTCATGCCCGTGCCCAGCCCGGCTAGCAGCAGCGGGCCGACCAGGTCCCAGCCGCTCACGGCCGGCGACGTCAGGTGAATCACCAGAATGACGAGTATCAGGCCGGCCAGCACCAGGGAGCAGCCGAGCACCAGCACGAACCGGCCGAGGCGGTCCGACAGCTTGTCGCTGCTGGCCGCCGCGGTCAGCGTTCCGACCGAGTAGGGCGCGATGACCAGGCCGGTGATCAGCGCCGAGTGCCCCAGCCCCTCCTGCCAGAGGATCGACAGCGTGAAGAAGACGCTGCTGAAGCCGCCGAAGAAGGCGATCGCGAAGACGGCGCCGGCGGAGAACGAGGTCTGCCGGAGCAGCGCCGGCTTCAGCAGCGGATCGCCGCCGCGCCGGTCGGCACGCCGTTCCCACGCGGTGAGCAGGGCCAGCAGGACAGCGCAGCTGCCGAAACACAGCCAGGTCCAGGCCGGCCAGCCGTCCTGCTGGCCCTCGACGAGCGGCACCAGTAGCAGAAGCAGCCCGGCGGTGAGCAGACTGAGCCCGACCGGATCGAAGCCGCGCCGGGTGCGCATCTCCCCGCGGGGCAGCCGCCAGGCCGCGAGCGGGATCGCGACAGCGCCGATGAACAGGTTGACCAGGAAGACCCACCGCCAGCCGTCGGCTGCGCCCGCGGCAGCGATGATGATGCCGCCGAGCAGCGGGCCCATAGCGGTGGACACTCCGATGATGGCACCGAGCACGCCGAACGCCTTCGAGCGGGCCGGCCCGGTGAACGAGTGCTGAATGGTCGCGCTGATCGCCGGGAAGAACAGCCCGGCCCCGAGGCCCTGCACGATCCGCGCGGCTACGATCTCGTTCTGCGTCTGCGCGATGCCGCAGGCAACACTGGCCAGCGTGAAGATGGTGAGCCCGATCAGGAACAGGCGCTTGTGGCCGAACCGGTCGCCGGCCCGGCCGCCTGGCACCAGCGCCAGTCCGTAGGCGAGCGCGTAGCCGGATACGATCCACTCCAGGCTGGCGGACGAGGCGTGCAGACCGTCTCTGATGCTCGGAAGGGCGACGTTCACGATCGTGGTGTCAAGCAGGGCCATGAAGGCCCCGACCAGGACGATGGCGACCGCGCGCCAGCCATGCCCGGCCGCGGGTGACTGGCCCGCCGCAGTCGTGGCAGTGGTGCCGGGCGCGCTGGAGGTGGCGGGCGCGTCCGTAGCGTCGGAGGGCGAGGACGATGCCGGAGTACTCATGGCGCAGTCCGCTTCTGATCTGGCCGCTTCTGGTCTGGCCGCTTCAGGCCCGGGTCGGAAGGCTGCGGTCCGCCGACGCCGTTGGCGAAGTCGGCGGCGATCTTCGGGAGGCGGGCGGCGAGATCGGAGTGCCAGCGCAGCTCGGCCTCGGTGCGGGCGATCAGATGCTGGAGGACCATGCGCTCGGCTTCGTTCAGATAGCGGTCATCGGCCTCGGCGGTGTGCCGCTGTGCCGCGAGCTGGACCTGAAGGGCGCCGATTCGGTTGGCCACGATCTGCTCGAGATGCTCCGCCGGGATCGCTCTGGCCTGGGCCAGGGCGAGGTCAAACGGGTCGAAGTGCCGGTCCAGGTCGCGGAGGGCGCTGTAGTGGATCGCGGCCAGCGACCGGCGGCCATCCGGCGTGATCTCATACACCGTGCGCTCGGGACGGTTGCCGACTTTCTCGGTCCTGACTTCACGCACCAGGCCCTCGTTGGCCAGTCGCTTGAGCGCCCCGTAGACCGAGCCGACCTGGACGTCGGTCCAGGTCTCGGTCCGGTCGAACTGCGCTTGCTGGCGGATCTGATGCCCGTGCAGCGGACCAGTTGCGGCCAGCGTGCCGAGGATGAAGAGACGAATTGACGACACGCGAATAGTCTCACATGAGTAATCGTGCGTTAGCAAGTACCGAGGCCCCGCCAGCTCTGAACGGCACCGTCGGCCCAGCTCCTGCGGGCTCAGACTTGGCAGGCCCGCCCGGCGTGCGCCGGGCCGCACCCGCGCGGGCGCGCAGATCTACCCGGGCTCACGCCTCACGCAGGCCGGGCAGAGCGCCCTGCGGCTTGAAGAAGGTGCTGGAATCCGGGCGCCAAAGCAGCCACACTGCGGCGAGGCCGATCAGCCAGGTCGGCGCCCAGAAGATCAGGCCGAGCACCGTCTTGGGCTCGCTGAAGACGCCGATCAGCTTCAGTGTCGCCAGGCCGAATAGCGCCGTGGACAGGATGCGCGCCCAGTTCCGGCCCTGGCTGTTTGCCTGCGCCATCCACAGCCACAGGCCGATCACGACCAGGCCGCCCACGATCCCCACCGCGATGACTACCGGGAGTGGCTGGCTACGGCCCGCCAGGCGCAGCGTGGCCGCGGTGCGGCCGACGAAGGCCACCGAGATGATCAAGATGATCAGGCCGACGGTGAAGACCGCGGCGCCCGCGTACATGAGTTTGACCGCGGTCAGCACCGACGCGGGAGCAGGAGGCCGCAGCGGCTCGACCGGCTGGCCGCTGGACGGGCAGGGCTGGTACATCGTGACCTCGCCTAGGAAGCCCGCCGCAGCGGGCGCCATCCTGCCCTAAATTCTACGCGCTTAAGCAGCAGTCTGACGGCGCGGCTGGTGCCCCGATTAAGGCGTCATCGCGTAAATGTCCGCCGCCCACGGGCCGAGTCCCAGCGGCAACGCTGGCCACGGTCTTCCGCTCGCGCAACGCGGCCGGGACTGCGGCGAGGATCAACGCGCCGGTAAGGGCGAACGCCGCCGGGTAGCCGGTGCGGACGCAGATCAGGCCGAAGACGGCCGGGCCCGCGCCGTAACCGGCGTCGTAGGCGAGGTTCCACAGCGCGCTGGCCTTAGCCTCGGGCAGCTGCTCGATCAGCAGCGCGAAAGTCGCGTTCTCGATCACCCCGAACCCGGCGCCGAACAGCACCATGCTTGCGAAGATCACCCCGGGTGAGCCCAGCAACATCATGGTGGCCATGCCGAGTGCCGCCACGGCGAGCGCCGGGACGAGCAGCCGGGCGTGACCGTAGCGGTCGCCGTGCTTGCCAGCCTGCCAGCGGCTGAGCGTGGCCGTGATCGCCTGCACGAGCAGGGCGGCCGAGCAGAGGTTGCTCGGGATCCCCTTCACGAGCGGCAGGAACGAGTCGAGCACGCCCGCCGCGATGGTGGCGGCGGCGAAGATCAGCGGCAGCCGCAGCGCGGCGCCCGCCATCCGCCCGCAGCTGCGGGCACCCGGCATCCGTCTGGCGCGGGCGGTCTGCCGTGCCTCGCGCCCGCCTGGCAGCCAGCGGATGGCCGCCAGCGGCAGCAGGCCGGCCGCGGCCGCCATCGCCGCGGACGCGGCGGACAGGTGGTGCCCGGCGAGCCAGACCCCGGCCGGCAGCGCGATTACGGCCGGGACGCCGGAGACGACGCCGAGCAGGCCGAGCCCTTCGCCGCGCCGTCCGGGAGGCAGCAGCTTGGCGGTGAGCGCGCCGGTAGCCACGCCGCATAAGCCGAAGCCGAGCCCGCGCACCAGGCTGACGCTCACCATGACGGCCTGGGGCTCGCGGGCGAGCATGGCCAGGGCCGGCACGCCGAGCAGCACGGCTCCGGCCGCGAGCACCGTCCGGTAGCCGAACCGCCTGATCGCCGCCGCGGCCACGACCTCGGCAGCCACGGTGCCGAGCAGCAGGGATCCGGTGATAAGCCCGGCAGCGGAGCTGCCGGCGCCGGCCGCCGCCGCCAGCATCGGCATCACCGACAGCAGCAGGAAGAAGCTGGTGAGCGAGGTGAACTCGGCCAGGAACGTGACTGCCAGCGGCACGCTGAGGAGCCGGGCCGGAACCGCAGTATCAGGCTGCGCCTGCGTCAATGTGCCCATAAGACGCACGGTAGAACCCAGCCGGCACCCTGGTAAGGTCCGATTTCATGGCGATTGAGTGGTCCGGTTTGAGCCCGGGGCTGCTGGTTCGGCTCGACCGCTCGGCCGGCCAGCCGCTGCGCGCCCAGCTGGAGGCGAGCCTGCGCGAGGCGATCAGGGGCGGCCGGCTCCGCGCCGGGGAACGGCTGCCGTCATCGCGGGAGCTGGCCCGTGCGCTCGGCGTCTCCCGCGGCATGGTGCAGGACTGCTACGGGCAGCTGCTGGCCGAGGGATACCTGACCAGCCGCACCGGGTCCGCCACCCGCGTCGCCGGCCTCAGCGGCCAGCAAGTCGCTGACCAGCCCGCGGCCGGCCCGGCCATGGTCTCGCCCGCGCCGCCCGCGCCGGGCCGCCATCACTCGGAACCGCCGCTGATCGCGGACTTCCAGCCCAGCGTGCCGGACCTGTCCAGCTTCCCGCGTACCGACTGGGCCTGGGCCATCAAGCAGGCGTGCACCAAGGCCGCCTCCGCGGACCTGGGCTACGGCGACCCGCGCGGCAGCTCGGTCCTGCGCGAGGTCCTCGCCGGTTACCTGCGGCGGGTACGAGCCGCCGCCGCCAGCCCGGCGCAGATGATCATCAGCACCGGCTTCGCGCAGGGAGTCAACCTGGTACTGCGCGCCCTGGCCTGCCAGTGCGGCGTGAGCTGCGTGGCCTTCGAAGACCCCGGCTACGGCAGCGCACAGGCAGACGAGACAGTCCGGGCCGTCCTGGCGATGGGCATCCACGTCACCTACGTGCCGGTCGACGAGCACGGCATCGTGGTCGGCGCGCTGGCGGCCAGCGGAGCCCAGGCTGTCGTGGTCACCCCGGCCCACCAGTCCCCAACTGGGGTGGTCCTGTCCCCGGCACGGCGGCACGCCCTGACCGACTGGGCGCGGCGCGGCGGCGGGTACGTGATCGAGGACGACTACGACTCGGAGTTCCGCTACGACAAGGAACCCGTCGGCGCGCTGCAGGGACTAGCCCCCGACCAGGTCTTCCTGCTCGGCACGGCCAGCAAGGCACTGGCGCCCGCGGTCCGCCTCGGCTGGGTCCACGCCCCTCAACCGCTGGCCTCAGCGGTCGCCGCCGAGAAAGAAATGAGCGACCGCGGCTCCTGCACGCTAGACCAGCTCGCCCTGGCCACCCTGCTCACCACCGGCCGGTACGACCGCCACCTGCGGCGGATGCGAACTGTCTACGCCGCCCGCCGCACCGCACTGACCGACGCGTTCGCCAGACACGCCCCCCGAGTCCAGCTCACCGGGCTCGCGGCCGGATTCCAGGCTGTCGCGCCGCTGCCGCCCGGCGCCGACGAGACGGCAGTGATCGCCGCGGCGCGTGAACGGCGGGTCGGGCTGCACGGCATCGGCGCCTACCGCGGCGATCCTGACACCGCGGCGCCACCGGCGCTGGTGATGGGCTTCGGCAACGTCGGCGAGCGAGCCATCGAACCCGCCATCGCCGCCGTCGCCGACCTGCTCAGCTGACCAGGAAGCGACCGTGCCTGGTTCGTCACATGGCCGAGGTAGAGCGTGACTGGTTCCGGACCGGATTCGCCCGGGGAGCAGGCCTGTACTGCACCGATGGTGATCTCAGCGCTGAGTTCAACGTCGGTGCCCCCATGTTGTCCCTCGGTTAGCTGCGCGCTGGGCGCCACCGGGGTCCGGAGCAGCCGGAATACTGGTCTCGTCTACACGTGGATAAACGAGCGCGACTTCCTCCTTGAAATTACGCCGCAAATGCGGACGAAACAAGGAGCCCAAGGAGGAACGATGGCCGGGTCAGCTCCCGGCACTGGGGGAGCGGGCCCGGCTTCGTTTCGTAAAGCTCACTGGCTCACGGGTAGCTGGTGACGTCCACGGGCTCGACCGTTCCCGGATTGGCTGAGGTCACCGGACCGCCAGTTCCGTTGATTATCGAGTCAAGCCCGCCCGATCCCGCGATCCATACGCCGAACACATTATGGAACTGCACACCGGGGCTATCGGGGGACTGGAAGGCCTCGGGTCAGCTCGCCAGGCCCACACGTCGTCGATGATCGAGTTACTCGCGTTGTCGAGCAGGCTGACCGCCGCGGAGACCGGCGTGGTCTCCGCGCCGCCGATGCGGAAGAAGACGTCCTGGATAACGTCTGGATCGGCCGCGGTGCCTGCGCTTGGCAACGGGGTGCCGACCGAAAGCAGCACGGTCGAGTTGACCGGGCTGGCGTCGACGATCAGGAGGTTCCTGCCCTGGGCGAGCGCGGCGTTGATCGTCTGGGCCGGCGTGCTCGGGCAGGTAACGTTGGGGATGCGCACCGGTTCGATTCCGGTCAGCGGCTCTCGGCGCGCAGGATCTCGCCGAGCTTGTCGAGCTGCGTGGAGTAGCCCTGCTCGCGGTATTCGGGCTGGTCCAGGCCGTCCAGGTACACGCCATGCTCGGTATAGGTGAGCTTGGTGCCGTCCCGCTCTGGGGTGAGCTCCGTGGTTTCCAGCGACACCGAGATCCGTGCGCCGTCGGCATACATTTCCGACGCGCTCACAATGCGCTGGCCGGGCACGATGTCGTAGTAGACCGCATCGTAGATGAAGGTCGCCCCGGGCTGCTTGGCGACGAAACGCTCACGGCCGCCGACCCGGAAGTCGAACATGGGATCCTCCGCCAGCGTGTCCGCCGGGGCGCCGAACCAGCGTGACTTGGCCTCGAGCGTGGCAAACGCGGCGAAGACGCGCTCGGGGGAGGCGGGGTAGCTGCGCTCGACGACAAAGGTGGCGTGAGTGACGGAACGCTCGGTCATGGCTTGTTCTCCTGAGGATCGTCGGTGGTCTCGGCCAGGTAGGTGCCGAGCCGGTCAAGGCGCCGTTCCCAGGCGGAACGGCGCTCGGTGATCCAGTGCTCGGCGGACTGGAGCGTGGCCGGCTCGACGGTGCAGGTCCGGGTCCGGCCGACCTTCTGCGACCGGATCAGGCCGCAGGCCTCCAGCACCTGAACGTGCTGGACGACCGCCGCGAGCGACATCGCCAGCGGCCTGGCCAGCTCGCTGACCGATGCTGGGCCGCGGCTGAGCCGCTCGATCATCTGGCGCCGGCCGGGGTCAGCCAGTGCCTGGAAGACCCGGTCCAGGTCCTCCGTTTGGTTAAGCACGTACTTGAGTATTCCGTGGATCGGCTCTTTAGTCAAGTGAACACTTCAGTAATAGACTCGTCCCGTGCAGTGCGTGGTGGTCGGCGGCAGCCTGGTCGGGTTGACTACGGCGATCGCACTATCTCGGCTCGAGATCGGCGTAACCGTGCTCGAGCAGAGCCCGACCCGCGCCGTTGACGGTGGCGGGGGCCTGGGCGTGGATGTCGCCTTGCTCCGGCAGGTGACCGGCATCCCAGCCGAGCCCCCGGTCTTTCACGGCAGCGATCGCGACACCACGGCCTGGCACCTGCTTCAGGGATGGCTGGAGGAGCATGCTGTGAGCCGTCCTAGTGTGACCGTGTGTCGCGGGACGCGGGTGACTGCCGTGCAACCAGGAAATAGCCAGCAGCGCGCGAATGTGCTGGCCGCGGACGGCAGCGAGTACGGGGCCGAGCTGGTGGTCGGTGCTGACGGTGCACGAAGCACGGTGCGCGCCGCCGTTGACTCGCAGTCCCCGGACGCCCGCTATGCGGGGGTTCTGTTGTGGCGGTGCCTGGTCGATGAGCAGGCCATGCCTCGCGGCGTCCCGTTGCCAGGGGCCGACGAACCATCCCGGGAAATTTATGCAGGGCCCTACCGCCTGGTCACCTACCTGGTTCCCGGGCCAGCCGGTGAGACAACCGTCGGCCACCGCCGCCTCAACATGGTCTGGTACGACCCGCAGCAGCGTGATCTCCTCCGCGACAGGGGTTTGCTGGACGGTGAGACCATCCACGGCAGCCTGGCCCCGGGCGCGCTGCCTGCCCCCGTCCGCGAGCGCCTGGCTGAGTTCGCCGCCGCGAACTGGCCGAGCCCATGGCGCGAGGCCCTCACGCTTGCGCTGCAGGACGGAACCGTGTTCGGCACCCCGATCGTGCACTACAAGCCGACGCGGCTGATCCGCGGCCGGACCGCCGTGGCCGGTGACGCCGCGCACGCCGCCAGCCCCATGGTAGGCGGCGGTTTCCGGCAGGGACTGTACGACGTAAGCGCGCTGGCTCAGACCATGACCGGGCGTACCGCTCCCGGTGAGGTACCCGGCGCGCTCAGCCGCTACGAGGAGCTCCGTCTCAGCGCGGCCGCTCAGCACGTCACGGTCAGCGAGCGGGCCACGGCGGCCTACCTGGCACACGCAGGCGCGGCGCCGGGCCCATGACTGGCGGGCCGGTGCCTCACTCGTCGGGAAGCGCGAGCGTTTCCGCGGCCCGGCCGGCCTCCTGGATGCTGTGCCGGAAGGCCTGCTCTGCCGCGGCTGTCCGCTCGGTCAGCCTCCTGAGCTCCGCCGCGGCGAGTTCGTCCCGCACCGTGCTGGCCAGCAGGTGGCGGACCCGCTCATTGAGGTGTTCCGCTTGCTGGGCCCCGATCCAGTCCCGGTACGTCGCGTCTACCGCTTTGACCGACTCGGCGTAGCGTTCCAGGTTCTGCGCATGTGCGGTGACGGAATTCAGCACCATCGCGAGATACTGCTGCTGCGGTCCGATAACCGCGGCCGTCATGGGACCGGGGCTCTGCGCGAGGGTCCAGCTTTTCCGCCGGCCGGTGGCCTCGCAGTCGGGACACGCCTGGGGCACGACGCCTGCGCTGGCGCCGGTTCCCCGGCATGCCGGGCACGGTCTTCCGCCGCTCAGCCGCAGCGCCGTGGCGGTACCGTCGATCGCGGCGGGCACGTCCGTCTTGGCCGAGCTGGCCGCGACGATTGATCTGTGCTCGGCCCGCAGATCACAGATTTCACGTACCGTGGCCCAGATCGCCTCGACGTTATCGCTCAGCAGGTTCTCGTCGACCGGCGGATCGAGCAGGTCCTCGGCGCGGGCGTCAGAGCCGAGAATGGTCTTGACAGCTACCTCGGCTCTGTACAGGACTTCGGCGCAGTCCGGGTCAAGCCTGCGCCTGTCGAGTGACCGTCTAGCCTCTTGCCGTTGTTTCAGTTCCTGCTGGTGGTTCAGTTGCTCCTGGCGCAGCTCCAGCAATTTGTCATTTTCCCTGGCCTGCAGCTTGAGCGCCCCGCCCGTGGCGGCAACGGTGAAGCCCGTGGTCCCGGCGGCCAGCAGGAACACGTGTGCGCCGAGTACCCCGGCCAGGATCGTGCTCAGGGCAGCGAGGGCACCCAGGACCACGACCACCCAGGCCACCCTGTTCACGTGCATAAGCCATTGTGCAGCAGCATCGCCGGCTAAAGCGAGGGGCAATCCAGCGGGGCTAGTCAGCGCTGGGCGGGGTGTGGATGAGCTTCTTGTTGACGAACTCGTCGATGCCGAGCGGGCCGAGTTCGCGGCCGACGCCGGACCGCTTGGTGCCGCCGAACGGCAGCTCGGGGCCGCCGAGCTCGGCCGTGTTGATCCAGACCATCCCGACCTCGAGCTGGTCGGCGACGTCCATGGCCAGCTGCTCGTCGCTGCTGAAGACCGTCCCGCCCAGCCCGAACGCGCTGCTGTTGGCCAGCTCCACCGCCGCGTCGGCGTCGGCCACCCGGTAGACCACAGCCGCGGGACCGAACAGCTCCTCCCGGAAGGCGCGCATGTCCGGGGTGACGTCCGTCAGCACGGTCGGCTCGACGAACGCGCCCGGCCCGTCGATACGGCGGCCGCCCAGGCGCACGGTCGCGCCCCTGCTCACCGCGTCCTCGATCTGCGCCATCAGGTTCTGCGCCGCCTGCTCCGAGGACAGCGGCCCGTAGCTGGTGGCCGGGTCGGTGGGATCGCCGGTCACGTAACCGGACATAGCCGCGGTGAATTCGCGCAGGAAGTCGTCGTACACGGCGTCCGCGACGATCATCCGCTTGGACGCGTTGCAGGCCTGCCCGCCGTTCTCCATCCGGCCCGCGGCGGCCGTCTTGGCCACCGCCGGCAGGTCGGCCCCGTCGAGGACGATGAACGGGTCTGAGCCGCCCAGTTCGAGCACGACCTTCTTCAGGTTCTGCCCGGCCGCGGCGGCGACCGCCGCTCCGGCCCGCTCGCTGCCGGTCACCGACACACCGGTGACACGCGGGTCGGCGATCATGTCCGCGACCTGCTCGTTGCTGGCGAAGACGTTGACGTAGGCGTCTTCCGGCAGCCCGGCATCGCGGAAGATCTGCTCCATGGCCAGGGCCGACTCAGGGCACTGCGGCGCGTGCTTGAGGATGATGGTGTTGCCGATCATCAGGTTCGGGGCGGCGAACCGGGCGACCTGGTAGTAGGGGTAGTTCCACGGCATGATGCCCAGCAGGGAGCCGATGGAGGTCTTCCGCACCCAGGCCGTGCCCGGGAGCTTCGACGGCAGCGGCTCGTCCTTGAGCAGGTCCGCCCCGTTGTCCGCGTAGTACTTGTAGATCCCGGACGCGAACCGCAGCTCGCCCTTGGCCGCCTTGGTGACCTTGCCCATCTCCCGGGTGATGATCGCGGCCAGTTCGTCGGCGCGGTCCCGGTAGAGCTGGGCCACCCGGCTCAGGATCTCGGCCCGCTCCGCGAGGGAGGTACGCCGCCATGAGGCGTAACCGCGGGCGGACCGCTCGAGTACCTCCTGGATCCCGGCGTCCGTCGCCGTCGGGTACTCGCGCTCCACTTTGCCGGTGGCCGGGTTCACTACCTGGTACGTCATCGAGCCTTCCTCCGTTAGCGGGTCGCCGGTATGTCCATTGCACGCCACTGCGGATCCGGGCGGCAGGACGGGACCTCATCCGAGCCGGGCCCGGGTGAGCTCGGGCAGCTCGGCGATGCTCTGCGAGATCAGCAGCGCGTTCTCCGACAGGACGTTCAGCCAGTAGTTCATCCGCTCGGCGTCGGTGGTGTCCGGCCAGTTCGGGAACAGGAAGGCCGCGTCGCCGAGCGGGAGCCGGCCTTCCACCTGATGCACCTCGAGGGTGAACGAGACCCCTCGCGGGCGGCACGCCCTGACGGCGGTCGAGACGAGCGCGGCCAGCCCGGCAGGGCCGTACAGCATGCGCAGCGACCGGCGCCCCTCGTAGCTGAACGGGATGGCCAGCCGGGTCAGGAAGCTGAAGTGATCGGAAAGCCGGGGTATCAGGGGATGCCCGTCATGCAGGTGGAAGTGCACCGGCTTGCCGTGCCTGCCCACCGCGCGGATGACGTCCTGCACGTCGCCCAGCGCGCCGCCGACGGCGTCCTGAACATCCGCGACCAGGCTGGGCAGCCGCTCATCGGCCGCGCCCAGCCCGGTCAGGGCCAGGTCCGGGTGGCGTCGCGCGAACCGGGCGCCGGCCTGCCGGATGCCGAGGTGCCCGACGTCGACGCAGCAGCTGATGTGGGCCAGGTCCGTCAGGCCGTCCATCATCCCGGTGAACCGGTCCGGTTCCAGGTGGGCGGCGTACTCCAGGTACAGCGTGACGTCGGGCGCCTCTTTGTCGAGGAAGGCGTCCAGTTCCGCCATGGCGCTCAGCCAGCCGGCGTCCAGGTCTGCCATGCCGCGGCGGTCGTGCACGTTCAGGCCGGTGATCCGGCCGGTGAAGCGGCCCGCGAAGTCCCGCACGGCCCGGCGCCCCTGCTCTTGCAGCAGGTCGATGCCGCGGTTCAGGTGGACGACCGGCGGGCGGGGCTCGGTGGGAGCGAACCGCAGCACGTGCTCCAGCTGGTCCGGCGTGTCCGCGTACAGCTCGGCGGCCACGCCCATCTGCGTGAACCGGAGCTGGGCCAGCCGCAGCAGCGCGTCATCCTCGGAGAAGCGCTGCTGGAACAGGGCATGAACAGGCCCGATCGGCTCAGACTCCGTACGGCTCTCCTCACCACGGGGCAGCGCTCGGTGCCGGGCCGCTGCCACCATCTCACGGGCAGAATACCCGCCTGCCGTGCGCCGCCGGCGCGGCTACGGTTTCCGTGCGACAGCGGCGTGGCCGGACGACGGGGCGGTCAGGTCGGTCTCGGCCGGGCGCCACTGGTGCATCTGCACGATGCCCGGCTCGATCATCTCCAGGCCGTCGAAGAACCGGCCGAACTCTTCCCGGCTGCGCCGCCGCATGGGCGCGGCAACGTGCTGGTTGTAGCTCTGGGCCGCCCGCTCGGCGTCGCGGGAGTCGACGTCGCTGGCCGGATGGGATATAGCCAGGTAACTCCCAGGCGGAACGGCCTGCACGAACTCCGACACGATGCGCCAGGGGTCGTCCTGGTCCGGGATCAGGTGCAGCACCGCGATCATCATGATCGCGACCGGCTTGCTGAAGTCCAGCGTCTTAGCGGCCGCACTGAGTATCAGGCCGGTGTCCCGCAAGTCCGCTTCGATGAAGGAGGTGGTGCCCTGGGTGCTGGTCAGCAGGGCCCGGGCGTGGGTCAGCACGATGGGGTCGTTGTCGACGTAGACCACCCGGGCGTCCGGCCGGACGGCCTGGGCGACCTCGTGGGTGTTGTTGGCGGTGGGAATCCCGGTCCCGATGTCGAGGAACTGCGAGATGCCCGCCTCGCCGGCGAGGTACCGCACCGTCCGGGCCAGGAACCCGCGGTTGGCCCGGACGTTGAGCCGGATGCCGGGCTTGGCCTTCAGGACCTCCTCGGCGGCCTGCCGGTCGACGGCGAAGTTGTCCTTGCCGCCCAGCCAGTAGTCGTAGACGCGCGCCGGGTGGGCGACGGTGACGTCTATGTCCCTGGGCGCCGCCGCATCCGCCGGCACGATGCTGTCGTACCAATTACGTGCCACAGCACATCAGGCTAACGCAAGCCCGATCAGGCCGCTTCGGCCTGCGATGATTAAGTGCGGGCTGACCGGCCGTCAGCGGTGCCGGCCGCCGTACTCATGGGAGGCTGCCCCCGGCCGGGCGTCACCGGCGGGCTCGCGCACCGGGGCCACGCGCACCAGGATGTTGTAGGTGATCAGCGCGATGGCCAGGTGCATGAAGGCCAGGAACAGTACGGCATGCCACGGCTGCCCGTTCCGCCAGATGTAGAGGTCGGGCAGGAGCAGAACGATCGTGACCAGGATGGCCAGCCGGAAGAAGACCCACCGGGGATCCGAGGTCACCCGGGCCACGATGGGCCAGGCGATGCCGGCGATGATCACGCCGATGGTGGTCAGCTTGGCGTAGTCGGAAAACTGGAAGTGCACGTATCCCTTGTCGGCCGGGAAGACCGCCACGGCCAGCTTGGCCAGCAGCCAGTCGGCGAGCAGGCAGAGGACCAGGCTGGCCACGGTGGCGATCGCGACGGCGGCCAGGTTGGGGGGACGGTGCCGGGGCGACAGGTCGATGCGGGCCAGTTCCATGGCCCGGTCCACGGCGGGGGACGGCATCTCGCGGGTGCTCCTTCGTCGGTGCTGGCGGGACTGGCTGACGGGCGGGACTGGCTGGCTGGGGCTGGGGCTCGCTGGGGCTGGCTCGCCGGGGCGGGGCTGGGGGGGCCGGTTACTGGTCGTCGCGGTCGCCGGGGGAGGGCCGGTGTTCCTCGGCGAGCAGGGCGGTGAGCAGTTCCTCGTCCTCGGCGCTGAGGTCGGCGACGAACCGGGACAGCACGCCGGCCCGGTCCTGGCCGCCCCGCAGCAGCTGAAGCATGCGGTGCGCGGTCATCGAGGCCTCCGCGGCAGCGGGGCCGCCGGACAGCTCGTAGGCGAACCCGCGCGCGGCCGGCAGCCGGCTCACGGCGCCCTTGGCGTGCAGCCGGGACAGCGTGGTCATGATCGTGGTGTACGCGAGCTGATCGCCCAGCTCGGTGCGTACCTCGCCGGGTGTCAGGGGGCGGCCCGCGGTCGCGAGGCAGGCCAGGACCTCCTGCTCGAGGGCGCCGCGGCGCCTGCCGGGTGATCTCGGTGCCACCGGCACCCTCCTATCTACTACCATCGCCGTAGTACGACGTTGATGATCGTACCCGATTCTCCATCCGGGCGAGTCCCACGCGGCGCGAAGGACGTGATAATGGGCGCGGTTTACCACATGACCTACCTGCAGGCCGTAGTCATCGGGCTGATCCAGGGGGTCACCGAGCTGTTCCCGATCTCCAGCCTGGGGCACACCGTGCTCGTCCCGGCCTGGATCGGGGGCACCTGGGGAACCATGGTCCGGCAGGAGAGCAGCCCGGAGAGCCCGTACCTGGCGTTTGTGGTTGGGCTGCACCTGGCCACGGCGCTGGTCCTGCTCGGCTACTACATCAAGACCTGGGTACGGATCATCCGGGGCCTGATCACGAGCATCGTGACCCGCCGGGTGACCTCTGCCGATCAGCGGCTGGCCTGGCTGCTGGTCGTGGGGACGATCCCGGTGGGGATCGCCGGGCTCGTGCTGGAGCACCCGTTCCGGGTCCTGTTCGCCAAGCCGCTGGCCGCGGCCATCTTCCTGACCATCAACGGGGGCATCCTGTTCGGCGCCGAGGTGCTGCGGCGCAGGCGCGCCTCCGCGGGCGGCCCGGGAGGAGTGCCCCGCCGCGAGCCGGTGGCCCAGCCTGAGCCGGTCGCCCAGCGGGAGCCGGTGGCCCAGCGGGCGCCGGCCACCCAGGCCGCCGGTGCGGGCGCGGCGGGCCAGACCCAGCCCATGCCTGCCAGCGCGGCCGAGGCCGACGACACGATCTTTCTCGACGAAGCGGCCGAGCAGCGGCTGGCCGGGATCGGCCTCATGTCCGCCCTGTGGATCGGCGCCTCGCAGATCCTGGCTCTGCTGGCCGGTATCAGCCGCGAGGGCGTGACCATGGCCGGCGGCCTGGTCCGCGGGCTCAGTCACGAGGACGCCATGCGTTTCTCGTTCCTGCTGTCGACACCCGTCATCCTGGCCGCCGGCGCGCTGAAGATCGCCGACCTGACCGGCTCGCTGGGCAACGGCGTCCGCGGCCAGATCCTGGTCGGCAGCGCCGCCGCCGCGATCACGTCCCTGTTCACCGTGGTCTTCCTGGCCCGGTATTTCCGCACCCGGACCCTGACGCCGTTCGCGATCTACTGTGTCGCGGCCGGCCTGATCAGCATCATCCGGTTCGGGTTCTTCTGACCCCCCGCTGGACCCACCTACGCCCGGTCGCTAGCCGCCCGGCGTGGCGGCGAGCCGGTCCGCGCCGCGCCGGTCCAGCCGCCACGGCTGGCCGTTGACGATCACCCGCCGGGGCCAGCCCGGGCCGGGGAGCATCGGCCATTCCAGCCGGCCGAGCCGCCCCGGCCCGGACGTGGTGACCTCGGCGGTGTCGCCCGAGCGGGCCAGCGTGACCTCGGTCGTGCCGCGCTGCTCCTGCACCCGCACGCTGGAGTTCTCAGCGGCCCAGACCTCGAGAGCCAGGGACTCCGGGTCCGCCGCCGCGCTGGTGGCCGGCCCCGGATCGATCGGCAGCAGCGTGCCGGACCGCACGAAAAAGGGCGCCTGCCCAGGCGGCCGCTGCAGCTGGTGCCAGCGGCCGCCGGTCAGCACGGCGCGCGTGCCGTAATCGGCCCAGTCGGCGTCGCCGGGCAGGTAGACGTCCTGCTCGCCGTCCGCGGCGGTGACCGGCGCGACCAGCAGGTCCGGGCCGAGCAGGTACTGCCCGTCGGCGTCCCGGGTGCCGCGGTCGCGGGGGTAGGCGGCGATCATGGGCTGCAGCAGGGTACGGCCGTGCCGGACCGCCTCGACCGCACTGGAGTAGAGGTAAGGCAGCAGCCGGTACCGTGCCGCCACGATGTCCCTGGTGGCGGCGTACACCTCCGGCCCCTGATCCCAGGGCAGCCGGCTGGTCTGGCCGTGGAACCTGATCAGCGGCGACAGCGCGCCGAACCACGCCCATCGCAGGTACAGGTCCGGCGCGGGCGTCCCGTAGAAGCCGCCGACGTCATGGCTCCAGAACGTCGCCCCGGAAAACGCGTACGACAGGCCGCCGCGCAGCGTGCTGCCCATCCCGCCGTAGGTCGAGGCCGGGTCACCGCCCCACTGGGCCGCGTGCCGCTGGCCGCCCAGGAAGGAGGACCGCCCCCACACCAGCCGGTAGCCGTGCACGGCCTCGGTCACCTCCGCGGCCGCGTCGTTGTACAGCAGCGTGTACACGTTGTGCAGCTCCCGGCCGGCCATTCCGTTGGATGCCACGGCAGCGGCGGGCACGGCCTCAGCGAAGTCGGTCTTGAATACGGCCACGCCGTCACGGAGCAGCCTGGCCAGCAGCCCCTGCCACCAGCGGACCGCGCCGCGGTTGGTGAAGTCCACGATGCCCATGGGCGGCAGCCCCTCGTTCTCGCCCCAGGCCGGCCCGGTCCAGGTTGTGCCGTCCGCCCGGCGCAGGAAGTACCCTGCCTGGCTGGCTTCGGCGAACCGGGGACTCTGCACGCTGATGTAAGGGTTGATCCACAGGCAGAGCCGCAGCCCCAGCGCGGTGAGCTCGGCGGTCATCGCGCGCGGATCGGGAAACGTCTCCGGGTCCCAGGCCAGGTCGGACCAGCAGCCCGGCCGCTGCCAGTACGGGTCGACGTGCAGCACGTCAGCGGGGAAACCGTCCCGCCGGATCTTCCGGCCCCGCTCGAGCACCGACTCCTGAGTGTCGGGCTGGAAACTTGACGACACCCAGGTGCCGAGCGCCCAGCGCGGCGGCAGCGGCACGTCGCCGGTCAGCAGGCGCAGCGGCCCCACCGCGTCCCGCGGCCCGGCGGCGCGGATCACGTAGAACTCCAGCACGTCGTCGGGCATGGCCAGCGAGATCGTCGAGTGGGAGGTGTGACACAGGTCGATTTCGCAGGCCATCCCGCTGTTGACCATCAGGCCGTAGCCACGGGTGGACCAGAAGTAGGGAACCGCCTTGTAGGCCCGCGGCCCGTTGACCCCGAGCGCGTCCTCGATCCAGGCCACCGTGCGGGTGCCGCGCCGGCCGAGCGTCCCGAACCGCTCGCCGAGGCCGTAGAACTGCTCGTCCGGCCGGGCCGCGAAGCTGAGGTGGTAGCTGCGGGTCCCGTCAGGCAGCCTGGACCGGCCGAACGGGACCGAGCTGGGCGCGCCCGTCACGTCGGTGTCGTCCTCCTGCAGGGCCAGCAGCTCCCGTCCGGTGCCGTCCTCGAACCTCAGTGACCACGGGGCCGGGGTGGCCACCGCGACGAGGCCACCGGCAGCGACGCGTGCTCCCGCTCCGTCCTGTTCGGCATCGGAAGTACCGGAGTATGGCGGGACCGGCTGGACCAGCGGCAGCGCCGGCTCCGAGCGCGGCCGCTCGGTTCCGGTGCGGCTCAGGCTGACCCGGATCACTCCGTCGGCGACCGCCGCCACCTGAACGGTCAGCGGATCGCCGTCGCTGGCCTGGCCGGCGAACACCGCCTGGCCGCCGCCGGCCGAAACCAGCCCGGCGCTGGCCAATGCCGCAGTCTCGGCCACCCCTACCGTGGCCGGCGGAAGATCGCCGACCTCGCGAGGGGAGCGGATGAGTGACTCCAGCGGCAGCAACACGCCTCCCGTCGTTGGCCAGGCCCGGCCCTCGCGGGCCCGGCCACGACGGTAGCAGGCGCCGTTCCGGCCGGGTCAGTCCGTGAAGGTGGGATCGGCGCCGTGTCGCGGCGCGCGGCCCTGGGGCTCCTCCCAGTCCTCCTGGCGGCCCAGCGCGGTCAGGTCGAGCAGCGTGTAGGTGCTGCCGAGCTGATCGCTGCCGCGGGCGTAGGTCGAGTAGGTGTGAAAGATGTCGCCGCCGTCACGCAGGAAGCAGCTCACGCCCGGCAGCTCGGCGGGCCCGTCCTTGGCCACGTCCGGCTCCGGCCGGTAGTTGTACTCCGGGTGCTCCGCGTCGACCGTGACCCCGAAGTCGTAGTTGAAGTCGCTGCCCGCGGCGGAGTACCACGGCACCGTCCAGCCCCGGCTGGCCGCGTAGGCCTGCAGCTTGGCCAGCGGCGCCCGGGACACGAGCACGAAGGCGGTGTCCCGGGAGCCCAGGTGGGTGAGCACGCCATCGGACAGCTCGTCCACGCTGGCCGTGCAGCCGGGGCAGGCCGCGTCCCAGTCCGGGGCGAACATCACGTGCTGGATGATCAGCTGCCGGCGGTCGCCGAACAGGTCGGCCAGGGTGGCCTTGCCCTCGGGCCCCTCGAAGACGTACTCCGCGTCGATCCGGACCATGGGCAGCCGCCGCCGTTCGGCGTTGAGAGCGTCCCGCTGCCGGGTCGCCTCCTTCTCCCGGGTGAGCAGCTGGCGCCGGGCCTCGCGCCACTCCGCACGCGACACCACTGCGGGCAGACTCATCGTGCAACCTCCTAGGGCCTTGGGCGAACCTCTAGGGAGGTGGACGGCCCGGCCACGCCAGACTCATCGGACTTGCGTGAATCAGGTGGCCGGGAATCGGCTGCGGCTAGCCTGCGGCGGCCTCGCGGACGCCGTGCCACGGCGCGGCGGGCTGCGGGGGCTGCCAGCGCAGCGCGCCCACGGGCGGGGCCGCGTACGGGATGCCCAAAAGCCCAGGATGGGGGAGAAAAACCCGGCTGGCATGCGCATAAAACACACAATCGGTGAGCCGCCCCAGGCGCAACGGGACCTTTTACGCCATCACCGGTCAGTTGTTGTTATTGGCCGGGCGTTACTGGCTGTCGTTACTAATCAGGGAGCCAGCTGCCGTGGAAGCCGAGCGGGATCCGGGCCGGCAGGTGGACGCGGGCCACCGGCTCGGCGGTGAAGTCCTGGGCGGCCAGCAGGACCAGGTCGGCGGCGCCACGCTCCGGGTTGTGTATGAAGGCCAGCACGTAGCCGTCGTCCTCGCCGGCGGTGGCCGAGGCGGGCGCGAACACCGCCTCGCCGGCGGTGGCGTCCCGGCCGAACTCGTGCGCCTCGGCGGTACCGGCGGTCAGGTCGTGCTTGAGCAGCGCGTTGGCGAAGGCGCCGTCCGCGAAGTCGCCGCTGAGGGAGACGGTGTCCCGGCTGACCACGCTGATGGCCGCGCTGTACCCGTACCGGTGCGGCTGGCTGACGATCCGGTCGTCGACGCGCGGGAACTCCTGGGCCCGGTCATCCAGGCTCTGCTGGTGGACCGCGCCGGACCCGGGGTCGATGGACCACCGGTCCAGCGTCAGCGGGCCCTTCCCCTCCAGGGCCGAAACGTCGTACGGCCCCGCGTACCGGGCCAGATCCACGACGACCCGGTCCCTGTCGTCGTAGGCGTTGAGGGTGTGGAACACCCAGCAGGGCTCGACCTCGAACCACCGGATACTGTCCGGCTGCCCGGCGCGCGGCAGCAGCCCGACCCGCGGCTGATGGGCCGGGTTCCAGGTGTAAGGCAGCTTCCGCCCGGCCGACACCGCGTCCATGCTGAACGTGACGGGCAGGTCGAACAGCACCACGTAGCGGTCGGTGAGCGCGAAGCTGGACCACGTCGTCGTCGTGGGCCGGGCCACCCGGCCATTTCTCGCCCAGGGCCGCCGCCACTCGCCGGGACCGGACCCACCGGTTGCGATACCACTCGGCGCGGCCGTCCCGCAGCCGGACGCCGTGCACCATGCCGGCGCCCAGGAACCAGTGGTTTTCGCCCCAGCGGCAACCGGGGTCTTCCAGGCCCATCGGGTTCGGCCCGTTACGCAGGTAGCAGCCGCTGAGCTCGCGGGGCAGGGTCCCGGTGACGGGCAGGTCGAACGCGGTGATCTCCTGCTCGACCGGTGCGAACGGGCCACTCAGAAACGGGTTTTGCTCGGCCATCGCGGTGTCCCTCCTGGCCCGGGCGTTTCCGGCCATCATCGCCGCGTCGGGGGCCGAGCGGAAGGGCCGCCAGCCGGGCCTTGCGCCCGCCGGCCGGGTACCTGATCTTCAGTGTGGCCAGGAGAGGCGTTACCGTCGGAGTGTCGCGTCGAACCTACGGAGGTCAGGGAATGCCGAGCGCCCGTATTACCAGCACCATGCAGGACGACTTCCCGCTCACGATCACTACGATCCTGCAGCACGGCGCCCGGGTGTTCGGCCGCAGCGAGTGTGTCACGTGGCAGGGGGATGGGGCCCGGCACACCAGCTACCGCGAGATCGAGCAGAACGCGCGGCGGCTGGCCGGTGCGCTGGCCAAACTGGGCGTCGGGGACGGCGATCCGGTGGCCACGTTCTGCTGGAACACCCAGGAGCACCTCGAGGCCTACTACGCGATCCCCTGCATGGGCGCGATCGTGCACACGCTGAACATCCGGCTGGCCGCCCAGCATCTGGTGCACATCGTCAACGATGCCCAGGACAAGATCATCATCGTGGACGGCAGCCTGCTGCCCGCGCTCGCGCCGGTCGTTGACCACTTCACCTCGGTCCAGGCCTACATCGTGATCGGCGACGGTGACCCGTCGGTGCTCGGCGACCGCACGGTGTACTCCTACGCCGACCTGCTCGCGGCGGCGGAGCCCTCGTTCGTGTGGCCGGAGCTGGACGAGCGCTCGGCCGCGGCGATGTGCTACACCAGCGGGACGACCGGCGACCCGCGCGGTGTCGTGTACTCGCACCGTTCGACCTACCTGCACGCCGTGTCCACGCTGCAGACCGCCTGCACCGGAGCGAGCGAGGCGGACCGGCAGCTCACGATCGTGCCGATGTTCCACGTCAACGCCTGGGGCATCCCGTTCGCGTCGTTCATGTCCGGGACCACCATGCACATGCCCGGCAAGTACATGACCGCGGCGGCGCTGGTCGACTTCATCGAGGCCGAGCACTCCACCCTGGCGTCGGCGGTCCCCACCATCTGGGCCGGGATCCTCCAGGTGGGCGCCGAGCGTGAGATCAACCTGTCGTCGCTGCGGATGGGGACCTCGGGCGGGGCGGCGATGCCGCGCTCGCTGATGGAGGCGTTCCAGAAGCAGTACGGCGTCACGATCATCCAGGGCTGGGGCATGACCGAGACCTCCCCCGTCGGCGGGCTGGCCTGGCCCCCGGCCGACGTCGAGCCGGGGACCGTTGAAGAGATGGACTACCGGATGAAGTCCGGGCGGCTGCTGGCCGGGGTCCAGATGCGCATCGTGGACCCCGAAGGCCGGGAACTGCCGTGGGACGGCGAGTCGACCGGCGAGATAGAAGTACGCGGCCCCTGGATCACCGGCAGCTACTTCGGCGGTGGCCAGCCGGAGAAGTTTCATGACGGCTGGCTGCGCACCGGCGACATCGGCACGATGGACGATGAGGGTTACTTCCAGATCTCCGACCGGCTCAAGGACGTGATCAAGTCCGGCGGGGAGTGGATCTCCTCGGTCGAGCTGGAGAACCTGCTGGTCGGCAGCCCGGACGTGGTGGAGGCCGCCGTGATCGGCATTCCCGATGAAAAGTGGACCGAACGTCCGCTGGCCTGCGTCGTCGTCAGCCAGGACACCGATCCGGTGACACTGGCCGAGTTCCTGAATGGCAAGGTCGCGCACTGGCAGGTGCCGGAGAACTGGGCCTTCATCGAGGAGGTGCCCAAGACGACGGTGGGTAAATTCGACAAGAAGGTGCTCCGGGCCCGTTACCAGGCCGGTGAGCTCGACGTGAAGCGCACCCACGAGTGAGCCAGCCTGCGCCAGTCAGCCGGGCACCTTGTCCAGGAAGCCCAGGACCGAGACGATCTGGCCGTTGCCGGCGGTGACGGCTACGTCGAAGCCGATGACGAGGGGCTCACCGCCCTGCGGCCCGAGACCCCAGGTGAAGCGGGCCTGCTGGTGGTGTGCGTCGACCGGGCCGGCCAGGGTGAAGACGAGCCCGGGAAACTGATCCTGCACCGCGCCGATGGTCGCATCGATGGCATCTCGTCCGTGCGCTTCGGCCATCGGGTCGATGTACTCAGCGTCCGGCGCCCAGACTTCACCGATCAGCTTCCGCCGCGCAGCCGGATCCGTCTCGTTCCAGCAGTCGAGGTAACGGGCGATGCCGTCATGCATGGGAGGTTCCTTCCGGTTGGCATTTCCTGCTGACGTGGCCCATCCTGGCTGGCCGGCCGGCGAGGGTCGATTACCTCGGACGTAAGGGCCCTACGATTCAGCACATGCAGGCGCGCAAGCTCGGGCTCAAGGGTGGCCAGCGAGTTTCCCTCGACGAACCGCCAGCGGGCTGGGCTCTGGCTGACCCGCCGGACGGCCTGGAAGCGGTCGGTGCGGACGCTCCGGCGGACGTCATCGTGGCCTTTTTCACCCGTGCGGCCGAGATCGGCACCCGGCTCCCGGCCCTGGCCGAGCGGATCTACCCGGCCGGGGCGGTGTGGGCAGCCTGGCCGCGGCGCGCGGGCGGCCATACCAGCGACATCACCGACAACGTGGTCCGCGAGCACGCGCTGGCCATCGGGCTGGTCGACGTTAAGGTCGCGGCCATCGACGACGACTGGTCCGGCCTGCGCCTGGTCTGGCGCGTCGCCAACCGGGTCCGCTGACGGCCGAGGCGACACCGCCCAGTCAGCAAATCCTGGGTCAGGTGGTAGGCGTGGCGAGGCCCTCGATGACCTCCGCGCCCGGCAGGGCGGCGACCAGCGGCCCGGGCATCCGGAGCTTGGAGCCCCGGATACCGGAACCGATGATGACGTGCGGCTGCCGCACGACGGCGGCGTCGACGAGCACTGGCCAGCCGGCCGGCAGGCCGACCGGCGTGATACCGCCGTACTCCATGCCGGTCGCGGCCAGCGCGTCGTCCACCGGCGCGAACGACGCCTTGCGGGCTCCCAGCCGCCGCCGGACGACGCCGTTCACGTCTGCCCGGGTGACGGCGGTCACCAGGCACGCCGCGTAACTGGTCTCGCCGCCACGCCGGGCCGCGATGACCACGCAGTTCGCGGACTCCTCCGGCGGGACGCCGTAGTGCTCGCAGAACGCCGCCGTGTCGGCGAGATCGGGATCGATCGCGGCGACCTCAATCTCGTGGCGGCCCTCGCCGGGCCATTCGGCGAGGGCCGCGGCGACCGGCTTGGCCAGCAGTTCCGGATGCGAGAGCGCGGGCTGCAGGTCGAGGTTCATGGCCCTATCCAAGCAGGCAGGGCCAGCTGGCGAGGGTGCCCGTCCAGGTTTCCGGGCCGGTCTGCGGCCTGGCGCGCCAGTAGTCCGGCGGCCGCGCGCCCGGGTACAGCACCGTGACCCGGGGAGAAGTACCGCGTGCCTAGGTGATGGGGGACCGGTGTGCTATTTCATGATGAGTCCCCCGTTCCCGTAGGGGCCAGCGATCTGGCCCTCGCTGCATGAAACGTCGGGCTACGTGTTTGGTTAGATGCGGAGGGTGGTTGACACGCCTGCGGTTCACGGGTGCAGCTCGGCGCCCTTGAAGACCTTGTCCACGGCGTTGCGCGGGCCGTGCACCGCCACCCCGACCAGGTTAAGCTCGCCGGCCGCAACGGCCTGCACGGCGGCCCGGTTGTCGTCGTCGTTGCCGGTGCTGAACAGCTCCTCGGTGTAGATCATCGTCGGCAGGCTACGGCCCATGGCTCGCTCCCGCAGGGCGGTCAGTAGCGGCCCGTCCGCCGCGTAGACGAGGACCGGCTGCCGGAACATCTCCAGGTACTGGTTACCCGAACCGTCTTCGTAGGGCTTGCCGGCCGTCTCCGGGACGCCGAAGGCGATCGCGCTGGCCAGGAAGGCGGTGACGTTCCGCGACCGGGGGACTGGGCCGGCCGGGCACGTGACGTCCGCCGCGCGGGCCGCGGCGCGGATGCGCAATCTTCTGCACGATGAGTACGCCCGGCCGCTGACCGCCGATGATCTGGCGGGAGCGGCGGGCTGCAGCCGGTACGCGGCCTACCGCGCGTTTTCCGCGACGTTCGGCCTCGCCCCGAGCGACTACCAGCGCCAGGTCCGCCTGCGGGAGGCCCGCGGGCTGCTGGGGGCCGGCCTGTCACCGGCCGAAGCCGCCGCCGGGGTTGGTTTCGCCGACCGGGCGCACCTGACCCGATGGTTCCGCCGGTGTTACGGAGTCACTCCCGGCGCCTACAGCCGCGCCGCCCGCTGACCGGTATCAGCCGTAAGAGTTCCGTATGGTGTGGATAGTGCTGAATCCCTTGGTACGTCACCTCTGGTTGCCTACCATGACGGGACCGTGATCATCGGCTCGGCTAAGGGGCGCATGGTGGGGTCCATCGACCGGCCTGTCCGGCCGGACCAGCCCGACCCGCCCGACCGCCCTGACCGTTCCGAGCGGCCGAAGACTCCGCAGGATTTCGACGCCAAACTGGCCGAACGCCTGTCAACGCTCACCCGCGCGAGCGCCTACGAGCGGCTCTACGCCCGGGCGCAGGCCCAAGACGCCCCCTTCCGCGAGCGCCTGGCCAGGGAAGAGTCGGCCCAGCCAAAAGATTCATTAAGCGCCGACAAGCCCGAGCCCGACCTGGAGCGCCCTCGCACCTACTGGACCGAAGTCCCCCGCTTCCTCGCGCTGTGGGGACGCATCACAGAAAAATGGCAAGGACAGTGGCATTCGGAACCAGACCCTGCCGACCGTAGCCATCAGTACGATGTCAGATCAGAAAGGCAAGCCCGAGCAGCAGACTTGGTGGCTGGTATACCCGCAGCTGAACCGCCGATCAGTGAATCCCTAAAGAGCGCTGAGAAAGAAAGCAATCGGCGAGGGTGGCTGGTCGGGTTCGAGCATCGGCTTAAGGGAAATAATCGCTTGATGGAAAAAGTGATGGATTCACTTGAGGCGCAGCCTGATGCTACCCCTGAAGAAGCTGTAGACCATATCCCAGATGCTATACGCTATACATTTTGTTATGATCACGACGACTATGCGCCGGGGTATTGGGATACTAAAAGCCGCCTTGAATCCTCAGGGTATGAAATGTATTATGCCAAGAATGCGTGGTCGGATCCAGAATACAAAGGTGTCAATACGCGTTGGATTACCTCGAGTGGACAAAGGTTCGAGGTTCAATTTCATACAAGTGAGAGCTTTCACGCCAAGGATGAAGTCACGCATAAGGCGTATGAACGTATTCGAAACCCCGAAACTCCAAGAGCCGAGCGAGAAGACTTGCGGGACTTCCAGCGGCAGGTCACATCATGGATTCCCGTTCCTCCGCTCGCCGCAGAGATACCTGACTACAAGAAGGAAGGTTTCTGATGCCGCAAAAAATTACGTATTTCGCTATTATAGGTGGTGCGAGGAGTGTCAGCAATCCATCTGGACTAGTTCGTCGGCTTGAGCATGATGACGGCCAGGAGGATGAAGCCCTGAGAAGAGATTTTAGCTGGAAATTTACTCCGGTAATTATTGAATGGGAACGAGGGGATTTTGGCGAAGAACTAGTTGAGGTTAGCCATGAGCAGGCTGAGAAGATTATTGAGTATTTTCGCGGGCGGTGGGGGGCTTCGGGCGGGGCTTGACCGCGGGCTGCTTGCTGCTGGTGCCGTTTCGCCCGAACGGGCTGTTCCGCATGACCGTTGCCATCTCGTCGGGCGAAAGCTCCAGCACCGGCAGCGGCGTGTACGAGTCGCGGGACGGCCGCAGGGCATCCAGCCAGAGAACCAGATAGCGGCGCCATATGCCCGGCCGCACGTCACCGGCATATTCGCCGATAGTGCCCAGCATGAATTCCAGCACCGGAATATCTGTCGGGGCCAGGTCGTCCCGCACCTGCCCTGCCGCCTGAGCCCGCTCCAGCAGGCGGTTGACCGCCGGGCGCATCCGGTGTAGTACTCACGCAGGTGGGAACGGAGCCTGTTGTGAGCTTGGGTGCGGTCCCAGACGGCGTCTTGCTGGGCGCGGGCCAGCACCGCGATGGCCTGGGCCAGCTCGGAGTCGGCGGGCAGCGACCGGTGCGCGTGCATGTCGGTACGCAGCACGCTGGCTAGGACGAGCGCGTCGCCGTGGTCGGATTTGCGGCCCGCGACCGAGTGCCGGTCCCGGTAGCGGGCGGTCGCCATTGGGTTGATGGGGCAGACCTTCCGGCCGGTGGCGCGCAGGCACGCGACAAGCAGCCCGCGCGGGGTCTCGATCGCCACGGGGATCAGGTCCCCGGGGCTGTCGCCGTGCTCAGCGAGCAGGTCGGGCAGCTGGGCCAGCCCGGCCGCGTCGTCGCTGATCCGGCGGCGGGCCAGCAGCTGCCCGTCCCGGTTCACCAAGGTGATGTCGTGGTGGGCTTCGGCCCAGTCGATCCCGCAGTAAACGTCCATCCATGCCTCCCTCGCGTGTCGTCGCTGTTCGTGCTGGTCTAAGCCGTGCAGGGCACGCAGCTCCCTAATGGAAGGGCTCGAGGGCACCGCCATCCGATCAGCCGTTCGTGACCCCAGCTGCCCGCAGGCCCCGGTCCTGCCCAGAGCTCGGCCGCTCCGGTCATGGTGAGGAGTTACTCCTGCAGGTGGCTCAGGACACGACCATCCATACCGGTACGAACAGCGATTCTCGCGGAATCGGCCCGGCGTGTCGCTTACCCGCGCCTTGCCAGGGCGGCTGGTGCGGGGCCCGGATCTTCGACAAGAGGTCCTCAGCCCCGGTGATGTCAGCGGGTCATCCCGCACCAGCCACACCAGCCAGATCCCGCCGATCTCTGCCCAGGCATCACTTGCCAGGCTCCAGGAAGGCGTGAATCTGGGGCTGGCAGGCCCCGCGATCTGACCGGAGGGCTTCAGCGCCAGTACACCGAAGCGGTGGCCTGCCATATGCCCATTAGTCCTGGTATCCCTGCGGGGGACGCCGCGCAGACCCTGTTGGCTTATTCGGCTCAGGCGGCGCGGCTGAAGTCGAGCCGTTGGAGGTGGGTGGTCCGGGTCCGGTCGAGGGGCCTGCTGGTCCACCAGGCATCCAGCCGGAGCAGGTTGACTGCTGCGGCGGCGGCGGTGTGTTCGAGGCGGGTCTTGTCCAGGCCGATGTAGCGGGCGGTGCGGATGCCGGTGACATGAGTGGCCTGCCGCATGGTGCCCTCCACGCCGGCGCGGATGTTGTACCGCTGTTTCCAGTGCTGGCTGGTCTGCCCGGCCTTGGCGGCCGCGACGGCCTCGTGGACCTCGCGCGAGCGCAGGAACAGCTGGCGGCCGGTGCGCGATGTGGTGCACCGGGCCCTGGCCGGGCATTCCCGGCAGGTAGCGGCGGCGAACCTGACCACGATCGCCTGCCTTTTCTCCTGCTGGACGCACGGGCACCACACGGTGCTGGCGGCGCCCTGCGGGCAGGTCACCTGCTGGTGGTCCCAGTCGATGGTGAACGCCTCGGCGGTGTATCCCCCGGAGCGGGCCTGCGGCGGGCTGCCGGACAGCAGCGGCCCGAGCAGGGTGATGCCGCGGGCGCGGGCGCCCAGCAGCAGATCGGCGGAGGTGTACCCGGCGTCCACCACGTGCTCAGCCGGCATCAGCCCGGCGGCGGCCATCCTGTCGTGGACCGGCTCGGTCATCGCGGCGTCGGGCACGGTCGCGGCCGTGGTGGCCGCGCTGGTGATCAGGTTCGGGGCCTGCCGGGTCCCGTCCGGTTCCGGCTCGCCGCAGGTCTCGCTGAGGTGGACCTTGTAACCCTCCCAGCCCTTGCCGCGCTTCTCGCAGTAGCGGGCGTCCAGGTCATAGGGGGAGACGAGCTTGAGTCTGCCCGGCGGGACGCCATGCTCCCTGGCCTCCCGCCGGATCACCTTCTCCCCGTGCTCATCGATCACCCGGTAGTACTGCTGCACCCAGATCACCCGCAGAGCCTGAACGGCGGGCAGCTCCCGCACCCAGCCCGGTGCGCCCGGCGCATGCACCGCCTCCAGCAGGTGATAGCCGTCCCGGCCGTACTGCTCCGCCAGCTTCACCCGCGCGGTCTCGCTGGCGGGCAGGTGCAGGTTATCGATCCGCGCCCCGTACACCTGCTGCCAGGAGGCGCCGATGACGCCTGCCAGCCAGTCCGGGATCGCGGCGGCCAGGGCCTCCAGCGCCGCCCGCACGGTCTCCCCGGCCAGCTCCAGCCGGTTCAGGCCGCGGATCGCCGCCAGCACGTGCGTGGAGTCGGTGCGCTGCCGGCCCCCGGCGCTGACCAGGCCCAGCCCTTTCAGCCGGTCCAGCAGCAGGTCCAGGATCTTCCGCTCCAGATCCCGGGCCACCAGCCGGGCCCGGAACTCGCTCAGCACCGAGAAGTCAAAGCCCTCATCATCGAGGGGCAGGCCCAGGCAGTACTTCCAGTCCAGCCGGCCCCGCACCGCATCCGCGGCCTGCCGGTCGGTCAGGTTCTCAGTGAACTGCAGCACGGTCACCATCGCCAGCTGCGCCGGGGAGATCCCCGGTTTCCCCCGCGTCCCGTACGCCACAGCGAACGCCCCATCGTCATACCAGCTGCCCAGCTCGTCGCGGGCCCGGATCGCCAGCGCCCCCTTCCGGAACGCCTTCCTGGCGACCCTGGCGGTATCGGCCGGCACTTCCGGCCACGGCCGTGGCTGCATAGACATGACGACCCGATTCTGCGACCGGGAACGGCAAAGGGGGAAGGGACCGACCGCACAAAGATCATGAAGGCCGCCAGGACCAGCATGCGGGAGGCCGCCAGGCATGTCACGGAATAAGCCAACAGGGTCCGCGCAGGCGTGAAAATCGGGAGCGGGTTGCCCGCCGACGCCGGTCGCACCTTGGGTTGTGAGCCCGTCCATTAGTCTGGCGCCGGGGCCTTGACCTTGATGGGTCGCGCACTGTTGCTTTCGAGCACGCCGGTTAGATTTTCGGTTCCCGACCGAGGCCCCCGGGCATCCCGCCAGCCCTGCTGCTTGCGTGAGGAGAGGGTCCCGGTGATGAGGGAAGCCCAGGAAGTAGAGGACGAGGAGCACGAGCAGATCCTGGAACGGGTCTGCGCGATTGACGTGGCCAAAGCCTCGGGGAAGGTGTGCACGCGGGTGCCGCATCCGTCCCGGCCCGGGGCGCGGCGGACCCGGGTCTGGGATGTGGATGCCACCACGAACGCGGTCCTGGAACTCGGCGCGCACCTGGCGGGCGAGGGGATCGAGAAGGTCACCCTGGAATCGACCAGCGACTACTGGCGGATCTGGTTCTACCTGCTGGAAGCCGCTGGCCTGGACGTGCAGCTGGTCAACGCCCGGGACGTCAAGAACGCCCCGGGCAGGCCGAAAACGGACAAGCTTGATGCCGTCTGGCAGGCGAAGCTGACCGAGCGGGGCATGCTGCGGCCGTCCTTCGTCCCGCCTGCGGAGATCCGCCAGTTGCGGGATTACACCCGGCTGCGCATGGACCTGACCCGCGAGCGCACCCGGTACTGGCAGCGGCTGGAGAAACTGCTGGAAGACTCGCTGATCAAGGTCTCGGCCGTGGCCAGCAGCCTGGACACGCTGTCGGTACGGGACATGCTAGAGGCGCTGATCGCCGGCGAGCGGGACCCGAAGGCACTCGCCGGCCTGGCGCGCGGCCGGATGAAAGCCAAGCATGCGGCGCTGATCGAGGCGCTCACCGGGAAGTTTGATGACCACCACGCCGAGCTGGCCCGGATGCTGCTGGACCAGGTCGACGCCCTTAACGTCCAGATCGCCAAGCTCACCACCCGGATCGGGGAACTGATCGCGGCGATCCCCGCCGCCCGGGGGGTCGACGCCGATGGCAGCACAGGCCCGTCAACGGGCACCGGCCCAGGCGCGACGGTGCTGCCTGCCGCCGCCCGGCTAGATGAGATCACCGGGATCGGGCCGGACGGCGCCCAGGCGATCATCGCGGAGATCGGGCTGGACATGAGCCGGTTCCCCACTGCCGGCCACCTGGTGTCATGGGCCAAGCTGAGCCCGCGGACCATCCAGTCCGGGGCCACCAGCCGCTCAGGCAGGACCGGCAAGGGCAACCCTTACCTCAAGGGCGTCCTGGGTGAAGCCGCCGCGGCGGCCGCCCGGACCGGCACTTTCCTGGGCGAGCGCTACCGGCGGATCGTCAAGCGCCGCGGCAAGCTCAAGGCCCTGGTCGCCGTCGCCCGCTCCATGCTGGTGATCATCTGGCACCTGCTCACCGACCCTGCCGCCCGCTACCACGACCTCGGCTCCGGCTACCACACCAGCCGCACCGACAAGGGCAAAAAGGTACGCAACCACATCCGCCAACTGGAGGCACTCGGCTACACCGTCGCCCTCACCGAAGCAGCCTGACCCAGACTCTGCCGGCAGTCACCGGCCAGGGTCCGCTGCCGCCCGCATGGCTGAGGTGGGTGGGGATTTTCCGGTTAGGGCCTGGAAATGAACGACACGCTCAACCGGGCGTGCTGGTCGGGGTGATGGTGTAGTTCCACTCGCCGTGCCAGTCGTGCGGGTCGAGGTACTGCGAGGCCAGCTGCTTCATCTCGCGGTCGGGAATCTTGATGCCGCGCGGGTAGGTGCCGGTGTCGCGTTCGGCGTGGACGGTCAGGCCGGTGCGGGTCGTGGTGCCGGCGATGAGGTTGACGGCGGCTTCGTGGCTGGTCAGCGGCTGTCCGGCCCAGTTCATCGTGATGTGGCTGAACAGGCGGTGCTCGATCTTGTTCCACTTGGAGGTGCCGGGTGGCATGTGGCAGACCGTGATCGCAAGCCCGGTGGCCTCGGCGAGGGCGGCCAGTTCCTTCTTCCACAGCCGCAGCCGGTAGCCGTTGGAGCCACCTGCGTCCGCGGTGATCAGGAGCTTCGTCGCGCCGGGGTAGGCGGCGCTGCCGACGGTGGCCCACCAGCGGCGGATGGTCTGCACGGCGAACTGGGCGGTGTCGCCATCGCTGCCCACGGACACCCAGCCCGTGTCGGCGCCCAGGTCGTAGACGCCATAGGGCACGGCCTTGCCCTGCTCGCCGGGAAAGTCATGAACCTCGACCCTGCGCGGATTCCCGGCCGGACGCCAGGTCCGGCCCTTGCTGGCGTACTCGCCGATCAGTTCCTTCTTCTTCGCATCGACGCTGATTACCGGCTCTCCCGCGGCGAGGGCAGCGGTGACCCGGTCGTTGATGTAGCCGAACTGGGCGTCGCGATCCGTGTGCTGCTTGCCCTCGACCGTCTTGGCGTTGGCTTGCAGGCTGTATCCCAGCGGTCCGGCCAGCAGCCGCCCGACGCTGTGGTGGGAGATCCGGTGCCCCTGGCGCCCCAGTTCCCCGGCCAGATTGCGGGTCGACTTGGTAGTCCACCGCAACCGGGTCATCGGATCGCCCCGGGTCTCCGGCTCGACCAGCGCGTCCAGCGCATCCAGCAACGCTGGATCGGCCTCCGTGAGCGGCATCCGCCCCCCGCCGGGCCGGCGCGCACGCCCCGGCATCGGGTCCGCGCCCGCCTCCAGCTCCTCCACCCCGGTGGTCACCGTTACCCGCGACACCCCGGCCGCCTGGGCCACCAGCGATACCCCGCCATAACCCAGCGACCTGGCCTCAGCCGCCAGCAGCAGACGGCGCTGCCGCTCGTCCAGATGCGGCAGGATCACCTCGAACTTCGCTGCCAGCACCCGCTCATCAATCTCCATGACCACGGCCATACCAGAAGCATGGCCGGACAATCAGGACATGTAAAGGTTAATTTGAGACAGTCGCTTAGGTACACCGATCCGGGCAGGCCGGCGGCGGCGGCGCGGGCGGTGCTCCAGCCCGCCTCCAGCCCGGCGGCGGCGGGCTGGCCACGCAGTTCGGCCAGGTCGGCGTGCACGGTCAGCTGCAGCGGCTGCCCGTCCCGGCCCGGCAGCATCCCCGATTCGATCAGCCGCTGGCAGCGCTGGTAGCCCAAATGCATTCTGATCTGGGTCACATCGGTACGCCTACCGCCCGACGGGCACAGAGTCGTCTTGCCCGGCGGTCTCGCTCACGAGCCTTGTCAGGTCCCGCGCTGGCTCTTCTTGACCTTCCTATCGGCGGCCGGGTACCTTGCACTACATGGTACTTGGCGACGACATGCTGGCCCAGGTTCGGAGAGGTGTGGCTGAGCATTGCGTCCTGGCCCTGCTCGCCAAGGGGGAAAAGTACGGGTTCGAGCTGGCACGTGAGCTCGGGGCACGGGGGCAGATCATCGCCAGCGAAGGGACGCTCTACCCGCTGCTCGCCCGCCTGCGGCGCAACGGCCTCGTCGAGACGTCGTGGCAGGAGTCAACCTCCGGTCCGCCGCGCCGCTACTACCACCTCACGAGGAACGGAGAACAAGCCCTCGCCAGCTTTACGAAACAGTGGCGGGTCTTTCGCGACGCCGTCGAGGAGATCCTCAACGAAGGGAGCCAGGAGTGACTTCCAGGCAATCGGCCGGCGAGGCTGACAAGCTCGTCCGGCGCTATCTAGCGCAGCTGGACGCAGCGCTGCGGGACGTCGACGCCTCCCGGAGGGAGGAAATCCTCGCCGACGTGCACGAGCATATCGACGAGGGGCGGACCGGGCTCGATCCCGACGATACAGCGAGTGTCCGGGCCCTCCTCGACAGAGTCGGCGACCCCGTCGCCATCGCCGCCGAGGCAGGCGTACCAGTCCCGGGCAGCCGCCGCTGGGACGCGTGGGCGCCGTGGCTGATCATCTTCGGCCCAGTCGCGAGCGGGCTTGGCTGGATCGCCGGGATGCTGATCCTGTGGACCTCCCCGACATGGAGCCGGCGCGACCAGGTGATCGCCACCATCGTGCCGCTCGCCGGCCTGGTGGCTCTTTTCTTCGGCCTCGTGGCCGTATTGCGCGGGGCAGCTGGCTGTCCGGGGCACGTTTCCGCCCTGCAAGGGTCGGCTGGCTGCACGACCAAAGGGTTCACCCTCCCGCTCGCAGTCGCCATACTGCTGGTCGTTGTCGGTCTCGCCGCTCACTTGCTACCGCCGATCCACCTGATGAGGACGCGTCGCCAGCAACGCTCCACCTTCGCCTGACCAGCTCGCTGAGTTGTCAACTGGATTGGCTCCACCGTGAAACGGAAGGACCTCACCCAATGCACGCCGCCCGGACTCCAGCTCACTGGGCCGGCGTCCCCAAGCCGGCCCAGCACCAGCGCTGGCAATCACCCGCAAGCCCGCGGCCCGGCCGCTCGCTGGCCCGCCATGCCTGTTGAGCGCCTGACGCCGGCGACCGAGGACCGCGCGGTCGAGGTCCTCACGTTGCTCGCCGACCGCGGCCAGCACCGGGGCCATCCATTCCCGATCTCCTCATCGCCGCGGCGGCTGAACTGGCCGACCTGACTGTCCTGCACGTGGATAAGAACTTCGAGATCATCGCGGCCATTGCCGACCAGCCCCTCGAACGCCTGGACATTGCCTGATCCGCCGCCCAGACGCCGGCATGAAGCCGGGCCGCATCACCCGCGCAAAGACAGCAAGACGCTCCGACTGCATGAGCCGCTGGCAGCGCTGGTAGCCCAATTGCATCGTGATCTGGGTCACATCGACCTGCCGCGCCGCCAGCCAGGCACAGAGTCGTCTGGCGCGGCGAACAGGGCATGGCCAGACGGCTATTCGAAAACATGAATTCAAGGCTGCATTGGCTAGGATTGAATTTCTCAGGCAACAGTCTGCGCTTCGCGCATAACGCCGATTACGCGCTGCTGAGAGCGGCCTTGGGTCATCAGCGCGACGACTCGCAGATCAGCCTGTTCTGGCTCTCCCGGGAAGGCCGCACTGCCTTGCAGGTGCGGGCGATGGAGGGGCGGAAGACAGGTGTGATACCCGGGTAGCCGGTGACGTGTACGGCAAACGTCTTCGCGCTGGCAGTACGTGGGAGACCGCGGGCAAACGCCCGGGTGCACGCGGGAACATCGAAGGCCGCCGACGCGCTTACCTAACTAACGCAGGACTTCGACCTCACGGCCGGCGGTGCGCCTGCTGCGGTTCAAGGAACGTGGCGGTGGCCCGGCGCACGGCGAGAAGCAGTTCGGCCGACATGCCGAGACCCACGGCATGCATGGCTGGCTTGGGGGACTACGGCTTCCCCGGGGGATTCTAGGTCTTGCGCATGTCCTGCAAGAAATCCAGGGGCGCGAGAGAACTAGTGCGCGCTCGCGCTGCAAGCTGTGCGACGCCGCAGCTATAGCAATGAGGAGAACCGCTAAGTGCCGAGAGCTGACTTCATCGAGACCGAGGGCACTATTACCCGGCTGCGCGGGCACGGCTTCTACACCGTGGTACTCGCCAACGGGCACGAGGTCCTCGCGAGGATGTCGGGACGGATGACGAAGAACCACATCCGCGCAATCCAAGACGACCGCGTGCTGCTGGAGATCAGCCCGGCGGACTGGTCGCAGGGCCGCATCGTTTACCGCTATAAGTGATTCACGCCCTTAGCCGGGAACAAGGCCCGCTAAGCTACTCGGCTTTCTCGCGGGCGGCAGCGCCGCCCGCGGCGCGGGCCCTGAGCGCCCTCTCTCCCATCTGCACTACGTTCGATTCGGTGCGGCACTGACCAGCCTCTCGAGGGCCAGCCCGCCCATATCGGCGGATATCGGGTGCAAGCCGTCAGCCAAGGTTGACCACGGAACGTAGCCATGACGCGATGCACTCGTGGCGGCCGATCGCCGACTCGGCTCGCAAGCTGACCGGCGGTCCATGGGCCAGACGTGCGCGCAGATCACCCGGTTCGGCGGCAGCCGATCAGGACGCTCCGCGCGGTCCGGGCACCCCATCTGTCTGGACCGGATAAGGGAGCGGTTTGACCATTCCGACTCCCTGATCACCGTGTAGAGGAATGCCTCGCCTAGGTTCTGAGTTGCGTGCTGACGAGCTGGAATCTTCTACCTGCGGTCAGCGCGTGCGGCGCGGACGGCTTGGAACTCCGGCGACTTATTTGCTCGAGAGAAGTGGATAAGGGGAGAGACAATGACTGACGGTCCCATCCGGCTCAGCAACGTCACGAGGGCTGCCGTGGACTCGGGGCGGCTCGTTCACCTGGCCACCATCAACCCCGACGGCACCCCCCAGGTGACGTGCGTCTACGTTGGCTGGGACGGGGATGAGATCGTCGCAGGTCATCTCGCTGACCACCTGAAGCTGCGCAACATCCGGCGTGACCCGCGGGTGACGCTATCGGTCGAGTCCGATGTCCCATTCGAAGGATTCAGCCCCTACCTGGTGATCAAGGGAGTCGCCCGCGTCGAGGAAGGCGGAGCGGTAGACGTGCTCCGAAAAATCACTAACGGCCAGTTCCCGCCCCCTGGAGACAACTACCCCCCGGGCTTCGTGACGCGCATCGTGCCACGCAAGATCTCGGGCACCGGCCCGTGGGGCCTTGCCGATTGAGCGTCCAACCAACTGCAGCGCGGGCAAGCTCAGCCCGCAGAAAAGTCGACAGTTCCACCGGCCTCGCAACAGCCACGGACGCCGTCCGCCGTAAGTCCATGGACATTGCGACGAAGGGTGTAGAAGTCACCGGCCGCCGGCCCGCTCATAGCTCCCTGAACTCGTCCGGCGCCCGCGTACACGAGGCGTGCAGAGACGCGCGCCATACCGCTGGATACGGGCTCTTGGTAGCCGGCGGGTCACGGGTATAGCTGGTGCAGATCGAATACGGACTCGGGTCGCTGGCTACCTCCTCGCTGCCGTCTGCACACCGATTACCCGGCTCTGTGTTTTCTGGTCCTGCCGGATGTGGCTGGTGGGCGATCGATGCCGTTGCGGAGATGACCGTATCCGCCCGTTGCCTCGTGGCACTGTTGCCAGGGGATCGATAACCGGCCGGCTGGTGATCTCTGGCCGGGAGTCCCCGCGTGAGGCTCAGCCGTTCTGCGTGGATGTCCGGGAATGTTGCGCGGCGGGGTCGATCCGGTGGTGACCCATGGCCGGGCGACGCGGGCGATGTCGGCGTCCGAGGCGCTGGTGAACGCGTCGAGCTTCAGGAAGTGCCGGGCGATGGTCAGCCCGAGGATGCTGCTGACGATCAGCGCGGCCCGCAGGTCGGCATCGGCGCCGCCCATGGCGCGACTCAGGTTGGCGGCCCGCTCGTTCAGGAACGCGCTCATCGAGTCAGCTGCCTGCGGTGCGGTGAGCATGGACCGCACGAGAGCCTTGGTCTCCGGGGGCAGGGCTCCGAGCCGGACGTCCAGGACGTCGTGCAGATGGGCCTCAACCTCGCCCGGACCCGCTTCCCCCAGCTGGATGGCGATGGCGAAGAGCGCGGCCTTCGATCCGTAGTGCTGCATGACCAGGGACGGGTCCACGTTCGCGCGCTGGGCGATGCGGCGGATGGTGGTTGCCTCCAGACCGCGCTCCCCGAACTCCGCACGCGCTGCGTCCAGGATGCGCTGTGCGGTGGCGGCACGCTTCGCGGCTCTGCTTCTCGGCTCGCTCACAGCATTCACTCTACCGTTGTTGAGCGAATCGTGTACGGTTGGCTCAACAAGCGATGAGTGAGGTCGTGACCTGAGCGGTCCGCCATCGAGGAATGACAAGGGCGGCTTCGAGGTCTACCGAGCGAGCAAATCCGCGTTGAACCAGTTGATGCGCAGCTTCGCCGCACGCCATGCCGGCGACCCGCGCACGCTGCTGCTGATGGCGCCCGGCTGGGTGCAGACCGACCTGGGCGGCCCCGCCGCGCGCCTGGCGATCGGCCAGAGCATCCCTGGCGTGGCCGGCACGATTGAGGCCCAGGCTGGCAAGGGCGGACTGCAGTACCTGGATTACCAGGCGAAGACCGTCTGCTGGTGACGCCCGCGGCACGCCCCCGAAGACCTGAACGTGAAAGGACATCAAGATGAAGATCATCGCGATCGAAGAGCACTGGAACAGCGCCGGGATCCGTGACGCGCTCGGCCGCCTGCAGGGCGGGGCGCGAGACGAAAGCGTCGCCTTCAACATGATGGGCGACAACCAGGCCCGGCTTGAAGATATCGGCCAGGGCCGCGTCGAGGCGATGGACGCCGCCGGGATCGACGTCTCGATCTTGTCGGTCGTCACGCCCGCCACCCAGGCACTCCCCGCCCGGGAGGCCATTACGCTGGCCCGGGAAGCGAACGACGAGGCCACGGACGCCGTCCGCGCGCATCCGGCCCGCTTCCGCGCGTTCGCGACCCTGCCGACCAGCGATCCGCAGGCTGCGGCCGCGGAACTCGAACGGTGCGCCACCCGGCTGGGTCACGTCGGCGCGATGATCCACGGACGGACGGGCACCCGTACGCTGGATGATTCCGCCTACGACGACCTGTTCGCTACCGCGGCCCGCTTGCACCAGCCAATCTTCATCCACCCGCAGATCCCGTCGAACGAGCTGCGCGACGCCGCGTACCGGGGCCTGGATCCGCTGATCGACCTCGGTCTGGCGAGCTTCGGCTGGGGCTGGCACATGGACGCGGGCCTGTCCGCGCTGCGGCTGATCCTGCGTGGCACATTCGACCGCTACCCCGATCTTCAGCTCGTCCTCGGTCACTGGGGCGAGATGCTGCTGTTCTGGATGGACCGGGCCGACAGCCTCTCCGGGATCGCAAAGCACCTCGAACGCCGGGTGTCGGACTACATCACGACCAACATCCACATCACCAGCAGCGGGATGCTGCAGGAGCGGCTGCTGCGCCACACCCTCGACTTCACCGGCGCCGACCGGGTGCTGTTCTCCACCGACTACCCCTTCCACCGGCCCGATGCGACAGCGGTCGAGCAGTTCTTCGACGCCATCCCCCACCCCGCGGAGCGCACCAAGATCGCCTCCGGCAACGCCGAGGCCCTATTCCCCCTGGCCTAACCGCACCCGCCTCACCCTCCCATCGGCAGGAGCGGCCGGAACGCCAACCCGGACGACGGTGGGCGCCCGTTCAGCGGGCATACAGAACACTCAGATCTGCGCCCAACGTGAGTCACGCCCTCCACCCTCCAGCCGCGCGCCGAACGGCGGGTATCGCGCCTCGAGAAGACTAACCGCGAATCGCGGAGCGTGACGATTACGGTGTATGGCGTGCCGGGGTCGGACGCGGCATCGATCGTGGAATCGGAGGGGTTTCGCCGCGTTCTCCGGATCGGTCTGCAGATGCGAGATCAGCTGGTCATGTGCTCGGCCCAGTCGCTCTAGCCGCCGGGAAGCGGCTGGCCTCGCCGGTGGTCGGTGCCGGTTCCTGCCCGTCTGCCCTGACCGCAGCCGTACCGCACCTAAGGCCGGCTCCAGGTAAACCGGCCGGCCGGGCTCCGACTGACACCTCCGCGCCGGGCTACTTCAGGATGTTGACGGCACGCGCCACGATCAGTGCCACCGTGACGATGGAAATGACCGACTGCAGGGCCATGGCGAGCTTGGCCCAGCGGGACAGCGGCAGCACATCGGTCG
>Ga0302325_10002447_pt1 | contig 45089 bp, 43 predicted proteins | sample Palsa_T0_2_FD_201948 | JGI IMG/M metagenome (GOLD analysis project Ga0302325, IMG submission 201948) | Peat permafrost microbial communities from Stordalen Mire near Abisko, Sweden - Palsa_T0_2 | ecosystem: Environmental > Terrestrial > Soil > Palsa > Peat permafrost | place: Sweden: Abisko... | reverse complement strand
CGGTGGCCCACCTTCAGCTGCGGACGTACACCTTCCCGGACGGCACAGGCTCCATCGGTCTGGCCGAGGGCTGGACGACCAACGCCCAGTCCGCCACCCGCGGGTCGGTCCTGAAAGGACCGAACGATGAATCGGCGTCGTTGGGGGCCATGTACTCAGTCCTGATGCCCGGATCGAGCTTGCCGCGGACGCTGGGGACGTTGGTGGCGGCGCCGGGAACCCCAGCCGCGGTCCTCCAAGCGGTGGTACCGCAGTTCAGCCAAATGAGCGTCCGGCAGGGAGGCCCGTCTCTGGCGATTGACCATCTCAGCAAGGTTGCGGACGAGAAGCCGATTGTCCCCGGCGGCCAGAGGTGGGTGCTGAGGTACGGGATAACCGAGACCACGAGTGGGGGGTCGCACAAGCACTATCTGGCCATGGCTTGGGTTGAAGTGAACCCGGTGCACCGCGGTTCGTTCATGGTGGGCCTCACCCAGGTGCGAGCCCCGGACGCCACCTTCGACAAGGCCAAGCCAGTGATGTTTCAGATGCTCAATTCGGTGAGGACCAACGATGCGGTGATTCTGCGCAAATCCGCGAACCAGGTCGCTGCTCAGAAGCGCTGGTTCAACAACCAGCAACAGGCGCTGCGTCAACAGCAGGCGGCCAACGACGCCCAACACAAGGGCTACTACGAGGCTCAGCGCGAGCGCGCTCGAAGCAATGACAACTTTGATGAGTACATCCGCGGCGTCCGGACCGTCGAGGACACCCAGTCCGGCGTCAAGACCAGCGTCGACCTGGGGAATGTCGACAAGGTGGTCGACACCCTCAATGAGGGTGACCCGGGGCGCTACCGGCAAATCCCGCTCCGCGACGAGGCGCACCCCTAAGAAGCGCGCCCGGCTGGAGCCTGGTTGCCGGGCGCCTTCGCTTCTGTTGCCGCGAGCTCGGCTCTTACGCGTGCACGGCTGCGGCCAGACTCCGGACGAGGGCCAGGGCGGGTTTGAAGTCCTCGCCTCCCTGGCGCAGCGCAGCAACCAGTGCGCTGCCCACCACCACCGCGTCGGCATGCGCGGCGAGTGCGCCGGCCTGCGCCGGCGTCGAAACGCCGAAGCCCACCGCCACCGGCATGGCGGTGGCCGCGCGCACCTCGGCGAGCTTGGCCGGCAAGTCCGCAGGGAGCTCGGTACGGGCCCCGGTGACGCCCGTGACGCTGACAAAGTAGAGGAAGCCGCGCGTGGCCCGGCCGATGGCCGCCAGGCGCGCGGGAGGCGTGGTGGGTGCCGCCAGCAGCACCAGCGAGAGTCCGGCGGCCTCTGCGAGCTTCCCGAGTGCAAAGGACTCCTCGAGGGGCAGGTCGGCCACCAGCAGCCCGTCGGCGCCAGCGTCCGTCGCCGTGGCGACGAAGGGTGCAAGGCCCATGCGGACAATGGGATTCATGTAGCCGAAGAGGACGAGGGGGACGGTGCATCCGCCGCGGCGAAGCCTTCGGACGAGTTCGAGGACGCCAATGAGACTTGTCCCGGAGGCCAGGGCTCGCTGCGAGGCGGCCTGGATGGTGGGACCATCCGCCAGCGGGTCCGAGAAGGGGACTCCGAGCTCGATGACGTCCGCCCCCGCCCGGGCCAGCGCCGGCACGAGCCGTTCCGTCGTCGCCAGGTCCGGGTCTCCGGCGCAGACGTACACCACCAGCGCCTTGCGCCCCGTCCGCCGCGACTCCGCGAAGAGGCCTTCCAGCCGATTCACGTCACTGCCTCGGGCCTCCGGCGTGCAATCTCCGCCAGCGCGTGCCCGAGGTCCTTGTCCCCGCGCCCCGAGAGATTGACCAGCACGCGCTTTCCGGCGCCCAGTTCCCGCGCGACGTCCCGGGCGCGGGCCAGGGCGTGCGACGTCTCGAGCGCCGGGAGAATGCCCTCCAGCCGGCAGAGCTCCTGGAAGGCCTCCAGCGCTTCGGTGTCCGTCGCCGTGCGCACATCCAGACGGCCGATGTCTCGCAGGTGGGCCAACTCAGGGCCCACGCCCGGGTAGTCCAGACCGGCACTCACCGAGTGGGCCTCTGCCACCTGCCCGTCGGCAGTCTGGAGCACGCTGGAGGCCGAGCCGTGCAGTACCCCGAAGCTGCCCGCGGTGAGCGAGGCCCCGTGTTTCCCGGTGGCCAGGCCATCGCCCCCTGCTTCTACGGCCACCAGCCGCACCGAAGCGTCGGGAAGGAAGGCGGTGAAGGCACCCATGGCATTGCTTCCCCCGCCGACGCAGGCCACCACCGCGTCGGGGAGTGCACCGAAACGTTCCAGGCACTGGGCTCGGGCTTCCTCGCCAATGATGCGCTGTAGCTCGCGCACCAGGGTGGGGTAGGGGTGAGGCCCAGCCACGCTGCCGATGACGTAGAAGGTGTCGCGCACGTGCGTCACCCAGGCGCGGATGGCCTCATTCATCGCGTCCTTCAACGTCCTGCTGCCGCTCTCCACGGTGCGAATGGTGGCGCCGAAGAGCCGCATCCTCTGGACGTTGGGGGACTGGCGGCGCACGTCCTCGGCTCCCATGAAGACTTCGCAGCTCAATCCGAAGCGGGCGCAGGTCGCCGCGGTGGCGACACCGTGCTGGCCCGCGCCGGTCTCGGCGATGATGCGAGACTTGCCCATGCGGAGTGCGAGCCGCACCTGGCCCACGGTGTTGTTCAGCTTGTGCGCTCCGGTGTGGAGCAGGTCCTCTCGCTTGAGCCAGATGTCCGCGCCCCCGAAATTCCGGGTGAGTCGCTCGGCGAAGCTGAGCGGTGTCGGCCTCCCGCCGAAATCGCGCAGGTCCTCAGCCACCGCCGACAGAAAACCCTGGTCGAGGCGTGCCTCGGCCCAGGCCTGCTCCAGCTCTTCGAGCGCCGGGATGAGCGTCTCTGGGACGTAGCGACCGCCGTAGGGCCCGAACCATCCGGGCCGCACCGCCCCGGCCGCTGTCACGGCTTTGGCTCCGCGGCCCGCACCGCGGCCATGAAGGCCAGGATGCGCGCCGCGTCCTTGATGCCCGGCGCACTCTCCACACCCGAGGCCACGTCCACGCCGTCCGGGGCGGCGCGGACGATGGCCTCCCCGACGTTTTCCGGCGTGAGACCCCCCGCCAGCCACACCGGGAGTCGCCAGGCGCGCACCCAGGGCACCAGCGCCCAGTCAAAGCGCCGTCCCCCGCCGCCCTGGCCCTCGACGTGCGCGTCCAGAAGCACCGCCGAGGCAGCCCGGGAGGGCATCCCCGGGAGGGACTCGGGCCCGGAAATGCGCACCACCTGCCAGAGCGGCGCGCCGACACCGATGTAGTCCTGAGGGTCCTCGTCCCCATGCAGCTGGACCGCGCCCAGCCGGGCGCGTTCGACTGCAATTCGCACCTCCGCAGGAGGGGCGCGCACGAAGACGCCCACCCTGAGGACGTGCGCCGGGACGAGCGCGGCAAGCCGCTCCGCGACGTCCAGCGTGAGGTAGCGCTTGCTCTGCGGCCAGAAGTTGAAGCCAACCGCATCCACCCCTGCCTCGACGCAGGCCAGGACGTCCTCTGCGCGCGTTAGGCCACACACCTTCACGCGGGTGGGCATAGAGCCTCCGTCAGGGAGCGGACCGCGGCTTCCGGGTCCTCGGCGCGCATCAGCGCCTCGCCGACGAGGGCCGCCGTGGCCCCGGCTCTGGCCAGCGTGGCCAGGTCGCCTCTTGTCACGACGCCACTCTCGGCCACCAGTGTCCGTCCGGGCACGCGGAGCGCGGGGGCGAGTCGCGCGAAGCGCTGAGTGTCCACCTCCAGCGTCTCCAGGTCACGGGCGTTGACGCCCACCAGCGTCGCCTCCAGGGCCGCCGCTGCCTCCACCTCCTCCTCGGAGACCACCTCGAGCAAAACGTCCAGCCCGAGTGCACGCGCGCTGGCTGCGAGTTCCAAAAGCAGGCTCGGCTCAACCGCGCCGGCAATGAGCAGCACCGCATCCGCTCCGGCGAGCGCAGCCTCCTCCACCATGTAGGGGTCGACCACGAAGTCCTTTCGAAGCAGGGGCACTTCTACCGCGGCGCGGACCTGCGCCAAATCCTCGAGGCTGCCGCCGAAGCGCCGTGCCTCGGTGAGCACGCTCACGCAGCGGGCGCCCCCCCGCACATAGGCACGCGCCCGGGCCGGCGCGTCCGCGCCGCTGGCAATGGCTCCTGCCGAAGGGGAGGAGCGCTTGACCTCGCAGATGAGGGGGAACGTGGCACCCCCCAAAAGGGCCTTGTGAAAGCGGGCAGCGTGGCTGGGCAGACGGGCGGCCTCGGCCGATGCGCCCGGGCGAGCGCGCCTTCGCCGCCGGCAGTCCTCGCGGGCCGAGGCCACGAGCTCGGCCAGCACCCCACGCGGGGGGCGCCAGCTCACGCCGTGCCTCCCTGCTGCGTGAGGGCCACCAGGCCCGCGAGCCGCTCGCGGGCCGCGCCCGAGTCGATGGACCGGGCAGCGCACTGCACGCCCTCGGCGAGCGAGTCGGCCGCCCCGCCCACCCAGAAGGCTGCTCCGGCGTTGAGGAGGACTGCCTGACGCACCGGCCCCGGCTCTCCGGCGAGCACCCGCGCCAGCACCTTGGCATTCTCCTCGGCCTCCCCACCGCGAATGGACACACTGGGGATGCGCTCGAGCCCCGCCTGTTCGGGGGTGAGGGTGAGCTCGCGCACGACGCCGCGCTCCACCCAGGCAGCCCGGGTGGGCCCGGAGGGGGAAACCTCGTCCAGCCCGTCCTCGCCGTGCACCACCAGCGCGCGCTCGGTGCCGAGGTGCGCCAGGGTGCGGGCCACCACCGGCACCAGCGCGGACGCGTAGACACCGAGCAGCTGCCGCGGCGCCCGGGCCGGGTTGGCCAGGGGGCCGAGGAGGTTGAAGACGCTGCGGATGCCCACTTCCCGTCGGACGGGGGCGACGTGCCGCATGGCCTGGTGCAGCAGCGGGGCGAAGAGGAAGCCGATGTAGAGCTCCTCCAGACACCGCTCCACCACCGCCAGCGGCGCCTCGACGTTGACACCGGACGCGGCCAGCACGTCGGCGCTCCCGCTGCGCGAGGACACGCTGCGGTTGCCGTGCTTGGCCACGGTGACTGTTCCGGAGCCGGCCACCACCAGCGCCGCGGCGGTGGAGAGGTTGAAGGTGCCAGCCCCATCGCCTCCGGTGCCGCAGGTGTCGAGCACCAGACGGTTTCTCGGTACGCGCACCGGGGTGGCACGCCGCCGCATGACTTCTGCCGCGGCGGCAATCTCTTCCGGCGTCTCGCCCTTCATCCGGAAGGCGACGAGGAAGGCGCCCAGGAGGGCCGGGGTGGCCTCCCCGGCGAAAATAATCTCGAAGCAAGCCTCGACCTCGGCAGCCGACAGGTCGCGCCGTTCAACGAGCTTCTGGACGGCCGCCTTCAGCACAGCCGTCCCTCGAGGAAATTTCTCAGGAGGCGGGGGCCGTCGGGCGTGAGGACGGACTCGGGGTGGAACTGGACGCCCACCGTGGGGTGGTGCCGGTGGCGAAGGGCCATCACCTCGCCATCCTCGAGCGAGAAGGCGGTGGGCTCGAGCTCCGCCGGCAGGCTTGGCTCATCGACGACGAGTGAATGGTAGCGGCCCACCACCAGTGGGTCCGGGAGTCCGTCGAAGAGGCCAGTGCCTGGATGGCGGAGGATGGACGTCTTTCCGTGCATGACGGTGCGGGCGCGGCGGACGGTGCCACCGAAGGCGTGGGCGATGGACTGGTGACCGAGACAGACGCCGAGGATGGGAAGCTTTCCGGAGAGCCCCTCCACCAGGGCCACGGAGATGCCAGCCTCGGCCGGCGTGCACGGCCCCGGGCTGAGCACCACCGCCTCGGGCGCGCGGGCCCGGACGCCCGCCACATCGATGGCGTCGTTGCGGTAGACCTCCACCTCCGCTCCCAGCTCGCCGAGCGCCTGGACCAGGTTGAAGGTGAAGGAGTCATAGTTGTCGATGACCAGAATCACCCTTCGCCTCCGTCCGCGGCCAGGGCGACGAGAGCGGCCCGTAGCTTGTGGGCCGTCTCCTGGTACTCCGCGGCGGGCTGGCTGTCGTGGACGATGCCTGCTCCGGCCTGAAGCCGCAGCGTCGTGCCGCTCAGCGCCACGCTGCGGATGGCAATGGCCAAGTCCATGTCGCCATCGAAGCCCACGTAGCCGGCTGCTCCGGCGTACGGCCCTCGGGAACACGGTTCAAGCTCGTCGATGAGTTGCAGGGCGCGCACCTTGGGCGCACCGCTCACCGTGCCCGCGGGGAAGGAGGCCGAGAGCACGTCGAAGGCGTCCTTCTTCTTGAGCAGCGTCCCGGATACCTGGGACACCAGGTGCATCACGTGGCTGTAGCGCTCGACCACTTCGCGTTCCTCGACGCGGACACTGCCCGGGCGGCTGACCCGGCCCACGTCGTTTCTCCCCAGGTCGACCAGCATCACGTGCTCGGCGCGTTCCTTGGGGTCCGCGCGCAACTCTGCCTCGAGCCGCTCGTCGGCCTCGGGCGTCGTCCCCCGGGGCCGTGTCCCGGCGATGGGGCGCACGGTGACTGTTTCCCCTTGGACGCGGACGAGGAGTTCCGGGGATGCACCGGCGAGGGCGCGCTCGCCGAAGCGGAGGAAGAAGAGGTAGGGCGTGGGGGACACCGTACGCAGGGCCCGGTAGAGGTCAAACGGCGGACCCGAGTACTCGGCAGTGAGCCGGCGCGAGACCACCACCTGCATGCAGTCTCCGGCAGCGATGTATTCCCTGGCGCGGGCCACGGCGGCCTCGAAGCCCGAGCGCTCCCAGCCGTCCTCGAGCTTGCCGAGCTGGGCAAGCGGAATCTGCGCCGAAAGCGGTCGTTGCAGCGCTGCGGCCAGGGACTCCGCTTGCTCCAGCGCGGCGCGGTAGGCGGCCTCCAGGGTGCGGTGCTCCGGCACGCGGACGGAGGCCCAGACGCGGAGCCGGTGGGCATAGTTGTCGAACACCGCCACCCGCTGACTGAGCATCCATTCGCCATCCGGAAAGAGCGGGTCGGCGCCATGTCGCTGGGGGACTTTGGGCTCGAACCATCGGACGGCTCCCGAGCCGAGGTACCCCACCAGTCCGCCGACGAAGGGAGGCGCGCCTTCGGGTCGCGCAAAGCGCGTCCGGCCGAGGAGCTTGCGGAGCGGCTCGAGTGGATTGCGCTCCTCGGTGGTGGTGCGGCGACCGCCCTCCTCGACCGTCACCAGGGCCCCGGCCTGACGCACCAGAGCCACCGGCGAATCGCCAAGAAAGGAAAAGCGTCCCCAGCGCTCACCACCCTGCACCGACTCGAGCAGGAAGGCATGCGTCGGGTCGGGGAGCTTGAGGAATGCCGAGACGGGCGTCTCGGTGTCGCCGGGCAGGTCGCGCCACACGGGGACAAGGTCGCCCCGGCCCGCCAATCGCTCGAAGCTGGCCAGGCTCATCCGTTGGTCGCTGGGCGAGGACACGTCGAGGAGCTTTAACAGCCGCGGCAGAGATTTCCGAGAGGGGCCATGTCGGTCCGGAGACTGCGAGCAATCGCCGCTTCGGAAGTCCGTATATAAGGAGGTCCGCCGATGGAGAGCCCTCCGTGAACGTCACGCTGACCGAAATCGCCGAGCTTGTCATGGCCATCGGCCTGAGCAGCTCGATTCTCCTCTCCGTGATGCTCATTGGCCTCCGCTTCGCCATCAGGCCGCTCATCGCCGACTGGGCCAGGCTGCGAGGCCCGGCTGGCAACGGCTTGCTCGAGCAACGGATGGCCGAGATGGAAGAAGAGGTTCGTCGGCTGAGGGCGGGTGTCGCCGGTCAGCTCCCGGCCGGATCACCCCGGTCACCCGAGCATCCGCGCACCTAAGGGAGGGCCCGTGGGGCCTGAAGTCGCCGGGCGAGGCAGCGCCGCGACCGCCTGAGGGCAGCCCCGGCCGGCCTTGCGGGCCCGCTGCGAAGGGCTCTTCGGAATTCACTGCTTCCAAGAGTTCAGGAGACTTCGTCACGAAGTCGAGCGACAGATTGGCGCCACGGACGTCGGCGAACAACGCGCCGAGCTCACCGCTCTCGCCATAGCCAACCGTGACCGCGATGCCAGCTCGCCATTTCAGGGCATCGAGCTCATCGTTCGAAAGTCGCAGGGAGGGGAGCTCGTTCGAGCTCTTTGCCCGCCAGGGCCACACCCCGCGTCAGGTTGCGGTCCTGCCCCCGAGAACGAAGCGCGACACTGCCCGAGGCGACTCCCCATCAAGCCGGGACAAACGGTCTGCCCATCAGCAGGGCAAGTCGAGTAGGGTTTTGGAGAAGAGGGTGGTGTTGGCCAACGCTGCGCTCCTCTGGGCTCGATGATTATTCTTCTGGAACCGGACAGCGGTGACGAGGTGCTGGCCGCCGTCTTGAGACACGCGTCGAACTACCCGGGAATCCAGACCCGGAAGCACATCGTCCGCGGCGTGGAGCACACGGTGTCCGAGGTCTACCTGCTCGGAGATACGAAGAGTATTCCGACCGAGGGCTTCGAGCAGATTCAGGGCGTTCGCCGTGTGGTCCGCGTGGCGGCGAAATACCGAATCATCGGGCGCCACGGCGTGGCAGCCGAGTCGGTGGGCTTCGAGTACAACGGAATCCGTTTCGACGAAGGACAGGTGCACCTTTTCGCCGGCCTGTGTGCGGTCGACACGCTCGAAAACGTCGAGGCCACCGCGCGTGCGCTTCAGGCTGCTGGTATCCGCACCACACGCATGGGCGTCTACAAGCCGCGCACCAGCCCCTATGACTTCCAGGGGCTCGGCGCTGCCTGTCTCCCTTGGGTCTTCGAGACCGCTGGAAAGTACGGCATCCGGGTCATCGCCATGGAGGTGACCGACCCGCGGCACATCGATGAGATTGCCAGCGCACTCGAGCAGGCTGGCCAGCCGACCGGCGTCATGCTGCAGGTGGGAACTCGAAACGCACAAAACTTCGAGCTCCTGAAGCGCCTCGGCCAGCAGCAGGCGTTCCCGGTGCTTTACAAGCGGGGCATGGGCATCAGCCTCGAGGAGTCGCTCAACGCGTGCGAGTACATCGCCAGCGAGGGCAACCCGCGCATCGTCTTCTGCTTGCGCGGTGTGAAGACGCATCTCGGGGAGCCGCACCGCAACCTCATCGACTTTGCGCACGTTCCTGTGGTCCGCCGGCTCACGCGCCTGCCGGTCTGCATCGACCCGTCCCATGCCACCGGGAGGCTAGACCTCGACCCGGACGGCATCCCGGAGATTTTCCACGCCGTCGGACAGGGCCTCATCGGCGGCGCCTCAATGGTCCTGGTCGACTTTCATCCGGACCCGAGAGTAGCCCTCTGTGATGGACCGCAGGCCCTGACGCTGGAACAGCTTCCCGTCCTGGTGGCGTATACGGAGCGGGTCCGGCAGGCGTACCAGGACGCTCGGCACCTCTTCGTCGCCCCGGCTCAGGCGCGGTCTGCATAGCGGGCGCCGAGAGTTCAGTCCCGGCGCCGCGCAGCGTTGAGCCTCGGTTTGAAAAGCCTGTCTGCGCGGCAGCCTTGGAGCCGAAACGGCGCGCCCGCACTTCAGAGGTCGGCGAGCGGCTTCTTCGGGTCCAGGTAGTGGGCAAACTTCTCGGTGAGGTACTTCTTCGCCTGACCGCGCAGGAGCATGCCGGGGTCCGTGGCCTCGCCGCCCACCTGGGTGTCGGTCACCTTCAGGGTGGCGACCAAATGCATTCCCATCACCTTTCCATCGAGTTGGGCCTCGTCGCCCTTCCACGTCGACTGGACGCCATGCTTGCCCCAGATGGCAGTCAACTTCTGGATTCGGGCCCGGGCTTCGGCGCGCGGGAGGGCGTGGGACACGTGAAACTCGAACGTCTTGGCCATGCGCGATGTCCTCCCTTCTGGACACCCTACGCCCGAACTCGCCTTCCGGGGAATTCGGAATCGGGCTCGCATCCGAGCCGCCCGAGAAGGTGCACCCCGGGCTGCGAGACCTTGATGAGGTGGCACGACGCGCGCCTCATGGCAGGGACAGCTAGGGGCAGATTTGGACTTCGCAGGTTCCAGCTTCGCAGACGAAGTGAGCGCATGCCGTCTGACCGTCCGTGCAGACCATGCAAACGTCAGGCAAGGCCAACCCGCTGCAGTCACACGTCCCGGCGCCCCCATCCGACGCGTCCGATGTTCCACCGTCTGCAGTTCCACCGTCTGGAGTACCGCCGTCTGACTGGTCCGCCGTGCCGCTGCCCGACAGGGTCGAGGGGTTACCAGCTGACGGAGTCGAATCGGCGGTGCTGCCACAGGCCGCCAGCGTTGCGAAGAGGACGGCCATCCCGAGCGTTCTCATAGTCATCGGAAAACCCCTTCCAGCTTGCTCGAAAGCGCGCGTTCTGCGCCGTGCGGCCTGGCTTCTAGCCTGACTGGAGAGGTGTAGCCACCCGGGCGGCTCGGCGCACCCCGCCAAGCTGAAGTGTGCCACCATCCTTCACGGCGTGCGGCGATAAGTCCGTTCTCGCTGAACGGCCAGCCGCAGTCCTGCGGTGGGGTGGCGACCCGGAGGACGCGAAGGACTCTGGCTGAGCAGTCGGCTGACGGACGCCGACAAGTGTGAACGTGGCGGCCCCGGTGCACAGCGCGTCGCGGGCGTGGGTTCCGCACGCTCCCCTGGGGGCCCGAGAGGCGAAGAGGCATGGCTCGCTGGAAGCTCAACGTTTTCGAATCATCAACCAAGACGCGCCACACATTCCCAGGGCAATGAAGGCGCTCGACCACTCGTCCGGGTCGTGAGAGTGCGCGGCGCTCATCACTCGGGGAAGGTGCAGGAACAAGAACCAAATCAGGAACATGGTTCCCAGGAGGGCCGCTGACCAGCGGTCCATCCATCGCGTCGCAATGCTGGCGCCCGCGGCGATGAACGCCGCCCCCGTGAAAAGGGCCCAGAACAGGCCTCCTGGAAACCAAGGCGGGATGAGGGTCGCGATGAACCGGGGAATAAGAAGATGGGTAATCCCGAAGACGACGGATGAGGCTGCGAAAAGGAAACGGCCCGACGCAAGGAGCGTGTTGAAGGCTTGGGCCCCCTGCGCGGGGTGACCGCCTTCCCTTGGCAGACTGGCGGCGAGCGCCCATGCCCCGCCACACAGGGCAATCAGCTCAAAGACAGCAGTGCGGGTACTGAGGTCGAATGGACGCGCTACCACCTGCGGCACTTGAAGCACCAGCATGCAGCCGAGCAAGAAGGCACCCAGAAGAAAGCTGGCCAGCCGTGGCCTGTAGCTGGCGGCGATGCTCAGACCCGCCGCAACGAGGATGCTACCGGCGAGATAGGCGAGCGCCGGGCGTCCCGGAACCCAAGGGATGATTGGCACCACCGCCTCGCCCAAGCGGGCACACACGAAGTGCTCAACGCCGAGCGCCGTGATGGCAACGGCGAAGACGATTCGTCCTGCGGCGAAGAGTCTCTCCATCCGACGCTCGTATGACGAACGAGGCCCGAAGTGGTTGGGCGTCACTGCGCCAGGCGCACAGTTGGCTGCTTTGGGAGCCGTCGCCCGAGGGTCGACCCGAGACCGCCGCGGAGGCGCCAAGCACGTCTGTCAGACGGCTCGGCTGGCTTCGGCTAAGGTCCTGGCGTGGGAGTTTGCCCGCCGCACGCGACGCGCTAGAGAAGCCACCATGGCCTTCCCAGTCCACCGGCCTCGCCGGCTGCGCAGCTCCGAGGCGCTGCGTCGCATGGTTCGCGAGACGACCCTCGAACCCTCGGACCTTGTCTACCCGCTCTTCGTCATGGAGGGCCGCGCGGAGCGTCGCCCCATCGCTTCGATGCCGGGCATCTTCAACCTCACCGTGGACGCTGCCATCAGCGAGGCCAAGGCGGCACGCGCCCTGGGCGTCCCGGCGCTCATTCTCTTCGGTCTCCCGGACCGCAAGGACCCCGAGGGGACGCAGGCCTACGCCGCCGACGGCATCGTCCAGCGCGCACTGCGAGCCCTCAAGGACGCCGTCCCGGAACTTCAGCTCATCGCCGACGTCTGCCTCTGCGAGTACACCGACCACGGCCACTGTGGCGTGGTGGCCAAGGGCGAGGTGCAGAACGACGCGACGCTGCCGCTGCTCGCACGGATGGCGGTGAGCTGCGCCCAGGCCGGGGCGGACATCATCGCCCCCTCGGACATGATGGACGGCCGGGTGATGGCCATCCGGCGCGCGCTGCAGGAAGCTGGGCACACCGACACGCCCATCCTTGCCTACGCGGCGAAGTACGCCTCGGGCTTCTACGGGCCGTTTCGCGAGGCGGCGCAGAGCACTCCGCAGTTTGGAGACCGGCGCGGTTACCAGATGGACCCAGGCAACGTCCGCGAGGCGCTGAAGGAAGTCGCACTGGACCTCGAGGAGGGCGCGGACATGGTGATGGTGAAGCCGGCGCTGGCCTACCTGGACGTCATCGCCAAGGTGAAGGAGCGCTTCGACGTCCCGGTCGCGGCCTACAACGTGTCTGGCGAGTACGCGATGCTGAAGGCAGCGGCCCAGGCCGGCTGGGTGGACGGAGATCGGCTGGTGCTCGAGATTCTGACGTCCATCAAGCGGGCCGGCGCCGACCTCATTCTCACCTACCACGCGCTCGAGGCGGCCCGGTTGCTCGGCGCCTGAGCGCCAGTCGCTCTCCGAGCGTGGCCCGCGTTCACCTTGCAGTCGCGCGGTGGCTGAGGAACACTGCGCTTTCCAGGTCACGATGAAAAAGCGGCCGCGCCGCAAGCCGTCGAACCCCCCACCAGCCAGGCGTCGAACCGCTCCGCCGGAGCCGGTGGTGTTGCATTACAAGGTCGTGGAGCTTTCCACGGTGGACGAGGCGACTCTGGAGGCGACCGTCAACGGCTGGGTCCAGCAGGGATGGACGGTGGAGTCGGTGCACTTCGCGATGCGAGAGGCGAGCAAGCGGCCGGCCATGGCCTTCGTCTTCTTCACCAGGGCGGGCCGCGCCGCCGCTCCCGATGTCGAGGCGGCCAGGGCGCGTCTGCAGCGGCTAGCGCATGGAGCCACGGCCCCGACGCGTTCCGGCTCACCAGACGCCTGGGAGCGCCTCGCACAGTTGGCCGCTGCCGGGGAGCACGAGACGTGAGCGCCTGGGGCGTCGGCGCCGGACCGCTGTTGCAACTCGTCCCCAGCGAGGGCTCGCCCGAGTCTCCTTACCCGCGGTGCTCACGCCTGTTGCGCGTCCTGGCGCGATCGGCCGACCTGGGCGTGGCGTACGGGCTGGCCATCGCAGCTGGGAGGGCGGGGCTGGTGGTGGCGCTGCTCTACGTCCTTCTCGCTGACGGAATCTTCCATGGGCAGAGCGCTGGCAAGCGCATCTTCGGCGTGAGGGCCGTGTTTTTGCCCCTGCGCGCCGGGGCTCGTTTCCGCGACAGCACGCTGCGCAACGCGCCCTTGGCCCTGGTGGTGCTCCTGAGGATGATGCCCGGGCCACTCGGACTCCGGGCATTCCTCGGAGGGCTGGTGGTCATCGGCGGGGTGGAGGCGTGGAAGTCTCTGCGCGACCCGCTCGGGCGTCGCTTCGGCGACGTGTGGGCCCAGACGCAGGTGGTTGACGGGAAGGTGGTCTCCGGGGCGGCCGCGGAGGCGGCGACCTCCAGCATTGCCGTCGGACCGGGCCGGTGGATGAGCAGGACGCGTGAGGGGCGCGGCATCCGTTTTCGCAGGAGGCAACCCGCTTGCGCATCGCGCTGACGTACAACCTCAGGCTTTCCGACGCCGAGGAGGAAGCCGAGTTCGACACCGCCGAGACGGTGAATACACTGGCCGGGGCGATTGAGCGGCTCGGGCACCGGCTGGAGCGGGTGGAAGTGTCCGGTCCCGCCTCGCGCATTGTCGCGCGGCTCGAAGCGTACAGTCCGGACCTCATCTTCAACACCGCCGAGGGTCGCCGGGGCCGGTTCCGCGAGGCCTTCTACCCGGCGCTCTTCGACGAGCTGGGCATCCCCTACACCGGCTCGGACGCCTACGCGCTGGCGGTCACCCTGGACAAGCAGCTCACCAAGCTCATGCTTCGGGAGCACGGCGTGCGGACCCCGGGCTGGCAATACGTGGAGCATCCAGAGGAGCTCAATCCCCGAGCGCTGCGCTTCCCGGTCATCGTCAAGCCGAACTTCGAAGGGTCCTCCAAGGGGATCACCCAGGATTCGGTCGCCGAGACAGTGGAGGAGCTCGAACAAAAGGTGGCCCACGCCCTGGAACGCTACCCAGCCGGCATCCTGGTGGAGGAGTACGTCGCCGGGCGCGACATCACCGTGCCCTACCTGGCCGCGGTGCAAAACGACTTTGGCGGTGTCCTCTCACCGGTGGAGTACGTGGTGGATGCCAAGCTGGGCGGCTCGCGGAAGTACGCCATCTACGACTACGCCCTGAAGACCACCAACACCAAGGCGGTGAGGGTGCGTGCGCCGGCGGACCTCAGCCTGGCCTTGAGCGAGGACCTTCGCGAGACGGCCCGAAAAATCTTTCGCGTCTGCGACTGTCGCGACCTGGGTCGGCTCGACTTCCGGGTGAGCGAGGAGGGCACCCCGCACTTCTTGGAAATCAACGCGCTTCCCAGCCTCGAGCCGGGCGCCGGCATCTACGTCGCCGCCGAGCTGGAAGGGCTGCACCTGGACCGGGTCATCGACTCCATCATCGAGAGTGCAGCCAAGCGCAATGGCATCAAGGACAGTCCGCGTCGACAGGGAAAGCCGACCCGCAAGTCCGGGCCTCTGCGCGTCGGTTTCGCCTACAACGTGAAGCGCATCAAACCCACCGCCGACGCCCAGGAGGACAGCGAGGCAGAGTACGACGCGCCGAGCACGCTCCAGGCCATCCGCGAAGCCATTGCCTCCTACGGGCACGAGGTCATTGACCTGGAAGCGAACCAGGAATTGCCCACCGTCCTGGCGGTGACGCCCATCGACCTGGTCTTCAACATCGCCGAGGGCTTCAAGGGACGGAACCGCGAGAGCCAGGTCCCAGCGCTCCTCGAGCTCCTCGACATCCCCTACACCGGCTCGGACCCGGCGACCCTTTCCATCGCCCTGGACAAGGCGCTGGCCAAGCGCATCGTCCGACAGCACGGCATCAACACGCCGAACTTTCAGCTGATGGTGACGGGCAAGGAACGGCTGTCGCGAGAATTCACCCGCTTCCCCCTCCTCGCCAAACCGGTGGCCGAGGGCTCGAGCAAGGGCGTGGTATCGAGCAGCGTCTGCCACACCGAGGTCGAGTTGCGCGAGGTGGTGCGGGACATCGCCGGCAAGTACCAGCAGCCGGTGCTGGTCGAAGAATACATTTCCGGGCGGGAGTTCACCGTGGGTCTGCTCGGAGAACGGCGGCCCAAGGTCCTTCCGCCGATGGAGATTGTGTTTCTCGACGAGACAGAGAAGACGCCGGTCTACAGTTTCCAGCACAAGCTCGAATGGAACGACCGCATCCGCTACGACGTGCCAGCGAAGGTGGAACCGAATCTGCTCGAGAAACTGCGCACCTCGGGGCGCGCCGCCTTCATGGCGCTCGGATGCCGCGACGTGGCCCGCATCGACTTCCGCATGGACGAGCGGGGCAGGGTGTACTTCATCGAATGCAATCCGCTGCCTGGCTTGACGCCGGGCTGGAGTGACCTGGTGCTCATCGCCCAGGGGGCGGGCATGGACTACCGGACACTGATTGGGGAAATCCTTTCCGGAGCCATCCGACGGTACAAGGAGCGCGAGCAGCGCAGGGCGGCCGACCGCGACGCGCCGGTGAACAACGGCAACGGACATGGCAATGGCGCGGTGCCACTGGGAGCCGAGCTCGGCTCGGACGCCCGGGAAGGGAAGGGCTAGACGTCCTCCCGAGGCCGCCTTCCCCCCGGCTCCCTCGCCCCCTGGCCGCGCTGGTGCGCGGGAACTTCAAACACGTCGAGAAGCAGCTGCCGCCCTCCACCGGGGTACGGTGGCTCGCCGGATGTTACCCGCCGGATGCGCACGAGCAGCTAAGCTACCCGAGCCATGGCCGACGCTCCCGCCGAGCCCCGCGTCCGCGCGCGTGCGCTGGACCTTCCCCTGGGACGCTTTCGCCCGGGCAAGCACAACGCCATCACCGACGTGGAGGGGGTGCTCGTCGGTCATGCCACCATCATCCGTGGCGAAGGAAAGCTGAGGCCTGGACATGGCCCGGTGCGCACCGGAGTCACCGCCATCCTGCCCAGCAACGGAAACATTTTCATGGAGCGGCTTCACGGCGGAAGCTTCGTGCTCAACGGGGCGGGCGAGGTTTCTGGGCTGACGCAGGTCATGGAGTGGGGTCTGCTCGAGACGCCGATTCTCCTCACCAACACCATGTCGGTGGGCGCGGTGTCCGACGCGGTGGCGCGCACGATGGTGGAGCGCTACCCGGGCATCGGCGACGAGCACGACGTCATCATCCCGGTGGTGGGCGAGTGCGACGACAGTTGGCTCAACGACATCGCCGGCGTCCACGTGCATGAGGACCACGTCCGGGCGGCCATCGCCGGGGCGACGTCCGGCCCGGTGGCCGAGGGCAGCGTTGGCGGTGGGACGGGGATGATTACCTGCGACTTCAAGGGCGGCATCGGGACCAGCTCCCGAAAACTGCCCGAATCCCATGGTGGCTACACCCTGGGCGTGCTGGTGATGTCCAACTTCGGAAAAATGCACAACCTGCGAGTGGGCGGCCTCCCGCTGGGCGAGGTGCTCGAGGAGCGCTTCCACGACCAGCTGCGTCGGCAGGACAGCTACGGGAGCATCATCGCTGTTGTCGCCACCGACGCGCCGTTGCTCCCGAACCAAATCTCCCGTCTCTGCAAGCGGGTGGGCCTGGGCATTGGCAGGGTGGGCAGCTACGCCGCCCACGGCTCGGGGGAAATCGTCGTCGGCTTCTCCACCGCCAACATCATCCCCCGGCGGACGAAGAAGATGGTCACCAAGGTGAAGCTCTTGCTCGACCAGCGGCTCGACCCCCTCTACGAGGCGGTGATGGAGGCCACCGAGGAAGCCATTCTCAATGCCATGTGCATGGCCGGCCCAATGACTGGCATCAACGGGCACAGCTGCCCGGCGCTGCCCCTGGACGAGGTGCGCCGCTTCGTGGCGCTCTTCCGAGCGGTGCTTCCACGCCGGCGACGCCCGGGCGGGGCGAGCCCAGCTCCCGACGCAGAGCGCTCCGGCACGGTGACCGTCGCCGAGGCCCGGCCCACGGCGGTCCGGAGTGCCGAGGGCATCCCTTTTCCCACCAAGCCAACGCCATGAAGGGCGGCGTCCAGCTGCAGCGCCACGGAGGGGGCTCGCCTTGGTGGACCGCCCTCTGCTAGAGCAGGCGCCCCCCTCGGGACGCTCTCGGGGCCGGTCGCGACAAACGAAGCGAGGAGCTCTTTCGATGGCACGCAGCCGAAGCAAGCACCAGCGCAAGCGGATGAAAATTCGCCAGGCCTGGAAGAAGCGGCGGAAGACGCAGAAGGCAGCGGCGAAGACGTCCACCGCCAGCAAGCCCTCGGCGAGCCGGGTCCCCGCAGCCTAAACTAACGCCTCGCGTCATAAATCCTTGACGACTTGCCGCGGCGCGTTATAAGAGCGCCACGCGGGACGGCGCCTGTTCCATCCCGTCCCACCTCAAGGAGCGGAATATGGCGAAAAACGACGTGCAGGGTTTCGTGCTGGGGCAGTTCGGCATCGCCCAGAAGCGCCTCGTGGCCTTCGAGGCCGAGGCGGAGAAGGTGCTCAAGAACCTCATCGCCCGTGGCCAGGACTCGCGCAAGGAGCTGGACGCCTTGCTGGAGCGACTGAGCGCAGCGGAGTTGAGGGTGCTCAACGGCTCGCTTCGCGAGTTGGTGAAGCGCGCCCAGGACGTCTCGCAGGAGGCGCGCAAGAAGCTGGAGGAGTTTCAGGCGCGGGTGCTGGAAGTGGCCGGCGTCGCCAGCCAGACGCAGGTACGCGCGCTGAATCGACAGCTGGGCAAGCTCTCCCGGCGCCTGGACACGCTCGCTGGGAACAAGCCTGACGCCCGCGCGTAAGTCCCAGAAGCCCCTCTTCCAGCCAATGGGGGTCGTTAGGGACCCCCTAATTCCGGCCACTTCCGGGCGTAGACCCTCTCCTGACCTTAAGCTTGGGTGGCCCCCGGGGTTTCTTTGGCGGTCGCCCTAGCAGGGAGTTCCCGAATGAATGCTGAACCAAAGGAAAAACGACCGCTTAGCGACGTCGTGGAACGCATGTGGGCGCAGGCACTCGTGGCGGTCTCCTCGGTTGAGGAAGAGGCGGCTCAAGTCGTGCAGCGGCTCCAGGCGGTGGCCGGATGGAGCCAGGACGAGATGCGCCGCCAGGTGGCGGAGGTTTCCGAGCGCCTCACCAGCCAGCGTCAGGCGCTGGAGAAGGGGATTGAGGAAGGGGTACGGCGGGCGGTGGCGAAGCTTCGGGTGCCCCGAAGGGACCAAATCCAGGCTCTCCAGGGCCGGCTGGACCGGCTTGCGGCCCGGTTGGACAAGCTTGACCCGAAGCGCCCGAGCTAGCCGACAGCCCCAGGCGAGATTCTTCTCCTCTCAAACCTCCCATGCGTCGACTCCTCTTCCAGCTGCACGCGCTTTCCTCGCACTGCGCGGTGCTCCCCCTCATGGCGGCGGTGCTGCTTCTGGGGGCGGCCCGGGTGGAGGGCGTGGTCCGGGGCCCGCCGGCACCACCGCGGGTGGAGGTCGCCTCGCAGGTTGCACCGGACCAGGCCCTCATTGACTCGGTGCTCGCCAAGCGGGCCCCGGAACTCGGGCTCACCCTGCGAAGCCAAGTCGGCCGGGCCATCGCCGAGGAGGCGCTCCACGCCGGGTATGACCCATTGCTGGTTCTGGCGCTGATCGACGTGGAGAGCGAATTCGACGAGGGCGCCGTCAGCGCGCGGGGTGCGCGGGGGTTGATGCAGATTCGGCCCAGCACCCTGCAGTTCCTCACCGAGCGCGAGGGGCTTCGCTTGTCCCCCGAAGAGGTCGCTGCCGACCCCGCGCTCTGCGTCCGCCTCGGCATCCGCTACCTCCGCTCGCTCCAGGACCGCTTCGGCGGTGACTTGGAGCTGGCCTTGATGGCCTACAACGGAGGGCCGGACCGGATTCGCCAGGCCTTCCGTTCGCGCGAGCTCGACGCCTTTCGGTTCTATCCCCGGCGCGTCAAGCGGCAATTCGTTCGCTTCCGGACGGGCGAGGGCCTGGCCGGCGACTGGGCGCTCGCACAGCGCGAGCGCTGAGCCGTGCCTTGCGGCCGCAGCCGCGGCGTGGCAATCAGACGGTTTAGAACCCTTGTTCACCCTCGACGACACGGTTCGTGTACTCGACGCGACGCGCGAGCAGGTCGCCGCGCTCTTCCAGAGCATCAACGCGCCCCATGTGGCAATTCCTGGCCGCCGTGCCGGGCCGGCCCAGGCCTTCATTGCCTGCCTGCGCGGCACCCAGGGCTTCACCGTCACCATCTACCTGTGGCTGAGCGAGTCCCATGACTGCGCGGTGTACCTCACGGACCAGGTCGCGCAGACCCCCGAGGACTACCGCACCCTGCAAACCGACGCGCTGGCCTTCGTGGAGTCGATGGGTTTCATGATGGACAACCTCAACTACCGGGCGCTGCCCTCGGACCGTCAGACGGAGGTGCTGGGCTCTGTCCCCATGTACCGCGGCCGCAATGCCACCACCCCCGCCTCGCCCGGAGACCGGCCGCAGCTCTCTCCGGTGGCGCGGCTGGCTCGCCTCTTCTCCTCGTTCTGACGATGCCCTCCCGCTCGGCCTTTGCTGTGGCGCTTCTCGGCGCCTTGCTGCTCTGCAGTGGCTGCAAGCACGCGCCCGACGAAAAGGCACGGCGAGGGGCGGAGATTCACAATGACCTCGCCGTCGGCTCCCTGAACCAAGGCGACTACAAGAGCGCCTACTCCGAGTTCCAGCAGGCAGTGGCGCTCGACGACACCCTGGCCGACGCGCACGACGGGCTTGGCATCCTGCTTCATCTCAACTACCAGAAGCTGCCCGAGGCCGAGGCGCAGTACCGGCGGGCGCTGGAGCTCCAGCCTGCCTTTCCCGAGGCGCACGTCAACCTGGGGAACCTCTATCTCGACGAGGGCCGCTACGACGAAGCCATCGTTCAATACGAGTTCGCCCTCAACGACATGCTCTACCGGACCCCGCACTTCGCCCAGTCGAACCTCGGCTGGGCCCTCTACAAAAAGGGCCAGAGCGAACGAGCCATCGAGTCGGTGCGGGCCGCGGTCACCGCGGTGCCCAATTTCTGTCAGGGGTGGCGGACCCTGGGGTTGATTTACGAGGGCACCGGGCGCGAGGAGAAAGCCTGCGAGGCCTTCGGCGAATTCGTCCAGTCGTGCTCGAGCGTGGCCGAGGCCCACCACCTGCTCGGCGGGTGTCAGGCAAAGCTCGGTCGCACCGAGCTCGCTCGTGGCAGCTTCGCCACCTGCGTCGAGCGCGCCTCCCCGGGCAGCCTGCGCGAGGACTGCGCCAGCCTCCTCTCCCGGCTCGGTGGCCCGCTGCCTGCTCCCCCGGTCCGCCCGGCGCCGCCGACGCCGACCAAGCCCTGAGGGGAGCCGGCCGGTGGAGGCCTTCATCCGCGAGGCGGATACGCTCTTGGGGATGCTCGAGGAGGAGTTGGCCTCTTCCCACCGCTCCTCGGGCGCGTCGGACGCCGAGCTGCGCTTCATCCTCGGACTCGTCCGGAGCATGCGCGACGCCGCCCAGGCTCGACAGCTGCCCCCGCGCACCGCCCGCACCATCGGACTCGGTCGCCACGTGGTGGACCACTGGACCTTCCGAACGCGCCTCGGAGAGCGACTGGTGGGGCTGGAGCAGTGGTTTTGCACGCTCGATGCGCCGGGAGCTTCTTGAATGGAGCGCTTCGTCGACGAGGCGCTGGTGCTCGGAACGCTGGACTACGGTGAGGCGGACCGCCTCGTGACGCTCTTCACCAAGGGGGCCGGGAAGCTGACTGCCTTCGCGGCCGGGGCTCGCAAGAGCCGCCGCCGCTTTGCTGGCGCCCTCGAGCCGTGTACCTGGCTCAGGGCCCAGCTGGTCGAGCGCCAGGGCTCCACGCTGCGGCTGGACGGCGTCGACGTGGTCCGCACCTTCTCCGGCCTCCGCTCGGACCTCTCTCGCATTGGGCGTGCGCTTTATGTGGTGGAGCTGTGCCGGGAGCTTCTCCGCGACCGGGAGCCACACCCGGAGCTCTTCGACCTCACCGCTGCCTGGCTCGGCCAGCTAGAAGAGGGGAAGGCCGGGCCAACGTCGCTCATCGCCTTCGAACTCGAGGCCCTCTCCCTGGCTGGCCTGCGGCCGCGCTTCGATGCTTGCTCGGTGTGCGGTGGGGTCCCCGGCCTCGAACCGCGCTTCGACGCCGCCCACGGGGGCGGCGTGTGCTCCCGGTGCCAGGCACGTGCGCCGGCTGCGGCGCGGGTGGACCCCGAGCTCCTGCAAGCGCTGGCCGCCCTGCAGGCAGGACAGAGAACACCGCTCAGCGCTCCCCTCCGGGCGCAGGCGCGCGGCCTGCTCAACGCCTTCATCTCCCACCACCTCGGGCGTGCCCTGCGGGGCGTCGATTTTCTGCGGCAGCTGGGAGTCGACTAGCCGCGCGGGCAGCCTCTTTGCGCTTCCAGGCTTCGCTGTTTCCTCAAGGGGGCTAGCCAGCCCGAGCCGGCCGGGGCGTACGCTGTTTTCAGTGCGTGGCGAGAAACCCGACGAGCACCGCGTTGAAGGCGGCGGCGTTCTCGCGCTGGACGAGGTGGCCGGCGCTGGGGACGGTTTCCCGCAGCGCCCTTGGGACGCAGGTCGCGACGGCATCGGCGATGGCTGTGGGGTAGCCGGCCGAGCGCTCACCCGTCACGACCAGAGTGGGGACCGCCAGCCGTCCGAGCTCGGCGCAGGGCATGGGGGGCGGTGGAGCGGCGAGGAAGAAAGGCAGGACGCTTGCATTGTCGAGAATCTCCCCCTTCAAGGGAGGCGGGAGGGCCTCGTAGGAGCCGGGGCTCGCATTGCCGGCGTCGAAGAGTAGCTTCGCCGCCTTCTCGTCCTCCTGGGCTTTCACCGCCGCCGTCATCTGCACCATCAGCTCGCTGCGCTCGGCGGCGAGGGCCTCAAACCCCGGGCGGCCGGCCGCCGCGGCGCCCATCGCCGGTGCCACCAGCACCAGGGTGCGGACGAGCTCTGGGTGGCTGAGCGCCACCTCCACCGCAACCTGTGCTCCTGAGCCAAACCCCACCAGGTGCACGCGTCCTAGGTGCAGCTCGCGGATGAGGCTGAGGAGGTCTTGCTGGTGGTTGGCCTCCGTGTAGTCCGCCCCGGTGCCAGCCCAGGCGTTGGGGTAGTGGTAGCGGCGGCTGTAGCTCACCACTTGGTAGCCCTTCAGGGCGGGGCCACGCTGGTTAGACCAGGTGCGCAAATCTGCAATGTTGCCGTGGACGAAGAGCACGGGCTGTCCCGAGCCCTCGCTGACGAAGGTGAGGATGGCGCCCGGAAGCGGAATGGTGCGCGACTCCAGAATGGGGGGCGACTGCGGCTCATAGGCATGGGGCATGTACTGGCAGCCGCACACGGCCAGGGCAGTCGTGGCCAGGGCGAGCCACGCGCTTCGCCGGTCAAGGGGCGGCAGGCCGCTCATGTCCTGGCAAAGCGCGCCTCGGCTGGCAGGAGCAGCCGCCGGTGGTGGTTGGCCTCCAGCAGACCGCCATCGCCAGCCTGGAAACCCTGCAAGCCATGGGCGTCGTCCTGGTCGCTCGGCACCTCGGCGAACGGCTCGTTGCATTGTTTGGTCACGCTTTCGTCGACGGGGGGGCTCGGGCGGCGAGCGCGAAGGTGTTGGCCAAGGACGTGTGTCGCCAAAGGCCGAATGGGGTTTGCCGGCTCCCAAGGCTTGCCGCACCGGCGGCACCCCGGGACGGAGTCTAGGGGAAGTCCGAGGCCGGACAGAAGCCGGACAGCGGGTTGCAGGCGCTGCTGTAGACATAGGGTTGGCCGTCCGGGTCGGCGCAGAAGTACCCCGCGGGTTCATTCACCGGGTTGAAGGCCAGGCACTGTACTGCCGTGCCGTTGGCTTCCGGCGGACAGTTGCTCCCGGGCCCCGAGCACTCGAGGATGACGCCACCGCACTCGAAGCCGCTCGGGCAGTCCGCATCCGTCGCGCAGTTGCTTCCGCAGAAGCTTTGCGTCTGGCCCTCGATGATGAAGCCGAGGCAGAGGTAGTTGCTCGGTGCGCAGTCGGTGTTTTGCTGGCAGCTCTGACAATTGACGTTGCCGGGATTGAAGCTGCAGGCGCCGCCGGCGGTGTTGCAGAATGAATTCACCGGACACGAATCGTTGCTGAGGCAGAAGGGCTGGCAGCTGCCCAGCAGGGGTGGGCTCACTCCCAGGTTTGCCCCGACGCAGGAGGGCTTGGAGAGGTTTTGGGCGGCAGGCTGAATCGGGCAGTCCGCCGTGGTGTAGCAACCCGGGACGCACGTCCCGCTCTGGCACACCGAGCCGAACACTTCTCCGAAGTTGCAGTCAGCGTCGGCGGCACATGGCCCAACCGCCACGCAGACGTTGGTGTTGACGTTGCAGAACGTTCCTGACGGGCAATCGAGGTTGGTCGTGCAGCTGGAAGACGACTGGCAGGAGCCGGCCGCGTTGCAGAAGTCGCCGGCCGGGCACCCGCGGTCGTCTTGGCACAAGCAGGAGCCGGAGGTCATGTCGCAAACCGTGTTTGCCGGACACCCGGCCGGCGTACAGACGCACCGCTGGGAGCTTGGGTCCTGGATGAAGCCCGTCGGGCAACAGGCGTCGCCGGAGCAGATGCAGGCCCGCACCGAGGCGTTGTAGGTGTAGTTGGCCGGACAGCAGGAGGTCTCCCCGCAGATGCAGGCGTTCCGGGCGGCGTCGAAGACGTAGTTGACCGGACAGCAGCTGTCGGCCTGGCACACGCACTCCTGGGCGCCGGCGTCCGCGTCGTAGCCGAAGCCAACCGGGCAGCAGAAGTCCGCGGCACAGCGGCAACCCTGCGCCACGGTGTCAAAGACGTAGCCGCTCGGGCAGCACGCTGGACCTCCGCAGCCGCACATCTGTTGGGCGGCATTCCAGACGTACTGCGCAGGGCAACAGGTGGTGGCGTGGCAGACGCAGGCGTTGCTGTCGAGCGAGAACTGGTAGCCAGCTGGACAGCACCCGTCGCTGCGGCAGTCGCAGGTTCCCTGGTTGCAAACGTAACCCGAGGGGCACCCCTCGTCGGTGAGGCACTGGCAGATGCCGCCATCCACCGTGTAGCCCTCCGGACAGACGCCCTCGAGCGCGGTGCGGCCGCACGCCGGGAGCAGCGCCAGAAGGGCGAAGGCGAGGGGCAGTCGTCGAATGGACACGGGCCAGGTCACGTCAGGAGATGGCGTAGAGGATTTGGATGTTCGCGCCGGGAGGAGGGACGTAGGCGCCTAGGAAGACGACACTGTTGGTGCTGGCCTGGTACTGCCAGCCGTTGACGACGTCCTGGGGAATAGCCACGCCGTTCACCGTCACACTCAGCGTTCCCGGAGCCGGCGTAAGCGTCAGCTGGAAAACCTTCCGCAGGGTGTTGAGCGCCTGCACAATGCGCAACAGCGTGCCCGCGAAGTCGGCGTCGCAAATGCTTCCCACCACGCCCCCGGTCCCGAACGAGACATCTGCGTAGCGGGTTGCGGGCGGCGCCATCCCTCCCAGCTTCCCGACATCGACGGCCGGCGTGCAGCCGTTGGGAAGGTCACCCCCGAGGGTGGAGTAGGTCGTCAGTCGCTCGTTTCCGCGCCCCTTCACGCCCTGGAAGAAGCGCGTGTAGTAGTCCGGGTCTCCGTAGCTTCCGTCCTCGCCGTTGGTGACCACGATGAGGGCCAGCGCCGCATTGGGCCGGACAAACCCCACGTTGGTGCCACCGGAGCTGGTGTTGGGCGGGGTGAGCGCGAGCTCGCCCATGCGCAGGCCCTGGTCCCAGTGCAGTCGCGAGAGTGGGAAGGTGGTCAGCTCCTGGAAGACGGCGGTCGCATTGGCGGTGGCAGTGGTGATGATGCGCAGGCCCGGGGCCGCGCTCGCGCTCTGGCGAAGCTGACCCTGGTCGATGTCGTTCAGACTGGTGACTCCAATCTGGTAGTTGCTTTGGATGGCCACCAGCTCGTCGAGGAACCCCTGGAAGTCTCCCCCCAGGATGAGACGCTCGTCCGCCATCGAGCCGGAGTCGTCGATGATCCACAGGATGTCCACCACGCCATTACTCTGCGTGAAGAGGTCGGTCTGAAAGGACGCCAGCGCCAGCGGGTTCCCCAGCACGACCTGGCCCACCGTCTGTCGGTCCACCACCGGTGGCAAAAGCTCGATGGGCGAGAGTGTGGGCGGGGCGACCAGCGGCACGGCCGGCCCATTGGTGCTGCCGCTCCCCGCCTTGTCGCACGCCCCCTGGACGAGCGCGATGAGGACGAGCAGGGGTACCGAGGGAGCGCGCGCCATGGGCCGGAAGGTGAAGGAGCATCCCGTAGCCCTCCGCAACTCGCAAGCTCATGGTCGACTTGGTGGTAGCCTCTGGTACCGACGGTGATGCGCTCCGCTCTCCCGCTCCTGCTCGCTGCTTCCGCGCTCTCGGGCTGCAGTTGCAGCAGCAAGTCCGGTGCAACGATGCCAACTCCGGTCACGCTGGTGTTCACCAACACCTCCTCGGACCCCGTCTTCATCGACGCCAGCGACACCACCTATGGCCTGGTCATCACTCCGCAGGGGTCCGCCGTGACCGATCCGGCCTATCTCGAGACGCTCCCGGGTCCGTGCACCTGTCTCAGCTGCGACGTCATCTGCACCACCGCCGGCTGCCAGGGGTCCAGTTGCTCGGCGCAGCTGCCGGCCAACCCGTTGCTGCAGCTCTTGGCGCCTGGCGCCTTGGTCCAAAGGACGTGGTCCGGGGTCTACATTCAAAACTCCCAGGAGAGCTGCGGCACGCTGATTGGCGAGCAGGCCTGCCTTCAGCAGACCAACGACTTTCCCGATGACACCTTCACCGCGCGCATTTGCTACGCGCTTTCCGTAAACGGTGGGCAGGGAGCCGACGCTGGGGTGCCATTTTCCGGGACGCTCCCGCCCGGTGACCTAATCTGCGCCACCAAGGACTTCCAGCCCCAGGCAGGGACCGTGAACCTGACACCGCCGCCGCCGGGGCCCTGCACTGCCCAGGACGCTGGGAGCTGTCCTGCAGGTCAGCTCTGCTTCTCCGGCCTGTGCACTGGCAGTTGTCCGGAGAACGACTTTCCCGCCTACGGCGGTGGGTACTACGTCAATGTCGGAGCGCCTTCAGGCCCCTTCTTCCTCCAGAGCAGCTCCGGGGCGAACACCATCTCGAGCGGCACCGGAACGCTCACCAGCTTCTCCTACAGCGGCGGCACCACGTCTCTGGCGCTCACCACCGATGCCGGCTTGAACGGAAGTGTCAACTTCAGCCTTCCGCAACTCGATGCCGGCTGTTGCCTGGAGGCTTTCCACCCCGGGGAGATTCTGAGCGTCAGCGTGATCGAGACGCCGCCGGCAAGTGGGAACCGGGCGGTCGTCATTCGCGAAGGCACGGGCCAGCTGGTCCAGGCCGCGGACATGGCGGGCAATGGCCCCATCCTCGGTCCAGAAGACACCGCACCCTTCACCGTCACCCTGTCCGTCAATCCCCTGGGGTGCAGCTCGGTCGTCGTCGGTTGCAAGGCCGTCTATGCCGGGACGCTTTTCTCGACGCCCGAGGGCGCCGTCCCGCTCGCAGTACCCGGCCAGCTCCTCGATGTCACGACGTCCGGAGCCAATTTCGGCGTCCTCAACGTCACCGACACCACCTACCAGGTGACGTCCAGCGACCAGAGCGCCTGCGCGGGCTTCACCCCGCTCGCTCCCTACCTCATTCTCAACAACCGTCCTTGAAGAACCGGCCCGGACAGTTTCCCGAGGCCCGGGCGGGATTCAAGCGCCGCGGCCCGGCGCGCCTTCTCGGCGCCTTGACCGGCGCCATCGCCGCTCTCTAAGGTCCGCCGCCCGCGAGGCCCCCGCTGGCGGGGGCCACACCCAAAGATGTACTTCCAGGACCTCATCTTCGCGCTGCAGAAGCATTGGGCAGCCCAAGGGTGCGTCATTGCCCAGCCCTATGACGTCGAGGTGGGGGCAGGGACGATGGCGCCGGCAACCTTCCTGCGCGCACTCGGGCCCGAGCCCTGGAATGTGGCGTACGTGCAGCCCTCGCGCCGGCCAGCGGATGGGCGCTTCGGCGAGAACCCCAACCGGCTCTTTCAGCACCACCAATTCCAGGTGGTACTCAAGCCCTCGCCGAAGAACGTCCAGGCGCTCTACCTGGACTCGCTCCGCGCCATCGCACTCGATCCGCTGGTGCATGACATCCGATTCGTAGAAGACGACTGGGAGTCGCCCACCCTCGGAGCCTGGGGCCTGGGCTGGGAGGTGTGGTGTGACGGACAGGAGATTACCCAGTTCACCTACTTCCAGCAGTGCGGAGGCTTCGAGTGCCGACCGGTCTCGGCTGAGCTGACCTACGGCCTGGAGCGCATCTGCACCTACCTGCAGGGCGTGGAGAGCGTTTACGACCTGGAATGGGTGCGAGGAGTGCGCTATCGCGAGCTCTTCCAGGCCAACGAAGTGGAGATGAGCACCTACGCCTTCCGGGGCGCGGATGCGGCCATGCTCTTTGCCCTCTTCGACGCCCATGAGAAGGAGTGCCAGGGGTTGCTTCGCCAGGACTTGCCCCTGCCGGCCTATGACCAGGCCCTCAAGTGCAGCCATGTCTTCAACCTGCTCGATGCCCGGGGAGCCATCTCCGTCACCGAACGGCAGGGATTCATCAAGCGCGTGCGCGACAATGCCCGCGGTTGTGCCGAGGGCTACCTGCGGGTACGGGAGCGGCTCGGGTACCCTTTGTTGAAGACCCGCTGGACGGTGGGAGAGCAGCCGCCGGTGCTGGAGGGGGCTCCGGCGTCCGCCTACTGGAGGACGGTGTCGTTCGAGAAGAAGGCGGAGCCCGTGCCCCGTGGCTGAGGACCTCCTCCTGGAAATCGGCACCGAGGAGCTCCCCGCGTCCTTTGTCGTCCCGGCGCTGGAGGAGCTCTTGCGCTCGCTTGCAGAACGGCTCGCCGGGGCTCGGCTCCCACACGGAACGATGCGGCCCTTTGGGACGCCGCGGCGGCTCGCCGTCCTCGTGGAGGGCGTCGCCGAGCGAAGTCCGGACCTTCGTCGGCAGGTACTCGGTCCGCCGGTGAAGGCGGCCTTCGCCGCCGACGGAGCGCCCACGCGCGCCGCGGAGAAATTCGCCGAGGTGCACCGTCGCGCGGTGGCGGAGCTGCTGCGCGTCCAGACGCCCAAGGGCGAATACCTTGCCGTCGATGTGGAGGAGGCCGGGCAGCTGGCCACCGAGCTCCTTCCCAAGGCGCTCTCCGAGGTGGTGCATGGGCTGACCTTTCGCAAGTCCATGCGCTGGGGTGACGTGGAGCAGTCCTTCGCCCGCCCGGTGCAGTGGCTGGTGGCGCTGCACGGTGCGGCCGTGCTTCCGCTGGTGTTCGGGGATGTGCAGAGTGGACGCGAGACGCACGGCCACCGCTTTCTCGCCCCATTGCCCCTCCCGCTTGCACATGCTCGGGACCATGCCGCTGCGCTGGAGCGCGCCCACGTCGTCGCCGACGTCGCCACTCGGCGCTCGCGGCTCCACCGCGGGGTCCGGGAGGCTGCGGCTCGGGCCGGGGGGGTGCTTCGCGAGGATGAGGGCTTGCTGGACGAGGTCACGCAGCTGGTGGAGCTGCCGTGCCCGGTGTTGGGCAGCTTCGAGGAGCGTCACCTCGAGCTGCCGCCCGAGGTCCTGGTGCAGGAGATGCGCACCCACCAGCGCTACTTCTCGGTGGTGGACTCTCAAGGGAAGCTCCTGCCGCGTTTCGTGGCGGTTTCCAACACCCCGGTGCGCGACGAGGCGCTCTCGCGCCGTGGGTACGAGCGCGTCCTCGGGGCTCGGCTCACGGACGGCCGCTTCTTCTTTGACCAGGACCGCACCACGCCGCTGGCGGCGCGCGTCAGCGAGCTCGGCCGCGTGGTGTGGCAGGGGCAGCTCGGCAGCTATGGCGAGAAGGTGGAACGGATGCGCTCCCTCGCCGCCTGGCTCACGCACCAGGCCGGTCTGGACCGGCTCCTCCCCACCGTCGACCGCGCGGCGCTCCTGGCAAAGGCAGACTTGGTGACCGGGATGGTGGGGGAGTTCCCCGAGCTTCAGGGTGTGATGGGCCGCGAGTACGCGCTGGCCAGCGGCGAGTCGCCAGCGGTGGCGCTGGCCATCGCCGAGCACTACCTGCCGCGCGGACCCAGCGACCCGCTGCCCACCGAGGACAGTGGCGCTCTGGTTGGCCTGGCCGACCGGCTGGACACGCTCGCCGGGCTCTTCGCGCTGCGCAAACAGCCGAGCGCCTCCGCCGACCCCTTCGGCCTGCGGCGTGCGTGCCTGGGGGTGATTCGCCTCATTCTCGGACGGGGCCTGCGCCTCCACCTAGGCCGGGCGCTTGACGAGGCGCTGCGGCCGTTGGCCCAGAAGCTTCCCAAGGCCAACCTCGGCGAGGCGCGCTCGGAGCTGGTCGAATTCTTCCGCGGCCGGCTGCGGGCGATGTGGACCGAGAACGTCCGTGCGGACGTGGTGGAGGCCGTACTCTCCGCTGGCTTCGACGACCTGCGAGGGGCCGAAGCACGCGTCCAGGCCCTGGCGGCACTGGTGCAGACGCCGGAGTTTCTTCCCCTGGCGGAGTCGGTGAAGCGCGCGGTGAACATTGTCGAGAAGCAGGGGAGCGACATCCAGGGCGACGTCCCCCAGGAGGCGCTCTTCGAGCAGCCGGCCGAGCGAGCGCTGTACAAGGAAGCTCGAGCCGCCGGAGTGCGCGTCTCCGAAGCGCTCGCCAAAGAGGACGTGCCGGGCGCGCTCGCGGCCGCCGCTTCCCTGCGCGGCCCGGTAGCGACCTTCTTCGAGGAAGTCCGGGTGATGGCGGAGGACCGCGCGGTGCGAGAGAACCGCGTGCGGCTGCTGCGGAATGTGGCAGAAGTCTTCGCGCCGCTCGCGGATTTCGGACGCATCCAGGTGGATGCCGGAGGTGCACGTTGACGGGCTTTGCTCTTGCACTGGTGCTTCTCGCCGCCGGCCCGGCTCCGGTCCCGCTGGAGGCAGAAATCGACAGCCAAAATCACGAGGATGACGAGATGCCCCCCTCGTCCTACATCCCCTACACCTCGCACTTCGACGGGAAGAAGGTTGCCGGAGCCAATTGCCTTCAGGCCGAGGCCGGGGCGTCGGTGAAATCGAGCGTGGACCAGGCGCAGCATCTCGCTCTGAGCAAGGACCCCAAGCAACTGCAGCAGGCGGTCGTCAAGCTGAAGCATGTGCTGAGTGTCGAACCGCGGACCGGCTGGGCCTACCTCACCCTGGGCAGCGTCTACGCCAAGCTCGGAAATGGGCCGGAAGGAGCGCGGGCCTACGAGACCTATTTGCTGTCGTGTCGAAAATCGCCGAACAACGACCGCGTGCAGCGCATTCTGGTTGAGTACTGGCAGAAGACCGGGGGCAAGACGCCGTGACGGGAAGAGGGACAGCCTGGCGAACGTTCGGAAGCTGCTTGCCGAGGCTCGACGGCCTTACTTAGGATGCGCGCCCCCTTGAAACACCGAGCCCCGCTGCTCTTCTGTGTGCTGTCCTTGGCGTGCGCGCAGCAAGCGATTCCCAACCCGTCACCGGAAGACCGTTTCTACTTTCCGACCAGCCTCAATTTCTTCCTGCCGCCGGGAGCGGCCAGCGGAATCCTCTACGTGGCGTCCGCCAATTACGACCGGCGCTACGACCAGGGGAACCTGCTGGCGGTGAACCTGGACCGAGTGAATGCGCCTGGTTCGGGCCTTCCGGTGGGGCTTCCGGTACCGGGAATTCTGGGCGGAGATGAGACGCTGGCGGTGCAATTCACCGACCTCGGCATGAACCCCGATGGGGGCGACGCAGTGCAGATTCAGAGTTTCGCCGGGGAGATGCTGCGCGACCCGGAGGGCTATGGCGGCCGTCCACGCCTGTGGGTCGCCACCCGCGCCGAGGGAGACCTCTTGGAGGGAATCTCCACCGACCCCAGCGGCGAGGGCCTGGTCTGCATCCCGGCCGGGAACAACTGCGTGTTCAGCGGCATTTCTCTGGCCGTCGAGCAGGAGCCGCAGGGTGGCCAAGGTCAGCCCGCCGCCCCACAACCCTACGGGCTTGCTCTCTCGAGCGACGACAGCATCGTGCCCGGGGACCTGTGGGTGACGCACATTCGCCCAGCGGATTCGCCGCCGACGAGTGGTCTGGACCTCGACAACTACGTCGTCCACCTCGACGCGCGCGCCGCGCTTCCGACCGTCACCGTGCCGACCAGCTTCGTGTCCGTCGGGCTTGGCTCGGGAAACTCGCTCTTCGTTGGCCAGAGCAATGTCTGGGTTTCCGGCCGGGCTCAGCTGAGCATCACGGCTCTCGACGTGTTGATGCGGGTGGTGGACCGCTACACCGACACGACCTTCTTTCCGCAAATCGGCCTCCAGTACGCAGCCACCGAGGCGCGGGGTCTGGCGATGCGCGCCGACGAATCCCGCATCTACCTGGTGGGAAACGAACCCGACACGCTCATCGTGGTCGACGTGGAGCAGCCCTCCAGTGAATTTCCAACGCTCACCGTGGTCCGTGCCGTTGCTCTGCCGGCCGGCCCCAACGCGATTCGCCTCATCGAGCGCCCAGGAATCGCAGACGTGCTGGTGATTACCTGCCAAACCGATGGGTCGCTGGCGATTTACGACGACGGCACTGGCGAACTCGCGCTGGTCGTGGAAGGTGTGGGCATTGCTCCGTATGACGTTGCGGTCGACCAGCGGGGAAACCTGGCGCGCTTCTTCGTCTCCAATTTCGATGACGGCCGGGTGGCGGTCATCGACGCCACGCTCGGAGAGCCGGCGCAGCCCGTCAGCGCGCGCATCGTCGCGACCCTCGGCCAACAGCAGGGCTGCATCCTGGTGACCAACGATGCGACCTGCGTGGGGTCGCAATGATGACGCCCTGGCGTGCGCTCCTGCTGGCGGTGGCCCTGGTGGCGGTGGCCTGCAGCCAGGCTGCGCTTCCGGGCACCGGCGGCCTGGAGGGCGTGGGGACCGTCGCCGTGGTTCGCGTCACCGGTTGGGATGGCGGGGTGGACGCTGGGGCGCAGGTCGACGCGCAGTACGGCCAGATTGCCTTCATCACTTCGAGCGGCTCTGACGATTTGAAGGGGCTGGACCTCATCCTCACCGACCCCAGTCAGATTCGGAACTACGTGCCCGCTCCGAACCCTCTTCAGCCGCTCTCCATCCCGGTGGTCAACCAGCCGCAGGAGATTGTTCCTGCCGTGCGCTACGGGAGGATTACGACCCAGCAGTTGGGAACCTTCCCGCTTGGCTTCATGGATGGGCAAGTTCGCACCGGGATGCTGCTCTTCGTGCGTGGGGCAGCGAGCCCCAACATCTCGGTGGTGGGAGCGGCCAACGTCCCCGAAAGTCTGCGGCAGTTGACGAATGGGCTTCTCATCCAGAGTGCCGGTCAAGTCACCGCCATCTCCGCACGGCTGACGACGAGCGAGCAAAACGTGGTGCTGTACTACGCCACCTTCGATGGCCAGGACGCCACCATTTGGGAGCGGGTGCTGCAGCACCCGCAGAGCTCCCTCCCCGGTTTTACCGGGCCCTTTCCGACGTCCCTCACCCCCGTCCTGGACTGCAGTGTCCCAATTCCGCCCTCGGCACTGCCGTCCACCACCCTCTACCTCTGTCCTCAGCGTCCGGTCCGCACCTACCAGAATGCGTCGGTGTCGGCCCTCCAGGTCCTGCCGACACTCCCCACCGACCCCCCGCTGCCGGTGCTCGGGGGCTTGGAAGGTGGGCGACTGGCGGTGGGGCTGCGGGACCTTGTTCCTCCGCTGAGCAACGCTTCGCTTTCCAATTCCGGAGAGGTGCGCATCATCGACCCCGCGTTGCCGGCGGACCTCGACGCAAACGGAACCTCGTCGGACCCGTACTTCCGCCTGGCCCGTTACTACGCTCCCTTCGACAATCCCCAGCCGCCGCTCATCCCCGGCGCCCCGCCGCAACCGCCCGTCCGGAGCCTGCTGACGCATCCCCGCGCCTACAACCTCGTTGCCGACGGAGGGACTTTCCTCGACCCAGTGACCAACTTCCCGGCGGTCTTGGCTTTCGAAGGGGCGCGGTTGTTCGGTGTCGTGGACGAGTCCTCGTGCTACGGGTCCATTGACTGTACGGGCATCCTCGCCGTCGACGCCGCGCCGGTCCTCGTCGACGGTGGAGCGAATTCCAACTACGGTTTGCTGGCCTTTGACGGCTCGGATTGTCTTCTGAACGGTGTTGCTGGGTTGTACTGCGTCCACGAGGTTGGCACGACGAACCGGATGCTCGCGATTCGCTCGGCCACCGGTGTCATCCAGGGCGTAGCAATCGAGGCGGCGGTCGTGTTCCCGGCTCCCACCGCTCTCAACTTGGACGTGATTCCGCTGCTCGGCGTGGTCACCATGTCCTCGGCAAGCCTCGATCGTACCCAGGCACAGATTTTCTTCTTCGATGCCCTCGGGCTTCGTCTTCTCAATGAAGCCTCACCGCCGGGCATCAACACCGGCATCACGCTGGTGATCCCCGGCATCGAGGAGGCGGCGGTGGACGGCGGCGACTTGGGGCTAACCAGCTTCGTCGACGTCAACGTCGGCGTGGGGCTCTACCCGGCCTCCGAGACCATCAGCATCACCAACGAGGGGTCCATTCCCGGGCTGACGCAAGTCCAGGGCCTTCCCTCCGACGGCGGGTTCCTCAGCGACGGAGGGCTGGCGGACATCCTGGTGTGGCCGGTTCCGCCCGCGGGTGCCTTGGCCGCCTCGGCTGTGCTCGAGGTGAATGACTACCTCTTTCCCCTCAACCTCTCGGGCACCCCCTGCGTTCTCGGGGTGCAGGGCGGTATCACTCCGCTTCTCCTGGTGGTGGGGGTCGACGATGCTGGGGCAAACATCTTCACCCAACCTCTCACGGTCGGCGACGGCGGCCCCCTGGAGCTCCTGGAGCAGTGTCCGGGTACGACGGGATACACCGTGCTCACCGGCCCGAACAGCGCACTGCCTTTTCTCGTGACCGGCTCGTCCCTGGGCGTGCTCGGACGGATGGCGAGCCCGGTGCAGCCTCCTCCGGGTTCGCCGCTCGTTCCGGGGCCTGTCTTCCAGATCCCCAACTCCATCACCGACGCCATCGGACTGAAGTTTCCCCGGTTCTACAATCCGACGGTCCCGCCCGGTGAGGTCATCGAGGGCGACGTGCTCTTCCCCCCGGGTGGTCCCGACGCCGGCATCCCGGTCCTCCCGTTGACCATGCAGTTTGTTTCGCCCGTCGACACCACGTTCAGCGGAAACATCGGGGCCTTCTACACCTTCGTCCTCTCCTCGGGCTTTCTGGCAGCCTCGCTCCCCATCGATGAGGTTGGACTCGGCTTCGGCGGGCTCTTCCTGCCGGGCGGGGTGGCACAGAGCCGGGTCATCGACGTCAACGGGGAGGCGGTGCTCGACATCGTCGCCTACCCCTCATCCAACACGGTCATCGACTTCGACCCTTCCGTTCTCCAGCTCGACGTGCCGAACTCAGGGCCAATCAACGTGCACTTCTGACCCTGCCCGACCCATTCTTGCTAGCCTCTGGGGCAGTCGAAGGTGTGCACGCAACCATGACCGACCGCAACGCTTACTTTCCCCGAAAGGTGGCCATCCCAGACCACCTCTGGCAGCTCTTCGAGGACATGGCCTTGAAGATGGGGACCGACCGCGACGGCTTGGTGTGCCAGGCGATGTTCGTCTTCGCGCGGCTGAATGGCTTCATCGACGCGCCCGGGGTGCACCAAACCGTGGTGGGTCCGTCCTTGTCCACGGCGCCCACGCCGACGCCCGCGGTGACGGCGCCGTCCTCGCTGGTCGATGGACGCGAGCGACCGGGCTCGGCCGAACCGACCGGGCCGATGCCCACCACCGGTACCCTGTCCTCTCTCGCTCCTGAGGAGACGGCCGACTTCCGTGCTCATCCCGGGGGGTCGCTCGAAGGGGAGGACGGCGTGGACGTGGAGCGGGGACAGCTCTATGTCATCACCGAGAGCGGGAATCTCGACCGTGTCGTCAAAGACCGCTTCGTCATCGGCCGGGGGAAGCACTGCGACTTCGTCATCCACTCCGGCAAAGTCAGTCGCGAGCACGCGGTGGTGGTCCGCGAGGCTGCCGACTGGTTCATCGAGGACCTGGGCTCATCGAACGGCACCTGGTTCAACAAGCAGCGTGTGAAGCGCCGCCGGGTCGAGGACGGGGACGAGTACTACATCTGCAACGAGAAGATTAAGTTCGTTCTGCGCTGAGGGGGCCCGCGGCCGCCGACGGTGCGCACTCCATGGCCGACCCAGCTCCCCTGCTGACGCTGATTGACGCGTCGGGCTTCATCTTCCGCGCCTACCACGCCATCCAGAGCCTCAGCACGAGCCGCGGCATTCCCACCAACGCCGTGTATGGCTTCACCCGGATGCTGCTCAAGACGATGCGCGAGCTCCAACCGACTCATCTGGCGCTCTGCTTCGACAAGCAGAGTCGCAGTGGGCGACAGGAAATCGATCCGAGCTACAAGGCGAACCGGCCCGGCCCACCACCGGATTTGGTTCCACAGTTCGACCTCATCCGCCGGGTGGTGGAGGTCCTCCAGGTCCCGGTGTTGGAGTACGCCGGCTGGGAGGCCGACGACGTCATCGGCACCCTGGTCCGCGCCGCGCGCGCCCAGGGGTACCGCGTTCAGGTCGTCACCGGAGACAAGGACTTGGTCCAGCTCGTGGACGACCAGGTGACGCTCTACGACCCGATGTATGACCGGCAAACCGGACCGAAGGAGGCACTCGAACGCTTCGGCGTGCCTCCGGCTCAGATGCGGGACTACCTGGCCCTGGTGGGCGACGCCATCGACAACGTGGCGAAGGTTCCTGGCATCGGACCGAAGACGGCGGTGGAGCTGCTGCAGCAGTTCGGCGACGTCGAGACCCTGCTCGCCCAGCTGGACCAGGTGAAGAAACCCAAGGTTCGCGAGTCACTGCGCGCCCACGCCGACTCGCTCCTGCGCTCCAAGCAGCTGGTCTCCATCCGTGCCGACCTCCCCATCGAGACCGACATCGCTCGGCTCGAGCGTCGGGCCATCCTCGGGGAGGAGGCGCGGAGCCTCTTCACGGAGCTCGAGTTCTACAAGCTTCTTCAGGAGATGCCGGCCTCGCCCCAGCCGGCGGTCGCTCTGCGCACCACCCGCGTCGTGCGCAGGGCCGAGGACCTGGCAGCCGTCTGCGAGGCGCTCCTGCGCTCGGGTGCCGCATTCGTCCCGGCCTTCTCCGGCCGTCCGGCGACCGGCCGACTCATCGGCCTGGCCATCGCGCTCGAGGAGGACGTCGTCTACCTACCCCTCGCTCACCAGGGAGAAAACCTGCCGCTGGCTGCTTTCCGGGAGCTCCTGGGACCGCTGTTCGCGGACCCAGCGGTGGGAAAGGACGGCCACGACCTCAAGACGCTGGGGAACCTTCTCGGGACGCTGAATCTCGAGTTGGCAGGAGTGCGGGGCGACGTCGAGCTTCTCAGCTACCTCCTCAACCCCTCGCGTCGCGAGCACGCCCTGGAGGACCTGGCTCGGGAGCGACTCCGTCTCGAGCTGCCGCCCGCCCTGCTGACGCCGGCGGGGCGCCGGGAGGCGGCGGGGCTCGCCGAACGCTTCAGCGAGGAGGTGGCCGAGGCCTTCGGGGCGCGCGCCCAGGCAGTCCGCCGGCTGGCCCAGCAGCTTTGGCAGGAAGTGGACGGCGCCCAGCTCGGGCAGCTGGCCCGAACCCTCGAGCTCCCCCTGGTCCCGGTGCTCAGCCGGATGGAGCGCTTCGGCGTTCGGGTCGACCTCGGCGTCCTGGGCGACATTTCCCGCGACGTCGACGCCCAGTGCGCTGCCCAGGAGGCGGAACTCCAGCGGCTTGCCGGCCGAGACTTCAACGTCAACAGCAACGCTCAACTGGCGCAGGTGCTTTACACCGAGCTCAAGCTCCCGGTGCTCAAGCGGGGGAAGACTGGCCCTTCCACCGACGCCGAAGTCCTGGAGAAGCTGGCGGAACAGCACCCCTTGCCGCGTGTCCTGCTCGAATACCGGATGCTCTCCAAGCTCAAGAGCACCTATCTCGATGCGCTCGTGCCACTGGTCGCCGTCGACGGAAGGCTGCACACCACCTTCCACCAGGCGGCCACCGCCACCGGGCGACTCTCCTCGTCCGACCCGAATCTCCAGAACATTCCGGTACGCACCGATGTGGGTCGCTCCATCCGACGGGCCTTCGTCGCGGACCCGGGGTGGCGGTTGCTCTCGGCCGACTACAGCCAAATCGAGCTGCGGATTCTGGCCCACATTGCCGAGGACCCGGCGCTGCTCGAGGCGTTCCGTGGCGACGAGGACGTCCACGTGCGGACGGCTGCCGAGGTGTTCGGCGTGGCAAAGGAAGCGGTGACGAGCGAGCAACGCCGCGTGGCGAAGATGGTGAACTTCGGCATCGCCTACGGCCTGTCCCCCTTCGGGCTCGCCACCCGTCTGGACATCCCGCAGACCGAGGCCTCCGCCATCATCGATCGCTACTTTGCTCGCTACACCGGCATCCGCCGCTATCTCGAAGAAACCGTGGCGCAGGCGCGGCGAACCGGTGTCGTGGAGACGCTCTTCGGCCGACGGCGTTTGATGGAGGACCTGCACTCCACCAACCGTGCCACTGCGCAGGCCGCCGAGCGGGCAGCAATCAACATGCCCATCCAAGGCACCGCCGCCGACCTCATCAAGATGGCCATGCTCCGAATCGACACCGGGTTGCGCGAGCGGGGACTGCGCAGCCGGATGCTGCTGCAGGTCCATGACGAGTTGCTCCTCGAGGCTCCCGAGGAGGAGCTCGAGGAAACGTCGCTTCTGGTCCGGACGTCGATGGCCAGTGTCGCCAGCCTGCGGGTTCCTCTCCGAGTGGATCTCGGCGTTGGCCAGAGCTGGGCGGATGCCCATTAGTTGACCCCCCCGGGGGGTCGGGCGGACCACCGTCAGGAATGCGACGCTCAGGGCGTCCCCGGGCTAGAGTCCCTCGCTCGACGATGGCCGAGCGCCTCAAGTCCTCCGAACTCGGGACACCCGCCGGATTGCTCAGCGGGCTGACCGACAAGCTGCAGGAACTCGAATCCGCAGTCCTGCGGCAGGCGGAGCGTTTTAGCGCGGTTCTGGAGATTGGGACCACGCTTGCCTCGGCCAGGGACGTCGACGCCATCCTTCGGACGGTGGTGGAACGCCTCAGCTCGCTGCTCGGCGCGGAGGCAGCCACGCTCTTCATGCTCGATGCCCAGAAGCAGGAGCTGTGGAGCCGGGTGTTGCGCGGCTCGGCGCTCGATGAGATTCGCCTCCCGCTCGGGACGGGCATCGCCGGACACGTCGTGGCCACCGGGGAGAGTTTGCTCCTCGGCGATGCCTATTCGGACAGTCGTTTTCATCCCAACATCGACCGGCAGTCCGGCTTCAGCACGCGGAGCATGGTCGCAGTCCCGTTGAAGCACGTCAGCGGCCGCATTCTCGGCGTGGTCGAGGTCCTGCACACCCGGGTGAACGCCTTCACCCCGGACGACCTGGCGCTGGTCGAGGCGGTGGCCACCCAGATTGCCGCGGTGCTGGACAACGTCCTGCTTTACGAGGAGCTCCGTGCCCAGAACGAGGAGCTGCGCAAGGCGAAGTCCGAGCTCTCCGAGGCGTTGAAGGACCTGGACCTTCTCTTCGAGGTGGAGAAGTCGGTCAGCTCGGCCGAGAAGCAGAGCGACCTCTTGGACGGAATCCTGGCCAAGGCCACGGCCACGCTGGGTGCCACGGCGGCCTCCATTCTGCTGGCCGAGCAGGACGCCGGCGCTCTGTATTTCAAGAGCGTCACCGGGGAAAAGGCCGAGTCGCTGAAGGCGATGAAGCTGCGGCCGGGACAGGGCATCGCCGGACACGTGGCCCTCACCGGCCAGGCGGTCCGGGTGACACTGGCCCAGGCGAGTCCCCACTTCGACGAGAGCCTCTCGCGTCGCCTGGGCGTCAAGACCGATGCCGTCCTGTGCGTCCCCATCCGCACCGAGGACCAGGTGGTGGGTGCGCTGGAGCTGTTGAACAAGCCCGGGGGCTTCACCGAGACGGACGAGCGCCTGGCGACGTTGCTGGCCGGCCAGGCCGGGCGGGCCATCCAACTCCGACGCAACCGTGAGGAGGGCGAGCGCCGGGCTCGCCTGGCAGCCATCGGTCAGATGCTCTCTGGCGTGGTTCATGACTTTCGTACGCCGCTCACCGTCATCAGCGGCTACACCGAGCTGATGTCCGCCGAGCCCGACGAGAAGCAGAGGCAGGCGTACCTCTCGGTGGTGGACAAGCAATTCGAGCACCTCAACGGGATGATGCGCGAGACGCTGGCCTTCGCCCGTGGGGAACGCGAGCTCTTCCTGCGGAAGGTGTATCTCCAGAAGTTCGCCTCGGAGATTGAGGAATACCTGCGCCAGGAGTTCCGGAAGTCTCCCGTTCGCCTGCAGGTCGTCCCGCGCTACACCGGGCCGGCCCGCTTCGACGAGAGCAAGCTCAGGCGGGTCGTCTTCAACATTGCCCGGAATGCGGTGGAGGCGATGCCGGACGGCGGCAACTTCCTTTTCAGCATTGACCGCGAAGAGGACGACCTCGTCCTGCGCTTCGAAGACGACGGTCCGGGCATCCCTCCGGAGATTGCGCACCGCCTCTTCGAGTCCTTCAGTACCGCCGGGCGTGCGGAGGGGACGGGCCTCGGCCTCTCCATCGTGAAGCGCATTGCCGACGAGCATGGCGGCTCGGTTCGTTGCGAAAGCGCGCCGGGACAGGGGACTCGGTTCGAATTCCGAGTCCCGGTGGGTCTCGCCGCCTGAGCAGTGCCACAGCGAGCCTCGCCTGTTTCGCGAGGCCCGTTGAGAGGACACTCTCGGCTCGGTGCTCCGCGGCTTCACACGGGCCGTGGCCCCTCGACGCCGACCAGCGAGAGCCGGGCCAGGACCTCGTCCGGGCTCAGGCCGTCGACGCGGACTCGCTTCATCCGGCCCGCTGCGCCCTGGACCAGCTCCACAGCCCGACGGGGAATCCCGAGCGCCCTTGCCAGGAGGGCCAAGAGCTCGGCGTTGGCGGCTCCGTCCACGGGCGGTGCAGCGAGCCGGACCTCGAGAACCTCACCCTCATTCGAGGCGGAGCGAACACCCAGGACCTCGGAACGCGAGGCGCGCGGTTTGGCCCATACCCGGAGCTCCGAGCCGCCTTCCACGGCGCGCACGCAGGCAGGCCCGGGCGCGAGAGTCAGCTCTCGGTCCCGCCAGCCTTCTTCGGAGCGAGGAAGCTGATGTTGTCCTCGATGCGTGGCTCGTCCGCCGAGAAGCTCGGAGACTGGAACGCCTCCAAGAGCTTCTGGTGGGCCTCGATGACGGCGCGGAGGTGAGATTCGAACTGGCTACGCTGTCGCCGCAGCTCGTTGATGTCCTCGATGACCTGCACCAGACGCTGGTGCGCGGCATGGACGATTTTCTCCGCCTGCAGCTCGGCGCCGGACACGATGACGTCCGCTTCCTTCTTGGCCACGCCCTTGAGGTCATCGGAGATTCTCTGGGCGGTAATCATCGTCTGCTGCAACGTGCGCTCGCGGTCGAGGTGGTGCTCGAGCTGGCCCTGAAGCCGCTTCAGCTCCTCTTTGAGCGCGATGTTTTCCTTCACCACCTCTTCGAACTCCGCGGCCAGAAGTTCGAGGAAGGCCTGGACGTCGCGGCGGGCCAGGCCGCGGAAGGCGGTTACGAAGCGCTTTTGGCGGATGTCGAGCGGGGTGAATTTCATGGCGTCCTGCACTCTACCGCCAGCCGGCCAGGTCCCAAGGAAGCGGCCACCTCCCCGTCCGGCGTCGGGCCGGTTGACTGGCAGTGAGAGGCCGGCTCCACGCCCGTCAGCGGTGCTTCCGGGAGGTCGACCGTCGCTTGGGCCGCTTGCCCGGACCTCGCGGTTTAGCCGATGGCGTGTGCTTCGGACCGGCCCGGGGCGCCTTCGACTGTTGTGCTCGAGGCGGCCGAGGTGCCTTCGCGAGGGGGGAGGCTGCCTCCGCGTTGGCAGTGACGCCCGTCCACCCGGGTGGGTCGCTCGCCGGGAAGGACTCTTCGGACGACTCGTCGACGACGTCCAGAGACGGCCCCGAAGCGGGTGGGGTGCGAGCTTTCATGCTTTCTTTGCAGAATGGCGGTGAAAGTGCCGTCCTGGCAACCCGAGGGCCGCCCAGCACAATGTGCCAGGCGTTCGAAGACGAAACGGGCCCCCTCCGGGTGGCAACAAAAAAGGCGGGGGTCGTCGCCCCGAAGGCCGCCCGGTCGCCGGTGGGCATTGCAGGGGGCTACTCCGGCGGCAGGAGCCCGCGCCGCATGGCGAAACGCGTCACCCCTTGGGCGTCGCGCACGCCGAGCTTGCGCATGAGGTTGGTGCGGTGACTGTCGACTGTCTTGTGAGACAGCGTTAGCTCGGCAGCGATTTCTTTGTTGGTGCGCCCCTCCGCCACCAGGCGTAGCACCAGCCGCTCCCGAGGGGTCAGTCGTTCCCAGGTAAGGTCCGGTGGGGTGGCCGGCTCCCGCAGTGCCCGTTCCGCATCCGCGTCGAGGAAGGGAAGCCCGGCCGCCACCGCGCGCAGCGCCGACACCAGCGCTTCCACGCCGGCCCCCTTCACCACGTAACCGGAGGCACCAGCGTCCAGCGCCGCTCGCACGTGCTGCCCGTCGCCGTGCATGGACAGCACCAGGACGCGGGTGTGGGGTGACTGCTCGCTCGCGCCGGTGAGCACCCTCAACCCATCGCCAGGGAGCCCGAGGTCGAGCAGCAGCACGTCTGGCGCTAGCTCCCTCACCTGGGCGAGCGCGGTGGCGCCGTCTGCGGCCTCTCCCACCACGGAGAGGTCCGATTCGGAGGCGAGCACTGCGCGCACTCCTGCGCGGACGACTTGATGGTCATCGGCGACGACGATGCGAATCACGGGTCGCCTCCGGCCAAGGGTAGGGTGATGCGGAGACGGGCGCTTCCCACCTCGGGCCAGGTCACCGCGCCGCCGAGGCCTGCCACCCGCTCCCGGATGGACTGGCAGGAGGCTGCCTCTCCAAAGCCGCGGCCATCGTCGTCGACTTCCAGGGCCAATGTTCCTGCGTCCGCCTGAAGCCGGACCACGGCCCGAGAGGCCGCAGCGTGGCGAACGGTGTTGTGCAAAGCCTCCTGGGCGATGCGGTACACCGCAGTCTGCAGCGCCGCTGGCAACTCCGGGAAGGAGCTCGGGGCCTCCAGGGCGATGTCGACCCCGGTGGCCTGGGAATAGGTGGCGCAATGCCGCTCCAGCGCACCGAGGAGCCCCAGCTCGGCGAGAGGTGCCGGGAGCAGGGCCGAAGTGGAACGACGGACTTCCTCCAACGCCTCGTCGAGGTGCCGCTCCACTGCCGCGGCAGAAGAAGCGGCCAAGCCTTGCTGGCGAAGCGCGAGGAGCTGCAGGCGCGCCGCGGTAATCGCCTGGCCCGCCCCATCGTGCAACTCCCGCGCAATACGGCGTCGCTCCTCCTCCTGGAGCGCCACCCGGCGCTCGGCAAGAAGCGCGGCGATGCGTCTCTCGGCGCGCATCACCGTATGCACCGGGTAGAGGTAGAGCGCTCCGCCCAGCACCAAGGAGAGCAGGGCGCAGAGGAGTGCCACCAACCCGCTGCTGGCCCAGAGGGGCCCGAGACGATTCGCCACCCATACCGAGGCCAACCTCTGGTGCTCGAGCACCACATCGGCGCGGCCCCACACCACCGGTCCGATGGGAAGGCTCCCCATCGCCACCCGGTGTCCGGCCGCGTCCTGGACCTCGAGCCCATCGAGGTTTCCCAGACCGGCGGCTTGAAGTTGCTCGGCAAGCTTGGCCGCGTCGTAGCGCCAAAGCAGCGGTCGGGCGCTCATCGCCAGCTCCACCACCCGCGCCACTTGTCCCGCCGCAGCGCGGGCCCCCCCGGCGAGCTCGCGTCGACCTTCGAGGTGAAAGGCGAGCGGCACGGCCGCAGCGAAGAGCCCGGAGCTGACGAGCACCAGCGGAATGAGTCGCCGGGCAAATGGGCGGGCGAGGTCGACCCGAATCATTGGGCTGCCTCGGGAAGCGGGAGGTAGCCGGCGGCGCGTGTCGCGGAACGGCCCTCGGCCGAGGCGACGAAGGCGAGAAAAGGCGCAATTCGGGCCCGGCGCTCGGCACGGAACACCATGCCCAGCCGGCGGACCGCTGGCCACCGTCTGCTGGCCAGCGCGTCCACCGAGGGCCGGACGCCGTCCAGAGCCAGTGGCCGCAGTGGGAGTCTCCAGCTCAGAATCGCGCCAAAGCTGAAGACGCCGACGCCGCCCGGCGTGGTGAGCAGCGCGTGCGCCATGGCTTCGTCGTGGTCGAGCACGCGGAAGCGGGCCGAGGCAACCCCCGACTCTCGGAGGGCCCGCAATTCCGGGTATGCACTCTCCAGGGCGTCGTTGGCGGTCTCTTCCGTGTCGCGCAGGAGCAGCGTGAGGCCACTCCCACGTTCACCGGCGTAGAGCTGGCGCAGCTCCGTGCGTGTCAGGCCCTGGCGCTCGACGTCAGGGGCTCCGGCAACCACCACCGCGTCCAGCGCCAGCGGGAAGAGCTCCAGGGCCGTGGCCTCGGCCGGCCGCAACCCTCTACCCACCAGCCCGAGGTCGACGGCTCCGTCGGTGGCGGCAGCGACGCCGCCGCGCGTCCCCACGCTGGGCTCCACGCGGACGGGGAGGGAAGGATGGCCCGCAGCGTAGGCGCGGGATAGCGCCTGAAGGAGCGGCGTGGCGGCACCCGAGCCCATCGCCAGCAACGCGTCCGGCGTCGGAGCGAGCGCGCCATTGGCCCGGACCGGAGCCGGCGGAGGCGGATCTCCCGCGCACGCGGCGAGCAACGCCCACGAGAGCAGGTGGGCGAAGCGCAGGGGGGAGTTTGCGAGATGCAACGGGCCCTCAGCCTACCCCAGCGGGGGACAGGGAAGGCCCGCGGCTGCCAGAAGTGTCTCTCCTGTCACTACATCCACCAGTCGCGGCAGGAGTTCTAAGCCTCGTGGCAAGTCCGTCATTCCATCTGCGTGGACACGATGGGGTCCTCGGCGGCTCGCTTCCACGGGAGGTTGGGCCACCAGCGCTCGAGAGTCGGTGGGAGTGCCGGCTCGATGCTCTGACCTGGCCTGGGTGCGAGCAGCGTCACGCCCGCCACCGAGGCAGCCGCCAGCGTGCGCTCGATGGGTTCGGTCCAGGAGTGAAACGCGAGCGGGAAGGCGCCCCAGTGCACCGGAAGCATCACTTGGCCGCGGACCATCTGATGAGCGCGCACCGCTTGTTCGGGGCCGAGGTGCCAGTCGGGCCAGGCCCGGTCGTATTGACCGACCTCGATCATCGTCAAGTCAAACGGGCCCAGGCGCGCGCCAATCTCGCGCAGCGCCGGAAAGAGCCCTGTGTCGCCCGAGTAATAGACGCGATGGGTTGTACCGATGAGGGCGTAGCCCGCCCATAGGGTGGCATCGTCATCGACCACCATGCGTCCCGACGCGTGCCGAGCGGGCGTGGCGACGATGTCCAGCGCGCCGACATTGGCGTGCCCCCACCAGTCCAGTTCGATGATGTGTGCCTGGGGCACTCCCCAGTACGCGAGGTGGGCGCCCACACCCAAAGGAACGATGAAGACCGTTCGCCACTCCTTCATGGCCGAGATGGTCGTCCGGTCCAGATGGTCATAGTGGTCGTGCGAGATGAGGACGGCGTCGATTGTTGGCAGGTCGGCCAGGGCGATGGGCGGCGAGAACCAGCGACGCGGGCCCACCCAGCTGAACGGCGAGGCGCGATTGCCAAAGACGGGATCGACGAGAACGCGTTGGCCGTCGATCTCCACCAGGACCGTCGAGTGCCCGAACCATGTCACACGCAAGCCGGTCGGCGGGGGGAAGTCCAGG